>Ga0209573_1000491_pt1 | contig 82791 bp, 62 predicted proteins | sample TNRBio252014_DNA_FD_185870 | JGI IMG/M metagenome (GOLD analysis project Ga0209573, IMG submission 185870) | Wastewater treatment Type I Accumulibacter community from EBPR Bioreactor in Madison, WI, USA - TNR Reactor_6/25/2014_ DNA (SPAdes)... | ecosystem: Engineered > Bioreactor > EBPR >... | reverse complement strand
ATAATCGGGTGCGCTTGTAAAAGCAAGTATCTCACCTGAGGATGGTTCAATCGCAATTATTGCCCCGCTCCTGCCGTGCATAACCTGTTCTGCAGTTGCCTGAGCGCCTGAGTCGAGAGATAATACCAGATCTTTCCCCTTAATTGAGGCTAAATCCACAGTACCGTCTTTATAGCGTCCAATTTTTCTACGAGTGGCATTCACGAGGATGTAATTAAAACCCTTTTCACCGCGCAATTCCTTTTCGTAACTTTTCTCTATCCCGTTCATTCCGAGATTGTCACCAAGAGTATAGAAACTATCCTTTTTTAAATCGTTTTCATTGGTTTCTTTCAGGTAGCCAAGCACATGAGCTGCTGAAAAGGTGTTTGTGTAACCCCGTTTGATTTCAATTATATAATCCACACCCGGGAATCGCTCAGAATTTTCCTCCAGCCATCCAATCTCTTCAAATGAAGCACCTTTTTTAATTTTCACAGGTTGATATTTCCCATATTTTTTATGCTTTTGCATAATATGGGAGATAGTGTCCTTGGGAAGCTGAAGAAGAGCCTCAAGCATCGGATTTGTTAGCGTATCATACTCAGAAGGTGTTATTCTTACTGTATATGAAGGGACATTTTGAACCAGAAGCTTAAGATTACGATCATAAAATACTCCTCGAAGAGGCATCTGCTCGATGGCTTTTATACTGTTGTCGGTGGATTTATCTTCAAATTTGCGGTTGAAAACTATTTGCATCGAAAATAATTTTAAACCGTAAATCAAAAAAAGACCCAGTATAATTCCTGCGAGCACACTCTTTCTAACTGAAGAAAGTTGTGTCATTTTAACCAGTCACCTTGTTTTTTGGGGATTGTAAATACCCAGATTGCACTGACGAATCCGGTGTATAAAGCGGGAGTAATTCCCTGTTCAAAAATAAGTTTCAGGAAATTATTATTAAGGTCGAAATTTGTTACCAAAGCGAATGTGGAGGAATTTATGAATGCAGCGAGAACGATTATAAAGATGAATCTGTATGAGCCAAGATTTATATCAATCCTGTTGGTACTGAAATAACCTGCCGTAAAACCGGCAAGTGTTTTTGCAAGCGCAGAACTTGCCAGCATATTCCCTGTTACCAGATCAAATATTAATCCGGCACCAAATCCAAAAAGAGTTCCCGGGATCTGACCGTGTTTCACAGCAGTGTGAACAACAAGAATAAGTATCAGATCAGGTATAATGGTTTCGATGGAGATAAAAGGGACAAAAACCACCTGAACAAACAGAAGTGGGATCAGGTAAGCCACCGGCAACAGGTACTTTAGATATTTGTTATTATTCATTTAGTGTTCAGGTAATTAAGTTCGTAATTGTCAACTTTTTTACTCTGAATCATTCTCATAACAAAGATGTTATCAGTGCTGTTAAGGTCAGCCAATGGAGTGAGAAGCAAATCGTTAAACAATCCACTTTCAGGATTTAGAATTCGCGCAACTTCACCAACAGGGATATTTATTCCAATTAAAGAACTGACTTCTGAAGTTACTATTCTCTCACCTTTTTGAATTTGAAGTGTTTTCGGTATCCCCTGCATCACGAGTTCGGTACCGTTCCATTTAAGGATTCCCGGTGTTCCAGAATTTAATAATTTTACGATGAGTTTAAGATTTACATTCTTATAGGTTCTTACGATGGAATATTTATCGGAGGTGGTGTAAACAATCCCGACTAATCCGGTCTGTGAAATGACCGGCATACCGGGCTTAACTGAATCTGCTGCACCACGATTTATTGTGAAGTTTATTTGATCTGCCAAAAAAGATTTGGCGATAACTTCGGCTGCAATAAGATCGTAGGAGGAGGTATCTTCAAAAGCAAGCATATCTCGAAGTTCACGGTTTTCAAGTCCAAATTCTCTTAACTGGTTATTCTCGAGCATCAACTCAGCATTTCTTCTGCGGAGTTTTTCGTTTTCAGATCTCATATCTGAAATAAAATTTACATAACCAAAGATTCCTGAGACCTGTGAAAATGTTGAAAGTGCAAGTGAGCGCAACCTCTGTGTGGATTCATGTTCACTAATCGACATTAACATAAAGGAGGCGATAACCAAAGCGATCAAAATCAGATATGCTTTGAATGACCGGAGGAGCGCAATAAAAAATTGATTCATCCTAATAGCGGCGATGCCTTATCAATACTGAAGAATAGCCGTTAAGATTGTCTATCACTCTGCCGGCACCTCTCACAACTGCCGTTAACGGTTCCTCTGCAATATGCACAGGGAGATTTGTTTCAAGTCTGATTCTTTTGTCGAGTCCCTTCAACAGCGCACCACCCCCCGAAAGCATGATCCCGGAGCTGTGAATATCTGCAGAGTGTTCTGCACCTGTTCTCTCGAGTAATCTTCTTACAGCTTCCAATATAGCAACAACAGGACCTTCGAGTGCATCTCTGATCTCTACAGATGAAACCTCAACTTTTTTGGGGACCCCGCCTACCAAATCCCTTCCTTTTACTTCGATTGTAAGCTCTTCAGGGAGTGCCATTGCAGAGCCAACCTGACATTTAATGGCTTCTGCGGTTCTTTCACCAATCAGGATGTTGTAGTTTCTTCTGAAAAAACTTACAATTGCCTCATTCATTTCGTCACCGGCAACTTTGATTGATTCCTCAACCACTATGCCGGATAATGCGATAACAGCAATCTCTGTGGTTCCACCACCAATATCAATTACCATGTTACCTTCAGGCCGGGAAACATCAATGCCAATTCCAATTGCAGCAGACATCGGTTCAGAGATTAAATGAACTTCTTTCGCTCCGGCATGCTCGGCACTGTCTCGGACAGCCCTCTTTTCAACTTCTGTAACTCCACTTGGAACAGCAATAACCACTTTTCTGGCGGAAACAATTCCTGAGTTCACTTTTTTGATAAACGCTCTTATCATCCCCTCTGCTATTTCAAAGTCAGCAATTACACCATCTCTCATCGGTCTGGTAACTTTAATATCGCGATGTTCTCTTCCCATCATCTCTTTTGCTTTGTTTCCCAGAGCAATAATTTTTCTCGTGTTTCGGTCAAACGCAACGATTGAAGGCTCATTTAAAATGATCCCCTTACCCTTAACATGAATAAGAGTGTTTGCAGTACCTAAATCGATCGCTATGTCATTTGCTAAAAAATCGAACAATCCCATTAACAATTCCTCAGTGTTTAAAGTGTCTGATTTTTGTAAAAATCATTGAAATATTGTGTCTGTCGGCGGCTTCAATCCCTTCGTTGTCTCTTACAGATCCACCGGGTTGCACAATCTCGGTTACTCCCGCCTCAGCCAATAAATTTATTCCGTCTTCAAACGGAAAAAAAGCGTCAGATGCTGCAATAGCACCTGAAATATCAAAGCCAAATTCTTTGGCTTTTGTAATGGCAATTTTTACGGAATCTACACGCGATACCTGTCCGGCTCCAATTCCGATTGTTTGACCATCTTTTACCAGCACTAGCGCATTCGATTTCACATTTTTACAGACGGTCCAGGCAAACTTGCAAAGGTCTAATCTCTCAGTTTGAACAGGCACCTTCGAAACATTAATTGCTGATTCAATCTCCCCGGAATAGCTGTCATTTTCTTGTACAAGATACCCTCCGGCTGCATTTCTGATGATAAAAGGGTTGTTTGCCCTCTTTTTCTGCAACAAAACTCTTCGCTGATTCTTTTTGCTTAGTATCTCAATCGCCTCTTCTGTGAAAGAAGGAGCAACCACCAGTTCAAGAAAAATCTCATTTAATTTAAGTGCGGTAATTTCATCAACCTGACCGTTAAAAACTACAATTCCACCAAAAGCGGAAACGGGATCAGAGGAAAGAGCAGCATTAAACGATTCAAATATACTCTTTTTTACCGCCACTCCACACGGATTGCTGTGTTTTATAATCGCACAGCCGAATTCCTCAAGCTCCCAAACAAGTTCGGTTGCAGCAGAAAGGTCAAGAATGTTGTTATAAGATAACTCTTTCCCAATCAACTGCTCAAAATATTCACTAAAATCTCCAAAGAAATACCCCTTTTGATGAGGATTTTCACCATATCTAAGTACTCTTCTCTCCGGTTCAAATATCGAGAGTATTGTGTTTTCCCCGGTTATTTTTTCTTCAAGCACCTGTGATATCATCGAATCGTAGGCGGCGGTTACTTTAAATCCTTCAACAGCAAGATATTGTCGATATTCTTCATCAAGATTGTTTTGACCTAATCTTTCGATAAATTCGGGATATTGAATTGGCGATGTAAGAATCGATACAAATTTATGATTTTTTGCAGCACCCCGAATAAGAGAAACTCCCCCAATGTCAATTTTCTCCACTAAATCTGCAACTGTTGCATCTTCCTTTTGTGAAGCACCGGAAAAATCGTAAAGATTAACTGCTACTACATCTATGAGATCAATACCATGTTCGAGAAGTTCTTCGATATCCCTGGTGTTATCCCGTCTCGCCAGGATTCCGCCAAAAACTTTTGGATTTAGCGTTTTAACTCTCCCACCAAGTATCTCAGGAAATCCTGTAAGGCTACTTATCTCAAGACATTCCATCCCGGAATCTTGAATCACTTTTGCGGTATTTCCGGTTGAGACAAGTGAATAACCACAATTTATCAATGCGGTGGCAAGTTCTTTTACACCACTTTTGTCAGTGAGTGAAATCAGTGCATATTTTTTCAATTTGTTTTCCATTTTTATGATCGTCGCTCTTCCAAACTGACAATCTTAACTTTTCCATTTTCAATTTTTATTCTGTTTTGGGCAAAAAGCCCAACAACTTCGGGTAATAATATATGCTCCGCTTGTAACACCAGTGAAGCAATTTCTTCCGCTGATTTTGCTTTTGATATGTCAACAAACTTCTGTGAAATTATTGCACCTCTGTCATACTCACTGTTCACAAAATGTACTGTCGGTCCTGAGATTTTGTCGCCCGATTTAAAAACAGCTTCGTGAACATGATGACCATACATCCCTTTTCCACCGTATGAAGGTAACAGTGCCGGATGAATATTAATAATCCGATTTTCAAAATGGTTTACAAATTCAGCTGGTATAAGTTTAAGAAAACCCGCCAGAACTATCAACCCTGTTTTTTTTTCGTCAAGAATTTTTGTCAGTTCCGAAAAAGAAATCCCTTTGTTACCAACAACTGTGGTTCCTGTATTAAATTGTTCTGCAATTTTGAAGGCACCACAGTCATTTTTGTCACTGATAACCAATACAACTTCAACCAGACCTGCCAGTATTTTAGATTCGATGATGGCTCTAAGATTTGAACCCCTCCCTGAAACAAAAACTGCTATATTCAATCCGGTAAAACGATCTATTTGGTAAATGAATAAATCTTTGAAGCTTTTACAAACTCCCTGAACAGTGGATGTGCGTTTGTGGCTCTGCTCTTTAATTCGGGGTGGAATTGACAGGCAACAAACCAGGGATGATCTCTTAATTCGATCATTTCAACAAGAAATCCGTCAGGAGATACTCCACTGACAACCATACCTTTGTTCTTCAGTTTGTCACGAAACTGATTGTTCAGTTCATATCTGTGTCGGTGTCGTTCTTTAATCTCTTCAACACCATAGGCTTCGGCAGCTTTTGTCCCCAGTTCAATCACACAATTGTAGGAACCAAGTCTCATCGTTCCACCCATGTTTTTTATTCCTTTTTGCGTCGGCATCAGATCGATAACCGAAAAAGCTCCTTTTTTTATCTCGGAACTGTTGGCTCTTGGCATATTACATTCATTTCGGGCAAATTCAATAACTGCACACTGCATCCCAAGACAAATTCCAAAAAATGGAATATTGTTGATACGGGCGTAGTTGATCGACTTTATCTTCCCTTCAATTCCTCGTGTACCAAAACCTCCGGGAACAAGAATCCCGCTTACTCCTTCAAATATTTCATCAAGATTACCCGATTCACAATCCTCTGCATTCACCCAACGAATTTTCACTTTTACATCATTTTCAGCACCTGCATGTACAAACGATTCGATAATACTTTTGTAAGCATCGTGATAATCGATATACTTTCCGCTGATTGCAATTTCGATTGTATGAGCAGGATTTTTGATCTTTGAAACAAATTTTTTCCATGTTCCAAGTTCAATTTTTGTATCCTGTAGTCGCATTTTTTTTAGGACCACCAAATCCATTTTTTCTTGATGTAATACGAGAGGAATTTCGTAAATGGTATCACAATCGTGAGCAGAGAAAACCGATTTACTGTCAACATTGCAAAATGATGCTATTTTTGACCGAATTTCAAGAGAGAGAATCCGCTCCGATCTGCATACAAGAATATCAGGTTGTATCCCAAGTTCCAAAAGCGCTTTTACGGAATGTTGCGTTGGTTTTGTTTTAACTTCATCTGCCGCACGGATATACGGGACATATGTTACATGAATAGTAAGCGCATTCTTTTTCCCAAATTCATGTAGCAATTGCCTTACCGCCTCAATAAAAGGCAAACTTTCGATGTCGCCAATTGTTCCTCCTATTTCAGTGATTATAATATCATAATCACCCGATTCCCCGAGTTTGCACATCCTTCTTTTAATCTCATCAGTGATATGCGGAATAACTTGAACGGTAGCTCCGAGATATTCACCTTGCCGCTCCCGGGTTATTACATCGTAGTAAATCTGACCTGTGGTTGTGTTATTGGCACGCTTCATATTTAATCCAAGAAACCGCTCATAATGACCCAGATCAAGATCAGTTTCGGCACCATCTTCGGTTACATATACTTCACCATGTTGAAAAGGATTCATCGTTCCCGGATCAACATTAATGTAAGGATCAAATTTTTGAATAGTCACCCGGTAGCCTCGCTGTTGAAGCAGCAAGCCTAAAGATGCAGCCGTAATTCCTTTCCCGATTGACGAAACAACGCCACCGGTTATAAATATGTACTTAACCAACTTAATTCCATAAAAATAAATAATTTAAACTTCTAATATACTTATACCGCTCCCCTTTTTCAAAGCAAAACAGAGATATCTAATCATTTACTTTTGATCTGATATTTTCAATCCAAAGCCGGTATGCCACACCATTCAAATGAAGTCCATCACTGCTCAAGTCCTGATTCAGATTGCCTGAACTGTCTTTCATAAGTTTGTTATTATCAATAAACTCAATATTTTCCTCTTCGGAAAACTTGCGTAACTCATCGTTTACCAAATCTATTGTGCTGTTTTTAATTCCGGTTTGAAGCTTTTTTTCGATCACAGGTAAAATTGACTGAAGGTATATTTTGCTTTTTGTCTCCGCAAGTAAAATATTGGCTGCCTTTTTAATATTATTAATTACTGTTTCTTTGGGATATTGCCTTTGAAGATCATTTACGCCAATTGTAATAAAAATCTTTTTTGGTTGCAGATTTATGATACCTTCGAGCCGGTCAATCACCCCAAATGTACTGTCTCCTGAAATCCCCCTGTTTAAAATCGTTTCCCCGGGGAAAAACTCCTGCCACTCACACATTTCGGTGATACTGTCGCCAAGAAAAACAATCGCTCCTTCAGGTGCAATGCTTTTCTCAAAAAGTGTTGTTCTGTGTTTATAGTGAGGATCTATTAAGTGTTCGTTTCTGTTCATTTTTTTTACAGCCAATTCTATATTTTTGAGTAATTTTGTTTCAAATTTAATTAAATGTTTCTTACATAAGAAAAACAAATTACCATGAAAAAAATTTTTACTGTCGGTCTGTTGTTTATTGTTTTTGTATTGGGTATAAATGCCCAAAGTGGAAGAAAAAATTCTGATGAATTAACTTCAGGATTTAAGAGATATCCTCTTTTTGAAGAAGTCACAAATGCCTCCTGCGGGCCATGTGCTTCAAGTAATCCTGTTCTAAATGCTTTTATCGAGCAGATGTCAGATTCATTAATTGCCATTACCTACCATGCCTGGTGGCCCGGAGTTTCTGATCCAATGTATCAACATAACATTCAGCAGAACCGCGACAGAATTCAATTCATGAAGGGTAATGTTAATGCTACTCCCTGGTTGAATGTTGATGGAGTAATTGTGGATGTTTGGCCCTTTAATTCAACTAACTTAATTGGGGCTTATAACACCCGAATGGCAGTTATGTCTCCACTCGGTTTGGAAGTGACTCACACACGAATTTCAGTGGATACTGTTGAAGTTAGAGTTAAAGCTGCCCTCCTTTCTGATTTGCCGGCCGGATCATGGAAATTAAGGGTTTATGCAGTTGAACACCCGATAAATTATGCTACTGCCCCCGGATCAAACGGTGAAAGATTTTTTCCGCATGTCTTTAGAAAATCAGTTCCGGGCTCCGTCGGTGAGATTTTCCCGACCACAGCGGGTAATTATGAATTTGTTTACCGGTATAAATTTGAGCCGGCTTGGAACGATACCAATCTTTATTCGATAGCTGTTGTTCAGGAGGATAATACAAAAGAAGTGGTTAACACAGGCAGCAGCAAGTTTACCAATATCCTGCCGGTTGAACTTGCATCATTCGAAGCTCTCCAACAGAAAAATGGCATTTTGGTTTCATGGTCAACAGCCACCGAACTGAATAACTTTGGGTTTGAAATTGAAAAAAGTTATGATGGCGTGGTTTTCACTACTGAAGCATTTGTCAATGGAAAAGGAACCTCAACTGATCTCACTCATTATTCACATTTTATGGAATTAAACAAAAACGGCGCTGTATCAGTTAGACTTAAACAAATAGATTTCGACGGTTCTGTCTCCTGTTCAAGAGTGGAGACGGTTGAGTTTGGTCTTCTTCCAACAACTGTGATGCTCTTCGACAATTACCCAAATCCATTTAACCCGTCAACAACCATATCTTATGCCCTTCCTGAAGCAACCGATATAACTCTATCTGTTTACAACACGTTGGGTGAATTGGTTAAAGTTCTTGATAGTGGATTTAAACCGGAGGGAAATCACAAAATGGAATTTGAGGCTTCGGAACTTCCTTCAGGAGTTTACCTTCTTACTTTAAATAGCCCGATCGGGAATTCGGTAAAAAAGATAAATCTCCTGAAATAAGTTTAGGTGAAGCGATACAGATTAAAACTTCTGATCGTCGGCACTGGGACCATAAAGCCCCGGCACTTTCAGGTCATTCATTCGCAAATACACTGTGAGTTGTGCTCTGTGATGGATCATGTGATTCATCACAGAGGATCTGAGAACGATATGCCTTGGTTGTCCAAACAATGCCTTATCCTGGAAATATAAAGTCCACACCTCCAACATCTGCTCTTCAGTGGTTCCCTTTAATTTCTCCATAAATTGATTTACATTTTTATCGAATGATTCAAGTAGCTCTTCTTTGCTCTGCGGATTGTCTCTGTCGAGACTTGCCTCTTCCGGATTCATCCTGTATTCATTGGAATTTAATGTAAGAAATCCCCAGTTTGGCATATTTGCAACATGTAGCGCCAAATGTCTGAATGAAAAGGACTTTGGGTGTGGTTTATAATCGAATTTTGAAAAATCCAGGTTTTCAAGAACTCTGCGTGTACCCTTAAATTCTATTTCAAATTCAATGTAAAATTGTTCAACAAACATTTTTTTACTCCTTTTTGGATTGGTTTTGCTTCAAATAAAGTTGATTAAATTGTTTAACTCCGAAACTTAATTTAACAAAATTATTGCAGTTTGAAGCCTTTTTCCGTTTATTACTCTATTTTCCTGCATCACCATATCATATATGAATATTTTTCAGAGATTTTCATTAGACTTGCGTAATAATAAAACAGAATGTATATTTGGCACTATGAATAAGAAGTTTCTGACGCTAAGTCTAATTTTTGTTTTTACACTTTCTACCGCCGGTCTCCCGGTGATATTGCATATGTGCAACATCACAGGCACTAAATCGTTGGTCTCGTGCAGCGATTGTAAAGACGAGAAAAAGGCGGAAGAAACAGAATCTTGTTGCGACACAGAGAATTCAGCCTCAAATAGTGACGAAACCTCCTTTTCACAAGGGAACAATATCAGTTGCTGTTCTGACCAACTCGCTCAGATCAAAATTGATGATGAATTCTCGATCAAATCTGTGGACAAAGTTCAACAAAATGTTAGTGTTGTTACAGTTGTCTCTACCTCAAAGACACCTGAAAAAAACGAAAACTATTTCCTTAATGATTCCGGTTTTTCTCCGGAACCTCTTTACGGTAAACACCTCCTTAAATCAATCCACCAGCTTAAGATAGCAAACCCCCTCTTTTAATTTTCCGTTTTATTGCAGATTCCTTTTATTTCCACAACCGGGATAACTGTATCTGCTTACCAACTATTTTCAATTCGGATAAAAAAAAGAGTTTAACAATGAAATCCATACTTATCTTCATGATGTTTTTATGCATCAGCAGTGCAATTTCAGCTCAAAATCTTAACGGTTATGTATATGAAATGGACACGCATGATGGTGAAATACATCAACACCCGCTCCTTTCCGCAAATGTTTTTTGGAAAGGAACACAAATTGGCGCAACAACCGATGAAAACGGTTTCTTCAGCCTTAAAAAAACAGGTAAAGACAGATCCCAACTGATTGTCAGTTATATCGGATATAAACCTGATACAATTGAAGTCTCAAATTCCCTCGATTCAATCGTTATTGTGTTATCACTGAACCGGGAATTTCAAGAAGTACTCATATCTGCCGAGCGATCATCAAAATTTATTGATGAGGGAGAACCGCAGATGATCGAGGTTATTTCAAATAAAGAACTTCTCAAAGCCGCCTGCTGTAATCTTGGTGAAAGTTTTACCACAAATGCTTCAGTGGATGTTCAGTTCCAGGATGCCGTTACAGGAGCGAGACAAATTCAACTTCTTGGACTCGCCGGAACTTACACCCAAATGCTCTTCGAAAATATTCCTTCAATGAATGGCATCGGAAGCTCATTTGGACTCGGTTTCGTCCCCGGTCCCTGGATATCACAAATAAGTATATCTAAAGGTTCAGCTTCTGTAATCAATGGTTACGAGTCAATCACAGGTCAAATTAATATCGGTTACAAAAAGCCCACAGACGCCGAAAGATATTATTTTAACGCTTTCCAAAGTTCACACTTAAAAACCGATCTTAATGCAAATGCAGCGTTTGAATTCTCGGAACATTTAAGCACGATGGTTCTCGCTCATATGAATACCACCCCAAAGTCATTTGATGACAACGGAGATTCGTTCGCTGATGATCCAAAAACAACTCAATATAATGTGATGAACCGTTGGAAATATCACAGTGATATTGGATATGAAGCCGAATTTGGGTTTCAACTGATGTCTGAAAAACGAAACGGTGGACAAATGGCTCCGCTTGCCTCCGGAAGAAAATATTCCCTCGACATCAATTCCGATCATCTGGATCTCTTTTTGAAAAATGGTTTTGTTTTTAACACCGAACCATATACAAGTTTGGGTCTTATTTTGAACGGACATCGCCACAACCAAAATTCACAAATCGGGTTGAGTAAATATGATGCGAGACAAACCTCCTTCTTTGGAAAATTGATTTTGGAGACCGGAACGGTTGATGAGATTCATAAAATCACGACTGGAGTTTCATTCGCTTTTGACGAGTATAAAGAGGAATTAAACAATCTTGCCTTACTAAGGAATGAATCGATACCCGGCGTATTTTTGGAATATAACTACTCACCCACTAACCTGATTTCGATTGTCCCCGGTGTTAGAGTTGACTTTCATAACCTCTACGGTACATTTGTAACTCCCAGAATTCATCTCAAGTTTATGCCGGACGAAAACACAACTCTAAGAGCTTCAGCAGGAAAAGGCTATCGCTCGGTTAATCTGTTTTCGGATAACCTGAACTACTTTGCGAGTTCCAGAAGTTTTGAAGTGATTAATGAGCCAAAATTTGAAGAGGCCTGGAACTATGGGCTAAACCTTACAAGATATTTTATGATTAACGGACGGGAGTTAAGCATTACTGCGGACTACTACAGAACCGACTTCATAAAACAGACGGTTGTTGATATCGATTCCGATCCAAGAAAAGTGAAGTTTTATGACTTGAACGGGACATCCTATTCCAACAGTTACCAGATTGAAGCAGCTTACGAATTACTATCCGACTTTAATGTCACTTTAGCCTACAGATACACAGATGTAAAATCGACTTACGATGGAGTTCTCTCCACAGCCCCGCTTCAAAGCAGATATAAAATTTTATCTACTGTTGCATGGTTGATCAGAGATGCTGGATTAACAGTTGATGCCTCTTTCCTGATTAACGGACCCGGAAGAATCCCTTCCACAGCAGCAAATCCGATTCAATATCAACGATCAGAGACATTTGATCCTTATCTGAATATCAATGCACAGATATCAAAAAACTTTGGCTCTTTTGATTTTTATGTGGGCGTGGAAAACTTGACAGGCTTTATGCAGGAAAATCCAATTATTGCCGCAGACGATCCATTTGGCACTTACTTTGACGCTTCCCAAATCTGGGGTCCTGTTTCAGGTAGAAAATTTTATGCCGGTATCCGTCTTAGTGTTTTATAATTAACTAATTTCAATTTTGGAGAAAAATATGAAAAAGTATCTTTTTATTGTCACAATGTTGGTCATTTTCTCAGGTGTTAGCCTCTTTGCTCAGGAAAAACCTGACACTTCCTCTCACCATGAAAAAGAATCAATCACACAGGTTAAAGATTCAAGTATGGCAAATGAATCAGTTAAAGAAGCAGAACCCTGGAACAAGGTTTGTCCGGTTATGGGGAACAAAATCAACCCAAAAGTTGGTACTGTAACATATGAAGGAAAAGCCTATGGATTCTGCTGCGCAGGATGTGATGCAAAATTTGCCAAGAATCCGGAGAAGTATTCAAAGAACCTGAATGAAAATGGTACCAGGTTTATCGGTAAAAAATAGTTCTAAAATTGTTGAATGGGAATCACAATCCCTTTTGATTCGGCACCTCTATCTGTTTGATTAGAACCGGATTTTAGGGATTGTGATTATTTATCGGGTTCTCGCTTGGATTTATCTTAAATTGAATTATATTTGTCAGTTGTAATTCAATCTTTGAAGGTTACCTTCAACTGATAAAAAAGTTATGAAATTCAATTATCACAAATTTATCCGGAGACACCATGATAAATAAGACTCTTACAAGATCACTTCTTCTGATTTTTGCTGCTGTTCTTTTTACCGCTTGTAGTTTATCCACTGAACAACTCGCAGAGGAAGTAAAAAAAGATATGACCAATAGTGCTGAATTTAAGGAGAGGCAGATCACGGTTCAAGAATTCACCCTGGTCCACAAAGCCGGAAACGAATATAATGGTCTCCTTAAAACAAAAGAACCAAACGGTGAATTCACCTACACGGTTGAAGTTGTTTATGATGGTGAATCATTCACCTGGAAGGTTCTTGAACAAGTAAACAAGTAATCCATCACCCCCATTATTACAAATTTTGGAATCGCACAGATTTTACACTCTGTGCGATTTTTTTTTTTTGTACCCTTTATTCCATCCTTCGCCCACTCAACAAAATAAGGGGAATCCCCTATTTCAAACAAGCCGGGGTTAAACTAAATTTGATATAGAAAATCAAATATTTAACAGATATCTAATCGCCTTGTTTAATAGTTTTTAATCTTTTTTTTTGAACCCGTTTTTTTATAAACTTTTAGTAAATCCAAACAAAAGGAGACAGTATGTCTAAAAAGATCATCTCATTTCTGGTACTGGCAGTTTTATTTGCAATGCCAAACTTTGCTCAGGAAACCTTTACCCACGAAGCTGCAAAAATAAGTGTTACGCTTCCCGCCGGCTGGATGTATGAAACATCCGATAATGGAATCAGTGCTTATCCTTCTGAAGGCGGCTTTTTTGTCTATTTTCAGGTTATTCACGCAGATGCACTTGATGCAGCACTTGGCGAAGTTGACAAAATGCTCAACGAACAGATGCAAAGTGTTGAACTCGGTCAGGCTCAAGACTATGATGTAAATGGCATGAGTGGAATTTTTGTCGAAGGAACCGCTGATGGACTCCTTATGGCAGTTGGTGTTGTTGATACTCCTGTTGCTAATTCCAGCCTTATGGTTGGTGCATGGGGAGCACCCGACATCGTCGAGAAGTATCACGCTGATATTATGTCAATTATCAGCAGCATTTCACCTGCTAATTAGTTAATTTAATCTTATTTAATAATATTGGAATACAAAATGTCAAAATATTTTTCATTAGTCGCCATATTGTTTTTAGCCCTGTTTATCGCAGGCTGTGGCAAAAAAGATGCTCCTAAAACCGCAGATACACCAAAAACTGATTCCACCGCCCCCTCAGCCAGCGAACCCGGGGTTGCAGGTGAAACTTTTACCAATGAGGCTGCCCGGGTTAGTGTTGCTCTCCCTGAAGGCTGGATGTACGAAACCGGTGACGGCAGCATCACCGCTTACCCAAAAGAAGGCGGATTTGTAGTCCATTTTAACACATTAAAAGTTGATGAACTTGATGCCGCACTCACAGAAGTTGATAAAATGCTCGAAGCTGATGTAAAAGATCTGAAACTTGGCGAAGCTACAGAGTATGATGTTAACGGAATGAAAGGTAAGTTTGTTGAAGGAACCGCCGATGGCGTTCTCCTGGCGCTTGGTGTTCTTGATACCCCTGTTGAAAATACCAGCTTAATGGTGGGTGCCTGGGGTGCCCCTGAATCGGTTAAAAAATATGAAAAAGAAATTCTTTGGATTTTCCAGAATGTGAAACCGGTTACCAAATAGTCCCCTGAATTTAATCGCAGACGGATCACTTTACTTGTAGAGTGATCCGTTTTTTTTAATCTCCTCTTTTTGTGTCCCTTTAAACCGAAAAATATCAAATTTCACGAGCGAATTATTAAACTAATTGACTATTTTGTGCACTTAAATAAAGTCATTTAATACAGCATAATGAAAACAATTCTCCCCTCAATTTTCTTTTTTATTTTGCTCTTTCCGCCCGGTTTGAATGTGAACGCTCAATCCGGGGTTGACAGTCTGGATATATACGATCCCTATACAAAAACTGCCGAAATTAGAAGGATTCTCGAAAGCCAGTTTACCCTCCTCGGAAGTAATAATCTAAAACGGGAAAAGGAATTTACAAACAGACTCGAAAAAGCAAGGAGCGATGGAGATTCTCTGACCTCAATGAAGATGTTATCCGCTCTGGGTGATATATATATTCAAGCCGGAATCAATTCAATGGCGCTTAAGTTCTACTCGGAAGCTTCCACAGTCTCAGTTGGCATAAATGATTCAATTCAAACAGCCCTGCTGAAAATGAAAATTGGCAGATGTTATTATTTTGCAGATATAAACGATATCCCGGTGGAATATATCAACTCGGGTTATACCCTCCTCAGTCAAAGTAAAGACATCGAAATCAGAGCAATGGCACTTTACTTTAAAGCTGCACTTAACACTTCCCCTGCAGAAACTAAAGAACTTTATCGGCAGGCTCTCGAGCTCCAAAAAATTGTAATAAGTAAAAAGCCAAAGGATATTGAAGCGAATGAAAATTTGTCGAGATACCTCAATGCCAATGGGAAAACTGAGGAAGCCCTCAAAATTGCCGAAAAAATTAATAACCCGTGGTTAACAGCACTCTATTTAAACAACATCGGCTACAAAGATCTGCACGAAAAAAAATTCGCAAAAGCCTACGATTTATTCAGAAGAGCTCTTAAAATTGCTTTAGACGAACGATTAAAAATCCTCCTCAGAAATACCCTCAATAACCTTGCAGAATATTATCGTTCAACAGGTGACTGGAAAACCGCAACCCGCTATCAATTCCTTCAATTGTTGGTGATGGGCAGTATCTACAATGAAAAATACAATTCCCTCTTTTCAGAGTATAAAGCTAAATTTCAAATCGAACTTAGCGAATCAAGAATAAAAAATCTTGAAACCGAGAGAACTGAACTTTCTGATACATTGCATAATGAAAGAATAATCACTTTTCTCCTGTTTCTGCTCGCTTTGTCAACAACTTTTATCCTTGTAACTGTAATTACAAGTAGAAAGAAAATTAATGCTGTGGTTAAAGAACTTAACTTAAGAAACGATACCCTTTCTGCTCAAAAAACCGAACTGGAACTGCTTCATTCTGAACTCTCCCAAAAAGAACTCAACTTGCGGAATGCACAAGAGATTGCCAAACTTGCCAACTGGCAATGGAGCAGAGATGAGGATAAATTCTCCTTCTCAGATCAGATGCCTCTAATCTTTGGAATTCCAAAAGATGAATTGGATAAAAATTTTCGCAGTTCTATTCTCGCTGTTGTGCATCCTGATGACCGGGAAATAGTTGGAACCTATCTGCATCAAGGCAGAAATAAACGGGAATACCACGACAGAGAATACAGAATAATCTGTAATTCCACAATTAAATGGATTCGATCAAAATATTCAGCTCTTACCGATGAAAATGGCAATCTGATTCATATCGCAGGAACTGTTCAAGATATCACCTACCTCAAAGAGGAGGAAGAAATAAGAGTTGCAGCCGCAACTCAAAGATCATTTACCGAGTTATTAATTATGTCGCAAGAACAGGAGAGGAAAAGAATTGCCGGTGAGCTTCACGACAGTTTTGGGCAGGATCTGCTTTTTATAAAAAATAAAGTGAAACTTGGGCTTCGTGATAAAAATATTGAACTGTTTGCGGGTGACTTTATTTCCGAAATTGACCACTCCATCGATTCCCTCCTTGCTCATACAAGAGATATTGCTTACAGTCTGATACCCGTGCATCTCGAGCGGCTTGGACTCTCTGAAACATTAAATGAATTAATTACCAGAGCATCCAAAACAACCAATATCCAGTTTATTCTCGATATTGAAGCCGTTGAGAACATCTTCCCCGTCGAAAAAGAGCTGACAATTTACAGAATTGTGCAGGAGGCACTCAATAATATTTTAAAACATTCAGAAGCAAATAATGCTTCAATCACACTTTCAAGGAGAAAAAAGTTTTACCTCCTCGAGATTGATGATGATGGCAAAGGCTTTGATGCAACCAATCCCGCAGTCCAACGAGGATTTGGGTTGGCTAACATCGTTAACAGAGTTGACCTCCTGAACGGTAAACTAAAAATTTCCACCGAACCCGGTAAAGGCACAAATATCAAGATTTATATCCCTTTTGGAGATAATAATGAGTAAAATCAGACTGATTCTCGCTGACGATCATCCCCTTCTCATTCAGGGACTTGTTTCCATTTTAAGAGAAGAGGAGAATATAGAAGTTCTCGGGCAGGCTTCAGATGGATCAGGTGCACTCGATTTAATTCATAAATTTGAACCTGACATCGCAATTCTCGACATCCAGATGCCTGATCCGGGTGGATTGCGCATCGCTGAGTTACTCCAGAATGGTAACAAACGAACCAAAATCATCGTCCTTACAATGTTTAAGGAGGAATCACTTATCAAAAGAGTGTTAAAACTGGGCGTAAGAGGTTATGTACTAAAAGAAAATGCCATAGATGACATCATCGACTCAATAAACATAGTGTATGATGGTGGAATATACCTGAGCAACACTGTATCAGAAGTCATCAGGGACAACAGTAATGATTTGATCTCCGGAAGTTATCAAATACTAACACCCTCCGAAAAAAAGATATTGCGACTAATCGGTGAAGGCAAATCAAGTAAAGAAATCGCCAACGAACTTTTCATCAGCAGCAAAACAGTGGAAAACCACAGAGGAAACATCTGTAAAAAACTCGGTGTCACCGGATTTTCCGCTCTTATCAAATATGCATTATCAAATAAAATGACACTTGAGTAATCAAATTTATGAGAGTATTGTGGCATTAAATTCGCAGGAACCTCGAGGCTGCATTTTGAATCAACATGCACAATTTAAGCATCTGTTATAATCTTAATTTGGTATTATTCCAAAATCTCCTTATATTCGATTGTGTCTTTTCCCAATTTCACATTGTCCCCCTTTCAGGGCGGACCTCACCACCAGTAACCACAACTATATGTAGCTGAATAGTTCAACATACTTTAAGATCAGAAGCATGTTGCAAACAGCAATCAGTTGTAAGCTATACTACATCTTTTTGTTTAACCTGTCTATTCAGCAAAATCTCTTTTTAATTTTAGATTAAAGTTCTTGACCCATCTCTGAAGCTGTTGTGTCAGTTGGTCTGAAGAACTAATCGTATTTTAAGACTTTTTTTTACTGGAGCTGATGATGTATAGATTTTGCTATTTATCCCTGTTTCTTCTTTTTACTGTTTCCACAATTTTTGCAGATGCCAACAAATCAGTTGGCTCTGGAGGTGATTATGAGGATTTAACCGCAGCCTTCACTGCAATAAATTCCGGTCAAATTACCGGTGTTATTGTCCTTCGCCTTACAACCAGCACAGCTCTTTCGGCTACTGCGCAACTAAACGCAAGCGGCACGGGTAGTGCCAGTTATTTGCTTGTTCTCATCTATCCTGATGTTGCAGGTATCACTATTTCATCGAGTCAACCGGTTACCATCCAACTAAACGGTGCCGACAATATTACTATCGACGGCAGGGTTGATCAAGCGGGAAATTCAGACCTCATCATCTCCAACTCATCTTTAAGCGCAAACTCTGCTGCAATTTCCCTCTATCAGGGAGCCTCAAACAACTCTATTCGGTACTGTACGATTAAAGGCTCATGTCAGGACCCTTCAGGCGGAGTTGTGGTAATAGCCGGGGTTTCTGCTCTCGGGGGATGCTCCACCAACCTGATTGAACAAAATAATATTACCAATGAAGGTGGGAATCGTCCGATGTTTGCTATAAACTGCAAAATCAGCACAGGTGCAATAAACAGTGGAAATATCATCAGGAACAACAATATTTATAACACGATAAACCTGAACAATAGTGGTGAAACTGCTGCAATTAATGCCTCAGGTGCCAATCCCTCTTTAAATGTTGAAGGGAACAGCATTTATGAAGAAACTACGGTTGTTCCAACAAATACTGCTGCATACTATTTTATTAAGATTAGTAGCACCGATAACACAGATATCACAATTTCCGGAAACTACATAGGTGGGACGGAGCCACTCTGTGGAGGGACAAAACTGACTAAATCATCAGCAAATTCAAACCAGTTTGCCGGTATTTACCTCAAGGTTGGTACTTCAATCAAAAGTGAAATTCAAGGGAATATAATATCAAATATCTCATGGTCAAATTCTGCAAATAACAATTTTATGGGGATTTATGCAGAAGGGATGGTTGATGTAGGTACCACAGCGGGCAATGTTGTTGGTAATACATCCGGCACCGGTTCAATCTTTTTTGAAAATGCTACAAATGCGGGAAATTTTTATGGCATCTATGCGAAAGGCACTTACCCGATAACCATTGAAAATAATTGTATCGGTTCATTAATTGTCGGGAATTCAGATGCAACAGCCGGCGTTGCTTTCAGGGGGATATATGTTTTGGATTTAAAAGCGACTTCAGTGACAGACAACATAATAGGAAATGCCACTGAACCCAACAGCATCAATTTAACATCCACCGCAACATCAAGTTCTCAATATACCCGTGGTATCGAATGTAGAGGAATATCCGGTTCAGATGAGGCTACAATCTCGAATAATCTTGTGGCGAATATTAACAATGCATCTTTGGGTACATTGAGTAATAACCTGATTGGTATTTCTGTCGAGGAGGCCAGCTATATTATTTCCGGAAACACAATTCATGATCTTACAATCTCCAACTTAAGCACCAGTATTTCAAATAGTGCTTCCTTAACCGGAATAGTCATGATTTGCAATTATCAAGTATCCAACTCAGTGACAAATAACACAATTTATAATCTGTCAAACACTAATCCATCATTTACCGGCGCAGTAACCGGGATATATTTATTTTGTGTCGCAACAAAAGCACACATCACAACAAACAGAATCTATAATTTATCAGTTGATCCGGCATCCACAAGCGCTACTCTTCGAGGAATTATTATATCCGGTGGTTCCGTGGCAAGCAATAATAACATGATATCGCTGGTAAGTTCAGCAAGTTGCAATATGTATGGAATCTACGATGGTGCGAATCCATCTGAATGTTATTATAATACAATTGTTGTTAGCGGGACACAACCTGTGGAGAGTAATAACAGCTTCTCTATTTTAAGTCCATTTACTTCAACGCTAAAATATAAAAATAATATTTTAGTTAATTCGCGAACCCGGTTGGGAGGTTCATCTGTTCATTCCGCGGTTTACATAGATGATGCGTCTGTTGTCGATATCGACTACAACAATTATTATTCAACCGGTGAAGGTGGTCGAATTGGTAGCTTCGGATCATACGCTACAACTCTTGCCCAGTGGCAGGGACTGACCGGACAAGATGTTCACTCAAAAAGTAAACAGGTTTTTTTCGTCGATTCAACTTCTAATCTCCACCTCACAGGAAGTTCCGTTGGTGATTATGATCTAACCGGCTTACCAATCATTGATCTCACAACAGATTTTGACGGGGATACAAGGAGTTTAGTGTTCCCATATATGGGGGCTGATGAAATTAATGACTCCCCTCTCCCTGTTGAACTGGTTTCGTTTACAGCCAAATCAACAGGAACCACTATAACTTTAAACTGGGAAACCAAAACAGAGATCGATAATTATGGTTTTGAAATTGAGCGAAAATCCTCAGTGGGTGAGTGGATCAAAATTGGTTTCATAGAAGGCCATGGGACTTCGAACTCACCAAAATATTATACTTTTAAAGATAAAACGCCGGACTCAGATAAATATCTTTATCGTCTTAAACAGCTTGATAACAGCGGTACATTTGAATACAGCCCAACTCTCGAGGTAAATTCCGGAGAACCTGCCGGTTTTTCATTAAGTCAAAACTACCCTAATCCATTTAATCCTGAGACAGTAATTAACTATACCATTTCAATTCCCTCTTTTGTCACTATCGAAATATTTGACCTCCGGGGTAGCAGAATCTCAGTGCCCGTTTCTGAAAATATGGATGCCGGGTATCATTCAATTAAAATTGATGCTAACAAACTGCAACTCTCTTCAGGAGTTTATATTTACAAATTGAGTGTGATCGGAGTTGATGGTGAACAATTCAGCAATACGAAGAAGTTTGTATTGATGAAATAGAGGCGAAGTCTGAGATATTTCCGGAAGAAACAGATGATTAATATTAATCATAATTTGACTCCGGAAGTGCAATAAATTGATGAAGCGGATTAAATCAGGAAAATAGTCCTTTAAAAATATCAAATTTTTTCGTAAGTTTGGAATCAAAAGCGAGCGTAACTCAGTCGGTAGAGTGTCAGCTTCCCAAGCTGAATGTCGCGGGTTCGAATCCCGTCGCTCGCTCAAGTTTTTTTAATATTTTCATAAAAACACTTGTATAATTTCGGGGAAATCACTAAATTTGTAGTCTAAAATTTTTGGAAAGGGCGTTTAGCTCAGTCGGTTCAGAGCATCTGCCTTACAAGCAGAGGGTCCGGGGTTCGAATCCCTGAACGCCCACAAAAAAGCCTCAAAACAGTTTGTTTTGGGGCTTTTGTCGTTTTAAAGATTATCGATGAGATGACATATTTCGCTAAAAAAGGCTAAAATTACCTGAATTTACCTGGAAAATATTACATTTCGCTGTCACTTTCGCTGTCACTAATTTACCCTATCTGGAGAATGAAAACTTTATTTTTGACATAAAAAAACACGATTTTGAGGTCGTGTTTTTCTTTAGATTAACTTATTTCTTCTTTCTGACTGGCCGTTTGAACTTTTTTAGCTCTTTTTTCATCTTTTCAAGACTTATATCGTAGTAATATTTATCTGCGGTGTTCCGGTGTTCGTGACCAACCAATTCTTTTACGATCGTTGCATCCATGTTATAATCGGATCTCGCAAGGGTTATAAATGTTTTTCTGAAAGTCCTTGCTGAATAACCCTTCTCATCAAATTTAAGTTTTTTGAATAGTCGTGTTATTGCTTTTCCAAGATAATTATATTGAGACCACTGAAGCAATCTTCCAGCACTTCTGTCTCCGATATAACTTTTTATTATTGGTATCAAATCTGTATGTATGGCGATACATCTGAACTTTGTACGCTTCAAAGAATAATATTTCAAACTTCGCTCAATTAAATTAATATCTTCAATATGAATATCAAACAAATCTGATGGTCTCAACCCGGTGTAGAAAGCCAAATAAATAACCGTTCTCAAACCTTTATCTACTTTTTCAACTTCATCGAAAATTGTGAAAATGTCCTCTTTTTCAAATACAATTTTTTGACCAATTTCTGGTTTTGTCATCACTTCTCGATTAATCTTAAAGACAGGGCAATAATCATATTCAAATAGAAAATTCAGGAAATGACGACACTGTTTACCCAATGTGTGGATTGTGTTTTTCTTAAATTCGTACCTTTTGATTTTATTTAACCACCTTTCAACTTCAAGTTTATTGATATTGCTACATGGCATCTCTTCATTAAAATCTTTTATGAATTCTTTAAAAAACCAGTTGTATTCCCATATAGTCTTAGGATTTTTATACTGATTGTTTTCAATAAAATGATCGAACGCATCTCGCAAAGTTTTTTTTACTACTCGTAATCTCCCCTTTTTCTTTTTTTCCTCATCCAATTTATCCTGTAACTCATTTGCGGTTTCATTTGCAAGTTTAAGATTCTTCGGTGAATTATCACGACCCGTAGATATACTTTTTGATTTTCCATCTGTAGAATCGTAATACAATATATAGATTTTGTTTTTTCTAATTCTTAGACTTGCCATTATTTACTCACCTTCAATTTTCCGGCGATAAAATCTTTTGCATTGAAAGAATTTTTACTTTTCTTGTCTGGGAAGAGAAATTGGTCAATCTCCATTTTTGAGAGATGTTCTGTTTCTGGCTCGTTCTTTGTGTAGGTGAGGCTTCTGTTCTGAAATCTCTGCAACTCATTGTAGGGAATCTTTTTCCTTTTCCCAATCTCTATAAAACCAATTCTGCCATCAGCAATAAGTTTATACATTGTGTCTTTGCCAATATGCAAGACTTTGGCAGCTCTTGAAACCGCTAATAATTCATGTGTAATATTTTCCATTTTGTTTATTTGATTATGAATTCGACTTGAGTCGAGTGTTTAATTTACTCTCGTTTTTTGAGAGTTATGAATTGGTACTTTTCTTATACCGAATTCTTTTCCAGATTTCCCCGGAACACCTATATATAAGATCGTGTATTTCTGCCTGAGAGTCAAGAGCCAAAACGAGCTTTTTTCAACTTTTTTTCGACTTTAAAAAAATATTTAGTTTTTTGTATGATCTGTATTGACTCCAGGAATTTTATTGTCTATATTTAACTATACAATCTTCCAAAATGAGGTCAGATTGTTATGATTTGCAGGAAAGTATGGACTGATATAAATGATGCATTCATGCCTATAATTTCCGGGAGATTGCTGAACTACTCACAAATCCAATAGAAAAATCTCAGTAATGGAAACTAATGGAGTTTTTGTTCAGGAAAACAAATCGGTACCCTGCCCTAAAAACTGACAACTCGACAACTGCCCAACCGGGCTATAAACAATAACCAGGTAAATCAAATGCAAAAAACTTATTCGAACAAGGACTTTTACCTTAGTGCTTACCTAATCTCAGAGGGGTTTTGTTTGTGCAGTCACACACGTGAATTTGGGTTCACTACTTTCGTATTTAACGAAACGGCTGAACTCCTAGAAGCTGTGCACAAATTTCATTCTCTGATTGCCGTGACCGAACCAAATAAGTATGGTTACGCTATAAAATCGCTGAAGACACTCATTCATAGCGATAAATTATCTACTTCAAAATCAACTAACTATCTTGCAAACTCAACGAAAGGCACAAAACAATTCTGATATTTTTTCTTTTGTAAAAGAAAATGTAAAAATTGAAGAAGTAGCCAAACATCTTGGCCTACAATTAGAAAAATCAGGTCACTCTTATCAAGGTGACTGCCCTACCGGACATCCATCAAAAAATGGTAAATGCTTTAGCATCGAAAGCAAAAAACAGTATTTTCAATGCTTCCACTGCCATACCGCAGGTGATGTAATCCGTTTAGTAGAAGTAACAAAAAAAATCACTGCTGTTGAGGCTGTTGATTGGCTGATAGAACAGTTTATGCTTGATACTAAAATTGGTCAACAGAAAATTAACTTCAAAAAACCCACCGAAGAGCAAATTACCGAATTTCATGACAAGCGATTAAAAGGTAAACTCTATCAAACTGCTTTTGAATGGATGAAATCTCTTCTATTAACACCAGAGGCAGAAAAAGAGCTTCTTTATCTAACCAACGAAAGAAAATATGATCGTGCTGTTATACAAAAGAGCAATTGGTGTTATTTCCCTCACTCTAATAAAATTAAAAAGCATTTATTATCTATTTTTCCAGAACATGAGAAAAATATCCAGGAACTTTCATTACACGGCTTCACAGGAGAAAGAATTCACCTGGCTATTCCGTATCATAATAGTGAAGGTAATATTACTGGCTTTCTTAAACGCGCTGCAGAACCTGAAGGAATCTCATTTACGAATAGTAATGGAAAAGAATACAAGGGTGTTCGCTGGGATAGCACCGTTGGAGTCGATAAAACAGATTTGTTTAACCTGTATAATTGCAAAGGTGAGGAAAATCTTCTTATCGTTGAAGGTTATCCGGATGCAGTTATTCTCTCTGCAATGAGAGTTAATAATATAGTTGCAGTAGGGCAAGGATGTTTATCCGAATCTCACCTAACTGCAATGTCTAAAAATAAAGTTAAAAATGTAACTATAGCATTTGATAACGATACCGCCGGACCGGTAAATACAGAATCCGCCATAATGCTTTTGTTAGAAAAATCAGATATAACTCCCTATGTTCTTGAACCAACTGAACTTGGTACTCACAAAGATCCCGATGAATTTGTAAAAGCTGAGGGAATAGATGCTTTCAAAGCAATACTTGATAAAGTCAGCAAAGGGGTTGTTTGGATGGCTGAGCATCTGCTAGCTAAATACGACGAGAAAAGTCAAATAGAAAAACAACAACAAATTGATGAGGTCATCAAACTCACAGGGCTAATTAAAAACCCTCTGGATAAAGAGGAGATTATATCAATCGTCAGTAAAAGGCTGAAACAAAATAAGTCCGTTATTCAGGCTATGGTCAAGGGAGTTAGTAAAAATGAATCCGCCACTAAACAAGGTAAATTTTGGACAGTAACTAGTACCGGACTACAAATATCAACAAAGGACTATATCGATTTTATAATTGAGGAAGGGTTTTCTAAATTCTATCTGGATAAAGATTACACCTTTATTCAAATTAAAGGTAACATGGTAAAAGAGCAATCCCTGCCTCAGATTAAGGATTATATCTTATCCTATGTTGAGCAAATGGAGGAAGATGAATCAGATACTAAAAGGCTTCTTTATGAAACCCTCTATAATCATGTTGGTCAGTATTTTAATGAGGGACTTATCGAATGCATACCGCCAAGAGAAATCAAATTTAAGCGTGATGGGATGGATAACGCTACAGTTTATTATAAGAACGGTTTCGTTACCTTAAAGAGAAACAAACTTGCTGAGATAAATCCATATACTAAACTCGACTCTCCTATTTGGGAACACATGATTAATGAACGCAGTGTCGAACTGATACATCATAAAAATAAAATAGCGGAATACGAGCAGTTTTTATTTAATGTCGTTGGGAGAAACATGCAGCGATTTCTCTCACTATGCTCTGCTATCGGTTATCTGATGCATGATTACAAACAGGAATCGAATGCTAAGGCCATTGTTTTGTGTGACCAGATGATATCGGATAACCCGAACGGCAGAACCGGGAAAAGTCTGATCGGGAAAGCGCTGGAAAAGATAAAGAATGTGGAACGGGTAGACGGGAAGAACTTCGATTTTAAGCCAACATTTACTTTCCAGATGGTAAAACTCGGTACTCAGATTATCGATTTCAATGACGTGAAGGCAAACTTTGATTTTGAGCGGTTATTTTCGGTTATTACCGACGGTATGAGCATAGAATACAAAAACAAAACCCCTTTCACAATTCCTTTTTCTGAATCACCAAAGATAACAATTAGCACCAACTATACGATAAAAGGGATAGGGAGCAGTTATAAAGATAGGATGTTTGAAATAGAATTTTCCGACCACTATAATCCTGAGCATAAACCAAAGGATGATTTTGGGCATGATTTTTTTACTGGATGGGACGACGATGAGTGGAATAGATTTGACAACTTTATGCTTGAATGTCTTCAGTTATACTTGGATGAGGGGCTTATTTGTTGTGAATTAATAAACCTTAGTAAAAGAAAGCTCATTGATCAAACCTCTGACAAGTTCGTTGAGTTTGCTGATGAGCGTGTCCAAACAAATACCGAATTCAATTTAGCCTGTATGTACGGTGATTTCAAAAACTATATTGGATTTGAGAATGACCTGTTTGACAAGTGCCCGATTAAACAGAACACCTTTACAACTTGGGTGCGAATATACGCACAATTCAATGGTATGGTTTACGATAAACGGAAGTCAAATGGTAGTCAGTATGTTAAATTGATTGCTTAAGCAGTGACAAAGTGAAAACAGCAGTGACAAGTTAAATAACTACTTGTCACTGTTTTTTATTCGAATCTGAGCTAAAAACGAAGAAAAGTGACAAAGTGACAAGTTTTTCTTATTGAGAGAGTAGAAAATTAGAATTATTTATAGGTATAGTAATATGTTGTAATTATACCGGGCATATATGCCAAGTAATATAGAGAGTATTTGTCACTTTGTCACTTTATTACGAATAGAGCATATAATCGCAACATTTTAAGTGACAACTTAAATTTTAACTTGTCACTGTCAGTGATAAGTTGGGAATTATAGAGCACTTAAGGATTATGATTTACTTGCTGTAAAATAAAGTAATCTTTTGGGTGCAAAAACGGCTGTAACTAATCTAGAGGTTACAATTGTTCAAATAAATTCAAATAAAAATACCGCTCTATGCTATGCGGCGGGCGTTTATAAACGGAGGACATATAAGATGATAAATATTAACGACATATTAAAAATAGAACCAACACTAACACCAAACGGTATAGAAGATTCATTTACAGGAGTGTTATTCGATGACGATTACTTAAGGCACGTAGATATCTGTATAGACTGGCTCAAAACAAAGAAAACCCAGAAAAGCGTTAACAAGATATCAAGCAGCTACGGAATCAAGCATGAAATTGAGCGTGAGTTTAAAACTTATGTTTGCAACGGGGCTTTTATTGCTGCTATTATTCATCTGGGTATTCCTTATAAACGAGGAAGAACACCTAACATCTTTGTTGCGATCAGTGGGAAAGAGCTCTACAAAAATGACCCGAGGAAAGTCAAATAGTGCAGCACAACAAAACTGCCCTGGTCTCTATCGCTTTGTTGCAAACACTACCAAAACAATCTACCCCAAATGTGCCTGTTGATAATCATTAAGTAAGTAGAAAATATAAATATAGGATATATAGAGGTAGAGACAGGGTAAATAACGTACAATATAAAGTTTTGCTTTTTGAACAGGCACAATAGGCACCTGGGTAAGATCGTTTATGGCTTCTGTAGGAAAAACGACAAACCGTGGAAAAGCGCAACCAACCTAACCCAAAACGACCATGGAGGATTTAGGTTCCATACCCCACCCCCGGCATTCGACCCAGGTTCCAGTCACAAGCACTTTCGCTTTCTAACTTGAAAATTGAGTTGAAATTTTTTGTTTGGAATTTTTATTTCTGGACTTAAAGGGTTTTTTTTGAGGCATGCCCGGCGTAACCAAAATAAATTCGAAGAGTACTTGTTTTTTGGTATAACTAAAGTGTAGGACGAAGCACCTGGAAATCAAAAATAGATGTTTTTTTGATTGTCCAATGGGTGGAATAGACTACATTGATATGCTTCGCAAGGGTGGGAAATTACTTAGCTTTGCTCTAATTTTTATTGCATATTCGCGCATGAAATATCAATAAGCCAGTTAATAGTCTTGAAAAGCTATTTTAGATATTTACTATTTTACAAAATTGAATAGCCTCAGGACAATTTAAATCAATATAATCACTCATTGTGTGATATTTAGGATCTATTATCCAGATAAATCGATACTCCACTTGGTCTTGATATTTTATCTCCTTAAGAAATAGTTTTTCATACCCGGTTTTAGATATTTCTTGAACTCTTTGCCTCATTTTTTTATCTCCAATCAGCATGGCACCTTCCTCATTTCTAAAGTCTAACATGTCAACTGAGGGAAATTCAGTCTTAATTAATCTTTCTTTTTCATATTGACAAAAACCATTAACTGATTGGATAAAACCAGTTAATGAGTTAGAAATGGCAACCGAAAAGCCAATTGGGTCAAGAATCTGAAAACAAGCATCACAGTTGAATGTCTCAAATAATTCAGACTTAAACAAAAGTGAAGTCGATAGCATATAAGAATTGTCGAAATCATCCGTTTGAACAACAAACTGTACCCGATAATCCGGGTCATGACCTAAGAAATTACCTTGTCCTTCTCTTTGATCACCTCTGATTTCATCAGAGTAATTTCGAAACCTATTGAAAGAGCTTATTCTCAATATCCCTTTTTCAAAAAAATCTGTCAGGTACTCTCTTTCAATATACCGAAAAGGAGAAGGTAAAAGAAAATTATAGGGTTTGACTGCCTGAACACTAATCAATTTAGTTCTTCCTTGTATTTGTTATTAGACTTGTTAAACGCCAAGATTTTATTAGTTACAAAACTGTTCCTACTTCATCAGCACCATCTTTTTAACAAAACTTTTATTCCGGGTTTCCATTCTGTAGAGATAAACTCCTGATGCGAAACTGCTGAGGTCAAATGTTCTTGTGTGGACACCGGCAGGTTCCTCCCCTTCAAACAAAGTGATAACTTCATTTCCGAGAATGTCATACAGCTTAATCTTCAATTGTGAATCTTCAGGAAGGGCATACTTTATGCTTGTTTCGGGATTAAAAGGATTTGGATAATTCTGATACAAGATATATTCAGTTGGCAGATATTTTGTCATTACCGATTTGATAAACCCATCACTACCAATCAACAAAGTGTAATAACGAGACTCTTCTTGAGGTATTATGGTGAACTTATCCTTTGAGCGGACATCAATAAACTCCTGATATTTTTCATCTAACAGATATATGTTGTTGGCACCCAAATCCACTCTTGGTTTGATTTGTAAGTGAGCGGCCTCTCCGGAAGTATTTGTCGCTCTGATCCTGAATGAATTTCCTAAACTATCCATCGGTTGTGATTCGATAAATAATTGTCTTTTCTTTCCATCTTCGGTATCTCTCAAAAATGAAAGATTTTTATTGCTAAATGTTATTCCGGGCAGCAGATAATCGTTTGTATCTAATCCCGTTGTTGCAGCTTCATTAAATACTGCAAATATTTCATTTTCTCCGAAAGAAATCGATATACCAGCCGAGAAGTTTCGGAATTGGTTCTCCATACCGGTCTTAGCGAGAGAAGCTTCAACAGGATAAACAAACTTCAAATTTGAACGATTGTCTTCGTTAAAAAAGTAGTATCCTTTAAATGGCTCCATCTGAGTTGGGAAATTCCATTTGCCATCCCAGTAGTAGATCAATCTATTCTGTGGAAGTGAGTTTATTGAACGGATTTCCGACCAGTTTAACGATTTCGCAAATGGATTACCAATAATATTCCATCCACGATGCACTGATACATTAAAAATCAATGTACTGTCAATGGTAACTGCCGCTAACTGTTTGTTTAGGTTGATCGGATTTTTTGAGAGTACCCAAAAACCTTTACCCGGCTGAAACTTGAAGATTTCACTACCATCGTACTGAACTTGATAATTAACATCATTTCCATTGTCCCAGTAAGCATTCCATTCTTCAATATGTTTGCCGGAGATTACATTAACCAAATTCTCCGTTGTATTACCCGGCATCGAAACAAGTCTATAATTGTTTATATCCTTTATATCACCAAATTGCCAGGTGTTAACCAAACTGATTGACTCAGAATATGTATAGATTGTGAAGTACCCTGCACTTGAATTTGAAAGGTCAGGATTGACGGAAGAAACCACTTTGATTCGACAGTTTTTCGAGTTTAGTTGCGGCACAACCCAATTATGTGAACGAGTGGTCGAGGGAATATTTAACGCTATTTCATTCCAAACCGTCCCTCCATCAGAAGAGTAAAACAGATTAACTGCGGAAATATTCTCAACAAACCATTCGAGCAATTGATTTGCACCTGACTTTAGAAATGCTCCCGAAAGATTTGACTGTAAAGTCACTTTTGGAGATGGAAGAATTGTGAAAGTATTTACGATTTCGCTTCTAAGTTCAGTTTTGCGAGTATAAACTAATCGAATCTTGACTTGATTTGAATTATTTTCAGGAATATCCCAATTAAAAGTGGACAATGAAGCATCAACAGAATCAGCGATGAGTCCCCAGTATCCGCCATTATCGACAGAATAATAAAGATCAATTGTTTCCAAATTCAGGGAGTTCCAGGTGATTGCCATTTTTTCACCGGAAGTGAACACTTCCCCACCGGAGGGTGAAACCAGGGTCAGGTTTCTTTCAAGGTCGATAGTAAACGGTTGGTCACTTTGATCTGCCACAGAGGAATTATCGGTACTGGAAAGCCGCACTAAACACTCAACCGATACACTGTTTGGAATTGTCCAAATGTAAGAGCCCGGACCGGCAGGTGTTGAACCTTCGATAGTATTCCAAAGAATACCATTATTCGTAGAATATTCGATCTTCAGGTTTTGAACATTGATTGAAGTCCATGTGATACTGTATTGTTTGCCGACTAACCAATTTTCACCACCGTTGGGAGAGGTCAGTGCAACAGCCGGAGTTACTGATATCGTAAAATTTGAATCGCTAATATCGTTGATACTTCCATTTTCGAGAGAGCTAATCCTCATCTTGCATGTCGATGATGGAAGATTAGGTATTGTCCAAATATATGACCCCAAATTAGCCGGGACAGAATCGACAATTTGAGTCCACTCATTACCGTCATTTACCGAATATTCCAGTTTTAGATTCTCAACATTAACAGAATTCCATGTAATGCTGTATTGGTTCCCAACAAACCAATTCTCCCCTCCATTAGGAGATGTTACAGTAATTGAATAGACCGATTCCGCTGATATGACAAACACAGAATTACTTTGATCTGTAACACTGCCATTTAAAACATCTGTTATCTTCACTTTACAAGATTCGGAAATTGTGTTTGGAATAGTCCAGGAATAAATCCCGTCTCCTCCAAATGTTGAGCCGACTATCTGAGACCAGCTTAAACCATTATCAGTTGTAAACTCTAATTTAACATTTATTACACCCGCGAGAGTCCATGTTATATTGTGCGACGAACCAACCTGCCAGTTTTCACCTCCATTTGGAGAGGTTAGTGTTATACTTTGTGCAGGAGCCGCTGAAATTGTGAATACAGCATTACTCTGATCAGTAATGACGGTATTTTCAGTATTTGTTACCCTAATCTTACAATTTGATGATACAGCATTTGGAATTGTCCAAGCATAACTTCCTGTGGTGGCAGAGGTTGAAGTTGTTATGGAGCTCCAAATGTTACCATTGTTTGTTGTGAACTCCAACCTGACATTTGAAACATTGGATGATGTCCATGTAATATTATGAGAGGAGCCAACAACCCAATTTTCACCTCCATTCGGAGATGTAACAGTGACACTTGAATTTTGCGAGATTGAAAAAAAAGAATTACTTTGAGATGAGATGCTACTGTTAGAAACATCTGTTATCCTGACTCTGCATTGGGTTGAAACTGCATTTGGAATTGTCCAGGAATAACTTCCTGTCGATGCAGAAGTTGAAGCTGTTATTTGATACCAGTTTGTTCCGTTATCTGCTGTATATTCAAGCTTTACATTTGTAATCCCGGTTTGTGTCCAGGTAATATTATGAGAAGAGCCAATAATCCAATTTTCCCCTCCGTTGGGAGAAGAAATAGCAACGCTTGGAGCAGGTGCAGAAATTGTAAATACAGCATTACTTTGATCAGAAATAGAGTTGTTGTTCACATCAGTAACTCTGATCTTACAAAATGTTGATACAGTATTGGGAATCGTCCAGGAATGACTTCCGGTTGTTGCCGGGGTTGATGCGACAACTTGAATCCAAGATGATCCATTATTCGTGGTGAACTCAATTTTGATATTAGAAACATTATTCTGGGTCCATGTGATGTCGTGTGAGGAACCCACCTGCCAGCTTTCACCACCGTTGGGTGAAGTAAGGGTGATCGCACTTTGCATCGCTGGAAATTCTGTAGACCAAGTCGCCCCGTAGATAGTCCCATTAATCTGGCTGCCGCTTCTGTCGTAGAGAATGGTTCCTGTTCCTTCGCTAAAATCCCATTGACCAACTGTATTAGTATCTAATGTGTAGGAAGTAGGGGGTATAAACGTTGAAGTGTATCTTTCAATTTTCGAAAGTCGTATTCGTGTTAAAAAACCCTTGAAATAACTTCCCAATGCCTCACTCAAATATTTCCCAAATCGGAGTTCATAGGTCGGAGTCAGATTAAAAGTGTCCAGTGCGCTCTCACCAATCTTATTTCCATCAAGGAAAAGTTTAAGTACTCCGCTCGAAGTTCTCACTGCTGCAATATGGTACCAAGTATTTGTGTTTGGTATAAATCCAGAGGTATAACCACCTGTACCAGTTCCGGATGCAGCGCCGAAATTTAACAATGAATACTGTGTGAATATGTTATAGCTCCAATCGACTCCGGCATTTGCACCTCTATTGATTATTGCTCTATACTCACCACCAGCGACACTGTCACTTTTAATCCAAAATTCAATAGTAAAAGGTGTAGTTCCACTTATTCTATTCTCTATCATTCCCCCAACGAAATCCTCTTCACCATCAAAGTGAAGTGAGTAATCACCGGTTGAGGTAAGGTATATACTAAAGAGATTATTACTCTCATCTGAGACCGAACTGTTTGCAATATCTGTAATCTTGACTCTGCAATTAGTTGAAACTGTGTTCGGAATTGTCCAGGAATAACTTCCGACAGAGCCAGGCGTTGATGAGACTATTTGAATCCAAATGGTTCCATTGTTAGTTGTGTATTCCAATTTGACATTTGCGACCCCAGTTTGTGTCCATGTTATATTGTGAGTTGAACCAACAGTCCAGTTTTCGCCTCCATTTGGAGAGTTCAATGTTAAACCGGTTTGTACCGTTGGAAAATCGGTTGACCAAATCGCACCACTAATGGCTCCATCAAGTTGATTCACGCTATTGTCATTTAAAGTAGTTCCCGATCCTTCGCTGAAATCCCACTGTCCGATGGTGTTTGTGTCTACAGAATAAGTAATTGGCGGTGTGAAATTTGAGTTATACCGAACAACCTTTGAAATTCTAATTTTAGTTAGATTTCCTTTAAAGTAATCGGAAGAACCATCTGCAAAATATTTCCCAAACTGAAGGCTGAAACTTTGCGTTAATGTGGTTGCGCTGTGATTTAGTTCAGCAACTTTGACCCCATCTATGAATAACCAGAGAAACCCATCAGCATTATTGACTGCGGCGATATGATGCCATTGATTCAAACTGGGAGGAGGGCTTGAAACATATCCAGGAGCAGAATTTACGCCAAAATACAGCCTATCTAGCGCGTAAAGATTATAACTCCAATCTACACCTGAGTTGGCTCCCCTTGTGATCAATGGTGCATTTCCCGATGATTGATTTTTAACCCATAACTCGAGAGTAAATGAAGAATTATCTCTAATTTTGTTTTCAATTATATTCCCAACAAAATCATCGATACCATCAAAATATAGAGAAAAATTTCCTGCTGATACTTGAGAAATACTAAATGTATTATTGCTCTGATCAGAAATTGAGCTATTACTCACATCTGTAATTTTAACTTTACAATTTGTCGATACCGAATTAGGTATAGTCCAACTATAACTTCCTGTTGTAGCATTTGTGGAGGCAACTATCTGGTTCCAACTCGTTCCATTATTTGAGGTGTATTCTAATTTCACATTTGCAATCCCAGTTTGTGTCCAAGTTATATTGTTATTTGAACCTACCGTCCAGTTCTCTCCCCCATTTGGAGAGTTCAATGTTAAACCGGTTTGTACCGTTGGAAAATCGGTTGACCAAATCGCACCACCATTAATATTACCATGAATTTGGTTAGGTCCGCTGTCAAAAAGAAAAATTCCTGCTCCTTCGCTGAAATCCCACTGCCCTACTGTGTTTGAATCAACAACATAATTTGTAATCGGAGTAAAACCCGAAGTATATCTAGCGACTTTTGAAATCCTTATTTTTGTCATCCAACCTTTGAAGAAAAAGCTCAAATCATTAAAGTACTTACCAAATTGCAATGTTGTACCATTCGTTGGAATAATACCGGTAACGTAATTTTTAGACGCCATTAAAACTCCATCAACAAAGAGATTAATTTTTCCATCATTGGATTTTGTTCCAGCGACATGGTGCCAAGTATTAACATTCGGAACAACATAATTAACATAGGTCGGAGGTTCATTATCATTAATTCCCCAATATAACGAGGTACTACCATTATCAGTGGAGTAAAGATTATAGCTCCATGTTGGACCTCTATTGATAATTCCCATTAAGTTAGCATTTTCCATTTTTATCCATGCCTCTACGGTGAATGGATCATTAGCTGATATTTTATCTTCAACCATATTTGTAATATAATTATCTACCCCATCAAAATAGAGGGAGTAATTACTCGTTTGCGACACAGAGAAACTCTGCTCTTGAGCGAATTGAGACCCAAGATAAGATCCATCAATAGCTTGTACTGTCCAATAATAAGTACCAGGTTGTAATCCTTTTATGTACCAATTATTTGATTGACAATTCCCAATTCTACTTATACGACGTTTGCCGGTTCCCACATCGGACATGGGCGAAAGGATATTATAATTACCGGGACTGGTACCAATCGCAATATTATAATGCAGCCCAATTTGTGGGGTGTGATCGTCAGAACTTTTGTACCATGAAAAATTTACAATCCCATTTCCGACATTAGACATTAAATTAGCAGGGCTTATGGGTGGCGAATTTGTCACTGATTGATGATTGCGGTATAACTTCGTAAATCGTCCTGAAGCACTCAAACCACTAACTATGACATCTAAAGCCCCATCATTGTTATAGTCGGCAGCAGCTACTGAACTAACTCGGACTGGTTGCAATGGTACATCAATGTTACTAAAAGTATTGTCTCCATTATTTTTATAAAATTTAGTTACATCAATTTCCGAAGTGTTCCACCCTGAAATTATAATATCATTGCTACCATCATTATTAAAATCGCCCCATTGGGCTGAACTTAGATAAACACCCTCAAGAGGGATGTTAACTTGTTCTGTAAAAGTATTATCTCCATTATTTCGAAAAATTTTTGATATTAGACTACCTTCTGTTGTTTTTCCTGTCAAAGAAATATCAAGGAAAGAATCTGCATTAAAATCAGCCCAAATTGCAGTTCCTTCCCAAACTCCTGTCAATAAGATTTGGGATTGAAATAAAAAGCCTGATCCTGCATCATTTCTGTATATCCTTGAAATAATACCCTCGAGCGAATACCCGGTTGTCAAGATGTCCAAATCTCCATCATTATCGTAGTCTCCCCACTCTGAAGCACTGTAATTAAGCCCTGTCAAACTAAGACTACCTAACTCGGTAAATGTTTCATTACCGTTATTCCTATAAACTTTGGCGAAATATTCACCAACGCCACCTCCACCGGTTAATAAAATATCTAAATCTCCATCATTATCGTAATCCCCCCACCTTGAAGAACCATTATGACAATTTTGTACCTGGTTTTGTGCAACTTCAGCAAATGCAATCCCATTATCATTTTTATAAACTTTTGAAATCCATCCGGTATTATCAGAGTTAAATCCACTTATTAAAATATCAAGATAACCGTCGTTGTTGAAATCACCCCATTGAACAGAGGCTGAAGCGGTTGCAGAAATTACGATTGAAGACTGCTCTATAAATGTCCCATCACCAATATTTTTATAGACTTTCGCGATATTCCCGCTATTTGTCTGACCTGTTAAAATTAAATCCACATTTCCATCATTATTGAAGTCAGCCCATGCCACCGCGCTATGTTCAAGTCCGGGAAATGTCACAGAAGTCACTTCCTCGAAATAATTTGTGATTGTGAAAGGCGAATCGCTCTGATCAAATACAGAAGCATTGTTCACATCGGTAATTTTAACTTTACAATTTGATGAAATTGTATTGGGAATCGTCCATGAATAACTTCCAGCAGAGGAGGGCGTTGATGAGGCTATTTGAATCCAACTAGTTCCATTGTTCGTCGTGTATTCCAACTTTATATTTGTTACATTAGTTTGAGTCCATGTAATGTTATGAGAAGAGCCAACAGCCCAGCTCTCGCCTCCCAAGGGGGAATTGAGATTCAGAGTTGGTAAATTACCGTCGAACTTAATGATTGTGCCATCCTGACCCACTACCCAGCCCAAATTTGAAGTAACAAGATGAATGTCATAGATGTTATTTTGGGTTCCACTCTCCTGTGTTTCCCAAGTATTTCCCCCGTTTGTTGTTGTTACTACCTTTCCTTCGGCGCCTACTGCTTTACCGTTGTTAGGCGTTGCAAAATACACAGAATGAAACCAAATTGTTGTTCCGCTGTTTTGACTTTCCCAACTACTCCCACCATTTGTGGTCTTTAGTATTCTACCCCCCTCGCCAACAACCCAACCTGTGGTTTCATTAATGAAATGCATCGACCACAAATATGTTGCCACACCACTAGATTGGAACACCCAGTTAGATCCACCATCAGTAGTGTGGATAATTTTCCCTTCAGCACCACAAGCCCAACCTTTATTTGCATCTATAAAATAAACATCATAAAGAGCAGAAATTAATGACGCTGGAGGCGACTGTACAACCCAGTTGAGACCACCATTAGTTGTCTTTTGGATTTCTGCCAACTCTCCAACGATCCATCCAGTGCTACTATCAACAAAATGTCCGGCATGAAAAGCATTTAGGGTTCCACTATTTTGGCTATTCCAGTCATTTCCTCCATCGTTCGTTTTCAGTATTAAACCGTCATCTCCTACAGCCCACCCGGTATTAAAATTAGTGAAAAAAACTGTGAAAAGGCTTAAAGCTGTTTCACTACTTTGTGATTCCCAATTGTTCCCCCCATCTGATGTGTGCACTATCGTTCCATTTGAGCCAACAGCATATCCGTTGTTTAAATCGATGAAGTGTGTCGACCACAAATCTTTTGATGTACTACTACTGCTCTGACTAAACCAGTTTTGGCCCCCATTTGTTGTCTTCAATATGGTTCCCCAAACTCCCACGGCATATCCAATATTAACAGAGTTAAAGAATAATGAAGAGAGATGAACCGTAGTTCCACTAATTTGGGGGAACCAATGATCACCACCATCAGAAGTTCTTAATAAGGTACCATTATCTCCAACTGCCCAACCAAAATTTAAATCAACAAATTGGGCTGAAAGCAGAAAATTCCCTGTACCGCTGGTTTGCTTTACCCAGTTGTTTCCACTGTTCGTCGTTTTTAATATTGTTCCAAGATTTCCTATTGCCCAACCGGTTGTTTCATTTATGAAAGTGATGCAATGCAACCAATTTACATTGCCCGTTGTTAGAGAGTACCAAGAATTTCCACTATTCTCGGTTTTGAGAATTCCGCCTGCATCATCAACTATATACCCCACATTTTGTGAGGTGAAATGTACCGAATACAAACGACTGTTTACACCACTTGTTTGGCTAGTCCAGGTGTTTCCTCCATCTGTTGTCTTGATTATCGTTCCATTATATCCTACTGCACAACCGTTGTTGACATCCGTGAAATAAACTGAGAGTAGAAAATTGGTAGCACCACTGTTTTGAATTTGCCATGAGTCCCCACCGTTTATCGACTTAAGGATCGTCCCCCCAAACCCTACAGCCCATCCAATATTGGCATCAATAAATTGGACTGAATAAAGCCATTCATTTGTCCCCGACTGTTTAGGGAGCCAATTGTCGCCTCCATCTGTTGTCTTTAGGATAGTCCCGGTATAACCGACAGCCCATCCCATTTCTTCATTAATAAACCTAACAGAACTTAAGAAATTTCCTTGGGGTCTGGGATTTTGCCAACTCCAATTTTGGGAGTAATTCCCAACAGAACAGAGTATGGTAATCAGAGTTAGATACAAAAATCTCATTTTGTCTTTTTCCCTTTTTCCTTAAATAAACAGGCTGGAATTAATATAAAAGAATCTAACGTTATATTTGATTCAAAACCGCCAATCACATAATTATTCACATGGGAATCTTTTGTTATATCAGTGGTCTTTACGTTAATGCCTGAAAGGCATTTAGCCCAGTCAAATTGCTGGGGAATCAGGTTGAAAGAGATTCCGAAAACAAATAAAATAAAATAAGTGATAATATTTCTCATACTCTTACCCATGATTACGGCCTTACCGGAGGTGCACCGATGACAACTGGAGCTTCTTCAGTGTTGTTTCCGGAAGTTAGGATAATAACTGCGGCGGTTCCACCAAGTAGAGCGCCACCGGCAACATAATAGTACCATGCAATTCCTCCGCCTGATTTAATTACTTCAATTTCGAAAAAGTATTCAAGTTCAGGATGCTTCATTATGTATGAATCAGACAGGTCAAAAGTTAATCTTTTTACTCCCTTTTTAAACTCAAATGAACCAATCTCACCTGAAATTGCATCCATCGAGTGTCGAAAACCGGGATCGTCTCCCCGACGAAGAAAGAATTCGACCTCATAATCTTCCCCTTCGATACCATTAAATTCGTAAGAACAAACCAACTCTGATTCATTATTCTGTTGCATACCGTAAAGTTTCACATTTTGATCGCCGGTAACCACTATCTTTTTTTCAGCCAGATCAGGTGGCAAATAATTTTCTTTAGACATTTTGATTTCTACCACAGCAGTCTGACCTTCTATGATGTTAATTGATTCGTCTTCGGATTTATATCCCGGTAAAGAAGCCATTAATGTATAAGTCCCTATCTGCAAGTCCTGAAAGAGTTTAAGTCCTTTCCACCTGGCAACTTCTTTTCCATCTTTAAGAAGTATACAATCTGATTCTGTGGGATTTATTGTGAACTGTAGAGCACCCGTCCTTGCTTTCAAGGTAATTGTATCAAAAGTTGTTTTTCCCAGTTCAACTGTGAGATTTGCAACATGCGAGATGTACCCATCCTTACTTACCTCCAAACGGTAGAGAGCCGGAGCTCTTTCATGTTTCCTACCAGACTCGATTACCATATTATTGAGCATAATTGTCGCATCTTCAGGGAATACGAAAATCTGAACAAAACCGAAACTCCTTGTAAGATCAAAATTAAAACTGTTTTCGGCTTTTGATTTACTTACAATTATTTTTTTTGAATAAGGGAGGTAATCTCCTTTTGTTAATTTGAGTTCATACTCACCGGGATAAAGAAAAAAGGTCTTTTTGGTTTGTCCTTGACTGATCTCATCAAGAAATATATCTGCACCTTCGGGATTACTACTGATCGTCACCTCAACAGGATCAAGAATCGGAAGGTTAACCTTGAATAGTGTGCTGTCAGGTGATACAAAAATTTCATTTTCGTATTTTTCATACCCTCTTTTTTCCACCTTCAACAAATGTTTCCCAACAGTCACCTTGGTACTCACATTATTTGGAAATAGTGCTCCGTCCATGGTAACGATTGCATCAACAGGAGTGGCTTGTACTGTAATCGCAAGTTCACTAATACCTTGTAACCCCTCATTCTTTTTAGGCAATACTTCATAAAACAAAACATCCCTTGGCTGAAGATCATTAAGTTTTATCATTTCGGTCTTAAAGCCCGGGGCTCTGACTTCGATTGTTTGTCTTACCGGTTCAATAATTACGATATACTTGCCACCTGCATCATCCATTACCTTCACGATGCCATAACTCGAGTAAAAACTAAGATCATTAAATTGAGCATAGAAAATAACCCCCGCCTTGTCAGGATAATCACGAAAGATCGCAATCCCTCCCCTGTTTTCCGTAGGTTTTACTTCCATCTCCTTGAGTTGGGGGAGAAGGAATTGGCTCATCAGTATTAGAAAAAGTAAAAGTTTTTTCATTTGTATGTTTTGTTAATTTTAATTTTTAATCTTTTCTTTGTCTGAATCAGACAACCCCGATGGGAACTAACTACCTTGTTCTCACTAACCGGAAGCCAAGATCGCCGTACCTGACTTGGGCGCCGTAGCTGCCGCGGCGCGCAACACGGTCGACCTCCGCATTGGTGCCACAATGGCCACCACGACCCACACGACCGGAACCGGCATTTACTCCCTTAGGGTTAGTCAGACTTCCTGAATTGTAATCTCCATCCCAGTCCCAACACCACTCCGATACATTTCCATTCATGTCATATATTCCAAGTTCATTTGGCTGTTTTTTACCAACTTCATGGGTCGTGCTTCCCGAATTACCATTGTACCAGGCTATCCCATCTATCTCATTACTTCCACTGTATTCGTAGCCTCTGCTTTGCTTCCCTCCCCTTGCTGCATACTCCCATTCAGCTTCTGTTGGGAGTCTGTATCCGTTTGAATTGAAATCACAGCTAACCAACCATTTTACTTTGTCATACTCATTATCGTTGCTCGGGTCTTTCTTCTTCTTGTTTATCGTATATGCCTTCTTTAATCCTTCCTTTTCACTCAACTTGTTGCAAAATTCAACAACATCATACCAACTCACTGTTTCAACAGGTTTTCTACTTCCCATGGAGAATGATGGATTATTACCCATTACACTTTTCCATATCTCTTGCGTTATTTCAAATTTTGATATATAAAAACTGCTAACTGTTACTTTGTGTACAGGCTTCGCATTCCAATCACGCTCGTCATCGCTCCCCATCATAAAGGTGCCTTCCTCCACTTTTATCATCTCAACTGATATCTTTTTTTGGGAAACCGCCTCAAAAGTGAATAATACTACCAATATTGTAAAAATAACTGTAACCTTTTTCATTCTATACCTCATTTTTCTATTTAATTACTGAAATTTAATTGAACAGCCAACCGACTGTCTTTATTAAACCCTGTGGTTGAGCTTGTGTACTTGATTAACTTCAGAACCGCAGAGCTTCGGAAGTTCTGAACCTCATTTGTTGAAACTTGAGTACTACAGATTCATCCTGTCAATCCTCGAATCCTGCAAATCCTGATTCAGACAATTATCCACATTAATCCTGTAAATCCTAATTCCAACAATTACCTCGTCTTTGCTAATCTGAAACCAATACTGAAACCCCTATGGTTCTCATTTCTGCTGCTAAACCGATTTATAATACGGCAACCCATTAAACTGCTGACCAAACTGCCCCCGCGAGTTACGCGGGATGAGCCAGAGGATTTCCCCTTCGGGTCGATCTGACTTTCGGAACTATACTTACGCTTTATGTCAAAACACCACTCCGCAACATTTCCACTCATGTCATATAGTCCAAGTTCGTTAGGCTGCTTCTTACCCACCTCCGAAGTTCCTTCATCACTTGTGCGAGTACCGTCATTGGAATACGCACCATACCAAGCGACTTCGTTAAGATCATTGCTCCCACTATATTCATATCCTCGACTCTTGTTTCCTCCTCTTGCTGCAAATTCCCATTCTGCTTCCGTTGGAAGTCTGTATCCATTAGAATTAAAATCGCAGTTGATATTATTGCCATTAACTGTATATGCTTTCTGCAATCCTTCCTTTTCACTCAGCCAGTTACAGAATGCCACAGCATCTTTCCAACTCACGTGGATTACAGGGTGATTTATTTCTACATTTCCACGAACATTCCCCTTTGTGTCACATCGCCAGTTTACTCCTGATTTCAAATCCATTTCTTTGCCGATGAACACATCACTGCCACCACCGGTGTCGGCATCCGTCTCGTAATTTGTTGCTTTAATAAACTGTTCAAATGATCTCAAGGTCACTTCCGTCTTGCCGATATAGTAACTGCTTACAGTAACTTGATGAGCTGGTTTCTCATCAAACCGACCATCATTATTTCCCATAATAAATGTACCACCACCTACAAATACCATTCCCTCGGGTGTTTCACTTTCCTTCACCATTTGTATATCTTCGATGGTAGTTTGGTCTTCTAAAATTATCACCTTGCCGGAATAGACATTGTATTCGCCGAACGTGGCTGTGACTTCATAAGTGCCGACTGGGATATCATTCAACAGTTTCAGACCAGTCCATCTGAATTTTTCAATGCCGTTTTGTGAGAGAGTACATTCCGTTTCTGCAGGATTTATTGTAAATTGAAGTTTTCCCGTTTTTCTCTCCAGGGATATCTGCTTTGTGGTGGTTTGACCCAATGTTATTTCAACGGATGTTCGGTATGCAATGTATGTTTCTGCCTCAACCTCAACAATATAGTCACCGGGGGCCATTTCAATTTCTTTCCTATGATCAATAAATTCTTTATTCAATTTAACTTTCGCAGTTGGAGGATCAATAACAAGTTTGAGGATTCCTGTATTCCTCTTGAGTTGGTAGGCAAACTTGTTTTTCGTTTCATCTCGAGAGACAACAATCTGTTCAGCAATCTGTAAATAACCTGGAAGTACCAACCTTAAATCATACTTCCCAGGTACTATGAACATGGATCTTGTGGTTTTCCCCTTGCTCATTCCATCAATGAATATTTCCGCATCTGGTGGAATACTACTGATAGTAACCGGTATGGGCTCTATGGCTGACAGACTTAATTGAAAAAAAGTGTTTTGAGGAGAAACAAAAATTTCTTCGAAATGAGATGTAAAACCTGATTTTTCGACATGTAACTGATGACTCCCAGGAGTAACACTGGTTGTTGTATTGTTAGGAAATGCCTTACCGTCCAATAATATTTTTACATCCTGCGGAGAAACCTGAATAGTAATCCCTAGCTCAGTTACTCCTTGAATCCCCTCATCCTTCTTTGGCAATACCTCATAATATAGCACATCTCTCGGCTGTATGTCTCCGAGTTTGATTATCTCTGTTTTGAACCCCGAGCAGCGAACCTCGATTGCTTGACGCGTAGGTTCTATGATTAAAATGTATTTCCCACCTTTCTGATCACCTGTTGTCTCAATGATTCCATAACTGGAATAAAAACTTAGGTTGTCAAATTGCGTGTAAAATATTAGTGCTGCCTTATCCGGATGATCTCTGAATATTGGAATTTGACCCCGGTTCTCGGTTGGCTTTACTTCCATTTCCTTAAGTTGGGGGAAGAGAAACTGGCTCATTAGAATTAGAAAGAGTAAAAGTTTATTCATATAAAGGGTTATTTGTTTATTTTAATTTTTATCATTTTGTTTATCTGAACGTGCGTTTTATGCATCCCATTTCGGAGCTCTGCTCTTTCCATCTTCTATTTAACTACTGTTTTGACGGAATCCATATACTCGGTAACGACCAGAGTATCGCCTCCAAATTTCTGATAATCTTTTTCCAGATCATATTTTGCAGGATTGTGGGGTTTGGTTGTGATAACAGTTTCATGCACACACCAGGTAGCTCCTTTGTTGCAGCCGGAGTTTTTACTCTTTATTAAATAATCTACAGTTTTATCTGGGAAAAACGGTTTGATTCGAATGGCTTCTTTGTACATCCCAGATTTTGTTTGAGTAGCTTCGTCTTTTGCATAGACTGAAATAATTTTTTTTAGATTATCAACCATTCCTTTGGTAAGAGTGTATCCTCGAGGTATGCCCGGTTCACCGTCGAGCATAATATAAATTATCTTCTCTTTGGTTATACCCAGGCTATCATAATTAGTAACTGGTTCCTTCTTTCCACCGAACTTATTACTGTCAATACTTCCCGTATAAAGAAGATCGAACATTTGATGGGCAGGGAAAACACCACTTGAATGAACGATAAAAAAAGTGTAATTCAGTCTGTACTTCTCATAAGCTTTAACGAATTTGCGAGTGAGTTCAGGCACAACAATGTCTCTCGAGTCGTAATATTCTTCTCTGGGTCCTCTAATTATGCAGACCATCCCGATGTTAAACTCTTTTAACTTCTTTGTGTAGAGTTCTTTTGTCCAGGAAGCTACCCATTCAAGCTTAGCACCCATCCCACCACAGGTTATCAGAACATTTTTACCGATCATGTTAACCGAATCGTAAAGTTCCACCGTAAGAATCTGATTATTAATAGTATCAAATGGGGTTTTAAGCGAATCTAATAATTGAAATTCAACACTTTTCACGGTTTTTACTTTGGAAGTGTCGGTTATTTCAGACAACTTGTCATCAATATTTTGACAAGAAACAAATGGTACAGTTAAAATTAATGAGAAATAGAAAGAACTTCTCATCGTTTTAATATATTTTGTAATTTTTTTCATTCTCGTAGTCTTTCAAATCTTAACGAAACTTAACTTCAGAAATGCAAATATCCGGCCATTCGGAGCCGGGATCAATGGTAACTGGTGTTAATTTCACGAAGGATGTAGTTACTTCCGGAAATTCAACAGTTTGCATTCGGTCATAAATCTCAAAATTAACAGTTACTTTTGTTCCATCAGAAAATTCAAGTCTCGCCCTTGTTATTATTGCATTCTTTGTGTAAAGATTTCCATAATTAACGCCTTGATAATAGAAGTTTGAATAATGAGAACCATTAAGTATCTTAATAGCATGAATTTTTGTAGGAGTATTAAAATTGAATTTAATCCAGTGATCGGAATACTGAATATTAGGAGACCACCAGGTTGAAAGGTCATTATCGATAGCTTGAGATGGACTGTAACTCAAACCATAACTTGGAGGTAAAGTAGAACTTGCTGTGGCATAAGAGGGATTAATATCAACTGTATTCTTTGGCTTGACTTCAGGTAAATCGCTGCCAGAAGTCATCTGTACATCTTCAATTGTTGTTTGGTTTTCTTTAATTGTCACTTTTTTTGTGTAGGTCTTGTATCCCTGTGACTTTGCCGTGAGGTCATATATCCCCTCAGCAATGGGATAGAATATCTTAAGTCCCGTCCACCTAAATTTCTCAACGCCATTCTGGGAGAGCACACTTTCCGCTTCGGGAGGATTGATGGTAAATTGGAGTTTCCCAACCTTTTGGGAGAGACTAATCTTCTCCGTTTTTGTTTGACCCAGGGTTATCTCCACTGCACCTTTGAATGAATAGTAAGTCTCTGCATCCGCTTCTATCTGATATGTTCCGGGTGTAAGCTCCTGAATCTCATTTGCGTTTACCACTTCTTTGTTTATTCGAACTGATGCAAACCATGGAGATACTTCCAGTTTCAGTTTACCTGTGTTCTTTACAAGATTGTATGTGAAATTATTCTGTTTTTCATTTTGTGATACTGTTATTCTTTCATTTACAGGAAGATATCCTGACATACTTAATCGCAACTCATAAGTTCCGGGATAGAGAAACAGTGCTTTACGGGTTTTCCCCTTACTTAGGCCATCAATGAAAATCTCTGCATCCTGAGGAATACTGCTTATTGTAACGGGAACAGGATCATTTGTGGTAAGATTAACTTTAAATAATGTACTGTTTGGATTTACAGTTATCTCCTGACTATTTGGAGAGTATCCTGATTTTTCCACCCTTAGATTATGATTTCCAATTGTCATTTTCGTTGGAGTATCATTCTTCATGGGTGATCCATCTACAAAGATCGAAGCATCAGAAGGTTGTGCCTGTATTGTAACTGATATTTCTGTTATGCTACCAATCCCTTCTTCTTTCTTATGCAAAACCTCATAATAAAGGACATCCCTGGGTTGGAGGGATTCAATCTTGATTATTTCCGACTTGTGTCCAGGGCTTCGAATTTCGAGTGATTGCTTTGCAGGTTCTATTATTACCACATATTTTCCGCTTGCTGGATCGCCCATCACATTATGAATTCCATAACTCGAGTAGAAGGTCAGGTTATCGAATTGTGTGTAAAGTATCACTGCTGCTTTGTCAGGGTAATCCCTGAAAATGGGGATACCACCACGGTTTTCTGTAGGTTTTACTTCCATCTCCTTCAGTTGTGGATAAATAAATGTTGTTAAAAGTAATGTAACGAGTAAAAATTTTTTCATTTGTATATTTTGTTAATTTTAATTTTTAATCAATTTTCTGTTAGAATTAGACAATCCTCATGGGAGCTAGTTCTTTGTCCTCGCTAACCGGAACCCAAGACCGTTGACCCCGTAAGCGGGGCTGCTGTAGTAACGACCCGCAACACGGCAGCGCTCCGCGCTACTCACCCAGCTGCCTCCACGACCCACACGCTTGGAACCGGAATTTGGTCCCTTCGGATTTGTCTGACCCGATGAACTATAATATTTGTCTGAAAACCAGTCCCAACACCACTCCCATACATTTCCGCTCATGTCATACAATCCAAGTTCATTAGGAGACTTCGTTCCGGCATCATATGTTCTCTTTCCAGAGTTCTCATCATACCAGGCTACTTCGTCTATAATATTGCTACCGCTGTATTTGTAGCCTTTACTCTGATTTCCCCCTCTCGCTGCATATTCCCATTCTGCCTCTGTAGGTAATCTATATCCGTTAGAGTTGAAATCACAGGTTACATTGTCACCGCTTCCCGAATATGCCTTCTGTAACCCATCCTTCTCACTCAACCAATTGCAGTATGCCACGGCATCATTCCAACTGACATATATCACAGGATGATTCTTTTCACTATTATTTCGTAAATCCCCTTTTCTATCACATCTCCAGTTTACTCCCGATTTCTTCTGCCATTCGCTACCTATCTTTATCCAGCTCCATCCATCTTTGTCAGCATCTGTTTGATAATTTGTGGATTTTATGAACTTCTCAAATAAGCCCAAAGTCAATTCTGTCTTTCCTATATAATAACTGCTTAAAGTAACCTGGTGTGTTGGTCTCTCATTTGATTCCCCAGAATTACTCCCTATCGTAAAGGTGCCTCCTTCAATAAGAACCATCCCCTCGGGGGCATCACTTCCTACAACCATCTGTATGTCTTCGATCGTCGTTTGGTTTTCTTTTATGCTAACCTTACCGGAGTAGGATTTATAACCTTTGGCTTTTGTAGTGAGATCATAAGAACCTGCGGCTAATGTGTTGAATATCTTCAGTCCTGACCAACGGTACTTTTCCATGCCGTTTTGGGAGAGCACACATTCTGCTTCGGTGGGATTTATGGCGAACTGGAGTTTACCAACCTTCTGAGTGAGGGTGATCTTTTCTGCTCTGGTTTCGCCGAGAAGTATTTCAATTGTTCCTTTATAGGGGTAATATGTTTCAGATTCTGCTTCTATCTGGTAAGTTCCGGGGGTGAGTTCATGAACTTCATAAGCATTTATGACCTCTTTGTTGATTCTAACAGTTGCAGTGGCAGGGGTTACTTCTATTTTAAGTTTACCTGCGTTCTTTACCAGATTATATGTGAAGTTGTTCTGCTTCTCATCCTTTGTTACTGTTATTTTCTCTGAGATTGACAAGTAACTCGACAGGCTCAATCGTAGTTCATATGTCCCCGGATACATGAAAAGAGATTTACGGGTTTTCCCCTTGCTCATTCCGTCGATGAAGATCTCAGCATCAGATGGGTTACTGTTTATTGTTACTGCGACAGGATCATTTGTTTTAAGATTTACCTGAAAAAAAGTCTTTTCCGGTGAAACAACTATATCCTGAATATTTGGGGAGTAACCACTCTTTTCAACTTGCAATCTGTGACTGCCGATTGTTACTTTTGTTGTTTTGTTATTGGGAAATGGTTTATCATCAAGCAGAATCGTTGCATCTGAGGGTGTCGCTTGAACTGTTATTCCTACCTCTGTAACTCCTGATATTCCTTCTTCTTTCTTTGGAAGTACCTCATAATACAATACATCCCTGGGTTGGAGATCAGTGAGTCGGATCATCTCCGTTTTGAATCCGGGAGCCCGAACCTCAACCGTCTGGCGAACGGGTTCTATCACTACAACATATTTTCCACCAGCAGGGTCACCTTTCACCTCAACAATACCGTAAGATGAATAAAATGAAAGATTATCAAACTGTGTGTAGAATATAATTCCAGCCTTATCAGGATAATCCCTGAAGATTGGGATACCACCTCGGTTTTCTGTGGGTTTAACCTCCATTTCCTTTAGTTGAGGGAAGAGAATTGAAGTTAATAAAAGTGTAAAAAGTAAAAGTTTTGTCATTTGTATGTTTTGTTAATTTTAATTTTTGATCAATTTCTTGGTCTGAATCAGGATTTACAGGATTCAGACCGACACTTCAGACAACCCGCACATGGACTAACTATTTTGTCCTCACTAACCGGAAACCTTCAGTGCTGGCACTGTTATCTGGAGAGCCGCGGAAATCAATACGGCACGTAACACGGCAGATCCCCGGAAAGCCAAGATAGGCGCCACCACGAACCACACGAACGGAACCGGAATTTGCCCCCTTAGGGTCATTCTGATTTCCTGAACCGTAATCTCCATACCAGTCCCAACACCATTCCCATACATTTCCGCTCATGTCATATATACCAAGTTCATTTGGCTGTTTTGTTCCAACAGCATGAGTCTTACTTCCTGAATTACTTCTGTACCAAGCTACTACATCAATATCACTACTTCCACTGTATTTGTAACCCTCGCTTTGGTTTCCTCCTATCGCAGCAAATTCCCATTCTGCTTCTGTTGGTAATCTGTATCCATTCGAATTAAAATCACATTTTATATTATTGCCGGTTCCTATATATGCTTTTTGAAGACCTTCCTTTTCACTTAACCAATTGCAGTATGACACTGCATCGTACCAACTCACATGTATCACAGGATGATTCCTTTCACTATTGTTTCGTAAATCCCCTTTTGTATCACATCTCCAGTTTACTCCCGATTTCTTCTGCGATACACTACCTGTCCATATGTAGCTCCATCCATCTTTGTCAGCATCTGTTTGATAATTTGTGGATTTTATGAACTTCTCAAATAAGCCCAAAGTCAATTCTGTCTTTCCTATATAATAACTGCCTACAGTTACCTTATGAGGTGGATCTTCATCCGACCCATTATTGCTTCCCATCGTAAAGGTGCCTCCTTCTACAAGTACCATCCCTTCAGGTGTATCACTTCCCATAACCATCTGAATGTCTTCTATAGTCGATTGGTTCTCTTTAATTGTTATTTTATCTGTAAATATCTTATACCCCGATGCTTTTGCAGTTAAATCATACACCCCTTCGGGAATATTCTCAATGATATTTATCCCTTCCCAGGAGTATTTCTCAACTCCGTTTTGCTTTAAGATAACTTTCGCTTCTAATGGTTTTATCGTAAATTGAAGAACTCCGGTTTTTTGTTTTAGTGTAACTGTTCTCTCTATTGTTTTTCCCTTTTCTATTGTAACTGTAAATATCTCTGAGTAAAAAGTCTCTGAGGCAATTTCAATTTCATAAACTCCCGGAATCAGTTCAAATCTATTTCCCGATTTCTTCTCCTTATTGATGTTTACGACTGCAATTGAAGGTTGAACATTCAAAGCCAACACACCGGTATTTTTGGTCAGATTAACACTTTTTTTTAAGGTCTCGCCCCTTTTTATTTCTATCTTTTCCTTATATGTATCATACTGACTGGCTTTTACCTCAAGATCATATATACCCGGGTTTAACTCCACGGAACCAGATATATTACTCTGTTCACTATTCAGACTTACAATTGCATTGGAAGGTGTGACTGAAAGTTCGAGTATACCTTTGTTTCTTACCAAATTGTAGGAGAAAACATTCTTTGTTTTATCAGTAGTTGGCGATACTTGAATTGTTTCAATTATTGGCAAATAATCAGGCAACTCTACACGCAATTCATAACTACCGGAGTAAAGAAAAATACCAACTTCTGTTGTTCCCTTGAGTTCATTGTTGATGTAAACCTTACCATTTGATGGATTCGATTTGATCGTTATTGGTGAAAGTGAAACTTTTTCCAAATCGATTTTAAATAAAGTCTTTTCCGGAGTCACAACTATTTCCTGAACGGTGGAACCATAACCCGCCTTCTCAACTCTGAGATTGTGACTTCCCAAGAAAACCTTAGTTGTTACATTGTTGGGAAAAGGTTTATCATCAAGCAGAATCGTTGCATCTGAGGGTGTCGCTTGAACTGTTATTCCTATCTCTGTTACTCCTGATATTCCCTCCTCTTTCTTTGGCAATACCTCATAATAAAGTACATCCCTGGGTTGGAGTGATTCGAGTTTGATCATTTCAGTCTTAAACCCTTTACGGCGAACCTCGATTGTTTGTCTGACCGGCTCAACAATTACTATATACTTTCCTCCCGCCGAATCACCCTTTATATCCACAATTCCATAATTTGACCAGAATGAAAGATCATCAAACTGCGTATAAAAGAAAATTGCAGCCTTTTCGGGGTTATCACGGTTTACCGGGATTCCACCCTTCTGAGTAGTGGGTTTTACTTCCATTTCCTTCAATTGAGGGAAGAGCATTGAAGTTATAAACATTAAAAGGAGTAAAATTTTCTTCATAGTAATTCTATTTTTCTTGTGATCATCATTTTCATAATTTATTCTAATTTACCCATTGTAATTCTTCCTGACTATAACAGTACCATGTTTTCCAGAAGAACAGTTTAATCCTTTTTGCTGTTGTAGTTTCTGTAACCAATCCGGTAGAACGATTTTTTACTTTTTGATATTCCAAAACTATTGTGACCAAATATCCTTCATTATCAAAACCGTAACTGTCCACTGAAAAAGAGTGTTGAAGTGTTTGAAATTTTGAATAGAAATTTTTAGCTATTTTTCTGATGCTGGCGGCGTTCTGCCATCGACCGCCAAAGAATGTTGGATCCCAATATAAATTGGCATGATCGATATAGTTACCATTTAACAAAGTATTACTATACAACTGTAGGAAGGCATGTGGAGAAGTCAGGTAGTTATTCTGTGCCAATGTCACATTACTCGAAATCCCCAATGTCAAAACAAGAAGAAAGAAAAACTGATTGAACTTTTTCATCTTATCAACAATCCATTAATCGTTTAATTTTCCCACTACTGCATCTCATTCACCGGGACCACCATCCCGTTCACAAGTTTAAAGACTTTCCAAACTACACCAGGTTTATCGGGGGAGATGTTGAATATTTGGAGCAATCGGTTGTCGCCGTAAACTTTGACGGATGCGGTGGAATTGCTCAGTTTTGTCCCTGAGGGTGAGTGCTGATTGGTGTAGTCGTGCACAAAAAAAGTGTATTCGGCATTTTTGTCTATTGAGGTGGCAGTGATTGTTTCGGGACCCTGACCGTCGAGATCGTCACGATCGAGTTTGGCTACACCATCAGCTGAGACCATCATGTTCCTGTAAGAAATATGGTAGCCGTTGTTTTTTTGGAGGTGAGCATCCAAATCCCGCGGAGAATCTCCCCAATCGAGAACAACTCTGAGGTAACCTATTGGCATTTTTGGTGAAATCGAATAACGGTTTCTGATGATTGTTCCCGCCATCACTTCCATCTCAAACTCAGTATCTATGTAGTCTTTATGAGAAAAGGTGACGAGAAATTTTTTGTTTATTTCTTCGGTGGCGAAGAAAACTCTCCCTTCAAAATCGGTTTCAAAATCGCCAATCGATTTTATTGTTACTTTCCCTCCTTTAATCGGTTTACCCGTCAGAGCGTCTGCAAAGCGAAGTGTCAGCTCCCCCTCCTCCAACTCTTTTAGGGCATCGTCGGCATTCTGATTTATCTTTTCGTTTTGTGCAAAGGCGACAGTTCCGAGAAACATTATTGCGATAAAAAGCATTAAAAGTCGTTTCATTATAAATCTCCGTTTCTAATTAATTTCGATGATTTCAGGGGTTACATTTTTGAATTCGGTCATACACTCCCCAATTCCTGCACCAATATACGTAGCATCACAAATGATGAATTTCCGACCTTTGTATGTGACACTATCGCCATTTTTTACTGATTTTAGTTCAACTGCCGTGGCAATATGTCCGGGATAATCCAATCCAACAACTTTTAAATTTGTGAACATTTGGATAAGATGGGCAAATAGCACCGATCTGTCTTCACAATCGGTAAAATCATAATAAAGAGTTTCCTCCGCGAACATCGGTTTTTCACGGTTGAATTGCTCCTGATCAATCTGGTATCCCGTTGCAGTTTGTGTAAATGAGAGCAAAAAATCAACTTTTTGTTCATCCGTTTTCCCTGCCAAGACAGGAGTGAAAACATCCCTCAAACTTTTCTCAGCCTCTTTTGAAAAAGGTGTGGAAAAATAGATGCTGTTGTTGGTCTGCGGATAATCAAAATAAAAATTGATCAATCCTTTTGAATACACGAAGTCGAACGATACACCTTTCCCGTTATCGAGGAAATTCAGTCGCTTTGTTCCGGTTTCTGATCCGAGTATCGGGTACTTATCAAGAGAAATATCAAATTTTTTAGTTGCATCTTTAAGGTTCTCCTTGTAAGAATACATCTGCCCCACCTTCGATTTGTCTTCAGCACTTAGTCCTGCAATATAAAATTTGGATTCGTCGTCTGAAAATTTAAAATATGGCGTTGCGTAAAGATTTTGATCGGTTTTGATAAGTAAAAACATTCTTTTGTCGTTATATCCGACCCGCACATCATATCCCGATTTTAAAAGTGTAACCCATGTGAAAAGGTAGCGTGAGTCTTTTTTATCACCGTATATGCCTTCGCTCACTTTGTAAAGAAATGTAAGGTAGCCCCAGTCGTTCAGATTTAATCTCTTCTTCTCATTCAACAGTGATTTTATTGCCGGTTCATAATTCAGTGTTACAAATGCGCTAAAAAACGCCGATATGTTATCATTATTCCTATCACCTTTCAATAAAGGCAAGACAATTTTCTTTATTCCGGAAACAGACGCAGGAGCATTATAATAGATTACAGATAATGCATCTTCCTTCTCCTCAACTTCAACCTCTTTGACAGGTTCTTTAACAGGTTCCTTGATGGGTTCTTTTACCGGCTCTTTTACAGGTTCCTTGATGGGTTCCTTGACTGGTTCTTTTACCGGCTCCTTAACCGGCTCTTTCACAGGTTCTTTTACCGGCTCCTTAACCGGCTCTTTCACAGGTTCTTTTACCGGCTCTTTTACAGGCTCTTTTGCAGGTTCGTTAACCTTTGGTTTTGGCAAAGTTTTTGGTTTGGGAGTAAGATCCTTCTCCTTACCGGCATTAACATCACCTTTTACCCAGTTCTTTTTTAGGAACTCGGCAAATTGTTTATCCTGTTCCGTCTTAAATTTCTGATATTCCTGGTTCTGCTGTTTCTTCCACTCCTCAAAATCCTTTTGCGAAAAAATTACTGACGCAAAAAGGAAGAGGGATGCCACCAAATACTTTTTCATTGCCGCCTCATTGATTTCCAACTTTCAATTTTATTAAAACATGATTTAGTTTTTCGAAGGGGTCAGGATACCTCTCCACCACGGAAATATCCTTTAATAACTGCTTAACTTTAAAGTCAATCGTTTTCCCATATTCGTTCGCCGGGTGGGTTGTGTTATCGATCCTTGTGTCACTCGTTACTTCGAGTTCAAGGCCGAGAAGTACTGCAAAAATCGCCCTTTCCTCAGCGGTTTTCCATGAATCGTTCTCATTACCTTTCGACGGGTATGAACCCACTGACCAATAGAATCCATCTTTTGTGAAAATCTTCGAGTCAAGCCAGTCAGGCCTTTTCAGATCCGAAGTCTTCACCAATTCATGCGTCGTATCGGTAGGAGAATCAACCACAAAAGCGACAATCGCTTCTCGTTTTATAGAATTTGTTACAATTGAGTCCAAAGGTTTCAACTTAGACAGCAGTTCAAGGAACTTCTCCTCGGAATAGTAGTAGAAGTAATCCGACGACCTGTGCGGGAAAGATATCTCTTCTTTCGAAACTACTCGAAGCGTTCCATCAACAATACACTTATTGTAAGCAGTCGCTGTGATAGCAGCATCTTCTTGCGCGGTGGTGCCTTTGGTTGTCATGCCAATCAGCAAGCCATGATATTCATTTGGGAAAATGAACCATCTTGGGTATTCTTTCATTTGTGCCGGCATTATGTTTAAAATGCCAAACAACAGGGCCGCCATAACGACGACCCTGTTAATAATGGTTTGATTCACAATTCAGTCCTATTTGTTCTGCATTTCCTTTTCAAGTTCCTCGAATGCCTTGGATGATCTATAAAGTTGATAGAGTTTATCGTCTGTTTTCTTAAGTTCATCAAGAATTGATGTGTTAATCGTCTTGGGATCGATTACAACAAGTACACCGGCCATAAATCTACCGTTTTCGTTATGCTGAGTAAGTACTGTGTTTTTGACAATCGCTCCACTAAGTTTGGCATTGGCAACATTTTTTTGAACCTTACTGAAGGTCTCATTAATTTGAGGATTATTACCAGAACCAACTTCCTCAATAAATGCTTTTGTAAGTCGCTGTATCTTCTGCTCGAATATCTCGGCAAGTTTGCCCAGACCTTCATTTCTGGCTTTCTCTTTTGCCAGGTCTTGACGAGTGGAAACACCCTCTCCAACGGCAGCAATTCCGCCATCAGCTATTACCTCATTAGCTTCCTCTGTCAGGGATTTAAATGGATCGGGTATCGTTGTAAAACCCGGACCACTACATCCGAATACAAAAAGCACCATCAGTGCCATCGCGAAAAGTTGTATCGCGTTCTTCATTTTGAACCTCTTCTTGTTATGATTTTTTGGATTAATTGTTTTTGGGTTTAATTTAATAATAATAATTTCCTCCGGTTAAAACCGGAGGCTATTGGTTTATCTAATAATCTGTTGCTCTATCTTTCTAAAATTGCGGGGATAACGCCCCTCTAAAATCTCTCCTGAACTCCCAACGAAGCTCTCTCGCTTGTCCCGCTTCGCTTTTGGCTCTGCTTGTTCGCTTCACTAATACCCTTCGGCAGTGTTCAAAAAGGTAAAAAAGCCAAAGGTAAAAAGGTGATCACTTTGTCCTCACTAAACGAAACCCGAAGTTGTTGACCCTGCTGTCAAGGTCGTAGCGGTAGCGGTGAGCCACACGACAGTACACGGCATCGTAGCCCCAACCCCCACCCCGAATAAGACGGTTAGACCCGGCATTCGCTCCCCTCGGATTTGTCTGGCTTCCTGAACTATAATTTCCATCCCAATCCCAACACCGTTCCCATATATTTCCATTCATGTCATATATTCCAAGTTCATTTGGTTTTTTTTTACCAACTTCATGGGTCGTGCTTCCCGAGTTACCATTGTACCAAGCTACCCTATCTATCTCATTACTTCCACTGTATTTGTACCCCTTACTCTGATTCCCTCCCCTCGCTGCATATTCCCACTCTGCCTCTGTTGGAAGTCTATAACCGTTTGCATTGAAATCACATATTATGCTGCTCCCGCTTCCTGAATATGCCTTCTGTAAACCTTCCTTTTCGCTTAATTTATTACAAAATTCCACAACATCATACCAGGAGACCATTTCTACCGGTCTCTTACTTCCCTTGAAGTACGAAGGGTTACCTCCCATTACACTCTCCCACTGTTCCTGGGTTACTTCGTATTTCCCAATCAGAAAACTCCCAACCGTCACATCATGTATCGGCTTCTCATCAGATTTCCCCTCATTGCTCCCCATGGTAAAAGTTCCTCCTTCAACCCAGATCATCCCTTCAGGTGAATCACTCCCTTGAGTCATCTGAATATCTTCAATTGTTGTTTGGTTTTCTTTAATAGTTATTTTTCCTGTATATGTTTTAAACCCTGATGTTTTCGCCGAAAAATCATATACTCCTACTGTAATTGTATTGTATATCTTCAAACCGGTCCATTTGTACTTCTCCACTCCGTTTTGCGAGAGGACACATTCCGCCTGGTACGGGTTGATTGAAAACTGAAGTTTTCCTGTCTTTTGAGTTAGGGTAATTTTTTCCGTTTTTGTTTGACCCAGAGTTATCTCCACTGTACCTTTATATGGATAATATGTCTCTGCCTCTGCTTCAATCTGATATGTTCCGGGTGCCAATTCATGTATTTCAGATTTATTTACTGGCTCTTTGTTCAACTTTACAGTAGCAATTGTCGGCTCCACGTCAAATTTCAGTTTACCTGTGTTCTTTTTCAAGTTATATGTAAATTTGTTTTTATCCTCATCTTTTGAAACTGTGATTTTTTCCGATACGGGTAGATACCCGGAAAGAGTAACTCTTAATTCATAACTCCCAGGGTATAAAAACATTGCCTTCTCAGTTTTACCTTTGCTTATCCCTTCAATGAATATCTCCGCCCCTGCAGGTAAACTACCAATTATGACCGAAACAGGATCGTTTGCGGTTAGGCTTATCTTAAAAAATGTGCTGTTTGGACTAACTGTTATCTCTTGATTGTGTGGTGTGTATCCCGATTTTTCAACCCTGAGGATATGACTCCCAATTGAAAGTTTTGTCGGTGAGTCATTTTTTATGGGAGTGCCATCTATTGATATGGAGGCATCCTGAGGTGTTGCCTGAATTGTAACCGCTAGCTCAGTTATTCCCACAACTCCCTCTTGTTCCTTCGGCAATACCTCATAATAAAGCACATCCCTTGGCTGTATGTCTCCGAGTTTTATTATCTCGGTCTTGAATCCCGAGCAACGAACCTCGATTGCTTGACGGGTAGGCTCAATAATGAGAATATATTTTCCACCTTTTTGATCTCCTGTAGTCTCGACGATTCCGTAACTGGAGTAAAAAGTGAGGTTATCAAATTGGGTATAAAATATCATTGCAGCTTTATCTGGGTGATCCCTAAAAATGGGAATGCCCCCACGGTTCTCGGTTGGTTTTACTTCCATCTCCTTCAATTGAGGGAGGAGGAATGATGTTAAGAGCACAATAAAAAGTAAAAGTTTTTTCATTTAAAATGTTTTGTATTTATGTCTTAATAATTCTTCTATGTCTGAATCAAGATTTTCAATATTTAAGGATTTTCAGGATTATTTTGTCATCAGCTATTGTTATTCGAACCTAATAGGAACAGTTATCAGAACATTTACAGGTTGACCTTTTTCTTTACCAGGGTTCCAACGGGGCATCATCATGACAACACGAAGAGCTTCTTCATCGCAGCCACCACCGATACCTCTAACAACTCTTGGACTGGCTATCTGTCCGGTTTTTGAAACCGTGAACATAACTATAACCTGACCTTCAACACCCGCTCTTTTGGCAATCTCGGGATACGCAATGTTTTGTGCCAAAAAGCCATATAATGCACCATCTCCACCAGGGAACGAAGGCATTTCCTCAGCAAATGTAAATACTTCTTCTTTCGTGTCTTTTTTTTCTTCTTCTTTCGTGTCTTTTTTCACTTCTTCTACTGATTGAACAGAAATTAGGTCATCGCGGCCATCGGTTAATTCTAGATCAGTCTCGATATTTTTATAAGTGTAACCGTCCCCTGTTGTCATCTGAATATCTTCTATAGTCGTTTTATTTTCTAAAATGGAAAGACCTTTTTTTATTGTTTTGTATCCTTCGAATTTAACAGTAAGGTCATATTCGCCGACTCGCACTTTATCAATTATTTTCATCCCCTTCCAACTTTCTACCTGCTTACCTTCTCTCTCAAGCATAACCTTAGCTTCAAGAGGTGTGACAGCAAACTGCAGGCTACCTGTGATCGCAACAAGTTTAACTTCCCGCCTTAACAAATCTCCCTTTTTGATCTCTATTGTGAATGTCTGATCCCTGTAGGTCTCTTTCTTAACTGTTACTTCGTAAAGACCAGGTGCCTGCTCAATTTCTTTTGAATTTTGTCTCTCTTTGTTCACCAAAATAATCGCATCATCGGGGGCTGTAGTGAGCTTCAACTTACCGGTATTTTTTTCAAGTTTGATGTCACGCTTTATCATCGAGCCGAGACTAATCTCAAATTTTTCAGAAAATGGAAGGTGTTGATCAGCAGTTACCTCAAGAGTGTAATTCCCCGGCTTAACCTCAATGTTCCGGTAGTCGGAGATTCTCTCTCCATTTAATTTCACGATTGCGTTTGATGGTAAAACATTAAGTACAATGTTTCCACGGTTTTTTATCAGAGTATATTTGAACTTGTTCTTTTGGTCATCTCTCGTTATGGTTATCTTTTGGTTTACAGGGAGGTATTCATCCTTGCCAAGGCTAAGTTCATAATCCCCCGGAAAAAGGAACAAGCCTTTGTCAGTAACCCCTTTCACATCCCCATTAATTTTTATCTCAGCTCCCTGGGGCACGGATAAAATCTCAACCTGAGCGAGTTTTACCTGCTCAAGAGTCACCTTGAAAAAAGTGTTAGTAGGTGATACTTCTATTTCAGAGGTATAAGGCCGGTATCCGCTTTTTGAAGCCGAAAGTGTGTGTTTGCCCAGCCTCAGAGGAGTGATTTGGTCGTGTTTAACAGGTACTCCGTCGATGGAAATCTCTGCATCAGACGGGCTTACCTGAATTGTAACACCTACCTCTGTGACACCACCAATTCCCTCATCCTTCTTGGGCAGAACCTCATAATAGAGTACATCCCTCGGCTGAAGATCGTTAAGTTTTATTATCTCTGATTTATGTCCGGGACATCTGATCTCAAGTGACTGTCTTGCAGGTTCTATGATTACAACATATTTCCCACTCGCGGGATCACCCATAACATTGTGGATTCCGTAACTGGAATAGAACGAAAGGTTATCAAACTGCGTGTAGAAAATTATCCCGGCTTTATCAGGGTAATCACGGAATATCGGAATCCCACCGCGGTTCTCGGTTACTTTTACTTCCATCTCCTTGAGTTGGGGGAAGAGGATTTGAGTTAAAAAAAGGGTAAATAGTAAAAGTTTTTTCAATTCAAAAAACCTCAAAATCACTAATCTTGATAGTTTCTGTAGGTTTGATAAACTCTTCAGGTTGCCAAGCTCTTACATGGATCTTGGGACTGTCTTCATCGCGGAAATCGATCATAAGGAAGAGGTAACCAACATCTTTGTAATTCCCCTGATTCCATCTTTGAAAAAGCGTTATACCATAAAGATCGTTGTTGAAGTTATGTTGTGATATTTCAATCTTTTCGAAGTCAACTTTCAGGTATTTTAGTACTTTAAATGCCTGGCGAAGCTCGGTGACATATTCACTCTTGGTCATTTTGACATATTTTATTTTGTCAGATGGCACCTGTTTAAGTATCTCTTCGCTGTCCACTCCCTTCATGTAAACCACGCCCTTGATGATAACGGCTTGATCGCTGAAGACTTTTTCGATGAAGTCGATATCCCGTTTATTGTATGCCGTGCGATATTCTTCCACAAATCCGAGGATTATCTGCCTTCTTCTCTGATCGACGACCCCCGTTCCATTGTTAATGAGGGAGTCATACCTTTGTGACTCAAGTCCAATCAAAAAATCCTCGATTACGCCGTTTGACGAAAGAGTGACAAGGCACTCTTGTTTCACGATTGTCTCATTCTCCTTAAAAAAGAGAGGGATGTTCCGTACCTCGAGTTTTTTATTTCCGGGCGATTCGAGCACTTTCAGCTTCAGTTTTTCCTCACCGCAATAAAACGGGGTAACATCCCAGATCTTAAGAATATTATTTCGGGCATTATCGGAAATAGCTGTATTCGTAAATTTTGGTACACCCGACTTAAAGGCCAGATTTGAGGCATTGATCAGATCAGCGATCGCAGACTCGATTTTTTTCTGATTTCCTGAACCGCCTAGAATTTGTACTTTGGTCTTTATCTGCGACACAGAGGTGACCGTGAGAATGAATGTTAAAAGGAGTATTGTTTTTATCATAGAATTTGAAACCAGATTGGTGTTTTGCCTTTGTATTTTGTTACGATTTCTTCAATTACTTCTCCTGAAAGGATATCCTTTCTACTCTTTTCGCCGGGTTCGAGAATAGCCACGGTTACTCCGGCAGCGGAATCAAAGACGAGGATATGGCACTTTGAAGGGTCGGTAAAGTCATTTTTTTTGCCTAACAGGATGTAGCCTTTGGCTTTGTAGTCTTTCAGCAACTGATTAAGCAGGTTCCAGTTATCCTTAACGCCGATTATCGAGGGAATAACTTTTTCTCCGTTTATCGATGGTTGAAGATTAGGAGTCGTAGTTGGATTTGAAGGAGGGTCAACCTTCGGTGTTGGAATATCTTTTGCAACCTCAATTGGCTTTTCGAGAGGTTTTTCCTGAACCGTCTCCTTGGGTTTTTCAATAACAGGTTCATTTCCATCGGGATTGGGGATGGTTTTTGTTAACGACAGGTCTTCTGAATTGTTGATCCTCATTGTCACTGAAACATATTTCGATTTACTCGCGTCCGCTTTAAGAGTTGTGCCGCTGTATTTTTTACCATCGCCATAAAACCAGTCAATATCAACTACATTCAGATTTTCAACTTCAGGTTCGCAGGTGAGAACACCATTTTTGATTGAAATGGTAAAATCCTTTTTAATAACGGGCGAAAAATCGACATCAACCTTTCTGCTGAACTTAAGGGGATATTTGTAATCAATCTCTCTGAGGTAGTCTTCCCCCGAAAAATATGGTTTGACCTCAAGGTTAATCTGTTCTTTGGGCAATTTTGGGAGTTCTATTTTGATGGCAATACTTCCATCCACTATTTCATACCAGTTTTGCTCGATAACAGAATACACTTCTACTCCCTTTGCTGGTTTTCCCGTATATTCGACGGTGAGAGGAAGGAGAAGAGCGAGGTCATCACCCGGATCGGGTTTACAAACCCCCGGAACCAAACGCAGAGCGTTGATGATCTTCTGAATAGATGATTCGGCGTATAAGCGAAGACTTCCGGAGTTGTTACGGAAATAAAGTTCTTTTGGGGAAGTATAAGAAAGCAAATATGCTTTGTAATAAAGATGAATTGCGCGGTCAGTGTTACCGACTGCAAACTCTTCATTGGCGGAGGCAATGAGACTTTCAACCTTTTCCGCCAGTTCGATAAGACTTTTGTCCCAGTTTGTCTTAGAGATATAAACCCAACAGGAATAACCATAGTCAGTAGATATCACCTTTTTTTCAAGTCCTATAAGATGAAGTGCACTAAACCTTTTTGTATAAGTGTTAATATAATCGGTTTCAGTAATTGCGCCACCCGATTCACTTGTAATGGTTTGAACCTGTTTACTGGAATATAAAAAAGTGACTATCTTTTCGGAAAGATCCGCTCTTGCCAGTTCAATCGCTTTGCCCTCCTGAGTGCTTCTCCCCTTTCCACAATAGAAGTTAATGGAATTTTCGATAGAAGTTGAGTCAAAATCTCCAATATCCTGTGAGTAACAGAAAGATGAGAGAAGAAGAAACAATGTAAATAAACTAATTCTGACCAATTGGCACCTTCCATTTTGGTTTTGCATTGTCATCAAATTCTTTGTCGATATCCTTCAGGTTGTCAAGCCGAAGATAAGGATAGAGCCAGCCTTTCAATTCCTTATTCTGAAGAGCAGCCAATGAAAAATTATCCACTTCAAAATAGAAAAGATGGAAAAAATAAAGTTCCTTGTCGGGGAAGAAAAGATCTACAAGCTTTCTCCCGTTGTGTTCCTCAAATGCAAGGTAAATGTTGCCTGAGTTTTGTAGAACAGCCATAACTTCATTAATCCCGGTTGATACTTCCTCAAACGATGCACCATACTTTTTAATCTTCAACCGGAGTTTTACTTCCTTCAGGAGGGAGGTATCAGAAAGTATCAGGACATTATTAAGGTGTTCCACGGGTTCGACATTTGCTTTTACAAGTGAATATCCCAAACTGTCTCCGGAATAATAGAGTTTTGAGTCCCCTGATTTAAAGATGGTATCGATCACATCCTCCCAAAGTCCCTCTCGATGAGAGGGTTGTTTTGAGATTATTGGAGATTCCTTTTTTATGTGGGACTGAGCGAGGAGGTTTGAGGAAGGTAGATTATTTTGTAGTGATGTCGTGAGTTCCTTTGAAAGGTTTTCCCATGAAGCACCAAGGATAAGATCTACCCTTGCCGGGAAAGAAATTTCAAATTTTTCTTTTCCAAACGAAATTTCTGCGGTAAAAAGTTTTCTGTTTTCCCTTGTATCACTTTTCATTTGCATCGAAGTAAGTTTGGCGAAATTCCCTTTGTTTATCTTATCGAAAACTTTTTGCGGGTCAGCGGATTTACCATTGAGCTTGTAGGTGACAAATTCATAAGGAATCAGGTTACCCTTCTTTAGATATACAAGCAGCATCTCCCTCTCAATAAAGCGAAGAATTCTTGAGTCATAATAGGCATTCATTTTTTCGGGAAATAGATGAAGACCGGCATCAGCAGCTTTATCAGATGCAAAAAAGAGGTTTATTGAGATGTTTTTTGAGGAATCAATCAGGATTATACGGGGATTATCAATAGATTTATTGATTTCAATCGAAGGCCAATTTTTACCCAGAAGCGAGATGATCTCTTCCCGGGTGTTCTCAGGGTTTTGCGCGTTTAATGCCGCAATAACGATTGCCCAAAGACAAAAAAATCGTACCATAAAGATGTCTAATATATGTCGCTTCTTCACTATATGCTTTCTCCCATGGCTCCCTGGGTTTTATGCACATTATCGAATTTTAACGATTCAATATATGAATTTGTTAATTTAATAACAACAAGTATTTTTGAAGGGAATTAGCGTATTTATGTCATCGAAATCATCTTTCATTTCGAGAGTATCTCCCAATGGGATACCTTTGATAAAGAACCAAGCATTCTATCGTGTCCTCGCTAATCGAAACCCGTAACGGAAGTTCCTGTCACCCGGCAAGCTGTAGAGCCGACGGGCAACCCGGCAGTCCCCCGCACTATCGTACCAACTACTACCACGAAAAACACGGTAAAAACCGGATGAAGGTCCCCTCGGGTTCGTCTGACTTACTGAGCTGTAATCTCCATGCCAATCCCAACACCACTCCCACACATTTCCGCTCATGTCATATATGCCCAACTGATTAGGACTTTTTGTACCGACTATATTGTGTGCAACGTCCAGAATTTAAGTGTTATGTTGGCACTCACTTTAACACATTTGGTCCGTTAATTAAACCAAATCTCCAAGATCAATATCAAAATCATTATCCGTGAAATCATCAAGCTCCGAGTCAGGGGGATCTAAAGATAAATTATCCTCCGGTAAGTCAGATGAGTAGGCAAGATTATCATAATCACTCAAGGTCATTCCATTTTCCACCTCAACATCGCCTCTAATAATAGCTTTTTGTATTTCTGAAAAATCCAAGCCATCGCATCCGTATTTATTAATATAGTCGTCTAATATCGGGCCTTCGCTCATGAGGTTAATTTCACCAAAACTATGACCGTGAGGAAGATACAGGTGACCTGCTTCGTGCGATATTACAGTCCCACATTTATCTGCAAAACCATCACTTTCGATTGGGCCTACTTCCTGAATATTCACCTCGGCAGTACTATATTCGCTAAATGCCCGCCCAATTGCACCAGGTGATGGGTCGATCGAAGCATCTGAATCATGTACTAGAACCGAAGAGATCGATTTTCCTTGGTCTATAAAATAGAATTTGGATTCCAAATCATCAATTATTATTGTATCAGTTTCTTCAAATTTGGTTTTCACTGTCTCAAGGATTTTATTTTTGAAGTCTTCTGATAGATTAGTCCTCTCGAAATCAAGAAATAAAATTTTACTCATCTTAAATCTTTTTTATTGGATGAAAATATGGTAACAATCCATTAATAGTAAGTTTTGCCAAGTAACTGCCAGCGGGTACATCACTCAAATCTAGGGTTAAATCTGTTTGACTGCTTGTAATCTCAACTGTTTTTATCACATTGTTACTATTATCAACAATCGTCAAAGTCGCGTTCCCATAATTAGAGATATTAAATGAAAAGTCAATAATAGTCGATACATTTTCAGGGTTTAGCCTGAAATTCACTATCTCTTTTGCGTCTTTGGTTTTTTTTGCGACATTTTGGTATTGTTGTGCTTCCTCTTTTGCTCGTCTCTTATTCTTATTGAAGCCATCTTTAAGATTTTTATGATTTAACTCAAGCTGATTTTCATAAACATATTGGAATGCGTAACCAATGGCAGCTGTAATTGTACCAGCTAAAATCATCTGGCCAATTATACCAGCAGTTGTCCCGAGACCTGGGATTGTTTTAATTAAGCTCCATGCCCATAAACCGACGGTAGATCCTGCAAATGCACCCATTAATCCCTTTATTGTATTTTGATCTAAAAAACGACCATAACATTTGCTGATCGCTACTATCATACCAACTTGTATTGATGAGATAGCCAGTGCATCAGCTATCGGAATGGGAATAACGGCTGCACCTATAGCTAATGGAACTGCTACTTTTATGCAATTATCGGAACATTCTTTTGACATAATATTTTCCTGTTTTATGGATCATTTAAGAAACATGAATAATCACCAAATAAAAAAAACGGAAACTCACCTTAACCACATACCTCAGCACTCCATGCCTTGGCAATGACTAAAAGTCAGTTTCCGTTTTTAATCTCGAAAAAGATTACCCGTGACGCTTCTTAAAAATTGAAATCAACAATTGCCTCTGCAAGGACAATTTCTGTTAAGCGTGTTTAATCAGTAAATATTACTTTGCCTGAATTTCCTTATTTTATTAAGGGTAAAATTAAGTATATCTTTTTTTACCACCAAGAACTTTTTTTAATTTTTAAAAGGGCTGCGTGGCTCGTGATAATTCACTTGCCACGCATTTAATCCTTTTCCTATTGTTACAGATTAAACAACTTACTCACCTGCATTTGGTAGCCTCCTCGCAACCTCTTGTCTATCAAGTGTGAGATATAATAGGTGAGGTAGTTGTAAAGTACCCACTGATTCTCAGGCTTCGGCTGTTCTTCAATGAACTTAGAGATAGTCTTCCCGAGCTTTTTATCCACTGATTCGCTTAGCGTTTTTGTTACCTCAATATTTTGAAGTATCTGTATTCTGTTTTGAATTACGGGAATCTGCTCATAGGTTAACTCAACCTGTTCTTTGATATTTTCGATCATTATCCCGGAAGTGTGTCGGCCATAGAACTTTGCCAGAACCTTACCGAACACCATGCCATTACTGCAAATCCCTCTGATGGCACCCCAGAAGAGCCGAACACCTTCGCTCCCGTCATAACTATTATGCAGAAAGAGACTCAACGCAATATCACTCCGACCATCATGAAAGTTCAGATCAGGAAATGTGACTTGCAATCGCATTCTCGAATCTGTCACGTATGAATGACTGTCGTCGATGTACCAGCTTGAATCAAGATTGTTAAGTTGCTCCATAATTGGGATTACTACCTCTTCATTCCTGACGAGCCGATAGGAGTCTGACATAACAGAGATCAACGAGTTGTCCTCCGCCTTTATGATACTCTGATGTTCTGAAGAGAGGACTGGGAACCCATCCTCACCCTGATAATAGACTTCTCGTTTCTCGACCTTGAATAGAAACTGTGCAAGTTTGTTTTCAACATTTGTGTTCACACACATACTCCTTTCTATTTCGTTCTTGAAATATATAATGTTATTGCGATCGATTTACTATCCAACATACCACCAAGCTCGGACTGAATCCGGATTGCATCTTTACAAGAATTTAACATTATTGCGAAGTATTTATCCTCCGCAACGGGTGGTTCTGTTACTGGTTGAATAGCTGTCTCCGGTTTTGATTCTTCTTTCTGAGGAGCCGGTTCGGCTGGTGCCGATTGCAAAGGAACTACTTCATATTTGGTAATGATCTTAGAGCCTCTCTGTTCAGCGAGCTTTGAAATAGTGAACTTTGAGCCCTTTTTGTGTTCTTTCAGAATTGCATGTATTTCCTCTGGGGCGAAAAAGCTGTATTCTGTTGCCCCATCACCATTGCGTACTGAGTAGAGAAAGAATTCTCCATACTGACTTTGTCCGATCATCGGGCTGTCAAACAAGAGTTCAATCAGAGTCGGTTGATTCAGCTGTAGTTCCAGTTTCTTCCTCTGTTCCGTTGACATTTTTGTCTCCATCTTTTAATTTGTAAGTAAATTCAGGTTGCCCTTTCGTGACTTTAACTCCTTTTGGAGCTGTCATGTGGCCGGTAACATATTGTTTGATTTTAGCCATATCCGGTTTGTAGCTCTCCGGTACTTTTGTCAACATCTCGGTTTTTGCATGTTGAAGGAATAGCTCCAGATTTTCTATCTCAACTTTATCTGGTTTCTTGTGCATTTTAAGGATTCCGTTTGGCAGATCAATCGTTTTCTGTTTGGATTCTCTGATGAATCTTTCTAGAAGTCTTTCGATCCTTTCCACCCTGTCCTGTAGTTTGGAGTTTCTGCTCAAGGCCCAATCTTTAATTAACTGAACCTCTTGATCCGCCTGCTCAAAGTTCTTGGCGATTTCGTCTTCAAGATTTTTTATTTCTATTAGAAGGAGATCGAAGTGAGCATTAGTCTGCTCTACCTCTTTCTCCTCAATCTCATTCAGCAGATCTTCCATGAATTGATGTCCTTCGTGTACCATGTTAGTCCTCATCTTTTGAGATATACTGCCTGATTGCCTCTTCTGCAACCATTACAGCAATAATTGCAAAAATTCTTTCCCAACCCATTTTAACCTCCTTGGTTTGATTTAATTGGTCTGTTATTAAAATTTGTTCGTTTCTTTTGGGGTCCCAGTACCATTCTTTTATAGGTAACATCTGACCCTCCATTCTTCTTTAAATATTCCTGTACTGCCTCATTAACGAACCATGTCATTGGTTTATTTTCAGGGTAGTTTTGTTTATGGCGGTATAGCTTGACTACAAGTTCTTCTTTAACTTTTGGACTATACATACTCATTTTCCTCAATGACTATTGCTATCCCACAATGCTCACATTTGTTTGAAAGAAATCCCGGATCATAACGGGTGTACTCAAGACAGTAAGGACATTGTAATACTACTGAATCTTCAAAGGGTTCTTTTTTTTTACCATACGATCCAAAGAAGGAGTCATAATATTCATCATCATCAAACCGTTGTCTCCTTAGTGATGACTCATAATCATTATAGCTCTCAACCCCATCCCTATTGATTATTAAACACCGGTTATTCTTCATTTGGAAGAAATGAAAACCCATCTCTCCGAGTGAGAAACCACGCTTTTTACTGGTGGAAATCATTAGAGCCTCCTGCATTATCTCCCTTTCAGAACAGAAGTAGAGGATGTCCTCATATTCGGAATAGTATAGATCAATCGGATTATCCTTTTTTACGAGAATCAGGTTTTCAGGAGTTGTTGTATCGATAGCTGCGAACGCAAATGAGCCATGCAACTTTTCAAAGACTCTTTTTATCCGATCACCGTCTTTTTTCCTTGAGAGCACTTCAAGAATAGCCAGACTGTCAACCTCTGCATCTCTCTTTGTTTTCGCGAAGATTTCTCTGTCATTCCAGATCATCCCATTATGAACTATGCAGAGCCCTGATGAATTGAACAGGGGGTGGTTGTTTTTGTTGTTCTTTTCGGTGCCTTGAGTTTTAGCTCTGGTATGAGCAATCAGAATTCCAGGCAATTCCAGATTCTGCCATGCAGGTTTGTTGACGAATTGTGATGATCTGATCGCTTCCTTGTTTACGACCAGTTTTCCATTTCTTATATAGCCGACCCCGGAGGAATCTCGCCCACGTGACTCAAGTAATGCAAACATTGTTGAAATCTTAGTTTTACTTGGTCTTTTATCGCCAAAGCAATAATATCCCATGATACCACACATAAATGTGTATCCTTTCTTGTTAAAGTGTTTTGTTATGATGTTTAGGTGAGGACTTTTTTGCGGGCTTTACAGATGTATTTCAGAAGTTTAACTACATTATCGGACTCTCCATACCTCAACCTCTTGCAAAATCCGAGTCGGCGGGAACCTTCTATTTCGAAACACTTCCAATAGATTCCATTCAGAATCAGGAACTCATTAACTTCAGCTCGAAGATCGGGTGAAATGCAGAATTCGTATTGAGTTCTATCCAGCAAACCATAAACATACACCGGCCTTGAAACTCTCCCAACTCTTTCCATGATTTTATCCAGTTCAAAATGATTGCGATTTATTCTAAGTGGATGTTTCTTCTTCTTGCTCTTTCCACTTAACCATTCTCTGCACAGGTTTACTATTTCCTCCCGGTCCATAGGTAGAATAACCGGATTATCAGGTGCATCATCGTCGCTACAGAAATCTTTGTCGTAACATTCATCACAGTAACAAGTGTCCTGCATGTAGTTACCATCTGCGGCATGGATTAATGTGTCACATCTTTCGCAATATGAAAACTGGGTACCAAAGCAGTCATCGCAGTATGGCTCTTCAAAAGCCCATCTCTCTTCATCTTCACTTATCCTGCATTCACATCTAGAACAGTGGGTCTCGCGTCCCATTTGAGTTTCCTTTCTCAATTTATGAGGCAATGCCCCAGTTTGGTAATATATTTTCATTCCAATTAAGTTTTTTCTTGAGCAAAATATCAAGCTCATTCAATCCCTCGACACAATCGTCAGGAATTGTTTTGAGGAATGTTCTAAGCTTGCGGAGAAAACAGTTTGATCCCATGGTTGACTTCATTTCTTTCAAATTGATGTCATCCTCGGTAACTGCAAGTGCAGTGAGCTTTGTTAGAGTCAGAGTCACTAGAGTAACGGATGGACTAAGGCACCACGAACCCGGGGTTCTGTATTCCATTCCATGTTCTTTAGTACGGTAAGCCGATATTTTACCGTAACCAGAGTTTTCTCTTGCGGTTCTTTGTTCTTTATCATCAATGACATTGGACAAAGAATAGAGAACGGTATCAAGCGAATCAATCAGTTTGGGTTTTGGTTGGCAGGATAAGTGTATATGGCCGCCTATAGGATATGAATCCTGATAGTGACCTGCAAACATCTCGAGTTCCGGGTGTTTCTCATGTCCATATTCGAGGATAATTTTGATTTTTGCTGTGAGATCGATGGGTGATTCTGAATAACCCGGTCTTAGTTCGGCGATTGAGTTGCAGCCGTCGAGCCCAAACGAGGCATTTTTCTTGTAGTAATTTGATGCAGACACAAACTTGCCATTTTTCCTTAAAACGAGCTCTGGATCGCATCCGATAGTGAAAGACATATTAACTCCGTTGTTGTTATATATCTTTCTTATACCATAAAATGGATCAAAGACCGATTTGAGAAGTCTCGGAGATAGGTTAAGGATACATTGCTAGATACTTTGAAGAGGAAGTAAGGATATGTTCATGACCTGCCAAATTTGCAGTTGCTAAGTCATTAAATTTTAAATGGTTAGAGACTTCTAGCTGAAAAACTCGTCACTTTTGCAGTAATAAACCTTTACAGAGCTTAAAATTCAGATAAAATGGGTTAAAGAAGGATTATGAATTGAAATAAAGAAAATTAATCGGATAATAATTTATCCATCATCTAATAATATTACCCTTATCATCAAAGGTCTAAGCCTTTTTTCGAAAAATATTCTCGAAGCAATGGATACTTTTTTGCATTCAAGGTAAGAGGAGAATCCGTCCTTTCAGCGTTCATTCCAATAACCTTAAAAACATCCTTTCGGCTATAATTTTTATCATATTTTTCAACGAAAAAGTGGGCAAGAATAGGTTTTACAAATCCATCAAGGTAATTAAGAGATTTTTTATCCTCATTTATTTTCCCATTTGATTTAAGAAACCCAATAAACTTTTCTTTTTCTTGTTCCCACTGCAAGAAAAAGTCCTCAAGAAGCAGCTCCAATTTCGCGAGATCATTATGAAGCTTAATATCTTCATATGTTTTAAGGACGAGATCGGATGTAATAGTGGTCAAACCTTTGTGCATGCAATAAATCACGATTCGTTCAATAGTCTTGATTAGCTGCCTCCAATTCCCTGACCATCTTAACTCTTTGACTGTCTTCAATGTGTCAGGAGCCACAACCAGGCCTCTAAAATTTAATCTTTTAACAACTTCCTGAAAGCAAGAATTAAAAATGTTCACAATATCATCCTGCCGATCTCTCAAAGGTGGGATGGTGACGGAAAAGGTGGATATTCGCTGATAGAAGTCTTCCCTAAAACCGGGATCAGATACAATTTGAGCGAGCTTCCTATTTGTAGCAAAGATTATTCTTACATCGGCCTTCTCAGTTGTGTACCCACCAACTTTCATATAGGATTGATCATCCAGGAAGGTGAGTAACTTTGTCTGGATTGATGGGTGGGCTTCGAATATTTCATCTAAAAACAATGTCCCACCATTTGCAGCTTCGATCTTACCTTTTTTACCATCTTTTGTAATTCCAGTATAAGCACCGGGTACGGCACCAAACAGCTCACTGTCCAGTAAACTTTCAGAAAGTGTTGCACAATTAACTTGAACAAAAGGTTCCTTTGTGCGATTACTGAGTTGATGCAGTGTTTTTGCGGTAAGAGATTTCCCAACACCGGTTTCACCAAATAACAAGATGTATAAGTGATTATTTAACGCCGTCAAAGCCATATGCACCGCTTCAATGAAAGAATCATCTGAGATCATCAATTTCTGTTTAATCAGATTTTCATCAGATACACCAATTGAGTTCTCAACCACTTCTGCCACATTACTGAAAGACATAGTGTTAATGACACCAGATATTGTTGAATTCCTGAAAACCCGAGTTAATATTTTTGCAATCGATTCAATTACATCGGGGTTCTCGGTTATCATCGGATTTTCAACCGAAATTTCTTTACCTTTCAAAGTAAAAGGGAAGAAATCCCTGTACGAATAATCACCAATACCATATCTCTTTTCAAAGGACTTAATCATTTCACTTGGAAGCATCAATTTCTCGATGCCAGCTCGATAGTTAAGATTAATAATTTCAATTCTTTGTTTGCTCGAGGACAACTCAAGTGCATAAACGACATCCAGAACGAAGTCAGGTTCACCTAATATAATTACTCTGTTGAACCCTTGGATTTGATCTTCAAGAGTTGAAATCAGATTCTGAACAATTTTAATGCTGAGCAACCCCGAAGCAAATTTGATGTTTCGCTTCTCGTGTAAAAAAAAGGGTACTGTAAGATCTTCCATAATTGATTTTACTTCATCCAAATACCCACCGATTATCGAGTCATTAGCGTATTGAGAGAAACTGTCAGGATTGATTATGATGAAAGAGTTATCCAAATTCAAACCGGCATTAAACCAATCCAGATTTACTGAGATGGATCCGCCACCGTAGTTACTGTTTGCCAATTCTTCATTAATCAGTCCGTTTAACCAAGATTGATTTTTAACGATTTGGTGATATGCAATTAGTTGATTTGTAAATGGATATTCAAATGCCAAACTTGCAAACTCCACTCTGAACTTGCTCTCATACCAGGATAAAAGTATCCTAACCCTGCCCAAATCTCGTTCGCATAGCGCCCTGTTTGTTTCGCTTGTTATCCATCTTTCAAAATTGTTTCTGTTCATATCATTTCACGTAAAATTAATTAAAGACTTCGATTAAAATACAAAATGATCGATTTAAATCGATGAGACTTTAAATATCTAACATTGAAAAGTGCTATTACGGGCTAAAAACGCTGTTTTTATTTATGGCACAGTATTTGGACATAATAGGGAAAATCAACAGAAAGGAGTTAAAAATGTTACAATTACTATTTATTTTCGTTTTTGTCGCAATAGTTATCACGATTCTTTCGAAAGACTAGATTTAAAGATTTGTTGACTTACAGTAAACAGAACAACCCGGCAAGAGGTTGACCAAATCAATCTTGCACACAAAAAAATAATTTCAACAATAAAAAAACAGGAGCCACCAATGGCCGATTCCAACACACACAATCCCAACCAAAACGAGGAAAACATGGACAACAACAATGAAATTCATGAAGAACAAAACCCGTCTGATTCAGCAGATATCTTGCTGGATGCGAAATCTGTTTCGAATGAAGAAAGTAATCCCTCACAAGAGGATGAAAATGATTACATAGATTACCATGATATAACGGATGATGAATCTATAACAAATTCATTTTCCAAATCAAGAAGGACAACTAACCGGTACAAAAGGACTGATCGTAGTAAAATAGCTCAAGCTCAAGTAGTTCGGCTGAGAAAGGAGATAAAGTTTAAGCGTCTGAAACAAGAGCATAAAGAGCTAAAAAACACGCTTCAAAGGGGTTACCTCTTGTATGCTGGTAAGCCTGTGATGATAGAGAGGGACGGCAGAACGATAGATAAGATAGTGAAAAAACAAAGGCCTCTTGATTCAGCGACCAGAGCCATGTTGCTCGAAAAATGTGCCCTCCATGAATCAGAAATTTTTGAACTTCGTGAGGACTTAAAAAACCGAAAGTCAGAAATACGAAAGAAATCGATTAACAATGTCCGCGCATCAAGAATTTCTTTATCCAAACGAAGAAAAGAACTTAACAGGATAAAAACAGTCAATCGATATAAAAATTTGATTTTAGCCGCCGGCGCAACTGGGGCAAAGGCAGACTTATCCCATGCAATATCATTGTCGAATGATGGGAAAGTCGATCAAGCAATCGAGAAAATACAAATCGTTTTAAAACGAGTACGAGCCCAACAAAATCCCGGAGTCAAATCTGAACTGGAATTTAATGAGGAGATAGGAAAGGAACTCCTCAACTTCCTGAATAGGTCTTATTCCAGATAGCCATCAGTGGAATAATTCTTTTACCCGCCTCATTTGGGGCGGGTATTCAGGAATGAATTCCATGAGGAAAATTTCAGAACAGACAACATCCATATAGTTCAATGAGTGGCTGTTGAAAGTTCTTAAGAAGAAAATCATAAATATTTTTTATCAATCTTAAACAAAGGAATAACAAAATGAAATCTAAAGATATCATTCAAATCATCGAAACAGTCTTAATGATTTATTCTACTGCAAAAAGCAGAAAAAAGAATAAGAAGAAGAATAAGTAAGCATTGTTAAACTCAGTGACTGCTTAATCATTAAGAATCATTGAACTGATTAAAAAAAGGAGGCTGTCTCAAAAGGATGGCCTTTTTTTTGTTAATGGCAATTTTTAATTCCCTCGCTGTTTTACATTGTTTTGCCTGAAAACTGAGCACCTAAGTTAGTAGAAAAATTCCCAATAACCATTCCCCTACCATCATCCTCGGTTAAATTTATTATCTTCACTGCTGGGAATAAAGGAGAAAAAAGAAATAAAATAAATTAATTTTGTATGGCTCAATGATAAAAAATAAGAATGAAACGATGTGGTATCTGATAATTTCCGAGTTGATTGTGCACTATTCTTAAAACACTCCAGATAAATTCAACTATTTGTGAAAAGAGATCTAATGATAAACGATAGATTCCCAACTTATGATGAACTTCTAAAACTCAACCCAAGTCTAACAGAAACGCCCATTAAAAAATTAAATGAACTTTTATCTGTGTTACATGAGTATGATTATAAGTGGGATTCGGAAAATCAAAACTTCATAAATGACGAAATAGACTATATCATAAAAATCGATTCTTTACACGAAATGAGTGCAGAAGATATTCGCATATTGACCATTAATGAAATAGATTTTTTCAAATCGCATCCAATTATGGTAAGGTTGACGAGGGCATTCAAACTTCTCTCCTTCAATTGTAGGCGTTTTTGTTTTATTCTTATTGTTTTGTTTTTTTTATTCGGCTGGTTGATCATTCCTTTCAATCAAGTACTCCTTATCACCCTGATTTTTATTGCTATTGGAATATCAATTGTCGGAGTCTCTTACCTCTTAAATAAGTCACTCGATATAGTGACTGATAGCCAGAAAGCAGATTCTGGAACAATCAGGTCATCAATGTTATCTAAACTCAGAGAAAGAATTATACTTGACAGAGCCTATAAACTTATTGAGCTTGCTGAAATTGCATCTCAAAACGAAAACCATGCAAAGCAGATAAAACTCTGCGAGAAGGTAATATCGAGTCTTAAGAAATTCAACTCTCCCCCATCGATAATCTTTCATGCCATGTTTGGTGCAGCTGATGGTTACCAATCATTAGGTGAGTTGGATAAAGCTCTGGATTTACTGGAAAAAGCAAGATTGATGTACCCAACTGTAAGAGATGAGCTTTTCTCGAATATCCTTTCAATTCTTAGTACCATTTACATTAGTCAGAAGAAATTTGAGAATGCCGAGGAAATACTTACCGAACTGTTTCAGTTAAAACAGGACCATGATTTGCCTTCTGATTCTAAGTATGCCTTTGCCCTCACCAACTTTGCTATCATTAAAAAGAAGAACGGCGAAAACAAAGAAGCCATCTCAACTAATATACAAGCGCTTGAGCTTATCAGAAAAGCCCAAGGAGAGTTCAATCTCGACTATGCAATTATCACTCTAAATTTAGCCAGTCTCTACGAGGAAGTTGGAGAGTATAAGCAATCCAAAAATTGTCTACAAAAAGTTGCTCAAATCTGTTTTGAAATCTTTGATCCAGAGAATCTTGATTTGACGACAGTATTGATTATGCTCGGACAAGGCAATTTAATTTTATTTGAGCTTAATGAAGCCGAGACATACTTCAACCGAGCATTGGAGATTCGAAAGAATATTCTGGGTACCGCCCACCCGAAATATAGAGAAGTTTTAAGTAATTTGGCTGGTGTATATAATCGTAAAGGGGATTTCATTTCATCAGAGAGACTCTACATCCAGGCTCTTCAGATAACTGAACAAATGGTTGGAAATCAACACCCTGATTATGCACGCGACTTGAACAATCTTGCTGCTCTTTATGATTCCATGGGGAACTACTCTGAATCAATCAAGCTCAATTTAAAGTCTATTGCCATCCTCAAGGCTCAAACTCAGGTATCATTCAAAATATATTCTAACTCAGTTAACAACCTTGCTGTAACTTACATCACAATTGGAGATTATCGAAAAGCAGAGCGACTTTTGCACGAGTCAGTTATGGTTTATAAAAATCACTTTGGACCGGAGCATCCAAATTATGCACGCGCTTTATCCAATTATGCACAACTACACATCGATTTGGGCAACTTTGAGAAGGCGATAAATGAGTTGCAAAGTGTAAAAAAAGTTTTTCTGAAAGCATTAGGGGCAAACCATCCTTACTACGCGATGACACTCACCCTCATTGCAATCATAAATCGTTCCTCAGGGAATTTTGTTGAAGCTGAAAAGTTGAATATTGAGGCACTGGATGTGCTTGAATCAGGAATTGGTATTCAGACAATAGAGTATTCAGATGTCTTAAATAATATTGCTCTCGTGTACCTCGCTTTATCCGACTTCGAACAGGCTAAAGTTAAAATAACCGAATCAATCGAAATCCGTGAGAGAATACTTGGTAAAGACCATCCAGACATATATCATCTGTGGATAAATCTTGCATTAATCTTAATTAAATTGGGGGATTTTGATAAAGCAGAGGAAATCATCACATCAACGGTTCTAAAAATCAAAGAAATATTTGGTGAAATCCATCCCAGTTATGTGCATGCTTTGATGCAATTTTGTGAATTAAAACTCGCGCGTCAAGAGTATTCGCAGGCAAGTTCATTAATTCAAAGAGCTTTAGAAATTAATCAAAAGCATGCGCGAAATACTATTGTCGTGTTAACACAATTTGAGAAATATGCATTCATTAAGCAAGATGATAGTGTCTATGATATTGCCATAGCTCTTCAAAATCTTGACCCTAGCAAATCTTTAATTCGACTTTACGAAAATATTTTGTTCCGCAAAGGGCTTGTTCTTAACTCAACTATGAATGTTAAACATTTTTTCAGTGCATCTAAGCATGATTCTTTGAGAAATCTATATGAAGAATGGCAGAGTAGATTAATCGCTCTAAATCGTTTTCAAAACCTGACAATTCAACAAAGGGAAATTGTAAAGTCTGACATTCAGAGGTTGGAGGAAGAAGCAGAGGAATTGGATAAGAGAATTAATCAGACTTCGTCCGAACTTTCAGGATTCTTGATTCTTCCTGAGTACAACTGGTGTTCAATAAGAGACACTCTGAAGCAGGATGAGATTATCCTCGATTTTGTAAAATACCAAAACTTCAATGAAGTGTCAGTGAAGAAATATCGTTATGGAGTTTTCATAACCCGGCAAGAATATGACACACCTTATTTTCTTGATCTAATCGATGGAGAAAGGTTTGAATCAGAGATTCTTCCGATGTATTTTGATAATCTTTTGACGATAGAAAATAAATATTTCGATGGAAAATTCTCGGGGTTGATATCTGAGCACAAGAAATCTCTGGATTATTCAGGCATCCATGAAGGATTGCTTGCACCCCTCGTAAGCAGACTTGAAAATATAAAAAAGCTATATTTGATTTTGGATGGCGAAATGCATCGAATCAATTTTAATACAATTCAAAACCCTGATACAGGTAGATACTTGATTGAAGATTTTGAGATTTCCCAAGTACTAAATCCACACACTTTGACACTTGAAAAATCATCGAAACCTTATGAACGGACGGCAGTTCTATTTGGATATCCTAATTTTGATTCTTCACTTGAAATGGTATCCGATATAAATATACCCGGAAAATTTGACTCAAGCGAAACCCTTAATTCGCCGGAAATTAAAGAAAATGTGGCAATATATTATCCCCCACTGCCCGGTACTCTTGAAGAAGTCGAGCTTTTGGAAGAATTATTGCAAATAAATAATTGGGGAGTAGAGTCCTTTATCCAGGATGATGCAAATGAAACAAATCTCAAAAAAGTGAAATCACCAACATTGTTACTTGTAGCAACACATGGATACTTTGATTTGAAGGGTGAAACAGATATTAAACTAAATGACACTGTGATATATGAAACTAAAAAAGCATTCAACGATCCAATGGTGAAATCTGGTTTGTTACTCGCCGGTGCCAACAATTTTTTATCAGCAAAAGATCAAGCACGAATGTTTTTTGATGAGAACGGGATATTTACAGCTCATGAAGCCTCAATGCTCGATCTTTTTGAAACTGACATTGTTATTCTGTCAGCTTGTGATTCCGGGACGGGTGAAATAAAAAGAGGAGAGGGTGTTTTTGGGCTTCAGCGTGGATTTTTTTCTGCCGGAGCTAAATCCGTTCTTATGAGTCTACGGAAAGTGGATGACAATTCAACCAAAGAGTTAATGACCAGATTTGTAAAGAAGTACGCTAAAGGAATTGAAAAACAAACTGCTCTTAGAGAGACACAATTGGAATTAATGAAACAAAATCCTCATCCTCATTATTGGGGGAGTTTTGTTTTGGTGGAGAGATAATCCGTTGGTTTTATTGTACATTAGCCCCGAAAGTCGGAAGGACAAAATACCTCGAATGCCTCGAAAAATGTGATTACGGCAATAAATTTATCGGGACAGATAAAGATCCATCTTGGCTTTGGAGAAATATTCTGACATTTATTGAAGCTGTCGCTCCTCTCCCTACATCACGATGGCGGGGCATTCATAACCAACCAAAAGCCATACATTGTTGTGGAAACAACAATCACAATTATTGTGAAAATTATCCCTCCAAACCACCCGATTTCAGGCAAAGGTAATATTTCAGAAAGCACACGATTCCACAACAGAAGCATCAACCAAACAACAATTAAAAATGCTATGACCGCAAAAAACAGCCAGACTCCCAAATAGATGGAAACAATGGTGAATATCACAAAATAAGTAAACCGATACATTTCAAATCCTCCTGTTAATAGCGAGACCACTCTTTGATCTCACCTGCGACTAATTTGACATTTGGTCTGATCACATTACCTTCGGTATCAAGTTGGTAAGCTGTTCTAAAATCCCGAACGAAATAGTAACTGGTTATTTTCCCTGCCTCTCTTACCTCTCCTCCTGTGGAGGCAAAATCAGCTTTAATGAATTCTTTGACGATTTCAAGTCCTTCTGCTTTGCTAAGCTCGCAAATATTGCTTAAAAATGGAGGAGTTAACTTGGGCCTCATCCACCAGTTAGCCCGAATTTGGAAAGCCCAGGGGGACACCTTTCGTTGGGTTCTTCTCAGGATGTAGGGGTCAACCGTTCTTTCATTAAAGACTGTCTCTTTGTGGTCTTCGACTCTATCTCTTTCCTTGTCAATTTTTGCTATCAGGGCGAGAATCGACTCAGTTGCTTCGGCTGCAAGTTCCAAAACATATTCATCAACCGGCACCACTTCCAGGAATTGCTTCACGAAGTATGGGGAGTTGTAATCTCTGTAGATTAAATCATGGATTTTTGACATCCCTTTTCCGAGATTTTTATAACCCATTTTTATAGCTATTTCTTTTTTGGTCAAACCAAGTTCTTCAACCCGGTGTTTTATAACACGATTTATCGGATACATCAGAAACCTCTTTATTTTATATGGATATTAGTTTAATAAATCCCGGGAATAACCAACGGAGCAGAACTCCCGGGGAGGAAATGTTTTGTTTCTATTGTTTTAATGAATTTCGCAATTCATCAGTCCATCCTGTTATCATCGAAAGTTATTTCACCTTCAACATTAAATTCATATTTCTCGAAATATTCTTTGTGGAAAACATAACCAACGATATCATAGGGGGTGAATTTTTTGTTGCCGTAGTACGCAAAATCTTCGAGCAGCAAAGATTTTATGTATTCAAATTGTTCAACTTTTGAGAGTTTATATATTTCATCCCTATCGAAAATTTGGATTTCCAGAGGAAATTTATTGAAAATAGTTTTTTTGGCTCGTTCAGTTGCCTCAAATTCGCCCGGAATTCTTATCAATTTTGGTTCGAACTGCTTCATTTGCCTCTGGATTAACCTTAATTCCTTCTGCTTCTCGCGCTCAGCAGCCAGGATGTCAGACAATCTTTTTATCTCAATTCCCGCCTCAGTGAATGCTTCAACAATATAACCCTCTACCGGTACGATTTTAAGAAGTTGTTCACAAAGTTCGGGATTATAGCTATCGTTGTATAGGAAATCGTTGATTATTTTGAGGCCTTTATCAATTTTTTTATGATATAATTTTTTGGCTATTTCTCTTTTACTGATTCCATGGTCTGTCATTCTTGCAGCAATTATTTTGTTTATCGGATACATGTCAGATTCTCCTGTGTTTTATAAGTTGGGATTTTATATTAAAGTCTAATTTGGTGTTAATCCGGGAACCACCATTCGATTACTTGTCCCATGACTAATGTCACACGATTACGAAGAATATTCCCTTCAAGATCGAGTTGATAAGCCGTTCTATAGTCACGAATAAAATAGTAACCCAAAATTTTTCCGGCCTCCGGAACGATGCCCCCAGTGGAGAGAAGGTCGGCTTTTATGAAATCTTTTACAATGGCAAAAATCTCCTTCTTGCTGTAAGTGCAAAGTTCATCCTTGTGTGGTGGAATCAGAAAGGGCTTCACCCATGTAAAATTGTGACTTTTAAACATAAATGGACTGACTTTCGTTTCGGTTATTCTTACAAGATAGGGTGATACGCTTCTCTCCAGCAAGATGTAAGACTCTTCCTCAATATTTTTTTCTTTTGCAGTTTCAATTGATTTCTTGAGGGAGATTATAGTTTCGGTTGCATCTACTGCAAGTTCAATAACATATTCGTCCACAGGCACTGCCTCAAGGAAATTTTTCAGGAAGTAAGGGGCGTGGTAATCTCTGTAAATAAGGTCATGGATTTTGGAAATCCCTTTCTCGAGGTTTTTATAACCCATTTTTATGGCTATTTCTTTTTTTGTCAAACCAAGTTCTTCAACCCGGTGTTTTATAACACGATTTATCGGATACATCAGAAGCCTCTTTACTTTATTTGGATATTAGTATAATAAATCCCGGGAGTAACCAACGGAGCAGAACTCCCGTGGGGGAACATTTTAATGCTATTGTTTTAACAAATCTTGCAATTCATCAATTTTATCAGTTTTTTCCCAGGAGAAATCGACATCGGTTCTGCCAAAATGCCCATAGGAGGCGGTTTTTGAATAGATGGGTCTTTTAAGTTGAAGTGTATCGATTATTCCTTTTGGACTGAAATCAAACACTTTTTTCACGGCCTCGGAAATTTTGTCGTCATCATATTTGCCCGTTCCATGTGTATCAACCAAAAGCGAGATTGGTTCTGTAACTCCAATCGCATACGAAACCTGGATGGTGCATTTGTCAGCCAAACCCGCAGCTACAACATTTTTTGCAGCGTAACGGGTTATGTAGGCAGCCGAACGATCCACTTTTGTGTAATCTTTTCCTGAAAATGCACCACCACCGTGAGGAGCAGCACCTCCATAGGTATCAACTATTATTTTGCGACCGGTTAAACCAACATCAGTTATGGGACCTCCATCGGTAAAATCTCCGGTGGGATTAACATGAAGTGTATAATCCTGTTTCAGAAGATTTTGAGGTATTATATCACCATTCTCGATGACTCGTTTTTTGATAAAATCCTTGATTTGTGATTGGTGGATCGTTTTTGCGTGTTGGGTTGATACCACGATGGTATCAATAAATTCCGGTTTCCCATCTACATATTTTACTGTTACCTGTGATTTTGCATCGGGAAGAAGCCAATCAACCACATTTTCATGCCTAAGCCGGGCAAGCTCTTTCAATATTCTGTGGGACAGTGCCAAAGTAATTGGCAAATATTCCTCTGTCTCATTGGTCGCATACCCAAACATCATACCCTGGTCACCGGCACCAACTTTGTCATTTCCCCGGTCCACACCTTGAGAAATCTCGGAAGCCTGTTTTGTTATGTTAATTAGGACAGTGCAGGATTCCGGATCGATTCCGGGAAAATCTTTTGTATAACCGATTTTCTTCAGAGTTGATCTGACTATTGCCTCATAGTTTGGTTTATGTTTTGATGATATCTCACCTGCCAAAACCACCAGATTTTTGCCAACAAGTGTTTCGCAAGCTACCCGGGAATCGGGGTCATGTGTGAGGCATGCATCCAGGACAGCATCAGAAATTTGGTCTGCCACTTTATCGGGATGACCTTCGGAAACGGATTCAGAGGTGAAAAAATATTCTTTGGACATAATTATTCCTTTTTGGTAATTATTGAAAAATTCAATTATTGATTGAAATTATTATGCGAAAAAGTGGAGAGGGGGTATTCGAGGTACTTTTTAGCAACTTATTTAAGGTCGTTTGCAATACGCACAAATCACGACCAATCCTGTAATAAACCCTTTAGTAAACAATTACCTCAGTAATATCTAAAAACCAAAAAACCCGCTCAAGGCGGGTTGGCCTTTAGCTCTTATTTTATGTCGCAGCAAGTAACTTGATAAAAACGACAATCACATCTCCAAATATAAACAATTGAAATTCAAAAGTCAATAGTTTGCGAAAATATATTTTTGGCAGTTGCCCTCCGGAATTACCAAAAGTTGCATTGCCACTAATTAATTAATATAGCAGGTATTGTTTTTCTTTGTTTCTCCAGCCGGCTTGACTTTCATAATCCACAAAATATATCTTTAAGTCTGCCTGGCTTTCATAATCAACAAAGTAAATCTTTTTATCCGCTTGACTCTCGTATTTAACAAAGTACCATTTCCCGTCATTTTTACCAGCCTGACTCTCATACTTCACTTTATACACCTTAAGATCAGCCTAGCTTTCGTATTCAACAACATAAACCTTAACATCCGCCTGACTCGAATAGTCAACTGAATAGATCTTCTGCGCTTCTACTTTCCCCACAAAAAGCAGGGCAATTATAAAAATAAATAAGTATTTCATATCTTTTCCAATTTAAGTATTGAAATGAACAGTGAATTTGATCCAAGTCTATCTATTAATAATATCTATTACGGCTTTTCGTTTTGCAGACGGCAATCGGGACTACGAATATATCACTCCGACAAGTCGGAGTTTTGTGGGTTGGTGAATTCATATTTTCCTACGAACATGTCATCCGCCCAAGCGGATTTTCAGAACCCCCTCCGCGAAAATCTGTTTAATCTGCGTGTATCCGCGTCCCCTACACCCCCCTAAAGTATTCCTCTTCCGGTAGCTGCTTCGAGAAGGCTTGCAAGTTGTGCAGCTGATTTAATCTTCATCACGAAGTTGCAGCCGGTATCAGTTCCATTCCACATGGGACAGCCAAGGAAATAGAGATCGAGAAGCCCATCGGCAGCATTTTTTTGTTTTAAGACTAATTCAACACCATGTGTTGGACAGAGATATTTTTCGATCACTTCATTCCGCAGGTCATTGAATCTTTTTTTGATTATGATTTGTGAGGAGGGGCTCATTACTATTGTAAAGATTTGTTAGTTAGCTAACTTATTCGTATATTTGTAGATGAGATATAGAAAAATAGAAATCAGCACAGAAGAGCGAGCAGAGCTGGAAAAAATACTGCGAACACAGAAATCAGAAAAACGA
>Ga0209573_1000490_pt1 | contig 82795 bp, 79 predicted proteins | sample TNRBio252014_DNA_FD_185870 | JGI IMG/M metagenome (GOLD analysis project Ga0209573, IMG submission 185870) | Wastewater treatment Type I Accumulibacter community from EBPR Bioreactor in Madison, WI, USA - TNR Reactor_6/25/2014_ DNA (SPAdes)... | ecosystem: Engineered > Bioreactor > EBPR >... | reverse complement strand
CAGACCTCAACCCCATCGAGCACAAATGGGCGCAGGCCAAAGCCATTCGCAAACAAACCCTCTGCTCTGTCGATGCTCTCTTTCGCTCCAATCAATTATGATCACTTTTATTCGATTTTGCTATATCATCACCGAACTCAAACCCTTCATTGATGCGACTTATCCGACCTTGGCGGATCGGCAGAATACTTTCATGATGGGATCAAGCATGGGCGGTTTGATTTCCTTATTCGCGCTTATCGAGTATCCGGCTATTTTCGGCGGCGCGGGTTGTCTATCGACCCATTGGCCTGCTGGGGAAGAAGCACTGGTGGATTTTCTCGGCAGCCGCTTACCGCCAGCGGGCCAGCACCGGCTGTATTTTGATTTCGGCACCGCGACCCTGGATGCTGCTTATGAACCGTATCAACACCGGATGGACGGTTGGCTTCAGGCGGCGGGTTATCAACAGGGTCGAGATTGGCTGACCCGAAAATTTGAAGGTGCAGAGCATTCGGAGCGGGCCTGGCGAGCGCGAGTCGATATTCCCTTACAGTTTCTTTTAAACTCTGGGTCAGGTTGATTCGGATTTTACGGCTGCTCTGGAGGCGCTACATGAGCTATCGACATATACTTTTTGCGGCCGATTTTTCGCCGGAAGCCCTGAAAATTGGCGAGCGCGCCAAGCACTTGGCGCAACTTGATGGCGCTCGGCTCAGCATGATCCATGTCGTCGAAGACATGAGCATTAGTCTGGGTGGCGGCTATGAGCTGTTGCCCGTATTGCCTGAATTGCCCGACGCTGTGCTGTTGAGCGAATCGCGAGCCGCGCTTGGCGAGCTATCTCGTAAGCTGGGGCTAGCCGACAGCGCTGATTTGTGGGTCGTCAATGCGCCTTCGACCAAAGAAGGGATTATCGGCGCTGCCAAGGAGCACGGGGCCGATTTGATCGTGGTGGGCAGCCATGGGCGTCACGGCTTGGCGTTGCTGTTAGGTTCGACCGCCAATGCGGTGCTGCACGGTGCGCCATGTGATGTCTTAGCCGTGCGGATTTAAGCGTGCTGCTCCTCGTTTATGCTGATCTGTTGGCAGGCGTTGTGCAACGTGAGAGCTGGTAACACCGCCAGAACCGGATCGTGATCGCTGGCTGCATCGCGTTGTCCTGGGCGCAGACTGCTATTGACGTGCGGGATGCACGCGATCGCCCCAGGTCTGAGCGCGTCACTGATCAGGATATGATCGAGCGCTTGCGGTTGATTGCCATGCTTACGGGTATAGCATTGCCCACGCGGTTGATCATCAAGCAGATTATGTAAGCGTTCGCCTTTTAGCAATTTCAGCGTCTTGGAGCCTGGAACGTCGTTGAAGTCACCCAGTAAGACGATAGCGGCACCCGGGTCGCAAGCCAGTAGATCGGCGGTGAATTGGTGGATCACTTCGGCTTGCGCATGGCGCTGCTTCTTCGTGTAATCTTCCTCGCGGCGGGTGGCTGAGCGCATTGATTTAAGATGGCATACGATGATGAATAGCGCTCGACCAGCGACTGTGAATTCCGCCACCAGCACCTTGCGACTTGGTGCCCAATGACAATGGCTGTCCCCGGCAAAAGCCGGATGAGTCGGCGCAATGCGACCGGGATTGAGGGTCAAGCTTGGCAAACCAGCACTCAAGCGGATCCCGGTATTATCCTCTGGACCCGCATGACCCCGATCAGCGAAATGGGCGCGGCCTGGATCAAACAGGAACCCAACGCGGATATTGGCTCCCGCCATGCCGCCTTCCTGACCGGCCAGGGGTGGGATCTCCCGATAAAGGTAAGTTGGCCCCCCGGCAGCGGCGATGGCGGCGATCAGCGCCTGATAGGTGGCGTCAGCAGGGACTGGCGTTTTACCTGGAATCGTCCCATCGGAGGCGATTTCCTGCACCGCCAAAATTGCCGGTCCGCCTAGTTGCTCAGTGACGATGGCACCCAGTCGCTGGAAACGGGTAGGCGAGGCGTTCGCCGTCAGGTTGCAAAGGTTAAAGGTGGCGATGGTGAACATGGCGTCGGTCATCGGGTTTGCGATCCGGTCGACGAGAAAGCCAGGGTGAGGGCAGCGAGTTGCAACGGTAGCGGCTCACGCATGGCGACTGGCCTGGAAGCGCAGGCGGGCTTTCACCAGAGCGCCGCCGAGCGCGCCGCGTTCAATGACGAGTCGCCCGTAATAAACTTCTTCAACCAAATCACGCACAACCGCCAACCCAATGCCGTGGCCGGCGACTGTCAAATCGGCCCGCTGGCCGCGTCCCAGCAGTTGCGGGGCTTGCTCAGGGGGAATGCCAGGGCCATCGTCTTCCACTTCTAACACTAACTCAGCCCGTCCATCCCGCTTGGCCGGATAGGCGCGCATCACCACCTGACGCCGACACCACTTGCAGGCGTTATCGGCCAGATTACCGAGGATTTCCAGCAAATCGCCCTCATCGCCATAAAACAACGTGCCCGGCGCGACCTCACTGCTTAGCTTCAGGGCGCGATTGGCGTAGACCTTGGCCAAGGAATCCTGAATCTTGCGGGCGATGGGAGTGACCGGCAGCGGAGCCGTCAGCGCGATCTGCCCGGATGCGGCGGCGCGCTGTAATTGATAGTCCACCGTGCGGTTCATCCGTTCCAGTTGCTCAACCAGGCTTTGGCGAATCTCATCGGCAGAGGCATTGTTTTCCAGTGTGCTGCGCAGCACCGCCAACGGTGTTTTCAAGCTGTGGGCTAAATCCGCCAGGGCGTTGCGATAACGCTCAATGTGGGTGCGTCCTTCCCGGAGCAGGGCGTTTAGGTTGTCAGTCAACGGCAGCAGTTCTTCTGGATAGCCGCTGCCCATTTCCGCCCGCTGGCCGGTTTCAATTTCCTTGATCTCGCTCGCGGCTCGCCGCAAGGGTTTCAGGCTCCAGCGCAGAATCAAACCTTGCACCGCTAACAGCACACAGGTTGCCGCCACCAGCCAGCCCCATAAGCCCTGGCGAAACATCCAAAGTTGCTCAAGGAACGCTTTCTGGTTTTCGGCCACCCGAAAGGTATACAAATGATATTCATCGGGACTGCTTTCCCAGTTCACGGTAAACGCGCGGACAAATAACGGCCTGTCACCAAAGGCCAGCAATTCGGCGGATTGGGTTTCGCCCGCATTGCGCACAGCCGGGAAAAATGGTAGCGCCATGCCCAGCAAGGAGGGTGAGCGCCACACCAGATTGCCCTCGCTGTCCATGACATCGGCATAAAGCCCGGAATCCGGCATGGAGAAACGGGCTTCGGGCAACGCCTGGGGGAAGGTCAAACGATTAAAAGCATCCAGGTTGGCCGCGCCCAGCAGCATATAGACCTGGGCTTGCAAACGGCTTTGGACAGCGGTCAGAGCGCTGTCGCGAAAGGCGCTATCCAGGGTCAAGCCGGTCAAACCGAGAAAAGCGACCAGCACCACGCTGGCTGCAACGAGCAGCCGACTCCTTAGGGAGCGCATCGGAGGTTAGCCAGTGGAGCGCTCCAGGCGGAACCGGTAACCCCGACCTCGCAAGGTTTCAATAGGATTTAACGTGCGCTCTGGGTCCAATTTGCGGCGCAATCGCCCGACCAACACTTCCAGGACATTGCTGTCGCGGTCCTCATCCTCCTGGTAAAGATGCTCGGTCAGTTCGCTTTTAGAGATCACGGTTCCAGCATGCAAGATCAGGTATTCCAACAGCTTATATTCATAAGCCGTCAATTCCACCGGCTCGCCTTCCAGGATGACCTGCTGAGCGCTGGTATTCAAGGCAATGGGGCCACAATTCAGCACAGCCTGGGTCCAGCCGCCGGTGCGGCGGATTAACGCGCGTAACCGCGCCAGCAGTTCTTCTATATAAAACGGCTTGACTAAATAATCGTCGGCCCCTGATTCCAGCCCTTCCACCTTATCCTGCCAGCGTCCACGGGCAGTGAGGATCAACACCGGGAAGCGCCGCCCGCTAGAGCGCCACCGACGAATCACCTCAATCCCCGATAAATCGGGTAAGCCCAGATCAACGACCGCCGCATCCAGCGGGTACTCCTGGCCAAGATACAAGCCGGTGCGACCATCGGCGGCGGTATCGACCGCATAACCCTGATCGCGCAGTTGAGCGGCGATGCGCTGGAGCAGCGGGGCTTCGTCTTCGATAATCAGGACGCGCATAGTTTAAGATTCCAGAGGCGGCGAGACGCTAAATCACTCAGCTTTTTCATTGCCTGGGTAGTGACGATCCAGCACGCGTCCATCAGGCTGGAGAATGCGGACCCGATAGCCAGGTTGCCCATCCCGGTCGGTGCCCTGGACGCCTAGCACCTTGCCGCCTGTCGCTTTACGCGCTGCATTGGCGGCATCGTCCGGGTTGGAAATGGGCCCTGTCGGCGGTCGCACGCCTCGGTCACGAGGCGGTGGCCCACCCCGATCACCCGCCGCGTTTTGCGCCTGCACGCCACTGACTGCTAATAAAGCGGCGCATAGCAAAAGCGCTATGCGGGGTGACCGGCGAAGGTTGTTGGGCATTAGGGAAGCTTCCAAATGGCTGTCAGTCAATTAAATCAGGTTTACACGCTAGCGTTTGGACAATGAATCTTCCCTGAATTGTCCGCCAAGCCGGATTAGATCGGCAATCCATACGGTGCGTCAAAGTGTTCAGTATGGATTCAGCCGATGAACACTAGGCTAAATCCAATAAACCGATTAGCCCAATACAACTGATCAAGAGTAGGTGCGATGAAAAAATGGCAGATGGGTTTGGCGGCACTGCTGGCCGTCCTCGGTCCAGTCACGGTCTGGGCGCAACGGTCTGGCGCTGATGCAGTCGACGTCGAGGTCGTCAGCGACCGAGGTCGGGCTTTGCCTGAGTATCCATTGCAGCAAGAGGATCGGCCCGGCGTCTATAAAGCTTATCTGGAAGCTACGCGCGGCCAGAACTACTCGCTTAAAATCCGCAATCGCACCAACCAGCGCATCGGGGTTGTGGTCGCAGTGGATGGTCGCAATATCATTTCCGGTGGTCGTTCCGAGCTGGCACCAGAGGAGCGGATGTATGTGCTGGGGCCTTACCAGCAGGAAACCTATGAGGGCTGGCGCACCGGCAGAAATCGAGTCAACCGCTTCTACTTTACCGATGCAGGGAATTCCTATTCCGGTGCCTGGGGCGACTATTCAGCGATGGGCGTTATCGCAGTCGCAGCGTTTCGCGAAGTGGAGTCGGCCTGGGATAAGAGTGGCCCCGGTTTCAACAATCAGCGCGGAATGCGCGTTCCTCCGGCCGATGCCGCACCGTCCAGTCAATCCCGTTCCCGCCGAGCGGAACCGGGAACCGGCTATGGCGAAAGCGAGTGGTCGCCTTCTCGGCGAGTTGAATTCGAGCCTGAGCGGCAACCGTTTGCCCGGTTCTTCCTGAAATATGCCTGGCGCGACACGCTATGTCGCGAGCGCGTCATTGAGTGTGACAGCCGTCCCGTTCGCCCGCCGCGCAACCGGTTTTGGGATGAGGACAAAGATCGCTTTGCTCCACCCCCACCACGTCGCGAGCGTTACGAGACTGAAGATTGGCGTTGACAGGGCCACGCTGCCCGGACGCTAGGGCACCTGTCCAGGCCGAGGATCGCCCCCCAATCAACCGGGGGCGATTTTTTTATGGTTTTTTTGGCGATAGAATGGGTTGAGAATACGGCTTCCCAATGTCGCGCATCGCCCAGCAAACGCGAGGATGCGCAGTTTCCGCCGCTGTCTCCAAGCGATAACCTGAAAACCCCATGGATAAAATCGATAGTTGGCGTCGGCTGCGCGAGGCGCTGCTCAAGCCGCATGTTGATCCAGACAAGCTGGATGCCGCGCTAGGAGAGGCGCGCGCTCGACAGCCGCTGCCGGTGATCTGGCTGATTGGTAAGACGCAAGCCGGAAAAACCTCCATTATCCGCGCCTTGACGGGCAGCGAGACGGCGGAGATTGGCAACGGTTTTCAATCCTGTACCCGGACGGCGCGCTTTTACGATTTTCCGTCCGAAGCTCCCGTGGTGCGCTTTCTCGATACACGCGGTTTGGGCGAAGTGGCCTACGATCCGGCCGAAGACATTCACTATTGCGAAGGCCAGGCGCATTTGCTTTTAGGGGTAATGAAAGCGGCCGACATCCGGCAGGATCAGATCTTTGACGTGTTGCGCCAGGTGCGGCGGCGTCATCCAGAGTGGCCTGTGCTGATTGCGCAGACCGGTTTGCACGAACTCTATCCACCCGGTGGCGAACATATTCTGCCTTATCCCTACGCCGAACAGCCGTTGCCGCCACAAATCCCCAGCGATTTAGCCCGCGCTTTGACAGACCAGCGCCGCCGCCTGGGTGACTTGCCCGGTTCTTCACCCATCCGCTGGGTGCCGGTTGATCTGACCCAGCCTGAAGATGGCTGGGAGCCTGTTCACTACGGTCTGGATGCGCTGTGGACTGCCATCGGTGAGGTGTCCAGCCTGCGCTTGCAGGCTTTATTGCGCGGTGATGCGGGAGTACGAGACGCCTACGCCCGCACCGCACATCCGCACATCGTCGGCCACGCCTTGGCAGCGGCCGGGGTAGGCGCTCTGCCGCTGGTTGATCTGGTCGGGGTGCCGGCCGTGCAGGCGAAATTGCTCCATGCGTTGGCTGGTCTGTACGATCAACACTGGGACCGCCGCGCCGTCTCCGAATTTTTGGGTTTGCTGGGGGCAGGGATCGGGACGGCTTACGTCGCCCGTTTGCTGGGCCGGGAAGTCGTTAAACTGATTCCTGGCTGGGGCCAGACCGTCGGCGCTGTGTGGGGTGCAACCGCGAGCGGTGCTACAACCTTCGCCCTGGGTAAGGCGGCTGCTTATTATTTCGCGGTTCGCCGTGAAGGCCGTGCCGTCGATCCCCAGGGTTTGCGCAAGATTTACGCGGATGCCTTTGTCGCGGGTGCTAACTTGCTGCAAGCCAAATCAACAGCGTCACCCCCGACCTCATGAAGCATCTATTGCGTCGTTTTGACCCCCTGCGCCTGGCGGCGCTGCTGCTGTGGCTGGTTCCGGTCGCCGCCTTGCTGCCGATTGGCATCTATTGGCTATGGCAATCGAACCTGATGTCGTGGTGGCTGGGAACCCTGGTCGGGTGTAGCGCTCTTGGCTACGGTTTTCAGTATCTGCTAAGCCGTCGGCAACGACGTTTGCTGGATACGGCCACGACCACGCCCGATCCTTACTGGCCACCGCGCGGCGAAGCAGCCTGGGCTGCGGTCGAGCAGGTTGCCGAGACGGTCGATCCGAAAGATCATCCGCTGGATGATGGCGATCGGGTCTGGCTATTGGGTCAGCGGGTTCTGGAGGCGGTTGCCCGTTCCTATCATCCTAAAGCGGAGCGGCCTCTGCTGGAGCTGACCGTTCCTCACATGCTATTGATCATCGAGCGGGCCAGCCATGACCTGCGTGATTCCATCGTCCGCAATATTCCCTTTAGTCATCAACTGGTGATTGGAGATTTGCTGCGGGTGCAGCGCTGGAAGGAATCAGCCGAACGCTGGGTCAATGTCTATCGGGCGGGGCGCTTTGTGCTCAATCCCGCCAACGCGCTTTTAAGCGAGCTATGGGGCCAGGTGCGCGATCAGGGCTATGGGGTCGCCTGGACTGAACTACATCGCTGGTTGCTGCGCGAGTATGTCCGCAAAGTCGGCTATTACGCCATTGCGCTTTACAGTGGTCGACTGCTGCTAAGCGATGAAACACCTCCGGTCGTCTCTCAGGCGGATTTGGCGCAAGCGGCGACCGCGCCAACCACCGAACCGCTGCGGATTCTGGTATTAGGCCGGGCCAGTGCGGGCAAGTCGAGTTTGATCAACGCCTTGTTCGGCGATGTGGTGGCGGCAACGGACATTTTGCCAGACACCACGGCCAGTCTGACGCCCTACCGCCTGAGCCACGACGGTTTAGACGCGGCGCTGATTTTCGATACGCCCGGCTCTGATACGCCGTTGTTCGATGAACAGTCCTTGCAACGGGCCGCGTTGACCGCAGATTTGATTTTATACGTCTGTCCGGCCCATCGACCGGATCGACAACAGGATCGTCAGTTGCTGGATCGCGTGCGCGGCTGGTACGCAGTTCGCTCCGAGCGTCGCCCACCGCCGGTGCTCGTCGTCGCTACCCATATTGATCAACTGCGGCCATCGCGCGAATGGCAACCGCCCTACGATCTGCTCAATCCCACAACCCCCAAAGCGGCTAATATCCGCGCAGCGGTGGAAGCCATCGCCACCGATCTGGCGGTGCCGCTGGATACGGTTATTCCGGTATGTCTGGCGGAAGGGCGGGTTTATAACGTCGATGATGCATTATGGGCGGCCATCCTCAAGCGCCAGAGTGAAGCCGACCGGGTGCGTTTCTTGCGCTGTTTGCAGGAGCGTAAACGGCGAGAAAATTGGGTGTTGCTCAGCCAGCAATTGGCCCGCGCCGGTCGCTGGCTGGTGGATTTGCCGGGGCGGATGTTGAGTCGCTCGGCGGATGTGCCAGACCGCAAGGACCAGTAACGGCGCGCGGTGAGCGCGGCCCCGCAACCCCGCTATGGTATAATGACCCCCTAAACCGCCAGGCTTGATGGGTTTAATGCAGACAAGGGTCACGAATGACTGAAATCGCCAAAGAAATTCTTCCGGTCAACCTGGAAGACGAAATGCGGCAGTCTTATCTCGATTACGCCATGAGCGTGATCGTGGGCCGCGCCCTGCCCGATGTGCGTGATGGCCTAAAACCGGTGCATCGGCGGGTGCTGTTCGCCATGAGCGAACTGGGCAACGATTGGAACAAGCCCTACAAAAAATCCGCTCGTGTGGTTGGCGATGTCATCGGTAAATACCACCCGCATGGCGACACCGCCGTTTACGACACCATTGTCCGCATGGCCCAGCCGTTTTCGCTGCGCTATATGCTGGTGGATGGGCAGGGCAATTTCGGCAGTATTGATGGCGATGCGCCCGCCGCCATGCGCTACACCGAAGTCCGCATGTCCCGCATTGCCCATGAATTACTCGCCGATCTTGACAAGGAAACCGTTGATTTCGTCCCCAATTACGACGAATCCGAACATGAACCGGCGGTTTTTCCCACCCGTCTGCCCAATCTACTGGTTAATGGTTCATCCGGGATCGCTGTTGGCATGGCCACCAACATTCCGCCGCATAATCTGGGCGAAGTGGTGGATGCCTGTATCGGGCTGATTGATGAGCCGACCTTAAGCATCAGTCAGTTGATGCGCCATATTCCGGGGCCGGATTTTCCGACTGCCGCCTTGATTAACGGCGCCCATGGCATTCGCGACGCTTACGAGACCGGACGGGGACGGGTGCAAATGCGAGCCCGCACCGAGATTGAAACCGACGAAGCGCGCGGTCGCCAGGCGATCATCGTCACCGAATTGCCCTATCAGGTGAACAAGGCCCGGCTGATCGAAAAAATCGCCGAGTTGGTCAAGGACAAGAAAATCGAGGGCATCACCGAGCTGCGCGATGAATCCGACAAGGACGGGATGCGGATTTACATTGAATTGCGCCGCAATGAAAACGCCGAAGTCGTGCTGAATAATCTGTTCCTGCATACGCCGCTGCAATGCGTATTCGGGGTCAATATGGTGGCGTTGGTCGATGGCCAGCCGCGCCTTTTGAATCTCAAACAGGTGCTGGAGGCATTTCTCTCGCACCGGCGCGAAGTGGTGGTGCGCCGCACCGTGTTTGAGTTGCGCAAGGCTCGTGAACGCGCTCATATCGTCGAAGGACTGGCAGTGGCATTGGCGAATCTTGACCCGCTGATCGCACTGATCCGTGCTGCTAGCGATTCCGCCGCCGCCAAAGCTGCCTTACTAGAGCGGGTGTGGGCGGCGGGGTTGGTGAATGAACTGTTAGAGCAAACCGGCGCGGTGACTTCACGCCCGGATGATCTGCCCGCCGATTACGGAATAGTGGCAGGCGGTTATCGGCTGTCTCCGGCCCAGGCGCAAGCGATTCTCGATCTGCGGCTGCATCGTTTAACCGGCCTGGAGCAGCGCAAGCTGCTGGATGAATATCAGGAGTTGCTGGGCCGAATTCAGGCGTTGCTGGCGGTTCTTACGCAACCCGAACGATTAACGGCGGTGATTCGCGCCGAATTGCAGGAGTTGCGCGGCCAATACGCCGATGCGCGCCGGACGGTGATTCAACCCGATGAGAGCAATCTCAATCTGGAAGATCTGATTACCGACGAAACCATGGTCGTTACGCTATCCCACGCCGGTTATGTCAAATCGCAACCGCTATCGCTGTATCGGGCGCAGCGGCGTGGCGGGCGCGGGCGGGCGGCGACCACGGTCAGAGAAGAGGATTTCGTCGACAAGCTGTTCATCGCCAGCACCCACGACACCGTGCTGTGCTTTTCCAATCGCGGTCGTGTGTACTGGAAAAAGGTCTACGAGCTGCCCCAGGCCGGGCGAGTGGCTCGCGGCAAGCCCATCGTCAACCTGCTGCCCCTGGAAGAGGGCGAGCGGATCAACGCCGTGTTGTCGGTGCGTGAATTCAGCGATGATCATTACGTATTTTTCGCCACCACTCAGGGTACGGTAAAGAAAACACCGCTGTCTGAATATTCCCGTCCGCGTCCTAGCGGCATCATCGCTATTGACCTGCGCGAGGGCGATCAGTTGGTCAATGTGGAACTCACCGACGGCCAGCGCGATGTCATCTTGTTTACTGACGCTGGCAAGGCGATGCGCTTTGCCGAAACCGAAGTGCGCGATACCGGCCGTTCTGCCTACGGGGTGCGGGGCATTCGGCTGAGTGATGGCCAGAAAGTCATTGCGTTGATCGTCATCGGCGAAGGAACCATCCTAACGGTGACGGAGAACGGGTTCGGCAAACGCACACCAGCGGCTGATTATCCGCGCCACAGTCGGGGCGGGCAGGGTGTCATCGCCATTCAGACTTCCGAGCGCAACGGTCAAGTCATCGGGGCGGTGCAGGTGGAAAACGATCATGAAATCATGCTGATTTCAGATGGCGGTACACTGGTGCGGACTCGCGTTGATGAAATTTCGGTGGTCGGGCGTAATGCCCAAGGGGTTAAGTTGATCAGCCTGCAAGGCGAGGAAAAGCTGGCCGGCGTCGAGAAGATCGAGGGAATGGGCGAGCTGGAAAGCAATGGCGATGAGACCGAGGAGGAAGACGGCTCGGCGCTGGATGAGGGCGAAAACGGCGAGGGGATCAAATGAGCGAAGCGGATAGCCTGCTGGAGCTGCGCAAGCGAATCGACGCGCTCGATGGCCAGATTCAGACGTTAATTGCCGAACGGGCCTGCTGCGCTCAACAGGTGGGTGCCCTCAAGCAGGCGGCAGGTGCCACCGGCAATTTTTACCGCCCGGAGCGCGAAGCTCAGGTGCTAAGGCGGGTGATCGAAGCCAATAAGGGACCGCTGAGCGATGAGGCGATGGCTCGCTTATTTCGCGAGATCATGTCGGCCTGCCTGGCTCTGGAAGAGCCGCTGAAAATCGCCTTTCTCGGTCCTGAAGGCACCTTCACCCAGGCGGCCGCGCTTAAGCATTTCGGCAAATCCATTCACAGCATTCCGCTGCGGGCTATTGATGAAGTGTTCCGCGAAGTGGAAGCCGGTTCAGCCGATTACGGTGTGGTTCCGGTCGAAAATTCCACCGAGGGCGTGGTCAATCACACCCTGGATATGTTCCTGCAATCGCCGCTGCGGATTTGCGGCGAAGTGCAGATGCGCATCAATCATCACCTGATCACGCGCGCCAAGGAGCTGGACGCGGTGCGCCGCATCTATTCGCATCGCCAATCGCTGGCTCAGTGCCGGGAATGGCTGGACGCTAATATGCCGCGCGTCGAGCAGATTGAAGTCAGCAGCAATGGCGAAGCAGCCCGCCGGGTGCGTGAAGAAGCGGATGCCGCTGCTATCGCCGGGCAGTGCGCGGCGGATATCTATCAAATGCCGACGCTGGTGCGCAATATCGAGGACGAACCCAATAACACCACGCGGTTTCTGATTGTCGGTGCCCAGCCCATTCAGCCTTCCGGCGATGACAAGACGGCGCTGCTGGTCGCCTCGCTGAATCGGCCGGGGGCCTTGTTTAAGCTGTTGGAGCCGTTGGCTCGGCACAATGTCAGCATGAATCGGATCGAATCCCGGCCGTCGCGGCGCGGCATGTGGGATTATGTCTTCTTTATCGACCTTGACGGTCATGCCCAGGATGAGCCGGTGGCAGGCGCGCTGGCTGAGCTGAGCGAGCAGGCTAGCCTGTTTCGGGTGTTAGGCTCTTATCCGAAGGGTGTGCTGTAATCCACGGCCGCGCCGAGAGACTTCAAAACGCCGATCCGGAGACGTTGCGCTATGAGTTGTGATTATTTCGCGCTGGCCGCTCGCGGGGTTCGCACCTTGCAGCCTTACCAGCCCGGCAAGCCAGAAAGCGAACTGCGCCGGGAATATGGCCTAATCGATATCGTGAAGTTAGCCTCTAACGAAAACCCGCTCGGTCCCAGCCCGAAAGGACTAGCCGCTGTGCGGGAAGCGCTGGCCAGCCTGGCCCGTTATCCCGACGGGAATGGTTTTGAGTTGAAAGCAGCGCTATCGGCACGGCTGGATGTGCCGATGGCGGCATTAACGCTGGGCAGCGGTTCCAATGATGTGCTGGAACTGGTGGCGCGGGCGTTTCTAACGCCGGATCATGAAGCTATTTTTTCCGAACATGCCTTCGCGGTGTATCCCATCGCCACCCAGGCGGTTGGAGCGACAGCGCGAGTCGCCAAGGCCAATCCGCCCGATCACCAGATGCCCTATGGCCATAATCTTGCCGCCATGCGCGCGCTGGTCAATGACCGAACCCGTGTGGTGTTTATCGCCAATCCTAATAATCCAACGGGCACCTGGCTGAAAACCGCTGAGCTGGAAGGATTTTTGAAGTCGATGCCTGAACAGGTGATTGTCGTGGTGGATGAGGCGTATTTCGAATACGTCGAGCCAGACCAGGATTGCCCTGATTCATTGAACTGGTTGGGTTATTTCCCGAATTTAGTGGTGACTCGCACCTTCTCCAAAGCCTATGGCCTGGCCGGTTTGCGGGTCGGTTACGCGGTATCCGATCCCCAGGTCGCTGACTTGTTAAATCGAGTCAGAGCGCCTTTTAACGTCAACAGCCTGGCGCTGGCGGCGGCTACGGCGGCGCTGGACGATGCCGAGCATTTGCAGCGCAGTAAAGCAGTCAATCGTGCGGGTATGGCGAGTTTGTTGGCGTTCTGTCGTCAGCATGGCCTAAGCTGGCTGCCCTCGGCGGGCAATTTCCTGTGTATCGATGTTGGCCGTCCGGGCCGCGAGGTTTTTCTCGAACTGCTCAAACGTGGGGTCATTACGCGCCCGGTCGATAATTACGGATTACCGCGCTTTTTGCGGATCAGCATCGGCACCGAGGCGGAAAATGTCCGACTGCTGGCCGCTTTGGTCGATGTACTCCATGGCTGATATGAACACGCAACCGCTCCTCCCACGGCTATGCATTATCGGGGTCGGTTTGATTGGCGGCTCGCTGGCCCGCGCCTTGCGCGAACGGGGCGAAGTCGGCGAGGTGATCGGCTCCGGCCGCAACGAAGAAAATCTCCGCGCTGCCGTACGTCTGGGGGTGGTGGATCGCTATGTGACTGATCCGACTCAAGCGGTTGTGGGTGCCGATGTGGTGGTCATCGCCGTCCCGCTCGGTGCCATAGGCGCAGTGCTGCGTGCCATCGTTCCTCATCTTGCGGCCCATGCGGTGGTGACTGATGTCGGTAGCGCCAAAGGCAGCGTAGTCGCTGATGTCGAACGGGTTTATGGTCATATTCCTGCTTGCTTCGTTCCTGGCCATCCGATTGCCGGGACTGAAAGAAGCGGAGTCGAGGCCTCGTTTGCAACCTTGTTTCAGAACCGGCGAGTCATCCTGACCCCGCTGGCAGAAACGGACGCCGCTGCCCATCGCCTGATCAGAACCATGTGGGAGTTCACGGGTGCTGAGGTCATCGATATGGGGGTGCGTCATCACGATGCAGTGTTGGCGGCAACCAGCCATTTACCCCACATGCTGGCCTATACCTTGGTGGATACGCTTGCGCGATTGGATGATCGGGCGGAAATATTTCGCTATGCAGCCGGTGGTTTTAGGGATTTTACTCGCATCGCCTCCAGCGATCCGCGCATGTGGCACGATATCTGTGTCGCCAACCGCGAACAGCTCCTGGAAATGATCGGGCTGTTTAGCGCCGATCTTGAGCGGCTGGCTGCTGCGATCCGCAATGGCGATCAGGACGTGATCCTGACACTTTTTGAGCGAGCCAAACGCGCCCGCGACAATCTCTATCTTGACTGAATTCTTTCGCTTAACTCTTTCCCATGACTGACTTAACTTTTACGGTCGAGCCGGGCGGCGCGTTGCGCGGCCGCTTGCGAGTACCAGGCGATAAATCCATTTCTCATCGAGCGATCATGCTCGGTGCGTTGGCTGAGGGGACGACCACCGTCAGCGGTTTTCTGGAAGGTGAAGACTGCCTGGCTACGCTGCGAGCTTTCCGCGCGATGGGGGTGCGTATCGACGGACCGGAGCGTGGGCAAGTCACCGTCCACGGCGTCGGTTTGCGCGGTCTGCACCCACCGGCCGAGGTGTTGGATATGGGCAATTCCGGCACATCGATGCGGTTGATGGCCGGTATCCTGTCGGGTCAGGCGTTTGACACGACTTTAATTGGCGACGCCTCGCTGATGCGGCGACCGATGGGCCGGGTGACAACGCCATTGGCGCAAATGGGTGCCCGAATCGACAGTGCCGCGCAAGGCACTGCGCCATTACGGATTCATGGCAGCGCGCGCCTGACCGGGATTGATTATCCCTTGCCAGTCGCCAGCGCCCAGGTCAAATCCTGTTTACTGCTGGCCGGACTCTATGCCCAGGGGGTCACCCGGATTACCGAACCGGCACCGACGCGCGATCACACCGAGCGCATGTTGCAAGCCTTTAGCTATCCGCTGCATCGGGAAAATGATCGGACCGTAGCATTGACCGGCGGTGGGCGGCTCCTTGGAGCCGAGATCGATGTGCCGGCTGATCTCTCTTCAGCGGCGTTCTTTTTGGTAGGTGCCAGCATTGCGCCGGGTTCGGATCTGGTGCTGGAGCATGTGGGACTTAACCTGACCCGCAGCGGCGTCATTGATATTCTGCGGTTGATGGGTGCTGACATCGAAATCCTTGAACCGCGCCTGGCCGGTACTGAACCGGTCGCCGATCTGCGGGTGCGCTCTGCCCCCTTGCGCGGTTTGCGCATCCCCTCTGCTTTTGCGCCATTGGCTATCGACGAATTGCCCGCTTTATTTGTGGCGGCTGCCTGTGCGGAAGGGGAGACGGTGTTTGCCGGTGCTGAAGAATTGCGTGTCAAGGAAAGCGACCGGATTCAGGCCATGGCCGATGGCCTCACCGCATTGGGCATTGCTGCACAGCCGCTAGCGGATGGGATCATCATCCAGGGCGGCGATCCGTCGGGTGGTTTAATAGACAGTCATGGCGATCATCGGATCGCCATGAGTTTTTCGATAGCGGCGCTGCGCGCGGCCGGTCTGATCCGCATCAAGGATTGCGCTAACGTTAATACCTCATTTCCCGATTTTGTCAGTTTGTCGCGTAGCGTCGGCTTGGCGATCACGGAGTTGGGACGCTGATGGGCGACACGGCGGGCAATGCAGTAGTTCCTGTCATTACTGTCGATGGCCCTAGCGGCGTCGGCAAGGGCACGCTTTGCCAGGCCCTGGCCGTTCATCTGGGCTGGCCTTTGCTTGACAGTGGCGCGTTGTATCGACTGACCGCCTTGGCGGCGCTACACCAAAAGTTATCACTCACTGACGAGAAATCATTGGCAGCGGTCGCGGCCCAGCTTGATGCGGCCTTCGTCATCGGATCTGATGGCACTACCCGCATCCTGCTGAATGGCTTGGATGCCGGGCCTGAATTGCGCACTGAGGCGTGTGCGGCGGCCGCTTCCCAAGTGGCGATTTGGCCAGAGGTGCGGGCGGCGCTTTTGCAAAGGCAGCGGCATTTTCGTCAGTTCCCCGGTCTCATCGCTGATGGTCGAGATATGGGCACTGTGGTATTTCCCGATGCCCAGCTCAAGCTATTTCTCACCGCCAGCAGTGAGGCGCGCGCCCAACGCCGCTATAACCAGTTGAGAGAAAAAGGAATGGATGTTAACCTTAAAAATCTGGTCGAAGAAATCAATGCGCGCGATAGGCGAGATACGCAAAGGGCGGTGGCTCCGCTCGAACCGGCCGCCGACGCGCGGATTGTGGACACTACCTTGCTAGGGGTGGCGGATGTGTTCCGCTGGGCTTTCGCGTTGGTGGCCGAATTGTTTCCCAAGGTGATTCATCCCTCGCGTAATGCGTGACGGCGGTTCGGGAAATCGACGCCGAACCTTGTATTCCAACTAACCTGTGGCGGTTTCTGGCCGCCGTTTTTGAGCAATAACCCATGATCGAAAGTTTTGCCGAACTGTTTGAACAGAGCTTAGCCGACAAGCAAATGCAGCCTGGCTCCATTGTCCTGGGCTTGGTCGTTGCAATCCGCCAGGACGCTGTGGTCGTAAATGCTGGCTTGAAGTCGGAAGGGCTGATTCCGCTCGAACAGTTTTACAACGAGGAAGGCGTTCTTGAAGTCAAAGTGGGCGACCAGGTTGAGGTTGCCCTGGATGCGCTGGAAGATGGTTTCGGAGAAACCCGACTGTCTCGCGAAAAAGCCAAGCGCGCCCGGGTATGGAGCGCCCTGGAACAAGCGTTTGAGAAAGAAGAGATCATCAAGGGCTTGATCAGCGGTAAGGTCAAGGGCGGCTTCACCGTGGATATCGGCGAAATTCGGGCGTTCCTGCCAGGATCACTGGTGGATGTGCGGCCGGTGCGCGATGCGGGCTATCTGGAAGGCAAGGAGCAGGATTTCAAAGTCATTAAACTGGATCGGCGCCGTAACAACGTCGTGGTTTCCCGGCGCGCGGTGGTCGAACAGGAATACAGCGCAGAACGCGAGGCGTTGCTGCAAAACCTGCAAGAAGGTCAGGTGGTCGATGGGATGGTCAAGAACCTCACCGATTACGGCGCGTTCCTGGATTTGGGCGGCATCGATGGGTTGTTGCATATCACCGATATGGCCTGGCGGCGTGTGAAGCATCCTTCCGAAGTGGTTAATGTCGGCGATACCATTAAAGTCAAGGTTCTCAAGTTCGACCGCGACCGTAACCGCGTTTCGCTCGGCCTGAAACAGCTCGGCGATGATCCCTGGATCGCCTTGGCTCGCCGCTATCCGGTCGGCACTCGCGTATTTGGCAAAGTCACCAACATTGCCGAATATGGCTGTTTTGTCGAGATCGAAGAGGGCGTCGAAGGGCTGGTCCATGTCTCTGAAATGGATTGGACCAACAAAAATGTCAATCCCAACAAAGTCGTGGCCCTGGGCGATGAAGTCGAGGTCATGGTGCTGGACATCGACGAGGACCGCCGACGCATCTCGCTGGGCATGAAACAGTGCCAGCAGAATCCCTGGGAGGAATTCGATCAGAATCACGCCAAGGGTGATCGGGTGTCGGGCAAGATCAAGTCAATCACTGACTTTGGCATTTTCATCGGTCTGGATGGTGGCATTGATGGTTTGGTGCATCTGTCGGACATTTCCTGGAATGCTCCCGGCGAAGAAGCGGTTCGCCAGTATAAGAAAGGTCAGGAAGTTGATGCCGTGGTATTGGCAGTCGATCCTGAACGGGAGCGGATTTCACTGGGTATCAAACAGCTCGATAAAGATCCGTTCTCCAATTTTGTCGCCGATCATCCCAAGGGCAGTGTGGTCAAGGGCCGGATCGTCTCGGTGGACGCCAAGGGCGCTTTAGTCGATTTGGGCCATGGCATTGAAGGTACGCTGCGTGCCTCTGAATTGACCCGTGACCGAATCGAGGACGCGCGCTCGATGTTGAAAGAAGGCGAGGAGGTCGAGGCCAAGTTTATCGGTGTTGACCGTAAGAACCGTGCGATTACCTTGTCTGTGAAGGCGAAGGATATGGCCGAAGAGGCTGAAGTGTTGCAAGATTACAGCCGCAAATCGAGCACTGGCGCTACTCTGGGTGATATCTTCAAGGAACAGATGGGCGCGCAGGACGACTAGCGATTCTGTCGGCGGGATCAGACCCGCCGTTGCGCACCTGCCGCTCTGCGCCGAGAGTGGCGGGGTTCACTCGGAATGTTTGTGAATGGCGGCGCTAGGTTGGTAAAGGCCGCGTCCGAATGCCGAAGGGAGGATTTATGACAAAATCTGAGCTGATCGAAATTCTCGCCCGCAAGCGGAACGATATTCCCTATCGGGATATCGAGCAGGCGGTCAAGACCCTATTGGAGCAAATGAGCGAGTCGCTAGCCAGCGGTGAGCGGATCGAAATCCGTGGCTTTGGCAGCTTTTCGCTGCACTTTCGCCCACCTCGGGTGGGACGTAACCCCAAGACGGGCGATGCGGTCTCCTTAACAGGTAAGTATGTTCCTCACTTTAAGCCTGGCAAGGAGCTGCGGGAGCGGGTCAATGAGCGCTACGACTCCGCCGATGGCAGTTGAGTTGGGAATTCTTCCCCAAACTACCCGGTTGTCGTGCGCCGTTCAAAAACCCACGGTATAGTGGGTTTTTTGTTGCAGGATAAAAACGGTTTGAGTGCGTTGCTTACAGGCTATTTAGGCGGGGGAAGCCCATGTTCTTGATCAAATTTATTCTGGTCGCCTTAGTACTGTTGGTTGTTTTGCTGATTGGCGTGGAATTTTCCACCTTAAACGCCGATCCTGTCACCATCAAATATCTCCTCGGTGCCACGACAGTCCCATTGTCGTTAGCGATCATCAGCGCTTTTGCAGTTGGGGCGCTGCTGGCGGCGTTGATTGGCACTTCGATGGTGTTGCCGCTACGCTGGCAGTTGAGCCGCTTGCGCCAGGCTGTATCGTCTAAAGACCAGGAAATCACTCTACTGAATAAAAAGGTGGGACGGGATATCCGGTGAAGGGGTGATGATGTCGCTGCCGGATCATGATTGAACTGCTGTGGCTACTGCTGCCGGTTGCGGCTGCTTCCGGCTGGTGGGCGGCCACCCGCCAGACTAGTAGAACGGGTGGATCGGCGGTCGGCCGCGCCGAGTATTTCAAGGGACTGAATTATCTGATCGATGACAAACCCGATCAGGCCATCGAAGTACTCACCCGGATGGCCGATGTCGATCAGGACACCGCCGAGATTCACCTAGCGTTGGGTAACCTGTTTCGCCGTCGCGGCGAGGTGGATCGGGCTATCCATATCCATGGCAGCCTGATTGCCCGCACCCATCTGACCGCCGATCAACGCCATGGTGCCGTGTTGGAACTCGGTGAAGACTATTTGCGCGCTGGTCTGTTTGACCGTGCTGAAGCGTTATTTCAAGAGCTGCTTGATCAGCCTGATTACATGGAAGTAGCGATCTCACGGCTTATCTATATCTTTCAGCAAGAGAAGGACTGGCGGCAGGCAATCCATTATTGTGACCGACTGGAGCAAATGGGTGGGGCTTCCAAACGCAAAGAGACCGCCCATTTCTGCTGCGAGTTAGCCCAGGCGGCCCAGGCGCGGGAAGAGACCGCTGAGGCCCGAAAATGGCTGCTTGATGCGCTACGGCGCGATCCCGACTGTGCCCGCGCCAATCTGTTATTGGGCGGTTTCGCGGTACAGGCTGGCAATTATCAGGCTGCTATTGAGGCTTTCCAGGCGGTCGAGCGCCAGGACCCAGGATACTTTCCGGAGGTTATCGCGCCGCTGGGTCTTTGTTTTGTCGCCTTGGCGCGAGCGGACGATGGGGTGCGGTATCTACAGGAAGTTCAGGAGCGTCATCATAGTGGCCGTGTCACCGATGCTTTAGCAGAGTGGTTATTGCGACAGCAAGGTGAAGAAGCCACTATCCAGTTTCTCAATCGCGAGTTGCAAACATATCCGACCTTGCTCGGCTTACGTCGGTTGGTTGAGATCAAACTGGCGCGCGGCGAGGGAGCCGAGTACGCTGATCTGCAAACGTTGCACGCTATCAGCACCCAGTTGCTGAATAACGCGGCGCGTTATCGTTGCGCTGCCTGTGGTTTCATCGTCAAAACCCTGCACTGGTGCTGTCCGAGTTGTCAGCAGTGGAACACCATCAAACCGATGACGGATTTAGTGGCTGGCGCGACTCGTTGATCACAGGGGTCAAGCACGGCTCGTCCAGGCAGCGGCTGTGTAGGGCGACATTTTGGGCAACTTGCATTTTTGCAGTTTCACCCTTATGGTTCCGGCGCTGTCGGCTAGGTCCGATGGCGATTCATAACTGAACGAGGAGATGAAAGAGATGAAAGGCTTGCATCTGTTGCTTGGCGTCATTTTTGCTCTCTTTTCCGCTGTGGCTTTCGCCCAGATGGTCGACATCAACACCGCGACCGCCGATCAGCTCGAAAAGGGTTTGAAAGGGATTGGCCCGGCGAAAGCAGCCGCTATCGTTAAGTATCGCCAGGAACATGGAGCCTTTAAATCAGTCGATGATTTAGGCAAAGTGCCCGGCGTTGGCGATAAAACGTTAGCGGGCGTTAAAGCCTCGGCGACGGTCGGCACGGGCGCGCCAGCGCTGCCAGCCACTTCGACCCTGCCCAAGGCAACGCCGACAGTACCGGCTACACCCGCTATCCCTGCGACCCCCGCAAGGCCAGCGACGCCCGCCATGCCGGCTGCGGTCACAGTGCCCGCTAAACCAAACGTTCCCGCTGCCGCGTCGCCCAAGCAGTAAAATCTCCATGGATTAATCTCCAGTGTGATCCCTGGCCGCCCAATGGGCGGCCAATGCATTAAGGTGGCGCGCTTTGTCACATCCTGAATTACCCGCCAAGTTGAATCGCCCCTATGTTTCGTCCTCTCGAATTATTCATCGGTCTGCGTTATACCCGCGCTAAGCGCCGCAATCACTTCGTTTCCTTTATCTCCTTGAGTTCAGTGCTAGGCATCGCTTTAGGTATCACCGCCTTGATTACCGTGTTATCCGTCATGAATGGGTTTCAAGAAGAGGTTCGTGAGCGGATTTTGGCGATGACGCCTCATGCCACCATCAACCGCTGGAGCGGTGGCGTTGAGGATTGGCAGGCGGTGCGGGATTGGGCGTTGGAAGATGCGCGGGTGGTCGGCGCTGCGCCTTATATCCGTGGCGAAGCCATGTTAAACAATGCCTCGCTGGTCAGCGGTGCCCTGGTGCAGGGTATCTTGCCAGCAGAGGAGAATAAGGTCTCGGATATCGGCGGCAAAATGGTGCAGGGGACTTTGGATGCGTTACGCCCTGGCCAGTTTGGCATCATTCTTGGCCAGGCGTTAGCTAACACATTGGGCGTGGTGGTGGGCGATAAAGTCACCGTGATTACGCCCCAGGCCAGCGTCACGCCTGCCGGGATTTTGCCGCGCTTGAAGCGCTTTGATGTGGTCGGTTTATTCAAAGCCGGTATGTATGAATATGACCGAGGCCTGGCGCTGATTCATGTTGAGGATGCCGCCAAACTGTTTCAGTATCCAGAAGGCACCGTCAACGGGGTTCGCCTGAAGCTGCATGATTTGTTCATGGCCCCGCGTTTCGCCCGCGAACTCGCCGGTAAGTTACCGGAAACCTTCGTCGCCCGTGACTGGACGCAAGATCACGCCAGCTATTTTCGAGCGGTGCAGATCGAAAAGACCGCGATGTTTGTCATCTTGACCCTGATCGTCGCGGTTGCCGCTTTCAATATCGTCTCAATGCTGGTGATGGTGGTGACCGATAAGCAAGCTGACATCGCCATCTTGCGCACGCTGGGCGCGACGCCGCGTTCGGTGATGGGGATCTTCATCGTCCAGGGCATCACTATTGGCTTGGTCGGCACCGTACTGGGTTTGATCGGTGGCGTGGCTTTGGCGACGCATGTCGATGTGGTGGTGCCGTTTATCGAGCGGCTATTCAGCGTCAAAATTCTCGCGCCGGATGTGTATTTGATCAGCGATATTCCCTCGAAAGTGCAGTGGAGCGATGTCACCACCATCGGCCTGGTGGCGTTTGGGTTGGCGACTCTGGCGACGTTGTATCCGGCGTGGCGGGCAGCGCGCACGCAACCGGCCGAGGCGCTGCGCTATGAATGACACAGCCGTTTTAACCGCAGCGCAAGCCGTGCTGGAATGCCGCGATCTCGCCAAGACCTTTCGGCAAGGCGAAGAAGCGTTGCCGGTACTGCGTCAGATTAACCTACAGGTTCAGCGGGGGGAGCGAGTCGCCATCATCGGTAGTTCCGGTTCAGGCAAAAGCACGTTGCTGCATTTGCTCGGTGGCCTGGATACGCCGACTGCTGGCTCAGTGTGGGTCACTGGCCAGGAATTGAGTCGGATGAGCGATGCGGATCGGGGTCGGCTGCGCAATCGTTCTCTGGGATTTGTCTATCAGTTTCACCACTTGTTGCCAGAATTCACCGCGCTGGAGAACGTGGCCATGCCGCTGCTGATTCGCGGCAACGCGCCCAAACAGGCCGCCGAGCAAGCTGCCGCCCTGCTGGCGCGGGTGGGGCTGAAAGAACGTCTGACGCATCGGCCCGGTGAGTTATCCGGCGGTGAACGCCAGCGGGCAGCGGTGGCGCGAGCCTTAATCACCGAACCGGCTTGCGTCCTCGCTGATGAACCAACAGGCAATCTGGATCGCCATAGCGCCGAGCAGGTCTTTGAACTGATGCTGGAGTTAAACCGCGATCTCGGAACCAGCTTTATCATCGTCACTCATGATCTGGCATTGGCCGCACGGGCTGAAACCTTGTGGCGCTTAAGCGATGGCGTGTTGGTGCGGGAACGCTGATCACCGGGCTGCTGCCGATGCGCTGGGGGGCTATCGCCTTTTTGGTCGGCATCCTGGTCTTGCAGAGTTTATCGGAGCTACCAGGGCGAGGCTGGAGCGCCGCATTACCGTTCATAGTCCTGATAGGAATCGCTTGGCACCGGTTGCGCTTAGTGGCTTGGGTCAGCGCTGGTTTTTTATGGGCCTTATTGTTGGCTGGACCGATAACGAGCTTGCCGATCGCGCTGGAAGGGGCCGATTTACAAATAGAAGGTTGGATCGCTGCTTTACCTGAACGGGAACGCCGCAGTGTGCGGTTCGAGCTCATGGTTGCCGATGCCCGTCATGGAGCGCAACCGGTCTTGGCATTGGTCAATCGACGCTTACGGTTGGCTTGGTGGGATGAACCGGTCGATGATGAAGAACGCCCAGTGGAATCCAGTCCACTCCTACAAGTCGGTGACCGTTGGGCTCTGACCGTTCGTTTGCGACAACCTCGCGGTTTGGCGAATCCCGGCGGACTTGATTACGAGCAGTGGCTGTATGCTCAGGATATTGTGGCGACGGGCAGTGTTCGCCGACAGCCACTGCCGCAACTTTTAGTGGCCGCAGAACGCTATCCGGTTGATCGCTATCGCGCGCAAGTCGCTGAAGATTTCAAGCGTCGGCTACCCGGCAATCCATTCGTTGGCATTCTGGTCGCCCTAGCAGTGGGTGAAGAAGGCGGTATTTCATCCCGACAGTGGGAAGTGTTCAATCGCACTGGCATCGGCCATCTGATGTCGGTCTCAGGTTCTCACATTGGCCTGGTCGGCGGGATGATCTTCGCTCTGGTTTTGGGGAGCTGGCGGCGGGTTCCAGCGCTGGTGTTGCGATGTCCGGCGCAGCGTGCGGCGGCGGTTGCGGCGCTGCTGGGGGCGGGCGGTTATACCCTGATCTCTGGCTTGTCGGTGCCAGCACAACGGGCATTTTTGATGGCAGCGGTGGCGATGATGGCGTTGATCGCCCAGCGCCCGGCCGCTCCCAGCCGAATTCTGGCGCTCGCTCTGGTCATCGTCCTGCTTTATGATCCGGCCGCTCCATTGCTTGCGGGATTTTGGCTGTCATTTGGCGCCGTTGCTGCGATTGTTTACAGCGCCAGCGGTCGTTGGCGTGAGCGGGCTTGGCTGAGTCAGACCGTTGGCTTGCAGCTTAAGCTGATCTTGGCGCTGCTGCCGCCAACCCTGATCTATTTTCAACAATTTCCCCTGCTGTCACCGCTGGCCAATCTGCTGGCTATTCCCTGGGTCGGCTGTACGGTGTTGCCCCTGAGTCTGTTGGCGGTGCTGGCGGGATCGCTTAGCGTCGCGCTGCAAACCTTCCTGCTAAAACTGGCTGCACTGACCATGGCCGGGCTGTGGCAGATTTTACTCTGGCTGGAGCAGTGGCCAGGTGCCGTGCTGCCCTGGCCAGGCCCTCCCTGGTGGGCGCTGCTTTTTGCGGTACCAGGAATGCTGTTATTACTGGCTCCACGCGGTTTGGTGGGGCGTTGGTTAGGATTACCGCTGTGTTTGCCGCTGTTATGGCCGCCGTTGTCCGCGCCTCAGTCAGGCGGGTTTTGGTTTACCTTGCTTGATGTTGGCCCTGGCCTGGCGGGCGTCATTCAAACCCAACACCATGTCCTGGTCTATGATACCGGCCCGCGTCTGGGTGCGGAGCTGGATGCGGGTCGGGCTGTGCTGGTGCCTTTCCTGCGCCGACAAGGTATCCGCCAGGTGGATCGCTTGCTGATCAGCCACGCTGATCAACAGCATACCAGTGGCGTTCGCTCTTTATTGGAGTCGATGCCGGTGGCGGAGATCGCAACGGCTTCCGTGGAAGAGACGCCGATTACCGGTGCCAAGCGCTGTCAGGCCGGACAAGCCTGGGCGTGGGATGGCGTGCAATTTCGGGTCTTGCATCCGCCAGAGACTGGATTCACTGCCGATAGCGCCTCCTGTGTGCTTCAAGTTATCGGGGCCACAGGTCGGTTATTGTTACCCGGTGATATCGAAATGCCAGCCCAAACAGCCTTGGTCGCGGGTGTTGGCGCTGAGCTGGCGGCTGATGTGTTGGTAGCGCCCCATCACGGCCATCGTGATCGGGTTACACCAGCATTTCTGGAGGCGGTACAACCGCGTTATGTGTTGTTTGCAACCGGTTATCGCAACCGCTTTGGCTATCCGCGCCCCGAGACGGTCACCCGCTATCAGTCAACAGGCGCCCACTTGCTTGATACCGGTTACGAGGGAGCGCTGACCTTTCAATGGCAGCCAGATCAACCCCTGGCGCTAAAACGTTACCGTCGCGACAACCGCCATTACTGGATGTCACCCTGATGCGAGGCTCGCGGTAAATCCGGTATCATGACCGTCCGCTGATGAGAACGGAGTATGAAGACGAATGGTGGGATTTGACCTGATCAAAGCCGGTGGCTGGCTGATGGCCCCGCTTCTGGCCTGCTCGCTGGTGGCGATGGTCATTATCATTGAGCGCTTCCTGGCGTTGCGGCGGGTGCGGGTGTTGCCGGAGCGGCTGCTGCAGATCCTGCGCGGTTGGGTCGAACGTGGGGCGATTAACCGCCAGGAGATCGAAGCCTTGCCATTGGATTCGCCGCTGGGCCGGATTGTGGCGACGGGTCTGAACTATCGTGGTGGTGGGCGGGAGATTCTGCGGGAACGCCTTGAAGACACGGGTCGTCACGTCGTCCACGAACTGGAGCGCTTCCTGAGTCCCCTGGGCACGATCGCCGCTATCAGCCCCTTGCTCGGCCTGCTCGGCACCGTAGCTGGCATGATCAAAATTTTTCAGATCGTCGCGGTGCAGGGCAATAGTAACTTCAGTCTTTTATCAGTCGGTATTGCCGAGGCGCTGTTAACGACTGCCGCCGGGCTAACTGTGGCTATTCCCAGCTTGTTGTTTTATCGTTATTTTCATGCACGGGTTGATGGGTTAGTAGTGCGAATGGAACAAGAGACCTTGAAGCTGATCGATGTGCTGGAGGCGGAAGCCGGATCAGCCGAGCGGCCGGTATGAACTTACGCCCACGTCGGCGCGAAGAGCCTGAAATCAACCTGGTGCCGATGATCGATGTCGTCCTGGTGCTGTTGATTTTCTTCATGATCGCCACCAGTTTGCGCCACCAGTCGGAACTGGAGGTTCGTCTGCCACAGGCATCGGGGCAGGCAATGCCGGTCGCGGTGGCGCAGTTAGAGGTTGATGTTGATGCCTCTGGCCACTACGCGGTCAATGGTCGCAATCTGGATCCTCTGGATTCGACCGCCTTGAAAGCGGCATTGCTGGCGGCCGCGAATGGCCGCACTTTGCCATTGGCTATCAGCGCCGATGGGCGAACCCCCCATCAGGCGGTTGTGACGGTCCTCGATATAGCGGGTCAGCTGGGCATCAACCAGCTATCCATCGCCACGACCAACGTCGGCAATGGTTCGCCGAGTGTTGCTCCCGCTATGGGTCTGCCGGTGAATCCTTAGCCCATGCAGCACTGGCTGGATCGTTACGGGTACTCGCTCAATGGCGTCGCCGTGCTGCTATGGCCAGTCAGCCTGCTGTTTAGCGCGGTTGTCAGGATCCGCCGCTGGCTTTATCAAACCGGTTTGCGGCGTAGTGAAAGCCTACCGGTGCCAGTCATTGTGGTTGGGAATATCAGTGTCGGTGGAACCGGTAAAACGCCGCTGGTGGCACGGTTGGTGGAATTATTGCGTGAAGCGGGTTATACGCCTGGGATCGTCAGTCGGGGTTATGGTGGGCAATCCACTGAATGGCCGCGCCAGGTTGCCGCCGATAGTGACCCGATGCTGGTCGGCGATGAGCCGGTTTTGTTGGCGCGCCGATGCCGGTGCGCGGTGGTGGTTGGGCCGGATCGGGTCGCAGCGTCTCGGCTGTTGCTGGAAACCTACGGTTGCAACCTGATTATCAGTGACGATGGCTTGCAACATTATCGGCTGCGGCGTGATATTGAAATCGCCGTGGTCGATGGTTTTCGGCGACTGGGTAACGCGGCCTGCCTACCGGCTGGGCCGTTGCGGGAGCCACCCTCTCGGCTGCGCGAGGTGGATTTTGTGGTAGGCAACGGTGCGGCGCGTGGCCGGGAGTACCTGATGTCGTTGCGCGGTGAAACAGCGGTCAATCTTGATGATCCGCTGGTCACCTCCACCTTGGCCAGCTTTCGGCAATGCACGATCCATGCGGTGGCCGGGATCGGCGATCCGTGGCGGTTTTTCGATCATTTACGCTATGCGCGCCTGCGGCTGATCGAACATCCGTTTCCCGATCATCATCCGTTCAAACCGGACGATTTACAGTTTCGGGAAGACTTGCCGGTGCTGATGACCGAGAAGGATGCCATCAAATGCCGAGGGATCGCCCCGGCCAGGGCCAGTTGCTGGTATGTGCCGGTAAGCGCCCAACTGGACCCGGAGTTTGAAGATCAATTGCTCAAGCGCACGGCGATGGTCGCCATGGCCAAGGGCGTCCGGCGGCGACCCGAAGTGCTCGCGCGTCGGCCACGCTTAGCCGTACTACCCGAACCCCTATCAGGAGGTGAACCCGATGGACAAAAAACTGCTGGAGATCTTGGTGTGTCCGGTCAGCAAAGCGCCGCTGATTTACGACAAGGCTCGTCAGGAGCTGATCTGCAAAGAAAGCCGACTGGCCTATCCGATTCGCGACGGCATCCCGGTCATGCTGGAGGGTGAGGCACGGCAATTGACCGATGAAGAGGTGAAAGAGGTCTAGGCAATGAGCATTGAGGAACTTCGATTCCGCGTTGCCATTCCTGCCCGTTATGCATCAACCCGACTGCCGGGCAAGCCGTTGCGCTTGTTGGCTGGGCGGACGCTGCTGGAGCATGTTTACCGGCGCGCATTGGCCAGTGGCGCGTTGGAAGTGGTGATCGCTACCGATGACGAGCGGATTCGAGAGACGGCGGCTGGGTTCGGTGCCCCGGTCTGCATGACGGCTTCGACTCATCTTTCCGGCACTGACCGGCTGGCGGAAGTGGCGAGGCATTACGCCTGGCCGGACGATGCTCTGGTGGTGAATGTTCAAGGCGATGAACCACAGATGCCACCGGCCTTGATTCGCCAAGCGGCGCTGGCGTTGGCGACGAATCCCGCCGCAGGCATCGCTACGGTGGGTACGCGCATCAGCCAACCGGCTGAGCTATTCGACCCGAACGTTGTTAAGCTTGTGCGGGATCGCGCCGGGTTTGCGCTGTATTTCAGCCGTGCGCCGATTCCCTGGGATCGGGAAGCTTTTGGCCAACGGGAGAGGGTGAGCGCTGAGTGGCTGGCTGAAAAGGGCTGGTTTCGCCATATCGGGTTATATGCTTATCGAGCGGCGGTCTTGCGCGCTTTTCCCAACCTGGAGCCAGCGCCCAGCGAGCGCATTGAAGCCTTGGAGCAATTGCGCGCCTTGTGGCATGGCATCCGCATCTATGTAGCGGAGGCGGTCACAGCGCCGCCGCCAGGCGTCGACACGGAAGCAGATCTGCAACGGGTAATAGCCGCGTTAACCGGGTCAACCGACTAAATTGAACCGGATTAACTCTGGCAGGTCAGGGTTAAGATGCTGTTGGGTCGGATCAAGCAACGACACAGTAAAGGTTCTCACCCCGCGCGGGCCAGCATCGCCGTACTGATCGGCCTGAATCACTTTCTGGTTTTGGCAATCGCGCAACACAAGCGCCTGTTCGTCGCTTAAAATTTCGATCACCTGGCAGCGGATTCCCTGATAGGTTAAGGGTTGCTCCAGGAGCGTTTTTAATTTATCTGCATCGATGCGGGGCACGAGTGGCGATCCCGTTGGTTAAAAGCATCAACAAGTTCGTTCGCGCGGCGTTCGATTTTCGGCAACAGCGGCGCGATGCGGAGAAGGCGAAAGCGATGGTCAGAGTGTTATTTGTCTGTATGGGCAATATTTGTCGTTCACCCGTTGCGGAGGGCGTATTCCGACGGATGTTGGAAAGCGCCGGGCTGGCGAGCAAGGTGTACGTGGATTCGGCGGGCACCCATTCCTACCACGTTGGAGCACCCCCCGATCCCCGCAGCCAGGCCACTGCCTTACGCCGGGGCGTTGACTTGCGAGACCTGCGCGCCCGTAGGGTAACCGTAGCGGATTTTGCCGAATTCGACTACGTGCTGGCGATGGACCGGGACAATTTTGAGCATCTGCTGGCGCTGTGTGGCCAATCGCCGCTGCGAAATCGCATCCAGCTTTTCATGGAGTATGCGCCGACCTTGCCAGAGCAGGAAGTTCCCGATCCTTACTATGGCGGACCCAATGGTTTTGAGCGGGTGATGGATTTGATTGAAGAAGCCGCCGAGGGCTTGCTGGTGAATGTTCGGCAGCGTTATCAGATATAAAGGCGCTGCCTGGGATGGACTGGCCGCCAACGGGGTTGCGGTATTTTGGCCCCGTCGCGGTCAGTGGTTAGCGGTTCAACGGTCTGGCTTGTGCTCAGTTTCCGATTCCGGCGCTACGCTTGGCGCATTGGCTGTCTCCACCACGACCGGTGGCTCCTCAATGAGGTCTGGTTCCAAAAATTTGGCCTCATGGACTGCGGCGATGGCCTCAATAATCGCATCAGGTGCACTGGGCAGCGGTACCTCGTCTGCGGGTGAGGCAGGGCTGACATCCGTTTTTTCCGCGTATTCTTCAAAGCGTGCCACTGGGTCGGCGGGGTAGGCTGGATCGCTATAAACTGGCTCTGGCAGAGGCAGTTCAGGGTTTACCGATGTAGCTACCGGACCTTCAACTACAGCATGGCTTGTTAGTCCATCAGGTTCAGACGTCGGGGTTAACGGCGCTTCGGCCCCATCAGGCACTCCAGCGAGCAAGTTTGCCTGATACGCTTTGTCGGGAACGATGTCCTCGCTGGGATACTCCAGGGGTGCTGGAATGGGAGGCATTGGCTCGTCGGATTGACCCATAACGCGATCCGCCAAGGCCGTCTGAGTTGCGGCTGCCAGAGGCTCTATAGGCGGATATTCCAATAGAACCGGCGGGGGTGGCAGCGGCTCTGCTAGAGTTTGGCCTATAACTCCCGCTTCAGGTGCGTCGGTTGTAACGAGCGTTTCGGTTGCAGCAAGTCGGCTATTGGCCAGCAGTTCGCGAGGAACGCGCGGACGACCCCCCCGAATGCGTCGCTGCGGGAATGGGGCTGAAGCTGTACTCGGCGACTGCGGATGAGTGGTCGAGGATTCTTGATGGGCACCGGTGGTCTTTTCCGTCGTGACTGCCGGATGCTCTTCAAGGCGAGACGAAACCTCAGCGCTCGCCTCATCGGTGGCTTCGGCACCTTCTGAAGGCGCCTCAGTGACTGGCGCGTCGCCGCGCCGCCGCCGCCGCCCGCCGCGCCGACTACGCCGACCGCGCGGACTGGTCAGCTCTTCCTCAGTCTCGGTAGCAGCGGCAAATTCCCTGGACTCCTCGCTGCGGTCTTCGCCAGTCTCGTCAATCGCTGCCGGGCTTGGCACAGGCTCAGGTCGTGTGTCGATGAATGCGGGTTTGGGCACCGCTAAAGCGGGGGCGCTATCGCTCCTGTCGTTCTTATCGTGCTGGTCACTTTGAGCATTGGTCGGAACTGGCTCTAAGCGAGTTTCCGCCTCCTGCCGTTTGCCCGGTCGGTCGCGCCGATGGCGTTCGGGCTTGGGAGTGCGGGTGCTTGGCTTAACAGGGCGCTCCGGCTCTTCTTCACTGACAGCACCCGGTCGTCCGAACAAATTCCCCCACAGCCAACGAAAAAAGCTGGCGTTGGGTTCGGGCTTGGGCGCGGGCGGTGTGGGTGGCGTCGGCGCTGGCGTAGCGCGCGTCACTCCTTTAACGGCGGGTTCTTCACTGGCGGTTTTGGCGGCAGGGGCGGGCTGCGGCTCAAATTGTTCCTCGTAATCTTCAGCCAGCGAGTACGAAAGGCGTTGGGTTTCTGATAACTCGTCGGTGCGTAGGCGGCTTAGCTTGAAATGGGGGGTTTCCAGCGATTCATTGGGAATCAGCAGCACCCGAACCCGGTGGCGCTGCTCAATAGCGCGCACTGTTTCGCGCTTTTCGTTGAGCAGGAAGGTCGCGACTTTGACTGGCAACTGCACCACAACCCGACCCGTCCGGTCTTTCATCGCCTCTTCCTGGATAAGCCGTAACACGCTCAACGCCAATGAGTCGATGTTACGGATAGTCCCCTGGCCGTTGCAGCGCGGGCAAATCACATGACTGGCTTCATCCAGCGACGGACTCAACCGCTGACGGGACATTTCCAATAAGCCAAACCGGGAAATGCGGCCCACCTGCACCCGCGCCCGGTCCATTTTCAAGGCTTCCCGCAAGCGGGTTTCCACCTCGCGCTGGTTGCGGGCGATATTCATATCGATGAAATCGATGACGATCAAACCGCCCAGGTCGCGTAAGCGTAATTGGCGCGCCACCTCGTCAGCCGCTTCCAGATTGGTGGTAAGAGCGGTCTCTTCAATATCACTGCCCTTGGTGGCACGCGCCGAGTTGATGTCAATCGAGACCAAGGCTTCCGTGTAATCGATGACAATGCCACCCCCGGAAGGCAGGCTGACTTCGCGCTGGTAGGCGGTTTCGATTTGAGATTCGATCTGAAATCGGGTGAACAGCGGGATGCTGTCCTGATAGGGTTTGAGCCGGTTGAGATGATGCGGCATCACCTGCTGCATGAAATCCTGGGCCTGCCGGTGAACCGCCGGGTTATCAACCAGAATTTCGCCAATATCAGCACGCAGGTAATCGCGCAGGGCGCGGACGATGATGTTGCTTTCCTGGTAGATCAGGAATGAGGCTTTCTTCTGCGACGAGGCGAATTCAATGGCTTTCCACAAATGCAGCAGGTAGTCTAAATCCCATTGCAACTCTTCCTGCGAACGGCCTACACCTGCCGTGCGCACGATCAGTCCCATACCATCGGGAATTTCGAGGCTGCTCATCACCTCACGGATTTCCTGGCGATCATCGCCCTCAATCCGTCGTGAAACGCCGCCAGCGCGGGGATTATTGGGCATCAGTACCAGATAGCGCCCAGCCAGGCTGATGAAGGTGGTTAACGCGGCACCTTTATTACCGCGTTCTTCCTTCTCCACCTGAACCATGATTTCCTGGCCTTCGCGGATGGCCTCGCGAATATTGGGACGGCCGCCCTCAGTGGTTTGAGGATCGAAGTAGCTGCGAGTGATTTCTTTAAAAGGCAGAAAACCGTGCCGGTCGCCACCGTAATCAACGAAAGCCGCTTCCAGGCCCGGTTCGATGCGGGTGATGCGGCCTTTATAGATGTTGGATTTTTTTTGTTCCCGCGATGGGGTTTCGATATCGAGGTCGTAGAGTTTTTGACCATCGACAAGGGCCACGCGCAACTCTTCCTGCTGAGTCGCGTTAATCAGCATGCGTTTCATGACAAAATTCCTTGCGCTCGACCATCACCGGCGGTGACGTAGTTGTCGCCGGGGCGTCGCTGGAGAGGGAGTTGCCCGGGGGGATGAAATCCTGGTGGGGGCTGGTCCAAACACGCCGCGAGATTGTGACCGGTCGGCTGGGAGCGCGGTCGGGCGCCGCTCGAAAAGGGTATGGGCTGAGCGGCGAATAAACCCATCGAACCAATCCCGCTCGCCGGACAACTGGCGCGCGGGTGCGAAAACCGATAGTGTACTCAAGTTTCGCCGGCCCCTAAGGCCAATCGGCGACAACATTCTCAACTATAGCAGCCTGATCGATATGCTTCAAATGATGCCTCTTGCAGCCGAATCGACAACGGTCCGTCACCTGGAAATTACTCCTGAATACGCCGGACAACGCCTGGATAATTTCCTGTTGCGCGAGCTGAAGGGCGCACCCAAAAGCTTGATCTATCGGATCTTGCGCAAAGGTGAAGTGCGCCTCAATGGCGGGCGCGTCCAGCCGGATCGGCGCTTGAGTGTAGGTGACAAGCTGCGCATTCCCCCAGTGCGTCTGGGCGAGCGCGCTCAGCAGCCTTTGCGACCGCCGCCAGGCTGGGCTGAGCGCTTGCAGGATGCGGTGCTGCACGACGATCGGGACGTGTTGGTGCTCGACAAGCCGGCAGGTTTAGCGGTCCATAAGGGCAGTGGCATTGATTTTGGCGTGATCGAGTTACTGCGCGCCTTACGGCCTGAACAGCCCTTTCTGGAATTGGCGCATCGATTGGATCGCGAAACCAGCGGGTGTTTGGTTCTGGCAAAAACTCCGGAGGCGCTGCGGCGAATTCAGGAGGCGCTCAGGGCAGGACAGGTCGAAAAACGTTATCTAGCCCTGGTGCGCGGCTATTGGAATCACGGAAAGCGCGAAGTGAGCGCCTCTTTACGCCGTAACGTACTGCGCGGTGGCGAGCGGATGGTCGAAGTCACAGCCGATGGCAAAGCAGCCTTGACTCGCTTTCAACCGGTCAGTTTATTTAAATCCGCCTCGTTGCTGTCGGCAGACATCGTGACCGGCCGCACCCACCAAATTCGCGTCCATGCAGCTCATATCGAACACCCGCTGGCCGGTGATGAGAAATATGGCGATTCAGCCTTTAATCTGATGATGGCCGAGCGCTGGGGTTTGCGTCGCTTATTTTTGCACGCTCACAGTGTGGCTCTGGGGTTAGGTGGCCGGGACATTGCGGTCAGCGCGCCGCTTGGCCTTGAATTGAAAATGGTGCTTGAGCGACTGGCAACCGGCGCATCGGGTGCCGCAGATCAATAACTAGGATAAGTGAGTATGAACGGATCTGATCCAAACACGAATCTGTCCAGCGAAGAGCGTTGGGCACGGGATGCCTTGACCAAGGTGGCGCTTGCCGCTGTAACCGAACAACGGCGGGCGCGGCGCTGGGGAATTTTTTTCAAGCTCTTGTTCTTTTCCTATTTGGTGGGGCTGGTCGTTTTAGCATGGCCTGACAATTTGGGTTCAGCCACCAGTGGTGCTAGCAAGTTGCATACGGCCCTGGTGCGCGTCGATGGCCTGATCGCCAGCAGCTCTGAAGCGAATGCGAAAAACGTTATTGAAGGGCTGCGCAAGGCGTTTAAGGACAAGAGCACCGTCGGGGTGATCGTGGAAATCAACAGTCCTGGCGGCAGCCCGGTCCAGGCTGGCGAGATTTATGACGAAATCCAAAAACTGCGTCTGCAATTCCCTAAAATGCCGGTCTATGCGGTGGCAGGCGATCTGTGCGCTTCCGGCGGCTACTACATTGCAGCGGCCGCGCAGAAGATTTATGCCAATAAGGCCAGTCTGGTGGGATCAATCGGCGTGCGTATGGATAGTTTTGGCTTTACTGACGCCATCGCCAAACTCGGTATTGAGCGGCGAGCTTACACGGCGGGTGCTAACAAGGATTTCCTTGATCCTTTCAAGCCGACCAATCCGGAGGATGTTCGCCATTTGCAGACCATGCTGGATGCGATTCACCAACAATTTATCGCGGCCGTTAAGCAGGGTCGGGGCGAACGGCTTAAGGAAAATCCAGATGTATTCAGCGGCCTGGTATGGACTGGTGAGCAGAGCGTCGGGTTGGGTTTGGTTGATGCATTGGGCAGCAGCCGTTATGTCGCCGAGGAAATTATCGGTGAGAAAACCATGGTCGATTACACTAAACAAACTCGCTGGCTGGATCGATTGCTAGAGAGCACCAGTACCGAAGCGATGCTGGCAAACCTGCTCAATCAGGGACGCGCGATTCTCTGGCGTTGACCTAAAGGACGGCTACTCCCGCTGCTTCCAACATGCGGGTGAGCCGAATCAACGGTAGACCCACCAGACTGGTCGGATCGTCGCCTTCCAGTCGCTCAAACAGCGCAATGCCCAGTCCTTCCGATTTAAAACTGCCAGCGCACTGGTAGGGCTGCTCACGATGCAGATACGCCTCAATCATCTCGCTAGTTAGCGTGCGAAATATCACCCGAAATGGCTCTACTGCAAGTTGATACTGGCCGCTGCGGCTGTCTAATAAGCAAAGTCCGGTGTAAAAAGTGACCGCTTGACCCGAAGCGCGACGCAATTGGGCAACAGCCCGTGGATGATCGCCTGGCTTGCCGATGATGTCGCCATCCAACACCGCGACCTGATCGGAGCCGATGATCAAAGCGGTCGGCCAGAGCGGTGCGACGGCGCGAGCTTTTTGTTCCGCCAGCCGCGCGACCAAACCGGTCGCGTCCTCGCCTGGCAAGGCTTTTTCATCGATAGCTGGGGCGCTAACAGCAAACGGCAGGCCCAGGCGTGCTAGCAATTCGCGACGAAACGGGGATGTCGAGGCCAGCACCAGTGGTAGGTACGCAGACGATGATAGCGGCATGGGGTAGACTCGTTCGCAACAGGGGCAACGCCACTCAAGGTAAAAGCGGTCGATATTTTGACAGAAAATCGACGCGCTTATATCATTCCGCCTCTTATGCAAGCCCTGTCTGTTCCCACAAGAATCAACCCCTGGCGTCTGGCTGCCGAAAGCGGGCGCTTGGAAGGCCGGTTGGCGTTAGCCGCATTGCCACGCTTGGCGACCCTGAATCGCATTGACGGCGAGGTGATGATCGCGCTGACAGGCGGGGTAGATGAGCATGGCGTAGCGTTTCTCGAAGGCTTACTCAGTACTGAAATCGAGCTAGAGTGTCAGCGTTGTCTGGGACCGTTGCGCCTCCCGCTCACTGTGGAGGTGCTATTGGGCGTAGTCCGCTCCGAGGCGCAAGCTGAGCGCTTGCCGGAACGATACGACCCGCTGCTGGTCGCCGACGCTGAAGTGACGGTTGCCGATTTAGTGGAAGACGAGCTTTTGTTAGCTTTACCCCCAATTCCTCGCCATGTAGACCTGCGCGACTGCCAGGCCACTGGTTATGGGGTGTCCGACGAACTGGCGCTTGGTACGCCACTGCGCCAACCCTTTGCGGTTTTGGCGTCCTTGTTACCCGATTTAAAAAGGAGTACTTAATTTATGGCCGTTCAAAAAAGCCGCAAGACCCCTTCCAAGCGCGGGATGCGCCGCGCCCATGACGCGCTGGTTCCGCCCGCGTTGTCAGTAGATGCCACTTCCGGCGAGATTCATCGTCGTCATCACGTTACGGCTACCGGTTTTTATCGCGGCCGCAAAGTCATCGAGCAGCGCACCGAGAAGTCGAGCGAAGAATAAAGCGTTGTTTCCTCTTCGCGTATGCCCCGCTGAGCCGTTAACCCTACTCTCATGACCAGGCCACTGACGATTGCGCTGGATGGGATGGGCGGCGATATCGGCCCGGACGTAGTGGTTCCTGCGGCTTTGCGCGTGCTGGAAACCGCTGGCGATGCGGTGCGGCTGATTCTGGTCGGACAGGAAGATGTGCTGGCGAGCCGCTTGCGTCAAGCCAACGCCGGTAGCGATCAACGATTGATCGTCCGTCATGCCTCGCAACTGGTTAATATGGACGAATCTCCAGCCCAGGCCTTGCGGGTGAAGAAGGATTCTTCAATGCGCGTCGCTATCAACCTGGTCAAGCAGGGCGAGGCGGATGCCTGCGTCAGTGCTGGCAATACCGGAGCTTTGATGGCGACTTCGCGCTTTGTACTGAAGACGCTGCCTGGCATCGACCGGCCCGCCATTTGCACAATGTTGCCAACAGTTCGGGGTCATACCCGGGTGCTTGATTTGGGTGCCAACGTTGATAGCAAAGCCGAGCATTTGTTGCAATTTGCCGTTATGGGTTCGGTACTGGCGAGCGTCAACGGGATCGAGAGTCCGCGCGTTGGGTTGCTCAATATCGGCGAGGAAGAGATCAAGGGCAACGAACAGGTCAAGGAAGCCGCGCAATTGTTAGCCGCCAGTGATCTCAATTACGTCGGGTTTGTGGAAGGCGATGGGATTTTCTTGGAAAATGTCGATGTGGTGGTCTGTGACGGTTTCGTGGGCAATGTCGCGCTCAAAAGCAGTGAAGGCGTGGCCAAATTAATCCGCCATTACATGACCCAGGAATTCCAAAAAAACCTACTGACTCGCCTCGCTGGGCTAATCGCCCTGCCGGTATTACGCGCCTTCGGACACAAGATTGATCCGCGCCGTTATAATGGAGCCAGTTTGCTGGGTCTACAGGGTATCGTGGTCAAGAGTCACGGCGGTGCCGATGCGTTAGCCTTCGCCAATGCGATTCAGGTCGCCATGCTGGAAGCCGAGCGCAAGGTTCCCCAGCAGATCAATGCTCATCTGACCGCGCTTCATGCCGAGAGACAAGCCCTTTGAACTACGCCCGGATCGCTGGAACTGGCAGTTATCTGCCGGAAAAAGTGCTCGCCAACGCCGATCTCGAACAGATGATCGACACGACGGCCGAATGGATTGTCGAACGCACCGGTGTCGAGCAGCGTCATATCGCCGCCCCTGGTGAAACGACCTGTGATCTCTCTGAGCAGGCTGCGCGCCGCGCGCTAACAGCCGCCGGTGTCGAACCGACTGATATCGATTTGATCGTATTAGGCACCACAACGCCCGATCACGTCTTCCCCAGTGTCGCGACCCAATTACAGCATCGCTTGGGTTGCTATGGCGGCCCTGCGTTCGATATCCAGGCGGTTTGCACCGGTTTTGTGTACGCTCTGGATATTGCGCATCGCTTCATTCAGACCGGCGCGGTGCGTCGGGCGTTGGTGGTGGGAGCCGATACCTTCACCCGTATCATCAACTGGCAAGATCGTGGCACCTGCATCTTGTTTGGTGATGGGGCTGGCGCGGTGGTCCTGGAAGCCTCCTCAGAGCCAGGGATCATCGATAGCCGCCTGGGCGCTGATGGGCGCTACAAAGAGCTATTGTGGGTGCCGGCGGGCGTATCCAGCGGCTATGAGCAGACCCGGGAAAACGCGGCCTTTGTCGAAATGCGCGGCAGCGAAGTGTTCAAGGTGGCGGTGACCACGCTTAAGGAAATCGCCGAGCAGATTTTGACCGCTAACCATCTGAGCGTGGCTGATCTTAATTGGTTGATTCCCCATCAGGCCAATCGCCGAATTCTATCCGCTACCGCCAAACGTCTGGGATTACCCGAAGAGCGCATGGTGGACTGCGTACGGACTCATGGCAACACCTCGGCTGCATCGGTACCGCTGGCTTTGGATGTTGCGGTTCGTGATGGCCGCATCCAGCGGGGCGATACGCTGTTGCTGGAGGGTTTTGGCGGGGGCTTTACCTGGGGCGCGGTGCTCCTCAAATATTGAATGTGACGGAGGTTTGTCGATGGCGGCGCTGGATGGCGAAATCGCTTTAGTGACAGGGGCCAGCCGTGGCATTGGCCAGGCGATTGCTCGGGAGCTGGGACAGCGTGGCGCTGTGGTGATCGGCACGGCGACAACTGACGCTGGAGCGGAGGCTATCGCTCAGGATTTATGCGAGCGGGGCGTCAGCGGGCGCGGCCTGCGATTGGACGTGACGGATCCCGCCTCGGTAGAGGCGGTGGTCAAAGCGGTTACGCAAGAATTTGGTGCCCCGACGATTTTGATCAACAATGCCGGCGTTACCCGCGATAATCTGCTGCTACGGATGAAGGATGTGGAATGGTCCACCGTGCTTGATACTGATCTGTCTTCGGTCTATCGAATGAGCAAGGCGGTTTTACGCGGGATGATGAAGGCGCAACGGGGACGGATTGTGAGTGTCACCTCGGTCGTAGGGGCCACCGGCAACCCTGGTCAGGCCAACTATGCAGCGGCCAAGGCGGGCATTATTGGTTTCACCAAGTCGCTAGCCCGCGAGGTCGGATCGCGCAACATCACGGTCAACGCGGTGGCTCCGGGGGCTATCGACACCGATATGACCCAGGCTTTGCCAGCGGCGCAACGCGACGCGGTTGTCGGCAGCATTCCTTTACAACGCCTGGGTAAGCCCCAGGAAATCGCTGCGGCGGTGGCTTTCCTGGTCTCGCCGGAAGCAGATTATATCACCGGTGAGACACTTCACATCAATGGCGGAATGTACATGGCCTGATCGTTCAGGCGACTAGAAGTAATAGCGTCGATACGGCTCTTTTCCATACAATACTCCGCAGTAGTGCTGCGGTTGTCTGGGCTTCACAACGAGGAAACAAACCATTATGACTGACATCAGCAACATCGAAGCGCGCGTCAAAAAAATCATTATCGAGCAGCTGGGGGTCAAGGAGGAACAGGTCACCAACGAAGCCTCCTTCGTTGAAGATCTAGGAGCTGATTCGCTGGATACTGTGGAGCTGGTGATGGCCTTGGAAGAGGAATTCGAACTCGAAATTCCTGATGAGGACGCCGAAAAGATCACCACGGTTCAGCAAGCGATTGACTATATCGCGACGCATCTCGGTTGATGGTGTCAACCCGAAACCGATGGGAGGCAGCCACCGCGACCGCCCTGGGGGGTCGCGGCCTTATTTGGGCGGTGCAGTGGGGAAGAGGGTAGTTCCGTGGCCAAGCGACGGGTAGTAGTAACGGGCATGGGCATTGTCTCTCCGGTGGGTAGCACCGTGGAAACGGCCTGGGCCAATATTCTAAGCGGTCACAGTGGAATTGGCCCGATCACCGCCTTTGATGTGACCGGCTACCCGGTTCGCATCGGTGGCGCGGTGCGGGATTTTCAGTTGGAGCAGTATATCAATGCCAAGGAAGCCAAAAAAATGGATGCCTTCATCCACTATGGCATCGGCGCAGCGGCCCAGGCGATTGCCGATTCAGGATTGGAAATCACGGAGGCCAACGCCGACCGGATTGGCACGTTTATCGGCGCGGGTATCGGTGGACTGCCTGGCATCGAGGAAGGGCACTCGGCGTTTCTGAAAGGTGGCCCGCGTCGACTGACGCCGTTTTATGTGCCGCGCAGCATCATCAATATGGTATCTGGCAACCTGTCGGTCCTTTATGGGATCAAGGGACCGAATTTGGCGGTGGTGACGGCCTGCACCACGGGTACCCACAGCATTGGCTTGGGTGGGCGCTTGATCGCCTACGGTGATGCTGATGTGATGATCGTCGGTGGTGCGGAAATGGCCACGACGCCGACCGGATTATGTGGTTTTGCGGCAGCGCGGGCGCTGTCGGTTCGTAACGATGAGCCGGAAAAAGCCAGTCGGCCCTGGGATAAGGATCGGGATGGTTTTGTGCTAAGCGACGGTGCCGGTGTTTTGGTGCTGGAAGAATATGTGCACGCCAAACAGCGGGGTGCGCGGATTTATGCTGAATTAATCGGTTTTGGGATGAGCGGTGATGCCTATCACATGACCTTACCGCCGCCGGATGGCGATGGAGCGCGTCGAGCCATGGTGGGCGCGTTGCGCGATGCAGAACTCAATCCTGAAGCAGTCGATTACATCAACGCACACGGCACCTCGACTCCGGCTGGCGACAAGATTGAAAGCGACGCGGCGAAAGCGGTCTTTGGCGAGCACGCTTACCGATTAGCGATGAGTTCGACGAAATCGATGACTGGCCACCTTTTGGGCGCTGCGGGTGGTGTTGAGGCTATCTTTTCGATCCTGGCGCTGCGCGATCAAATTGTCCCGCCCACCATCAATCTGGATGACCCCGAACCCGGTTGTGATCTGAACTATGTCCCGCATACCGCGCAAGAGCGGTGCGTCAAGGTGGCTCTGTCAAATTCCTTTGGATTTGGCGGCACCAATGGCACGGTTATCTTTCGCACTTTGCAGTGAGTCGGCTGCTGAGGCGACATTCCAAGACACGCAGGACTAAAGGCAGCCAACCATGCTCGATGCCGTGTTGCCAGGGTGATGTGGCGAGCTGTGTGGTCCCGTAAGCGTCTGTTAGTCAGCTTAGCGGCTCTGGTTTTGGCAGCGGCGTTGTATGCCCTCATTGCCGATTATCAGCGCTTCCTGGATACACCCCTCCAAACGTCGGTAGACAATTTTGTTTTAGTCGTTAAACCCGGCATGGGCATCCAGGAAATCATTCAAGAGTTGGCAAGCCGCCAGCCGGGGCTATTACGTTCGCCGCTCTACCTGGCCAGCTATGCGCGTTTGCAGGGTCTCTCGACTAAGCTCAAAGCAGGCGAGTATGCGATTACGTCTGCGCTCACTCCACGTAGCTTGCTGGATCAGATTGTCAGCGGGCGCGTTGTCCAATATCCGCTGCGGGTGGTGGAGGGTTGGACGTTTCAAGAGCTGCGCCGGGCGCTGGCTGCACATCCTAAGGTGGTCCAAACGCTGCGCGATGTGAGCGATGCGGATCTCATGGCGCAGTTGGGACGACCGGGCGAGCATCCTGAAGGCCGCTTTTTCCCGGATACCTATCGCTTTCCCGCTGGGACGACCGATGAGGCGTTTTTAAGGCGGGCGTTGGCCGCTATGGATCGACAGCTACACAAAGTCTGGGAAGGTCGGGCAGCCAATTTACCGCTTAATGAGCCATACCAGGCCCTCATTCTGGCGTCTATCGTCGAAAAGGAAACGGGTTTACCCGAAGAAAGGCCAGCAGTGGCTGGCGTCTTTACCCGGCGCTTGCAAAAAGGAATGCTGCTGCAAACCGATCCCACGGTCATCTACGGCCTGGGAGCTGCGTTTGATGGTGATTTGCGCCGCCGCGATCTGACGACCGATACGCCCTATAACACCTACACACGCAAGGGCTTACCGCCAACCCCCATCGCGCTACCAAGTGCGGCGGCATTGGCGGCGGCGGTCAATCCAGCTAGTGGTGATGCACTTTATTTTGTGGCGACCGGCACGGGTGGCCATACCTTTTCCGCTACGCTTGAAGAGCATCAACGAGCGGTTCGGCGCTATCAGCTAAAAAAGGCGTCACCGTGACCATGACCGGTCGGTTGATCGTTGTCGATGGCGTTGAAGGGGGCGGTAAAACGACGCTGTTGGCGTTCGTGCGCGCTGGTTTGGAAAAGGCCGGTTATCCAGTCATTACTACGCGAGAACCAGGCGGTACCGCCTTGGGCGAACAGGTCCGCTCTTTGCTGCTGGCGCATCGCCAGGATGGAATGACGCTCAGCGCCGAAACCTTGCTGGTGTTTGCTGCTCGCGCCGAGCATCTGGAAAAAGTCATCCGCCCGGCATTGGCCGCTGGCCAGTGGGTGCTGTGCGACCGCTTTACCGATGCAACCTATGCGTATCAAGGCGGTGGCCGGGGTTTGCCATCGGCCAGGATCGCTACTTTGGAACAGTGGGTTCAGGAGGGCTTACAGCCGGATCTGACCTTATTGTTTGACTTGCCGGTTGCGGTCGGCTTGGCGCGCGCGGGACGGCGTGGGGCAATGGATCGTTTCGAACGAGAGGGAGAAAAGTTTCTAGAGCGTGTCCGAGCGGCTTATTTGGCGCGCGCTCGTCAACAACCTGACCGCTATCGCATCATCGACGCCACGGGTTCTCTGGAGACGGTTAAGAGCCAGGTGGATGCTTCACTGAGCGATTGGCTGGAACAGCTTGATGCGGGTTGAGCGGCTGCCTTGGCATGAACCGGCTTGGCGTCAGATCCAGGCACGGCTGGCCGCTGGTCGGTTGCCTCACGCGTTGCTGCTGGTCGGTTCCCAGGGGTTGGGCAAGTTTATCTTTGCCCAGCGTCTTGCGGCCGCCTTGTTATGCACGGCACCGGATGCGGGGGGTGATGCCTGCGGATACTGCCGGGCCTGCCGCTTATTTCAAGCCGGTAGCCATCCGGATTACTGTGCAATACAACCGGTCGAAGAGGGCAAAGCTATCCGGGTCGATCAAATTCGCGAACTGAGTGCTTTTCTGGGGTTAACCGCTCACGCAGGCGGCTACCAGGTTGCCTTGTTAGCGCCAGCGGATCGCCTCAACCTCAACGCGGCTAATAGCCTGCTCAAGACCCTGGAAGAGCCAACTGGCGCTAGCGTACTGGTTCTGTCAACGGCAAATCCCGCTCGCTTACCGGCGACCGTGCGTAGTCGTTGCCAGTGGCTGCGGTTTACGCCGCCGCCCCTTGATATGGCCCTCGCCTGGCTGGGATCGCGGATTTCTGGTGACGTTGATGCGCGGGCAGTGCTGGAGGTTGCGGGCGGCGGGCCGTTAGCGGCCTTGGCCCTCGCTGATCCGCACCGTTGGAACCGTCGTCGGCAACTGCTGGAAAACTACGAGCGGGTATGGACTGGGGTCGAGGACCCGATACGGGCGGCGGGAATCTGGGTGCAGGGCGATCTGGTTGAGAATTTACGCTGGCTGGTCAGTTGGCATCTCGATCTTATTCGGCTTAAGATGGTCTTTGCGCCACCCACGCTGGCCAATCCCGATCTACGTCCGATACTCCAAAAGTGGGCGAGCCGACAGTCGCGTCGTCGACTCTTTACCCGCCTGGATGCGGCGATTCGCTTGTCCATGCTCTGTGCAACCACGCAAGCTAATCCACAGCTGTTGTTGGAAGCATTTTTCGGCGAAGCGCTTGAGGGTGGATCGGTCGTTTTTGGAACATCTGCTATAGAAGGTTGAAATGGTATGTCCGGCCCACGCCAAGGCGTTATCTCTCTCGCGATCAAAGACAAGGCGATGCTACAGTCGAGCTACATGCCTTTCGTCAAGGGCGGGGGTATTTTCATTGCTACGGAAAAATCCTTTGAACTAGGCGATGAAGTTTTTTTGCTATTGACGCTAATTAATGATCCTGAGCGGTTTGCCATTACCGGCAAGGTAATCTGGATCAATTATCGGACCACCCCAGGGGGTCGCCAGATGGGGGTCGGCGTTCAATTCAGCGGTGCGGAAGGTCTGAACTTACAGAAAAAAATCGATGCGCTACTGGCCGCTTACCCCCGTCTTGATCAAGCCACCAACACCATGTGATTACTGGGTCAACAGGACATGCTGGTAGACTCGCATTGCCATCTGGATCGGCTTGACGCTGCACGTTCTCCGGATGGCTTGGCAGGCGTGCTGGATCTCGCCGCCGCTCATGGGGTGCAACGCCTATTGAGTGTGGCGACCGATCTGGCAAGTTGGCCTGCACTCGCAAAGTTAACTGAGCCGTATCCGCAGGTAGCCTTATCGGTTGGCGTCCATCCCGGCGAGCAGGCTGGCCGCGCGCCCACTGTCGCGGAATTGGTTGCACTGGCCCGGGAACCGCGCGTGGTCGCGATCGGGGAAACCGGGCTGGATTATTATTACGGTCATGATACCGCCGAGCGCCAGCAGGCCTGGTTTCGCATCCACATCGCCGCCGCTCGCCAGTCAGGTAAACCGCTGATCGTCCATACCCGCGACGCCCGCACTGATACCTTGCGCATCCTGGCTGAGGAAGGAGCGGCTGAAGTCGGTGGGGTATTGCATTGCTTTACCGAAGACTGGGCTATGGCGGAACAGGCTCTGGAGTTGGGTTTCTACATCTCCTTTTCCGGTATCGTGACTTTTAAGAATGCCAAGCAGATTCAGGATGTTGCCCGTCGATTACCCGTTGATCGACTGCTGGTCGAGACCGATTCACCTTATTTAGCGCCAATCCCGTACCGGGGAAAACCCAACCAACCGGCCTGGGTGCGTCATGTTGCCGAGTGCGTTGCTCAATTGCGTGGCGAATCGCTAGAGCATATCGCCGCCGTGACCAGCGCTAATTACAACCGGCTCTTTGGCGTTGCGGAGGCGGTGACGTGAATCACGCGGCGCTGCGTGATCAGATTCGCCGCTGTTTGCATTCTACCCATCAGATTGAAACGATAACTGGCGATTATGCGGTCGCGGGTATGGCTCGTGAAGAGCGGACGCTGATGCCTGCGGCGGTGTTGGTGCCTCTGGTGGAGCGACCCACCGGCTATACGGTGTTATTAACCCAGCGCACTGCGCATTTGGAGCATCATCCTGGTCAAATCAGCTTTCCTGGCGGGCGGGCTGAGGACGAGGATGCAGGGCCGATTGATACCGCCTTGCGCGAGGCCGAGGAAGAAATCGGCTTGGCGCGTCGGCATGTGGTGGAAATCGCCGGATTTCTGGATCTCTACCAAACTGTGACCGGCTTTCTGATTACCCCGGTGGTCGGTTTTATCACGCCGCCGTTTGAGTTGACGCTGGACGCTTTCGAAGTCGCTGAAGCGTTCGAAGTGCCGCTGACCTTCATCCTAGAGCCTAAGCATCATGAGCGCCATAGCATGATGTACAAGGGTGAGCAACGCAGTTATTACGTTATTCCCTATGAAAATCGCTTCATTTGGGGCGCGACAGCCGCGATGCTGGTTGGTTTGGCCAGACGGTTGAGCGGCCATCCATTGTCTTCCTGACCCCGGCTGATTTGACCAAACCGGAGTAGGAAAACGGGCGATCAGGCTAGCTTTCGGTATTTAATCCGATGCGGTTGATCGGCTTCAACGCCCAGGCGGCGCTTGCGGTCGGCTTCGTAATCGGCGTAGTTCCCCTCAAACCAGATGACTTGTGAATCGCCCTCAAAGGCCAGGATGTGGGTGGCGACGCGATCCAGAAACCAGCGATCATGGGAAATGATCACCGCGCAGCCAGCAAAAGCCAGCAGCGCTTCTTCCAGGGCGCGCAGCGTTTCCACATCCAGATCATTGGTCGGTTCGTCCAGCAGCAAGACATTGCCGCCGCTTTTCAGCAGTTTGGCCAGGTGGACCCGATTACGCTCGCCACCGGATAAATCCTTGACAAACTTTTGCTGATCCGGTCCTTTGAAATTAAAACGACCCACATAAGCTCTTGAATTGATCTGGTAGGTACCGATAGCGATTACATCCAGCCCATCGGAGATTTCCTGCCAGACCGTTTTGTCCGGTGCCAGGCTGTCGCGCGATTGATCGACATAGGCCAGTTTGACGGTATCGCCGACTCGCAGCGTTCCGCTATCCGGTTGTTCCTGACCGACCAGCATCCGAAACAGGGTAGTTTTGCCTGCGCCATTAGGACCGATCACGCCGACAATGCCACCCTTGGGCAGTTTGAAATCCAGGCCATCGATCAGCAACCGCTCGCCGAAACCCTTACGCAGACTGGCGGCTTCAACGACCAGATCCCCCAGACGCGGCCCCGGCGGAATGTAGAGTTCCTGGGTTTCGTTGCGCTTTTGGAATTCCTGCGATTCTAGTTCCTCGAAACGAGCCACACGCGCCTTGCTCTTGGCGTGACGGCCCTTAGGATTGGCGCGCACCCATTCCAATTCCGCTTTCATCGCTTTGATGTGAGCGGTTTCCTGCTTTTCCTCAATTTCCAGCCGCTTTTCCTTCTGCTCTAACCAGGAAGAATAGTTGCCCTCCCAGGGAATGCCCCGGCCGCGATCCAGCTCCAGAATCCAACCGGCGACGTTATCAAGGAAATAGCGATCATGGGTGACAGCGACGACGGTGCCGGGATAATCCTGAAGGAAGCGCTCCAGCCACGCGACGGACTCGGCATCCAGGTGATTGGTCGGCTCATCCAATAGCAACATGTCCGGTTTGGCCAGCAGCAACCGGCACAAAGCGACCCGGCGTCGTTCGCCACCGGACAGTTTATCGACCTCGGCATCCCAGGGCGGCAGGCGCAAGGCATCGGCGGCGACATCGAGGGTGCGCTCCAGATTGTGGCCGTCAGTCGCTTGCAGATAGCTTTCCAGATCAGCCTGTTCAGCAGCCAGCTTCTCAAAATCCGCGTCGGCATCGGCATAGGCGGCATAGACCTCTTCCAGCCGGGTCTGCGCGGCTTTAATCGGCTCTACGGCTTCTTCAACATTGCCGCGCACATCCTTGGTCGGGTCAAGCTGTGGCTCCTGGGACAGCAAACCGATTTTGATGCCGGGCTGCGGTCGGGCTTCGCCGAGAATATCGGTATCAACCCCGCCCATGATCCGTAAAAGCGTGGATTTACCGGAGCCGTTTAAGCCAAGCACGCCGATCTTGGCGCCGGGGAAGAATGAAAGCGAAATATCCTTGAGGATTTCCCGTTTGGGCGGTACCACTTTGCCCACGCGGTTCATGGTGTAGATGTATTGGGCCATGCTGATTTTTAACTTAGGTTAACAGTAAGAAGGGCGTCATCTAACCATCGACTGAGGGTCGGGGTAAACCCCCAGCCGACGTTTAACCCGGCTTATTTAATTGAGATCGGCCCGTAGAGGGCTGTATGAGAGGAATCGCACCGATAAAACGGCGATAAGCCTCAGCTCTTGAGTAACGCCCGAATGGTCGAGGAGGTCATCACCTTGCCCTCGCCACGGTAAGCCTCATGATTGGTTTCGATATCACTGAGCTTATACAGATAATTCACCATCATCCCCACCGCCTGGCCCATGCCCTTGAGCGAGGTATCCGCCAGCCAGTTCAGCCGTTCAATCCGCGCACCGTTGGAAAGGTGAAAGTGCGCCACCCGATCCAGTGCGGTACCGCCGGGGCGTTTTTCCTTGGCAAGATAGCAGGAACACAAGCGCAGCAAGGGCTGTTTTAGCGCCTTGGCCAGCTCCAGATTGCTATGCCAATCTGATGTAGCCAGCAGCGTTTGCAGCGAGACCGGTTCCTTACCGGTATTAGCCGCTGCGGCAAGGGCTTTGCGTTCAGCAGCGGTTAGCAGCTCTGTATCAGCGTTGGCTTCTTGCAGCTTGCTATCAAGCCAGGTGCGAAAGCCCGGAATCGGCGAGAGGGTGGCGAAGGTTTTGAGATTGCTAAATTCACTGGCGAGTTCATCCACCACCCGCTTGATCAGGAAATTGCCAAAGCTAATGCCGCTGAGTCCTTCATGGGCATTGGAGATGGAGTAGAAAATAGCCGTGTCGGCGGCGGCGGGATCGAAAACCGGGGCCGATTCATCGAGCAAGGTATGGACATTGTTAGCGATACCATCGACCAGGGCGACCTGGACGATGATCAACGGTTCATCAGGCATCCGGGGATGGAAAAAGGCGAAACAGCGCCGGTCGACGCTGAGCCGATTTTTTAAATCGCCCCAATCGCGGATCGGATGGACCGCTTCATAGACGAACATCTTCTCCAGCAACGAGGCTGGCGAGTTCCAGGTAATGCGCCGCAATTCCAGAAAACCCACATCAAACCACGACACCAACAGCGCGAGCAGGTCGCGCTCCAGTGCCGCCAACATCGGATCATCCTGCCGCCACGCCAGCAATTCGGCCCGCAAGTCGACTAAGAAGTGAAAGCCTTCCGGCAGCGCGTTGAGCTGGGCTAACAAGCGGCCACGGGGGGGCTGCAAGGCTTGGCGCAGCGCCCGTTCTGCCTTGGCGCGTTCCTCGCTATTGTCGCCTGCTTGCCGTAATTGTTCCGCCGCTTTATCGACGGCCTTGTGATCGCTGTCAAATTCGGTGGCGAGAATTTTCAGAAATCGCTTACGGCCTTTGGCATTGAGGGATAGATAAAGCCGACCCAGATTGGCGGCGCGGGCGCGCGCCGAGACTTCGCCGCCGCGCGCTTCCAGACAATCGCGCATTTGGTTTTTTAGCGCATCAGCGTCTTTGTCGGGCAGGTTTGGGTTCGGCGTGGTCGAGAGCAAACCACCCCGCCAGTCCGCTACATCGCGCCATGCCTCGCGGAGATTTTGCATCGTCCGGTCCAGCAGGCTGTCTCGGGTGGTGATTTCAGGTTCGCGAGTCGTCAGTTCAGTCATGGCGGAAGTACCTGGGTTCAAGGTCGGCCGAGTCAGGGCCGGGTCAAAGCGCCGTGCGGTATTTCGATCAACTCCAATTATAAAGGAGTCTAAGCGCTCCCCCTGAAAGAAATCGGCTGCTGGAACATCAGCGCAGCTTGGCTGGGACCGGGATTTGGCAATCCCGGTCTGCAACGCTAGAACTGCTCTTCAGTCAGCGCCATGATCGAAGCGCCGCCGTGCTTGATCGAAGCGCATAAGCCGGTCACTTTGGGCAAGATGTGCTCGACATAGAAACGCGCTGTAATGATCTTTGCCTTGTAAAACACATGTTCGGGGTGATCTTTCGGCTTTTGGCTGGCGATGTGCGCCGCGCGGGCCAATTGCCAGCCGCCGCAAACAAAGCCGGCCAGCATCAGATAGTGAACCGACACGGCCATCACATCTTCCGGAGAGTGGGTTTCCAGCATCCAGTCGGTGGCTTCGGCCAGTTTGTCCGCCGCTTCCTGCAAGCCAGTGCGGATAATAGCCATCGACTCGCTCGGCGCTTGTTTAAGCTCCGCCACCGTCTCACCGATCTCATCAATCAGCGCCCGCATCGATGCCCCTTGATCCATATTGAGCTTACGCCCGGCCAGGTCGGCGGCCTGGATGCCGGTGGTTCCTTCATAGATCGTGGTGATGCGCGAATCACGCAGATGCTGGCAGGTGCCCGTTTCTTCAATAAAGCCCATGCCGCCATGGATTTGCACGCCCAGCGAGGCAACGTCGATCCCGGTTTCGCTCAGCCAGCCCTTCACGATCGGAATCAGCAAATCTACCCGACTTTGATGACATGCGCGGGTTTCGGGATCGGGATGGTAACGGGCCAGATCAAGATGCTTGGCGACGACGTAACCCAAGCCGCGCATCGCCTCATTCAAGGCTTTCATCGTCATCAGCATCCGCCGTACGTCGGGATGATGGATGATAGTGACCCGATCACCGCTTTTGACGCCAACCGGCCGACCCTGCACCCGGTCTTTGGCGTATTCAAGCGCCGCCTGATAGGCGCGTTCACCGATGGCCAGTCCTTGCAGGCCGACCTTAAAGCGCGCTTCGTTCATCATGATGAACATATAGGCCAGTCCCTTGTTTTCCTCACCGACCAGATAGCCGATGGCCCCGTCCTTATCGCCGAACGCCATCACGCACGTCGGGCTGGCGTGGATGCCCATCTTATGTTCCAACGAGACCGCGTGCACATCGTTGCGCTCACCAAGCGAGCCATCGGCATTGACCAGAAACTTGGGCACGATAAACAGTGAAATGCCTTTGACGCCTTCTGGCGCGTCCGGAGTGCGAGCCAACACCAGATGAATGGTGTTGTCGGTCATGTTGTGCTCGCCCCAGGTGATAAAAATTTTCTGGCCGAAAATCCGGTAATGATCGCCTTCCGGTACCGCGCGGGTGCGAACCGCCGATAGATCGGAACCGGCCTGCGATTCTGTCAGGTTCATGGTGCCGGTCCACTCGCCGCTGACCATCTTCGGCAGGTAAAGCGCCTTTTGCGCTTCAGAGCCGACGCTGTTGATCGCCTCAATCGCGCCGCCATTGAGCATCGGGCACAGCGCAAAGGACATGTTGGCCGAGTTCCACATTTCCTGAGTGGCGGTATTAAGCAACTCCGGCAGACCCTGGCCGCCATGATCGACCGCACAGCCGATGCCATTCCAACCGCCATCGACGAATTTTTGATAAGCCCCGGCAAAACCATCGGCGGGGATAACCCCCTCAGGGCCGAGGCGAACCCCCTGGACATCGCCAGGATGATTAAGCGGCGCTAACACACCGGAAGCCAGTCTGGCGGCTTCATCCAGCACCGCTTCGGTCAGTTCGGGGCCGATTTCCTGTTCGGCGAAAGCCGGTAACGCGGCAACTTCAGCCAGGCCGGCCACTTCGTTGATAACAAATTGCATGTCGCGAGTTGGAGCAGAATAGGCGGTCACAGACGCCTCCTTGAAATGCGTAAAATGCGGGATCAGCAAAGCAAGCGCCGCCTGACGAACGCTCGATCCTTGCGCGTTGGATCAAGGCCCGCCAGACGGCGCGGGATTAAAACCGGAGCGCTCAGCCGGCGGCTTTCAGCTTGTCCAATTCGCTGGCCATTTCTGGCATGGCAACAAATAAATCAGCGACCAGACCATAATCAGCGACTTGAAAGATCGGCGCTTCCTCGTCTTTATTGATCGCGACGATGACTTTGCTGTCTTTCATCCCGGCCAGATGCTGGATGGCCCCGGAGATGCCGACAGCAAGATATAGATCCGGCGCGACCACTTTACCGGTCTGGCCGACCTGGTAGTCGTTGGGGACGAACCCGGCATCCACCGCCGCGCGAGAAGCGCCCACCGCCGCGCCGAGTTTGTCGGCCACCGCTTCCAGCAGCTTGAAGTTCTCACCATTACCCATGCCGCGCCCGCCGGAAACGATGATCTTGGCGGCGGTCAATTCCGGTCGATCAGATTTGGTTAATTGCTGGCCGACAAAGCTGGAAACGCCCGAATCAGCAGCGGGGGCCACGGTTTCAACGCTGGCTGAGCCGCCCTCACTGGCAGCGGCCGGGAAGGTCGTGCTACGCACCGTAATGACTTTGACCGCATCTTTGGATTGCACAGTGGCAAGCACGTTGCCGGCATAGATCGGCCGCACGAAGGTGTCAGGACTTTCTACTTTGATGATGTCGGAGATCTGCGCGACATCAAGCAAGGCGGCGACGCGCGGCAGGATATTCTTGCCAGCGGCAGTGGCAGAGGCGAGGATGTGGCTGTAGCCACCCGCCAGGCTGACCACCAAAGCGGCCACATTTTCCGCTAACTGATTAGCGTAGTGGGGCGCATCGGCGTGTAAAACCGTTTTGACGCCCGCGACTTTGGCCGCCGCCTGGGCGACTGCACCACAGTTATGGCCAGCCACCAGGACGGCGATGTCGCCGCCTAGCTGAGAAGCGGCGGTCACGGTGTTCAGGGTCGCCGCTTTTAGCGCGGCGTTATCGTGTTCGGCGATGACGAGAATGCTCATAAGGCGATGTCCGTAACGTTAGATGACGTGGGCTTCTTTGTGTAGTTTGTCGACTAGCGCGGCAACTGTATCCACTTTAATGCCAGCCTGGCGCTTGGGCGGCTCCTGAACTTTGAGCGTGGTCAAGCGAGGGGTCACATCGACGCCAAGATCAGCCGGTTTAAGCACATCCAGCGGTTTTTTCTTGGCCTTCATGATATTCGGCAGCTTGACAAAGCGCGGCTCGTTTAAGCGCAGGTCAGTGGTCACCACCGCTGGCCGTTTCAGCGCCACAGTTTCCAGGCCGCCATCAACCTCGCGGGTCACCTTGATCGCATCAGAGTCGATTTCGACCTTGGAGGCAAAGGTGCCTTGCGACCAGCCGAGCAGGGCAGCCAGCATTTGGCCTGTCTGGTTGGCGTCATCGTCGATGGCCTGTTTGCCCAGGATTACCAGATCCGGTTTTTCTTTATCGACCACCGCTTTGAGAAGCTTGGCGACCGCCAGCGGCTGTAGCTCGGCATCGGTTTCCACCAGAATAGCCCGATCCGCCCCCATCGCCAGCGCTGTGCGCAACGTGTCCTGACAGGCACCAACACCCAAAGAAACCGCGACGATCTCCTTGGCCTTGCCCGCTTCCTGCATCCGGACAGCTTCCTCAACGGCGATTTCGTCGAAGGGGTTCATGGACATCTTGACGTTGGCGGTTTCCACACCAGACCCGTCCGCTTTCGCCCGCACCTTGACGTTGTAATCAACCACCCGCTTCACGGCGACTAATAGTTTCATCGTTATACCTTCTTTTGGGATCGCTTAGGTTGGCAATCTAGGGGTGATGCATGATCAATAAAGAAGATCAATCAATCTCGTACCCGCCTTGGGTTGGTTTAGCCCAACGGATGCGCAGGGAACGTAGCCAGACATCCAACACGCGATTGGCCCCACCATCCGGTCGACTAAACCTCAACAAGTTATGGTATTTACTCCCCATCGGCGATGCAATGCATTTATTGACCGCGACACGTCGTTGGCGGTAGGGTTTTATTTGTCGCCCTGTCCAAACCACGCCCACTCCCATTCATGTAAGGAATTAGCGACATGCCTAACCTAGACAGTTTTAAAGCGCTGCTCTTAAAACAGCAAAATGGCCAGACCTGCGCAGAGCTTACCGATCTGACGCTGGCTGATTTACCAGCCGGTGAGGTGCTGGTTGCGGTCGATTTTTCTTCGCTGAATTATAAAGACGGCTTAGCGCTGACCGGTAAGGGCAAGATCGTACGGCGGTTTCCTTTAGTGCCGGGAATCGATTTTGCCGGGACTGTGCTTGAATCGACCAGTTCCACGTATCGACCGGGTGATCCCGTGGTATTGACCGGTTGGGGGGTTGGCGAAAGTTTTTGGGGCGGCTATGCCCAACGGGCGCGGGTTGCCGCTGAGTGGCTGGTTCCTTTACCGGTCGGCTTGGATACGCGCCAGGCCATGGCAATCGGTACCGCCGGTCTCACTGCCATGCTGTGTGTGCTGGCTTTGGAGCATGGCGGTCTCAAGCCGGATGTCGCCAAACCAGTGCTGGTGACTGGGGCAAGCGGTGGGGTGGGCAGCGTGGCTGTGGCGTTATTGGCTCATTTAGGTTATCGCGTCGCTGCGGTGACCGGACGGCCAGAAAACGAGATTTTTCTACGTGAGTTGGGGGCCGCCGAAATCATCGAGCGCGAGACCATGAGCCAACCCTTTCGGCCGCTGGAAACCCAACTGTGGGCCGGTGTCGTGGATACCGTCGGCGGTCCGATCTTGGCACGCGCCCTGGCAGAAACTGATTACGGCGGCGCTGTGGCTGCTTGTGGTCTGGCTGGTGGGGTCGATTTACCGACTACGGTGATGCCCTTCATCCTGCGCGGCGTACAGTTATTGGGCGTGGATTCCGTGATGTGTCCGCCAAAGCTGCGTCGGCAGGCGTGGGCGCGACTGGTGCGCGATTTACCGTTGGATGCCCTGGACCGGCTGACCCAAACGATCTCACTCGCGGAGACCCCCCATCTGGTGAAAGCCATTCTCGCAGGCCAGGTGCGCGGGCGCATTGTGGTCGATCCTAACCGCTAACCGCGCTCACGGTAGGGTAGAGTAGGGGTGCAATTTCCCACTCGGCGGCTGGGTCATGTACGCTATAGCCTGGCTGCACCCCAACGAAATAGGTTCCCTACTGACTTACCGGAGAAGCGCATGTACTCCACCCATGAAGGTCACAACGATAGTATTCACGGTTATTACCTGGAGGATTTGAAGGTTGGCATGAGCGCATCGCACGCTAAAACCGTGACTGAAACCGATGTGGTGATGTTTGCTGGCTTGACTGGCGATAACAACCCCGTGCATTGCAATGAAGAATTCGCCGCACAGACGCGGTTTAAGGGTCGTATTGCCCATGGCATGTTCTGCGCTGGCCTGATCTCCTGTGTGGCCGGTACGCGCCTGCCGGGTCCTGGCGCTGTCTATGTCGATCAACAACTTCGCTTCGTTGCACCGGTGCGGATCGGCGATACCGTGACGACTGTTTGCACCATTCAGGAGATCAACCTGGAGCGGCGGCGCGTGGTGATGAACACCGTCTGCACCGTGCGAGAGCAGGTGGTGGTCGAGGGCCACGCTACGTTTATGGTCAGCCGCCGCAAGGCATCAGTCTAAAGCGATAAACGGCGAACCATCGCCAAAGAGTCGCTTCACTCTTCCATCAGCACGCGAAACCCGGTCATCGCATCGCGTTGATCGGGTTTGCGGGCCAGACGCTTGGCCGAGCGCAAATCCCCAGGGCCATTATTCCAGGAGCCGCCGCGCACCACCCGCATCCCGTCAGTGGCAGATCGATCCGAGCAGCCTTGTTCCTGACCACTGTAAGCACGGTCGTATTCCGAGCAAGTCCATTCCCAAACGTTACCAGCCATATCAGACAGCCCAGCGCGATTGGGCAAGTAACTACCGACCGGTGCTGTCACCGCCTGGCCATCATTCAGGCTTTTCACCGAAGCGCCGGAGGGGTCGTTGCGATCTGAAAAATTGGCGTAGCGTGGGTCAATTTCGTTGCCCCAGTAATAACGGGTAGCCGCACCGCTACGGGCGGCGTATTCCCATTCCGCCTCCGTGGGCAGCCGAAAGCGTTTTCCAGCGCCCGCCTCCCACGACAGCCACTCGGAGAAGGCTTTGGCGTTTTCCCAGGTTACATTGACGACCGGCTGGGTGTCGCGATCCAGCGGACGGCCTTGAAAAGAACCGCTGTTGTGATCGGGTTTGAAACGACGATATTGGCGATTGGTGGTTTCGGTCGCGCTCAGCCAAAAGTTCTTGACACAAATCTGATGAGCCGTTTCATCGCTAGCCCGATCTTGTTCGCTTGGCGGACTCCCCATGGTGAAACAGCCGCCCTGAATAAAAATCAGTTTGATGCCGGTTTTCTCATCGACCCATGTCCTGGCATTGACCCCTTGTTGCTCAGCGGTGCGCAACTCGGCCTTCAGCGTGGCCAGCACCGGGTGATCAGGGTACGCTTCGGCCAGACGTTCCAGATTCAATTCGGCGGCGATCAAATTTTGGCTGGCCAAGCTACTGCGAAATTTCTGGGTCCGGTCGGCGATATCGGCTTCGCGGCGCTGGGCGTCTTCCTGAGCGCGCTGGGCAATCTCCTCTTGCTCCAGTTGCTTTTTGACTGCTTCGCGGCGCTGCTCCTCCTGAACGGCCTTGAAGTATTCATAACCCAAAAGCCCGCCGCCAGAAAGCCCTGAAATTACAAAGACCATAATCAGCACCCATTTCCAATCCACCTGCCGGGTTGGGCCATAAGCGATCGCATCGCCCTCAGGCTCAATGATGGGCGCGATGGTCTTGGGTTGCGATTGTGGCTGATCCAGGCCCTCGCGACGCTGGATCGGCGTGGAGAAAGGCACCGATGTTTCCGGGCGGATCAGACCGGTCGAGGGAGTTCCACCGGCTCTGTTAAGGCTGGCCTGCCTTAGATGTTCGACGGCCGAATGAGGTGGACGATTAAGCAGCGTAGCACCGCTCAGTTCAGGCTGCGGCTGGCTGGGGGCGCTGGCTGAGCGAGCTTCCTCCCAGGCGGGAGCGCGTACTGGCGAAGCCGCTGAGTCGGGCTGTTCCCAGCTCGTATCAGACCACGATAACGACGCTGGATCACTGTTTGGCGGTGCGGAGCCTGGCGTGGTGACCGGTGCCGAGGCGGGGCTTTGCGTATCAAAATCGGCGAGCGTCCAGCCGGAGGATTTTTCATCGGCTACCGATAGGGTCTCAACGCTTGGTTTCGGCGAGGGTGACCCTGAACCAGCTTGGCCAGCATTTTTAAAGCGCCATGGTTGCGATCCCACCTGATCAGGCCCACGGTCGTCCCAGGGGGGATCGTCCTCCAGAACAATCAGCGAGGGCCTGGAATGAGGAAGTGCGGCATTAAGAGACGGCGCAACGCCTGGTGCTGGCAGGTCGAGCAATTCAGGGCGCAGTTGCGGAACCTGGAGGAAGTCCGCCCGATTGTTTGACTGATCGCCGCCGCGCAGGGCCTCACGCATCGCGGCGACCGTTTGAAAGCGCTCTTCGGGACGAACGGCCAACGCTTTATCAACCACTCGCAGCAGGGCGCGTGAATACAAACCGGCCCCGCATTCGATGGCGGGTTGCACTGGATCTTTAAGGACGCGGCCCGGTGCCTCGATGGGCGGCGCTCCGGTAATGCAGCGGTACAGCACGGCACCGAGCGCATAGATGTCAGTCCACGGCCCGTAATCATCGCCGACGGTCACGTATTGTTCGATGGGCGAGTAGCCGGGCGTGACCACACTGGTCACACTGCGCGTGCGTCGACCGAGAGCTTGCCGGGCAGCGCCAAAATCGATCAGCATGACTCGGCCATCATTCGAGCGGATATAGAGGTTGCTCGGTTTGAGGTCGCGATGGAGGTACCCCTGACCGTGAACAGCTTCAAGTGCTGGCATCACATCATCGAGCAGTCGGCGCAACTCGTTTTCCGGGAGAATGCCGCCGCGTTGCAGTAAGGCGCTGAGCGATTCGCCGGCCTCATACTCCATGACGATGTAGGCCGAGCCATTGGCGGTGAAATAATCCCGAACCCGGACTACGCACGGGTGGTTGATTTGCACCAGGATCTTGGCTTCATCCAGAAAACGCTGCAAACCCCAGTCATAACAGGCGGGTTCGCCACTACGGGCGGGAATTTGTCCCTGGGCGTTGGCGCGTACGGTGATGGCGTCGTGATCGCGATAGGCCCATTCAGCGGGGAAATATTCTTTAAGAGCGACCTGGTTTTCCAACGCCTCGTGGATCGCCCGATACGTGATCCCGAAGCCGCCCGCACCCAAAATGCTATCGATCAGGTAGCGATGCAAGCTGAAGCCCGCAGGTAGCGCATTGCTTTCTTCAGTCATGGGGCTTCCCTTTAAGTCGTTAAGCGCAATTGCGAGCAGTAGCGTGACATGAGCCGAGTGCTACGGGCGGGCACGGTTGAACAGGCCCGCGAATTTGGCTGAAACATCCTGTAACCATTGCGGCGAAGCGCCCGTTGCGAGGTTGCCCCGTAGCAGAATGAGGGTGGCGTTATCGGCGGTGACCCCGCCACGCTGGACCGCTTGTGTTGCCAGCGTGTCAGCAGCGGCGACTGGGCCATCAGCGAGGGTGGCTTGCCACAGTTCCGCTTCGCTGACATGCTCCCAGATCCCATCTGAACACAGAGCCAGCACGTCGCCAGATTGGAGTGAAAAATGCCCTTTGTCGGGTTTGGGGTCATCGGCTCCGCCAAGACAGCGATAGAGGCGGTTTTGGGCTGGGTGGCTTGCCATCTGCGATTCCTCAATCTCGCCAAGATCCATCAGGAGCTGAACAGCGGAATGATCGCGAGTCCGCATCAGTCGCCGCCCGTGCCGGAAATGATAAAGGCGGCTGTCGCCGATATTCAGCCAATGGGCATGGTTGCGTTGCAGCCAGACCATCACAACCGTGCTGCGCGCTGTTTCCGATTGGCGGTTGATGCTGTCGTGCATCTGTCGATTAAGCCGCTCCAGACCGGCCTGGGGATCGGCGCGCAGCAAATCAATCGAGTTTTGTGCAAAATGGCGCGCCTCATCGACCACGATCTGCGCGCCCAAAGCGCCGTCTAAATGGCCTCCCATGCCGTCCGCTACGATGGCCAGTAAGCCTTGCTGATCGGGGGAGCAAAAAATACCCCAGCGATCTTGCTGCTCGTGGCGACCCCCAAGTTCGCTGGCGACGCCCCGCTCCCATTGCGCAAGGGTAGCCGGTTGAGGTGCCATCATGCGCGGGTCCCCAATGAGGTAGCGGCCCGACAACCGGCTGCTTCTAACCACAGAGTGCCTAGAGCGCAGACTGGGCAGCCGCACCGCCGGATCAGTCGGGATCGGGTCCGGTCCTGGCCGCCAAAGCCGTGGTCTCGATAACTGTGTTGCCCGGACATGCGGGACTCCTCGCTCATGGGTCGCGATGGGTGAGAGTGTGGACGAGGGCTATCCGCCAGGCGGTTAGGGCGCGGCGAAACGGCTACATCGAATACCAGCGTAACGTAATTATGTTGCCAGGGGCCAATGACAAGCAATCCTCTAGGCGCGTGAATCACTACGGGGGTCGATGCGTAGCCCAGTTGCCCAACAGAAAGTTTACAGTAGCTTAAGCACCTGCTCAGCGTGATTTGCGCAATCGGGTTTATCGATGATATGGGCGATACGGCCACTTTCATCAATGATAAAGGTCATGCGGTTGGCAACTCCCAACAGACTTTTCGCCGCTCCTATCAAGCCGTCACCTAATGCGCCATAGGCGGCAGCCACCGCGCTATCCGTATCGGCCAGTAAAGGAAAATTGAGACGGTATTTTTCAGTAAAGCGTTGGTGCGAGTCGGCATCCTGGGTGGAGACGCCAAGAATGGCAGCGCCCTTATCAAGGATTTGTTGATGATGATCGCGCAAGGAGCAAGCCTGTTTGGTGCAGCCGGGGGTATCGTCCATGGGGTAGAAATACAATACCAATTGGGTGCCTAGATAGTCAGACAGCTTGATTTGACCGCCATCGGTGGCCGTCGCCGTAAACATCGGGGCGGGATCGCCGATTTTCAATTTCATGGCTTTTACCCTCGCTGAGTATGATGGGTTGGCTTGAGGGGAATGCTGTGGAAGTTTAGGTCAATTTCGCGGCTGATTCAGGCCATCTTGCATTTGAAAGGCCCAGAGATGGGTTATGACGCCGCCGATGGCAAGGTCCGATGCAACTTGTATCGCCGCAAAAATTTCGGCCCCAATCGGCGCTTATTCTCTGATCAGAACAAGTTCAGCCATACTGATCAAACTATTGAATTCCCTACAGCGAGGAACAGGGTGTGGAAAAAATCTGGCTCAAAGAATATCCCTCCGGGGTACCGGCGGAAATCGACTTGAGTGAATTTAGCTCACTCAAGGATATCCTTGAAAAAAATTGCGCGCGTTTCGCTGAAAAACCAGCCTATTCCAATCGGGGCGTGACGTTGCGCTATCGGGATATTGAACGCCTTAGTCGGGATTTTGGCGCTTTTCTGCAACAGCGTGGGCTGCAAAAAGGGGATCGCATCGCGCTGATGATGCCCAATCTGCTGCAATACGTGGTGGCCGTATTCGGCGCGCTGCGGGTCGGTATTGTGGTGGTTAACGTCAATCCGCTCTATACGCCACGCGAACTGGAGCATCAGCTGGTCGATTCCGGTGTAGTCGCTATCGTCATCGCCGAAAATTTCGCTCATACCCTTCAGGAAGTACTCGCTAAAACTGCGATCAAAACCGTGGTGATGACCCAATTGGGCGATTTGTTTCCGCTGCCCAAACGCCTGCTTGTGAACTTCGCCGTCAAATATGTAAAAAAACTGGTGCCTGCGTGGCACATTCCCAAGACGATTTCATTCCGTGCAGCGCTTGAAATGGGCAAAGGCCAGGCTTTAGCGGATGTACCGCTCACTCATGACGATCTGGCTTTTCTCCAGTACACCGGCGGGACGACGGGGGTGGCGAAAGGCGCGATGCTGACGCATGGCAACCTGGTGGCTAATTTGCAGCAGGTTTCGGCATGGCTGCACTCTTTTTTGCGACCCGGCGAAGAAATCGTTATTACCGCCTTGCCGCTTTATCACATCTTTTCACTAACAGCCAACTGTCTGACTTTCATGAAGTTAGGGGGTGAGAACATTCTGATCACCAACCCGCGCGATTTGCCGGGCCTGGTCAAGGAGCTGGGCAAGCTGCGTTTTACCGTTATTACCGGCGTTAACACGCTCTTTAACGGCTTGCTCCATACGCCGGGTTTCGCAGAGCTGGATTTCAGCACCCTCAAAGCGAGCCTGGGTGGCGGTATGGCGGTACAGCGAGCCGTGGCTGAACACTGGTGCCAAGTGACTGGAATGCCGTTGATCGAAGCCTATGGCTTGACCGAAACCTCGCCCGCGGTCTGCATCAATCCGCTCGACTTGACCGATTACAACGGCAGCATCGGTCTGCCGCTGCCTTCCACTGAGGTTTCGATTCGCGATGATGAAAATCGCGAGCGCGGTATTGGGGAGGATCAAACCGGTGAGCTTTGCGTGCGGGGTCCGCAGGTGATGCGCGGCTACTGGAATCGCCCGGACGAAACGGCCAAGGTGATGACCGATGAGGGTTATCTGCGCACTGGCGACATCGGCTATGTCGATGAGCGCGGCTATATCCGCATCGTGGACCGCAAAAAGGACATGATTCTGGTCTCCGGCTTTAACGTCTATCCCAATGAAGTGGAAGATGTGGTAGCCCGTCATCCTGGGGTACGGGAAGTGGCCGCCGTCGGGGTGCCGGACGAAAAGTCCGGCGAGGCGGTCAAGATCGTGGTCGTAAAAAAAGATCCCGCCTTGACCGCCGAGGCCCTGCTGGCGCACTGCCGTGAGCATTTAACCGGCTACAAGTTGCCGCGTCGGGTCGAGTTTCGCACCGAATTGCCCAAGAGCAATGTCGGCAAAATCCTCCGTCGACTGTTACGCGACGGCTGAAGCGGCGTGAACGATGGGGCGAGCGAGTCTGCCAGAGCCAGAACCTAGGCTGTGGCGGCCTCGCCCTGGGTAGCGACCACCCGCCCAATCCAGCCTAGCAAATAATCGGCCGCATCGCGCCAGTTTTGTTCCAACATCATCGCGTGCGCCATATTGGGCAGAATGTGATGTTCCGCTCGATAAAAACGTGCCGTTTCCCGAATCAAGGCCGGCGAGATGAACGTATCGCGCTGTGCGCCCAGTACCAACAGCGGCGTTGGCACCGGACCCGGTTTCAAGCGCAAGGGATTTAGCCCCATCATATCCAGCGAAACCACCTGCGATTCGGCTTGCATATAATGGAAATATTCATGCAGCTTGGCATCTGGTATATCCGGAGAAAACAGCAAGCGGCGCATCATGTCGATTGAGCCATAATTTGGCCCCAGCAGCGAAAAGAGCGCCATTTGCTGGAACAGGAAGGGGTGGCGCATCGCCATGTGCAGATTGGAAGGCAGCAATCCTTGCGGCGGGACCGAAGCCATTAAGACCACGCCGGCCATCCGGGGCGTGTTTTCCAGATATTTCTGGACGACCATGCCGCCCATGGAATGACCGATCACAAGGGGCGGCTGCGTTAGGCCAGCCACCGCTTGCGCCAGATCGGCGACATAATCCGCCAGGCGCCAGATATGCAGATTGGCGCGGCCTTCGCTACGACCGTGACCCCGCAGGCTAACGGCGTGGGCTTCATAACCTTTTTGCGCGAAGAAAGGTAAAAAATAGGCTTCCCAGACGCGAGCATCGGTAAAGGAACCGTGCAAAAACAACAGCGGTGGCCCCTTGGGGGCGGTCGCTGGGCGATGGCTGAGGATTTCTAGCTCCATGGCGGATCTCCTGCAAAGGTTTGGAATCAGGCTTTCAAGACCACATTGGGTAACGGGCGTGTAGGTAGCGCTGTTCTGCCAAAAGAATCGAAAAGGGAATTTCCCGGGCCAGATGCAAGGCAACCCGGTCATTTTGCGCCCGCACCACCACGCCTTCGACGGGCAGGCGTGTTCCCCGCCGGAATTGAAGGAGACCGCTGATGGTCTCCCGCATTGGCGGCAGCGGTTGCTCGATCAGCACGTATTGTAACCCCCGCGCCGAGACATCGATGACGGCAAATGGCTTACCGGCGATCAAAAAGGTGGGTCGCTCCGAGATCGGGAAGCGGATGCGATGATATTGACGGCGTTCTTGTTCTGGTGAGGAAGCCATGAGGGCCAGTCCCGGCAGTGGGAACAAATGGAATGATGATGGCTTAGTTGATGGGCGATTTACCGCTCTGCTCAACCAGCGGGTCTGGATTCGAGTTTACTCCAGAAAGCGCAATCACTTCACAGTGCAAGCTCCCTTGGCTCAGGAGCACGTCCAGGGTTTCACCGACCACGGCTTGACTGGCTTGTCGCAAAACGGTTCCATCGGCAGGTCGGCGCAGGATGGCATAGCCGCGCTCCAGGGTTGCCAAGGGACTTAAGGCATGGAGTTGACTGCTTAGGGCTTGATGACGTTGAGCCGCTACTTGCAGGTGTTGGCGCATCGCATTGCCCAAGTGCCGGGCTAGCAACTGCCATTGGCGACGCTGCACGTCCACCCGGTCGGTGAGCGCTCGCGCACCTAACCGCGCGGCCAAACTGTTGAGAGCGATCCGCTGCCGATTGAGCCGCTGGATGAGCCCCTGCCGTAGACGTTGATCCAGTTCGTCAACGCGCTGGGCGTGACTGAGCAAGCGGCGGCGTGGCTCCTGGCGCACCAGGCGCTGATGCAGGTTCTCCAACTGCCGACGCTGGCGCTGTAACGCCTGTAGTAATGCCCGTTGTAGGCGCTCGTCGAGCGAGTGGAGGGTTGCCAGCCATGCCGATAAGTCAGGCCCAGCGAGAGCCGCCGCCGCTGTTGGCGTCGCGGCGCGGGCATCGGCGGCAAAATCGGCGATGGTCACGTCGGTTTCGTGACCGATTCCTGCCACCACAGGAATTGTGCATTCGCCAATGGCACGCGCTACGGTTTCTTCATTAAAGGCTGCTAAATCCTCCAGTGAGCCGCCGCCCCGCACCAGGAGCAAAACATCGCAATCCCGACGCTGGGCGGCAAGGCGCAGGGCGCGCACCAGGTGGGCAGCCGCGCCTTCGCCTTGCACCGGCGTTGGATAGATCAGGATTGGCAGAGTGGGGCAGCGGCGCTGGAGGGTCGTTAGCACGTCGCGGATGGCCGCGCCGGTTGGTGACGTGATAACGCCGATTTGACGAGGAAAGGCCGGTAGGGGGCGCTTGCGTTCCGGAGCGAACAAACCTTCTTGCTCCAGCTTAAGACGCAAGGCGTCGTAGGCGCGCCGCAAGGCCCCTGCACCGGCTTGTTCCACGTAATCGACGATGATTTGATAATCGCCGCGCGGTTCGTACAGGCTGACTCGACCTCGGACTAGAACCTGCTGCCCGTTCTGTGGGCAGTCGCGAAACAAGAAAGCTCGATTCTGAAAGAGCGCGCAGCGAATTTGGGCGTGGGCGTCTTTTAGCGAAAAGTAACGGTGCCCGGAGGAGGGGCGGGTTAAATTCGATACTTCGCCTTCTACCCATACCGCCGCCAGGCGTTCTTCCAGCAGCGCACGGGCTTGCTGGTTCAGACGGGAAACGGTGTAGGTTTCACGGGTTGTCATCGGAAAATTTCACCCTTTTGCGCGCAACGCTGCATTTTGAATTCGCACCGGTTAAACCCTTCCTATCTACCTTGATAAATCAATAAAAACAGCCAGCAGTGCTATTCCATGTGCCGTGGATTCTTTGTTTACCGGTTACGGGCGCTTAACGTAAACTAGTTTGCTTTATTTCGCTAAGTTCCGAGGCCCGCCGTCATGCGTATTGTGCAAGAAGCCCTGACCTTCGACGATGTTCTCCTGCTTCCTGATTATTCTGCGGTGCTGCCCAAGAACGTAAGCTTGAGAACCCACCTGACGCGAGCGATCACGTTGAATATTCCATTGCTTTCCGCAGCGATGGATACCGTTACCGAATCGCGGCTGGCGATTGCCTTGGCGCAGGAAGGTGGCATCGGCATTATCCACAAGAATATGCCCGTTGAAAAACAAGCCCAGGAAGTCCGGCGGGTCAAGAAGTACGAAAGCGGGATTATTACCGATCCGATTGTGACCGCGCCGACGACAACGATTCGCGAAGTTTTAGCCCTGACCCGCGCCCATCACATCTCTGGCGTGCCCGTGGTGGCTGGAGAGGATCTGGTCGGTATCGTCACCAGCCGCGATTTGCGCTTTGAGGACAACCTGGATGCGCCAGTCAGCACCATTATGACGCCCAAGGAGCGGCTCGTGACGGTGCGCGAAGGGTCCGGGCGTGGGGAGGTGGTCGAACTGTTGCACAAGCATCGGATTGAAAAGGTGCTAGTCATCAATGATCGCTTTCAATTGCGCGGCATGATCACCGTCAAGGACATTCAGAAATCCAGCGATTACCCGATTGCTTGCAAAGACGAGTGGGGGCGGTTGCGCGTGGGTGCGGCGGTTGGCACCGGCGGCGACACCGAAGATCGGGTTGCCGCGCTGGTGGGCGCAGACATCGACGTGATCGTGGTGGATACCGCCCATGGCCATTCCCGCAACGTGCTGGATCGGGTGCGCTGGATTAAGGATCGTTATCCGAAAGTGCAGGTTGTCGGCGGAAATATTGCCACCGCCGCTGCGGCCCGTGATCTGGTGGAAGCGGGCGCGGATGCGGTAAAGGTTGGCATCGGCCCGGGTTCAATCTGCACCACCCGGATCATCGCCGGCGTGGGTGTACCCCAAATCAGCGCGGTGGCCAATGTCGCCGAGGCGTTGCGCGATACCGATGTGCCTGTCATCGCCGACGGTGGGGTGCGCTACTCCGGGGATTTAGCCAAGGCCGTCGCCGCTGGCGCGCATACGGTGATGATCGGCAGCCTGTTTGCGGGCACTGAAGAAGCGCCCGGTGAGGTCGAATTGTTTCAAGGCCGCTCCTACAAATCCTATCGCGGCATGGGTTCTATCGGTGCGATGACCCAGCAGCATGGATCCAGCGACCGCTATTTTCAGGAGGGTAGCGCGGTCGAGAAGTTGGTGCCGGAAGGGATTGAGGGGCGGGTACCGTACAAGGGCAGTGTGCTGGCGATCATCAATCAGTTAATGGGTGGGCTGCGCTCCAGCATGGGTTATGTCGGCTGTCAAAATATCGCCGAAATGCGAGTCAAACCGGCCTTTACGCGGGTCACCAGCGCTGGGATGCGGGAAAGCCACGTCCATGATGTGACCATTACGAAAGAAGCGCCGAACTATCGGGTTGATTGAGAGCCTCTAATTAATCCACCCACTCCATTGGCTCTTTCCCGTTAAAGGGTTAGGAGATGACGCCATGACCGCTCGCGATATTCATCTCGATCGTATTCTGATTATCGATTTCGGTGCGCAATACACGCAGTTGATCGCGCGCCGTGTGCGCGAAATCGGGGTTTATTGCGAGATTCATCCCTACGACGCCGATCCGGCGGCACTGCGCGCTTTTCATCCACGCGGCGTCATTTTATCGGGTGGGCCAGAATCGACTACGGTGACGGAAGGTCCCCGCGCCCCGCAGGTCATTTACGAACTGGGCGTTCCGTTGCTTGGCATTTGCTATGGGATGCAGGCCATGGCCGTGCAATTGGGCGGTACGGTTGAAGCGGCGGACCATCGCGAATTCGGTTATGCCCAAATTCGCGCCCATGGTCATTCCACGTTATTGCGCGATATCGAAGATCACGCCAGCCCGGAAGGGTATGGTCTTCTGGATGTGTGGATGAGCCATGGCGATCGGGTCAGCGCGTTGCCGCCAGGCTTTACCCGCATCGCCAGCACCGCGACCTGCGCTATCGCCGGTATGGCTGATGAAGAGCGGCGCTGGTACGGGGTCCAATTCCATCCTGAAGTCACCCATACTCGGCAAGGTGAACGCATCCTGCGTCGTTTTGTGCTGGATCTGTGTGGCTGTGAACCGCTGTGGACGACCGGCAACATCATTGACGATAGCATTGCCGCGATTCGCTTCCAGGCGGGTGATGATGACGTGCTGCTCGGTCTTTCTGGTGGGGTTGATTCTTCAGTGGTCGCCGCCTTATTGCACCGGGCCATTGGCGATCAATTAACGTGTGTGTTCGTTGATACCGGCTTACTGCGCCTTCATGAAGGCGATCAGGTCATGCGCACCTTCGGCCAGCATCTTGGCGTGCGGGTGATCCGGGTCGATGCCGAACATCGCTTTCTTTCCGCCCTGAGCGGTATCACCGATCCGGAACAAAAGCGCAAAATTATCGGCGCGCTGTTTGTAGAGATTTTCGAAGAGGAAGCCATCAAACTCCGCAATATCAAGTGGTTGGCACAAGGTACCATCTACCCGGATGTCATTGAATCGGCGGGCGCTAAAACCGGTAAGGCGCACGTCATCAAATCGCATCATAACGTCGGCGGGCTGCCAGCGGCGATGCGCATGAAGCTGATTGAGCCGTTGCGGGAACTGTTCAAGGACGAGGTGCGGCGCTTGGGCATTGAGTTAGGTCTTCCTTCAGAGATGGTCTATCGCCATCCCTTCCCCGGGCCTGGGCTGGGAGTGCGCATTCTCGGCGAGGTGCGCAAAGACTATGCCGATCTGCTGCGCCGGGCCGATCATCTGTTTATTGAAGAGCTTTATCGGCATGATCTGTATGCTAAAACCAGCCAGGCGTTTGCCGTTTTCCTGCCGGTCAAATCGGTTGGAGTGATGGGGGATGGCCGTCGGTACGATTACGTTATTGCCCTGCGGGCGGTGGAAACGGTTGATTTCATGACCGCCCGCTGGGCGCAGTTGCCTTATGATTTTTTGGATTCAGTCTCGCGGCGGATCATCAACGAGGTGCCAGGTATTTCCAGAGTGGTCTATGACATCTCAGGGAAACCGCCAGCAACCATTGAGTGGGAATGAAGTCGACGGAGGGTCGCTCCCATGAGCAAATCACCCCAGCCATCGTCATCTGAATTGCGCGGATTGCCAGATACAGAGCGGGGACTATGGACACTGGCCAGTCTGGATCATCTGCGCGAAGCCATCAGCATCGTCGATAAGGATTTGCGCTTACAAGTCTGGAATTGTCGCTTCGCCGAGCTGCTGGATTTTCCACCGGAATTGCTCCAGGTTGGCCTGCCGTTTGCCGTTTTGTTCGACTACAACGCGCGTCGCGGTGAATATGGTCCCGGCGATCCAGAGACGCTGGTCGCGGAACGGATTGACTTAGCGAGGCAGTTTCAAAGCCATAGCTTCGAGCGGACCCGCCCGAACGGGATGGTGTTAAAGATTCGCGGCGAACCGATTGACGAGGGTGGTTTTATCACCCTCTATGAGGACATTACCGCTCGCAAGCACGCTGAACTGGCGTTGCTCGACAGCTACGAGCAATTAGAGGAGCGAGTTCGGGCGCGTACCGCCGAGCTGCAAGCACTCAACGCCCAACTCACCCGTGAGATTGAGCAGCGCCAACGGATTCATACCGCCCTGCGCGAAAGTGAAAACCGGGTGCGTCTGATCACCGACACCGTGCCGGTTTTGATCGCTTATCTGGATGATCAGCAGCGCTATGTCTTCGTCAATCAAAAGCACGCCGAGTGGTTTGGAATGCCGGCTGACGCCTTCCTGGGCCAGCCGTTTGGGGATGTGCTGGAACCGGCTCTGGCCCGTCGGTTACGCGGCCACCTGGCAACGGCACTTGAGGGCCAGAGTACCCATGTTGAGTATGAACTGGTCACCCCCACGGGTCGGATGTATGTTCGCTCCTATTTTATCCCGCATATCACCGAGAACAGCCAACACGGCGCCGAGCGTGTGGTGGGTTGTTTTGTACTCGGTGAGGATCTAACGGAGTTTCGCCAAGCCCAGATGGCGCTTAATCAAGCGCAAAAACTTAAAGCAGTTGGCCAGTTGACCGGCGGAATCGCTCACGATTTCAATAATCTATTGACCGTCATTCTTGGCAATCTGGCCGCAGTCGAGGAGGTTTTGTGCGAACAGCCTGAGCAATACAAGGCGATTAGTACGGCCATGAACGCAGCGCGGCGCGGCGCTGATCTCACCCGCCGCTTGCTGGCGTTTTCCCGGCGGCAAACCCTGCAACCCTGTCTGTTATCGCCACACCAGCAACTACTGGAAATTGCAGAGCTGCTCAGGCGGACGTTGGGACCTGGCATCAACCTGGAAACGCAGGCTGACGATGCCGTGTGGCCTATTTGGGTTGATCCTGGGCAACTTGCCAATGCGGCCCTCAATCTGGCGATTAATTCCCGTGACGCCATGCCAAGGGGCGGCCGATTGCGCATTGAGGCGACTAATGTAACGCTCGATCAGGCCTACGCCAGCCGCTATCCCGATGTCATGCCAGGCGACTATGTGCGCTTTTCTGTCGCGGACACCGGTGCCGGTATGGCTCCAGAGGTGCTGGAACAAGCCTTCGAGCCATTTTTTACGACCAAAGGGGTCGGGGCTGGCACCGGTTTGGGGTTGAGCATGGTGTATGGGTTTGTGCAGCAATCCGGTGGCCATGTGCGAATTCGTAGCCAGGTGGGCAGTGGTACGACGGTGGAGTTGTATTTGCCGCGCTATATCCCTAAGGCGAAAGCACACGCGCCAGTTTCAGCAGCGATTGCTAGGGGTGAAAGTCCGCTGCGCGGGCGGGAGTCAATTCTGCTGGTGGAAGACGACCCGGATATTCGCGATTTCGTAGCGCGCGCCTTGTTGGGATTGGGCTATACCGTTCGTGAGGCACCAAACGGTAAGCTGGCCCTGGACATTCTGGATATCGATATCTCCCTTGATTTGCTATTGAGCGATATGACGATGCCCGGAGGCCTCAGTGGCTTTGACCTGGTAGTCGAGGCTCGGAAACGACGACCGAATCTAAAGATTCTCTGCATGTCCGGTCATGCCGATGGCATCGAAACCAGTCTAAAGCCTCTGGGCTGCGCGCTTTTGGAAAAACCATTCCTGAAACAGGACCTGGCGCGGGCGGTGCGCTCGACGCTCGATAGCCCGGTCGACCCGGCGAACTCTAATTGATCTTTTTGAGTCATGGCTGAGGATTTTCATCGGATCGAAAGCGAGGATCAGCAGTGGATGCGCCGCGCATTCGCTTTGGCCCAGCGCGCTGCTGCGGTTGGCGAGGTGCCGGTTGGGGCCGTGCTGGTGCGCTTGGGTGACGTGATCGGCGAGGGGTGGAATCAGCCTATTGGAGCCTGCGACCCCACTGCACACGCCGAAGTCATAGCGCTACGCGCAGCAGGCAGGCGAATCGGCAATTACCGGCTGATGGATAGCACCTTGTATGTCACCCTGGAACCGTGTGCCATGTGTGCTGGCGCTCTGGTACAAGCGCGGGTCGGGCGGGTGGTGTTTGGCGCTGCCGATCCACGCGCTGGCGCGGCAGGTTCCGTGTTTAACTTGCTGCAATCGCCGATGCTAAATCATCGTGCCGAGGTGTGTGGTGAAGTCCTGGCGGAGCAATGTGGCGCGCTTCTGCGCGATTTTTTTCGCACCCGGCGTGCGAAGCCGGGCTGTGGCGCTTCGGCGATTCTCAGCGCTGATTAAACCCGCTTTCGTTAAAAGCGGGCGGCTGCGGTGCGCGCTGCCCCCAGGATTGAGGTGGCCTCGGTACCGGCTGGCGCGGAACGATGCGAATCTCGCGATTGGGCTGGATGGGTTGGACGGGCTGGATTTGGCCAGGTTGCGGCTGTGGCTGTGATTGCGTGGGTTGCATCACGTCTTCCTGACGCCGCCTCGCAAGTTCGACCGCTTCTTGTTGCCGTCTTTCCTCCAGCAATACGGCTTGCCGCTGCTCTTCCTGGCGCTGTTTGGCCAAGCGAGCTTCGCGTCGCAGCGCAAGAAGGGTTGCGCTTTTGGGCGTGGCTCTTAAGCCTCGACTGATGTAGGCCAACCCTTCATCGATGCGGCCTTGTTGCAGGCTTTGCTTGGCGATGTCTTGATAGTAGGTGGCGATGCGCTGAATGCCTTCGGCAGCGACCGGGTTGGTGGGCTCAAGCTCAAGAACCCGCTGATAGCTTTGCAGGGCGTTACCGCTCGGCGGTGAGATGAAACGTCGGCCACTCATTTGTTGCTGGGCATCGACGAGTAATTGCTGGATTTCCTGCTGCGGTGCTACAACAGGAACGCTTTCGGGCGTGCTTTCAGAAGCCGCCGGCTCAGGTGGTGGTGCCGGAGTACCCGGTTGCGCCACCGCAGCATTCGCTGGGTCGGTCACAATGACGGCAGGTTGCACGGTGACATTCGGATCATTGGTTGGTGCGGTCGTCGCTGGCGCTATGATATTTGGGTCATTGGCGGGTGCAGTCGTCGATTCCGGCAAAGCAGCCGTAACGGTGATATCGCCATTCTGTACGGTAGGCGTTTGCGGGGCTGGGGGTTGGGTGGGCAGGGCTTGCGACGTCAGCGGCGCTGGCTGCGGCGCAGCAGGTGCCTGGGCAGTCGTAGGCGGCGCTGGCGGTGGACTGGTTTCGGCTGTGGCAACTGCCGGTGGCGGCGGAGTGACTGGGGCCGGACGCGCCGCCTGCGGGTCGCTGATATTTTTTACAAGCTGCGGTAAATCTTGTAATACCGGAATTTGCCGAAAAGAGCCGATGGCTATCGCACAAGCGGCCAGCACCGCACTCAAATAAAGCGCAAACCGCTTCAGCCAATGGATAACCCGGTCCTGGAACCGGATCGGGGGTTGAACAGGCTGAACAGGTTCGGTTGGCTCAGCCGGTTCAGAAGGCGCAGCGGCTGTTACTAAAGAGTGTGGACGTTGCCACTTGGGTAAGGAATCCCACACCTTGCGCCAGAAAACTTTAGCCTGCTCGATTGCATCGGCTGCCAGAGGGCGACCGGCGGAATCAGGACGGCCAGTGGATGAGTTCACCGACCGAAAATCGTAGCTCAGTTGCGATGACTGTTTCATTGCGTCGTGGTTGGCCAAGCCGGATTTTTTTGTAAAGGTTTTATGTAAAGGAAAAAGTCGATAGGGATTGGCAAAACTTGGCGATACAGTACAATATAAAACTCTTTCGCCTTTGCTCCAAATCCTTTTCCTGGAGAGGTACCGAAGCGGTCACAACGGCGCCGACTCGAAATCGGATGGGGGTCTAACCGCCCCACGTGGGTTCGAATCCCACCCTCTCCGCCAATTCAAATACTTAGCCGCCTTGTCCGATGGGCCGAAAAGTCGGCAGTTTCGGACTGTGCTTATCCCCACGGGATCCTTCGGTTTTGATCGCCCTCCTTGGAGCTTTCGGGGTTAGAGCGTCAACGCGGCCGAATCATCTAGGCGGGTTCGGTCGGGTCAGCCAACAGTTCGGATATGAGGGATTTGGTTTGCTCGCTCATCACGCGAGCTTCCTCTTTCGGCAGTTTATCAAGCAAAGGCGGGTTGTTAATATAGGTAATTATCTATATTAGCTCGCTATGAACTTCAACTGGGACCCCGCCAAACGCCAAACCAACCTAAAAAAACACGGGTTGGATTTCGCTGAAGCCGAAAGGGTGTTTTCCGGTGAAACCTTCACCTTCAAGGATGACCGCTTCGCCTACAACGAACAACGGTTTATCTCTATGGGCCTGCTTCGTGGCGATGTCGTCATTATTGCCCATACCGAAACCCAGGACACCATCCGCATCATCTCCATGCGCCGAGCTGAAAAACATGAACAGAAACTCTACTTTGCTAACCTCTCCGAGGGATAATCCGGACGAAGCGCCCTCGATCACCCAAGCTCATTTTGATCGGGCCGTTCATCGAGTCAATCTCAAACCCGCGCCCATCAAAAAACAAAAAATCAGCATCACTCTTGATCCTGATGTGATCGCTTGGTTCAAGGAAAAAGCAGGTGAACGCGGCTATCAAACCCTCATCAACACTACCTTGCGCGATGCCATGCAACAACGCCGCATGGAAGACTGCCTACGACAGGTTATTCGCGAAGAAATCGGCAAATGCACTATTTAGAGAGCAGCAGTTTAGAGAGCAGCGGTAGTGGACCTAATCCGTATCCAATAGCTTTGTATCCTCAGTATAAAGTTCGGCTCGTGCGATACGGTCAGTTTGGCACCGTTGCCCGTAACCGTTCCGCTATCGCCGATTTTCGCTCCGTGATCGGGACAATTTTGGACTGCTTTTCTTCGCGGGTTAAGGCGCGATGCTCGGCAATTCGCACTTCATTCTGCCATTCTGCTATGCGTCAGGCAGCCCGTTCCATCGGAGCGGCAAGCGTTAATTCTTTATGGTGTTCTGCATAAAACCACGCAAACAGGGAGTCGGCATCGCGCGTGGCGGGAAATACGGTCGCTCAATTCTTTAGCCGCACGAGCAAATAACTCCTCAGCCCGTATATCAACAGGCTATCAGCATAATCACGCTCGACCTGCCGGGTCAGATCGCGCAAGCTCCGCATAGTCTTCGAGGCAATCAGGTGATCAAGGAGGGATCGCTTCTTTTCCGCCGGAAGCAGGTTAAGACCGTAGTGAGCCAGGATTTCATGCCGGAGGGTTCTTTCGACCTCGGCTTTTCCTCCAGCAGCCTCTGAAGGGAGGGCGGAAGCAATGATTCCAACGGTATTTCGTCCGTCTTTGACGCTTCGGTCGGCTCCGGCGATGGCAGGCGAAAAGAAACCCAGGACTCGTTTGGGTCCGGGATGATCTCCGGGACCAAAAAAGTCCCGCACCGTATGCCTGACCTTGACTTCGAGGTTGCTTTTTTCGGAAACATTCAGTCCTCTCAAGAACTCACCCGCAATCACTTGAACGCGCTCAACCGGCATCCCCTCTGGAGCAGGGGGATCGTCCGGCAACACTGATCAATCCCCAAGCCAAAGCATTGACTTGCTGCGGCTCAGTGAGCGATCTCCAGGTATTTATCAGCGTCCAAAGCCGCCATACAGCCGGTTCCGGCAGACGTAACCGCCTGGCGATAGACATGATCAGCGACATCCCCCGCAGCGAACACCCCAGGCATACTGGTCGCTGTCGCGCCGCCTTCGCTGCCGCCCTTGACCTGAATATAGCCGTTTTTCATATCTACCTGACCGGCAAAAATATCGGTGTTTGGCTTATGGCCGATGGCGATGAATACGCCTTGCAGGATGATGTCCTTGCGCTCACCGCTGATCAGATGACGCAGCCGGACGCCGGTTACCCCGCTTTCGTCGCCTAAAACCTCATCCAGCACGGTATCCAGCTCCAGCCGGATCTTGCCGCTGGCCACCCGTTCCATGAGCTTGTCGACCATGATTTTCTCAGCGCGAAACTGTTGGCGCCGGTGGACCAGAATAACTTCAGAAGCGATATTGGCCAGGTAAAGCGCTTCCTCGACCGCTGTGTTGCCACCGCCAATGACCGCCACCTTTTGATTGCGATAAAAAAACCCATCGCAGGTCGCACAGCCGGAGACGCCTTTACCCATAAACGCCTGTTCGGACGGCAACCCTAAATACTGTGCGCTGGCACCGGTGGCGATGATCAGTGCATCACAGGTGTACTCTGCGGAATCACCCAGTAGCCGAAAGGGCCGCTCTTGCAGTTTTACCGTGTGAATTTGATCGAAGATAATTTCAGTCTGAAAGCGTTCGGCGTGTTTGCGCATCCGCTCCATCAAATCCGGTCCCATCAGCCCTTCCACATCGCCTGGCCAGTTGTCGACCTCGGTGGTGGTCGTCAATTGCCCACCCATCTGTAACCCGGTGATCAGCAGCGGCTTTAAGTTGGCGCGCGCGGCGTAAACAGCGGCCGTATAGCCAGCCGGGCCGGAGCCAAGAATCAACAGGCGGGCGTGTTTGTTGTTCATAAGACAGTCTCCTGATTTAAAAGAACGCTCCGCTAACGCTGTAGCACAGTTTAAGCGGTTTCAATGCATTGCGGAAATTCAAACAGCCAAATGGATCGATAGCAGCTCGCTATAGCGTCCGTCGGCGTTGTAACGTCTCTGTCATCAAATTGCCTTAAATAGGGTGAGTGGTGAAAATCTAAACCTCATTGACGTAAGGACGGCGCAGAACCATTGCCAGAGGACCTATGAGCGCAAAATCGATTTTGATTGTGGAGGATGAGCAGCCGATTCGGGAGATGGTGGTATTTGCCCTGGCGGGCGCGGGTTTCGAGGTGCGGGAAGCCGCCGATGCCCGACAGGCTCAGTCCTGTATCGCCGAGGCGCTGCCCGATCTGGTGTTACTCGATTGGATGCTACCGGGAATCAGCGGCATTGATTTCGCCCGCCGCCTGAAGCGAGAGGAACTGACTCGTGAGTTGCCGATCATCATGCTGACCGCCCGCGCCGAAGAAGAAGATAAGGTGCAAGGGCTGGAAAGCGGTTCGGATGACTACATCACCAAACCCTTCTCGCCGCGTGAGCTGGTCGCGCGCATCCGGGCGGTGTTGCGACGTGGCGGCCCGGCAGCCGATGACGATATCTTGCGCGCTAACGGATTGGCGCTCGATGTCGCCAGCCATCGGATCAGTGCGGATGATACGCTACTGGATGTCGGGCCGACCGAATACCGCTTACTGGAGTTTTTTATGGCCCATCCGGAGCGGGTCTATAGTCGCGGTCAATTACTGGATCGGGTCTGGGGCAGCAATGTTTATGTGGAAGAACGCACTGTCGATGTCCATATCCGTCGCCTACGCAAAGTGTTGGAGCCGCATGGTTATGATGCGCTGATCCAAACCGTGCGCGGTGCGGGTTATCGGTTCTCGACCCGATTATGAGCAGATTGAGATCCTGGCGGAAATTAGCCCAGCGCTTGGGTTTCATCCTTATTCTGTCGGCGTTTTTAGGCGTCATCAGCGAACAGTTGACCTTGACGTTATTAATTGCGGTCTCAGGGTGTTTGGTTTGGCAGTTATGGGCGTTGTATCGGCTGGAGCGTTGGGTGCGGGATAACAAGAGCCTTGAGCCGCCCCCCATCGGCCCGGTCTGGGAAGAGATTGCCGCGCGAATTGGTGCTCTGCGTCGCCAAAACCGCAAGCGCAAACGAAAATTTAGTCGCATGTTGGAGCGTTTCCAGCAGGCCACGGCCGCGCTGCCGGATGCAGCGGTGATCCTTGATGAGAATGATCATGTCGTCTGGTGCAATAGCGCCTCGCAAGGCTTGCTAGGGCTGGTGCAAGGGCGCGATAGCGGTCTGCCGGTGGCCAATCTGCTGCGCAATCCAACTTTTGTGTCGTTTCTGGTGCAACGCCGCCCAGCGGAAAGCGTTGACTTTCCCTCGCCTTTGGATAGCGGGCAGACGCTGAATGCGCGAATCGTACCCTATGGCAAGAAACAGCGCTTGCTGCTGGTCGCCGACATCAGTCGGGTGCGGCGCTTAGAGCAGATGCGGCGTGAGTTTATCGCCAACGTCTCTCATGAGTTGCGCACCCCCTTGACGGTGGTTATCGGCTATCTGGAGACCTTGCTCGATAGTGACAGCCCGGCCCTGGAGCCGTGGCGGCAACCCTTACGGGGAATGCGCCAACAGGCCGGCCGGATGTTGCATATCATCGAAGATTTGTTGATGTTAGCCCGCCTGGAGACGCAAAGAGACCGGACACCGGGCAAACCGGTTGCAGTCCCTCGGCTGCTGGCTGATATCGCCGATGATGCCGTAGCCTTGAGCGGCGAGCAAAATCATCGCATTGACTTGACTGCTGAACCGGATCTGTGGCTGCTCGGCTGTGAAAAAGAACTGCGTAGCGCATTTTCCAACCTGGTGTTTAATGCCGTGCGCTATACGCCAGCGGGCGGGATTATTGAGATTCACTGGTTTGCCGACGCCACTGGGCTTCATTTGGTGGTGACTGATAACGGCGAGGGGATCGCGCCACAGCACATCCCCCGGCTGACTGAGCGATTCTATCGGGTTGATCGTGACCGGTCGCGGGGCAGCGGCGGCACCGGCTTGGGACTCTCGATTGTTAAGCATGTGTTGACCAACCATGGCGGCCATTTGCACATTATCAGCGAATTAGGCAAGGGCAGCCGCTTTGCCTGCGCTTTTCCGCGCGAGTTGCGCGCTGGGCCTTCGGCCGCTTTGCCCGTTATTGGACCTGCGCCAAACGCTTTAGTCGAGACGCCGTAAGTGGTTGGATCCTGAAAAGGGATTCGCTGTGTCGCTCTGGGGGCACGGCCAGGTCAGGCATGATGATAAAACCGCCCCAACATTGTATCTCGCATGTTAAAATAATCGGGTCATCGCGTTCTTTTAACGATGTGCCGATCATCTGGCTAGCCGACAATACGGCGGTTTAGCGCCTCGCGTCAGCCACCCACCAGCGCGGCCGTGGCCGCGTTGTCCGGTTTGGAGGATCGCCCTCATGCGAGAATTCATTCGCCATCCCAGCAACATTCCCATTGAATGCCGCGTCGCCGAGCGCGAGCCAAACCGACCTGCGCGTTTGAAGAACGTCAGCCAGGGCGGACTTTGTTTTCAGAGTGGTCAGGCGCTGCGTCGTGGTACGCACATCCAAATCACCATCCCGGTCAGGGAACCCGCTTTCGAGACGACAGGTACGATTGCCTGGTGCCGTCGCGTTAACGGGCATTATGACGTAGGGGTACAATTCGCCGACGCCAACATCGAATTTTCGGTGCGCATGGTTGAGCAAATCTGCCGGATTCATCAATACCAGCAAGACGTGCTGGAAAAAGAAGGCCGCCAACTTTCCAGCGCGGAAGCAGCGCTGGAATGGGTAGCAAAATACGCCAAGGATTTTCCCTTGTAATCCCCATGAGGCAAAGATTGGCGCTGGCTTGATCAGGTCGCATTTGTGCGAAAATGTCGCCAGAAAGCAGTCGATTGAATCGCCAAGCCTGTGGCAAGAAAAAAGTGAGACTTTATCGATGAAATTGTTGCTGGTTCGCCATGCTATCGCCGAGGACGCGGAAACCTTCCTGACAGCCGGCGGTTCCGATGCCCGACGACCTTTGAGCGAAATGGGCCGGAAAAAGATGCGCAAGGGCGCAAACCGTCTGCGTTCCCAAATTAGCCAGATTGATGTGCTGGCCTGTAGTCCGTTGCTGCGCGCTCGCGAAACTGCCGAAATCATCGCCCGGGCCTATGGCGATATCCCGGTTGTGGAACGCCCAGAACTGGATTACAGCTACCCGCCTGAGGCGGTGCTGAGTTGGTTAGCGCAGTGTCCGGCGGCTACGGTGGTGGCTGTGGGCCATGAGCCGCAATTGGGTTTGCTGGCGGGCTTGTTGTTGGCCGATGTCGCCCGTTCACTGATCATCTTTCGCAAAGGCGGCATGGCCTTGCTGGAATTTTCGGGCCGCCCGACAGCCGGTGGCGGCGTGCTGAGCTGGGCTTTGACCCCTGGCCAACTGCGCAGTTTGAAACAGGATTGACAAGGGGATTGCATGACGCCCGAAGATGTTGCTGCGATTGATCTTGGTTCCAACAGTTTTCACATGATCGTCGCCCGAATCGCCAATGACCATGTGCAAGTGCTCGACCGGTTACGTGAGATGGTGCAATTAGCCGCGGGCCTTGATGATAAGAATCGTTTATCGGAGGACTCGCAGCAGCGAGCGCTGGAGTGTCTGGCGCGGTTTGGTCAGCGTTTGCGCCATATATCGCCACAACGTCTGCGGATTGTGGGCACCAATACCTTGCGGCAGGCGCGCAACAGCGCGGATTTTCTCACCCGCGCCGAGGATGTGCTGGGACACACGGTTGAGATTATCAGTGGTCAGGAAGAGGCGCGCTTGATCTATCTAGGCGTTGCCCACAGTGTGGCCGATGTGCCCGGTCGGCGACTGGTCATAGATATTGGGGGCGGCAGCACCGAATTGATCATCGGCGAGAAGTTTGATCCGCTCCATCTGACCAGCCTCAAGATGGGTTGCGTCAATTTGAGCCGCGCCTGTTTTGCCGAGGGCAAGATCACTGAAAATCGGTTGCGTGAAGCCGAGTTGCGCGTGCAGTTGCGCCTGGAGCCGGTCCGCGAGGAATATGTCGATCTGGGCTGGCAGGTGGTTACTGGCGCATCTGGCTCAATCAAGGCCATTCAGGAGGTCGCGGCGCGCGAGGGGTGGGGCCGGGAGGGCATTACCCTGGAGGGATTGCGGCGTTTGCGCGTGGCTTTACTGGATGCGGGTAACGTAGCGACAGTGGCGTCGCGCTGGCAGCTGGAGCCGGCGCGGGCGAAGGTCTTCGCTGGTGGTTTCGTGGTATTGCACGGGTTGTGCGAAGCACTCAACATTGACAGGTTGGCGGTATCGGACGGCGCGCTGCGCGAAGGCGTGATTTATGATCTACTCGGTCGGATTCGCCATGAGGATGTGCGGGATCGAACCATTGCGGCTGTAACCGAGCGCTACGGTCTGGATCGGGCACAGGCGGAGCGGGTGAACGCAACCGCGCGCGATCTGCTGGCGCAGGTTGCCGCCGAATGGGGCTTGGATCGTGAGGAATTCGCCCAGGCTTTGGAATGGGCGGCGCGCTGGCATGAGATCGGTATGCTGCTGTCCTATCATCAATATAACCGACACGGCGCTTATATTTTGCAAAATGCGGATTTGCCGGGGTTTTCCCAGACCGACCAGACGTTGCTGGCCGCCTTGATCCAATATCATCGCCGCTCATTTCCAGCCGATGCCTTTGCCCACCTACCGCGTGATATCGCTCCCCTGGTTCGGCGGCTGTGCGTGTTGTTGCGGCTAGCTGTGGCGCTCAATCGCGCGCGCAGTCGTCAGCCGCCGCCGACGCCTCTATTGGCAGTCGCCGATCAACGGCTTGAATTGCGCTTTCCGGCAGGCTGGCTGGATGAACACCCGCTGACCCGAACGGATCTTGCACAAGAAGCGCGCTTCTTGCGCAAGGCAGGGTTTCGGCTCGATTTTGCCTGAGCTTGTCAAGTCAGCCACGCGCTTGATCACGGCTTAGGTTTCAGGAAGGGTTGTAGCAGGAGTCCGTCTAAGCGGATCGCTCGCCAGTCACGGAAATACTCTAACCCGATGATCATGCCAGGGTGGCCATCTTGCGGTTGGTCTTGGTAAGTGCCAAAGAGCCGGTCCCACCAGGGTAGATTGAAACCGAAATTGCTATCGGTTTCTGTGCGGTGAATGGAGTGATGAACCCGGTGCATGTCGGGGGTGACGATCAGCCATCTAAGCAGGCGATCCAGTTTGGGCGAGCAATAAACATTGCTGTGATTAAACATAGCCGTTGCATTCAGCAGCACTTCAAAGAGCAAGACCGCGACCGGTGGCACGCCCAACGCGGTGACGAGCGCTAACTTGATCAGCATCGACAGCATGATTTCCAAAGGATGGAAGCGCAGTGCTGTGGTCACATCCAAATCCAGATCAGTGTGATGAGTTCGATGTAAGCGCCAAAGCGGCGTCAATTTATGAAAGGCTACATGTTGGGCGTAAACCGCCAAATCCAGCACGAGCAAAGAAGCGATGACCGCTGTCGTTAAGGGGATCTCCAGCCAGTGGAACAGGCCCCAGCCGTTGTTGGCCGCAACCTGGGCTGCACCGACGGCCAGCAGCGGGAAGAACAGCCGCAGCATCACGGTATCGATTGCGATAAGACCCAGATTAGCTGGCCAGCGGCGGGCGCGCGCCAAACCCAGCAAACGACGTGGCTGCTGCCATTCCCAGACCATCATCGCCAGCAGCACACTGAGGAAACAACCCAGTCGGATGCCAGGCTCATGGGTTAATAACCACTCATTCATTGGAAAACGTTCCTCCTGGCTCAGTAAAGTGACTTAGCCCAAAATCCGCCAATCCTGGTTGGGCTATAATCCTGTTCCCGGCAGTTGCTCATCCCTGGCAGAGGCTATTCGTGTGACCAGCTTACCTCAGATTGTTAGTGGCCAATATCCCGGCGCTCGCCCGCGCCGTCTGCGCCGCGATGACTTTTCCCGTCGGTTAGTGCGGGAGACTGTATTGACGACCGCTGATCTTATCCAGCCTCTGTTCGTCATTGAGGGTGAGCGGCGACGTGAGCCGGTCGCTTCCATGCCAGGCGTTGAGCGCATGACGATTGATGAGCTGGTGCGTGAAGCCGAACTGTTAGCGAGCGTGGGTGTACCCGCGGTGGCCTTGTTCCCGGTGACCGCGCCAGAGGCCAAAACGCTGGATGCAGCCGAGGCTTATAACCCTGTTGGGCTGGCGCAACGGGCAGTGCGCGCCTTGAAAGGCCAGATACCGGAACTTGGGGTGATTACCGACGTGGCTTTGGACCCGTTTACTAGCCACGGTCAGGATGGGTTGGTCGATGCAAACGGCTATGTCTTGAACGACGAGACGGTCGCTGTATTGGTGCGCCAGGCTCTTTCACACGCCGAAGCAGGGGCTGATATCGTTGCGCCTTCGGACATGATGGATGGGCGGATCGGTGCCATTCGCGAGGCGCTGGAAAGCCATGATTTTATCTACACGCAGATTTTGGCCTATTCCGCCAAGTACGCATCGAGTTTCTATGGGCCGTTTCGTGATGCCGTCGGCTCCGCAGGCGCGCTGGGCAAGGGCAACAAATACAGCTATCAGATGGACCCGGCCAATAGCGATGAAGCCCTGCGCGAGGTCGCTTTGGATTTGGAGGAGGGGGCCGATATCGTCATGATCAAGCCCGGTTTGCCGTACCTGGACATCGTGCGCCGGGTCAAGGAGCAATTCGCCGTTCCCACCTTCGTCTATCAGGTCAGCGGCGAATACGCCATGCTGATGGCAGCAGCTCAGAAGGGCTGGCTGGACGAGCGGGCAGTGGTCCTGGAATCTCTTTTGAGCATCAAGCGCGCTGGAGCCGACGCCATTTTGACCTATTGCGCTGGCCGGGTGGCGGGCTGGTTGCTCCAGGGATGACAAAACGGCGGCAGGTTTGGCTGGTTGCGGGCGTGGCCACTTTAGCGCTGAGTAGTTTCTTCTTAGCGGTTATGCGCCCGCCCGGCGGTCAAGCTTCCAGGCTGGGCCAGGATTTGCCCTGGCAAATTGTGCACAGCCCGGACGGAGCCACGATTAGCGTATTTGGCTTGACGCTAGGCCAGAGCACCCTATGGGATGCAGTCAATAAACTGGGGCGTCGCTACGAATTCGGTCTATTTCAGGACAAAACGGACCAATTAAGTTTGGAAACCTATTTTCGCGATGCGGTCGTGGGAGGGTTAAATGCGCGTTTAGTGATCCTCGCCCATTTACCGGACGCCCGCTTACAGGCGATGCGTAGTCGCTCCAGCGCCAGCAAGCCCAGTGCTGTGGGCGGTCGGCGTTACCCGGTGGCCGAAACCGATCAGGAGTTCGCGTTAAGCGCTACGATCGCAGCGATCACCTTTATGCCGGTTGCTAAATTCGATGCTGATTTGGTCCGTGCTCGTTTTGGCGAGCCGACTGAACGCATCGCGGCCAAAGAGGGCGTCCACTGGCTCTATCCCCAATCGGGGCTTGATCTATTGCTCAGTGAGAATGGCGAGGCGTTACTGCAATACGTCCCACCGGCTGATTTTGCAGAACGATTACGCGCGCCATTGATCGATCAAAACCCATCTTTGTAGGGGATGATCACCAGGAAATGTTGTTCATTCGCGAAGATCATGCACATCAATCAGGATATTACCGGCTACAGCATTGGTGCCACGCACGATAGCTGTGTAAGGACCGGGCTGAAGCGTGGTCACGAGGGCGGATTCACGGGGATCACCCGGAGCCTTACCGGTTGCCTCAATCGCCGAGGCTTGATCTGTGCGCCAGTTATCGTTGTTGGCGATAACCGTTTGCCCCCTATACAGCGTTAAAGTGGGATCGGCCAGCGCATCAGAGACGCCAGCCGCACTCAATGTTGGCCCTATAGCCCGAATCAAAACCCGCTTAGGATGGGTGCCGCCAACAATAAAACCGGCAATCATGACCCCATCACGGGCTTCGGTGCGGCCACGGGTGGAGAGGTTGGTTAGGAGGCTTTCGGTAGGGCCGGTCTCGAAGATTTCAACCAGGGCATTGCCGGTGGTGTCGCTTACGCCGCGCACGATGGCAGTATACAGACCGGGATTAAGGGTGATGAGGATGGCTGCCTCTTGCGCATCTTGCGGTGCTTTACTGGTGGCGGTAATGGCAGCAGCCTGCTGATCTTGCCAATTATCGTTGCGCGCCAGCACATCCTGGCCTTTGTGAAGCGTCAGGGTCGGATCATACAATAGATTGGATATTCCTGCTTTAGCGAGCGAGGGACCGATAGCCCGAATAAGCACTTGCTTAGGGCTGGCTCCAGTGATGCCAAACCCGACAATCATCACCTCATCGCCCGTCCCTACCCAGCCGCGAGTGGAAAGGTTTTTTAGTCGTTCGGTCGTCAGCGCCGGGTTTTGAGCAGATGCGCCGCTCTCGGTCGATGCGGTCTTTTCAGGCAGGGATGCTGTTGTTTTGGAACTGCTAGAAGCAGGGGTTGTATTAGTTGTTTTACCAGATGTTTGCTCTATTGGCTGTGCCGGAATGATTGCTTTAGCTTCATTGGAAAAACCGCTCTGACGGTCCCCTGTGCCAAACGCTTTGACTTTAAAATAATAAGTCCCGGCAGGGAGATCGGGGGTGGTATAGGTGGTTGAGGTAATCAGGCCAGGCGGTGCAGGGAGAATGGCGGTGCCAGGCGTTGTTGTTGATCGGTAGTAGAGGCGATAACCCTCTACCGAACCTGAGCTGGCGCTCCAGGCAAGGGTGATTCGGGCCGCAGCGGCCGGAGAGGATAGAAAACACCCATACAGTAAGATAGTCAGTAAAAATAGCGCATTAAAAAGGCTAACAGCTGGCGTCATCCTTGAATAGCTTATTTCGTGTAACGCTTTGGTCTGTGGGCTATGTACAAAACAACTTCTTGGCAACGATGAAGAAAAATAACTATTTCGATACATAATGGGCATTATTTTAAGCCTTATGACGAATCCGAGGCGCGAATCATAAGCTTTTGACTGGTCCTGGTCATCTAATAATTACTATTTAATATAAAAATCAAAATATTGTAATAAATGGATACTGTGTATGTAGTCATAGTGATCGAAAATTGACTTACTGGCCTATTTTGAGGCGTGTCAGCTAAGCAGGCTATGTATAGCAAAATCGAATAAAAGTGATCATAATTGATTGGAGCGAAAGAGAGCATCGACAGAGCAGAGGGTTTGTTTGCGGATGGCTTTGGCCTGCGCCCATTTATGCTCAATGGGGTTGAGGTCTGGCGAGTAAGGCGGGAGGTATTCGAGGGTGTGACCGGCCTGGCGAAGGGTATTTTGAATATCAGCGCGTTTATGGAAAGTGG
>Ga0209573_1000489_pt1 | contig 82815 bp, 58 predicted proteins | sample TNRBio252014_DNA_FD_185870 | JGI IMG/M metagenome (GOLD analysis project Ga0209573, IMG submission 185870) | Wastewater treatment Type I Accumulibacter community from EBPR Bioreactor in Madison, WI, USA - TNR Reactor_6/25/2014_ DNA (SPAdes)... | ecosystem: Engineered > Bioreactor > EBPR >... | reverse complement strand
GGGTTTAACCCTGCTCGACTAGTCATTTCGAGATCTGTTATTTCTACATCATTTATTATGTTAGATTTTGATTGCATGTCTTATTCACCTATTAAGTGTAGATCTGATTTTTAATTACTATGCAATATTAACGAATGAAAGGCTAGTTTCGTTGAATAATAATTGATTTTTATGAAAAATAATCGCGGAAATTAGGTCCTAATAAAACTATATTAGCCTCCAATAACACCAGTTGAGTATGTTTAGTTGCTTTGATTTTTCTTTTTAAAGGAAAGAGGATTAAAGGTTTATTGACTTGACATTTGCAGAATAACCTAGTTTCAATTATTGTTGTTATAAAATTAAGAAATAGGATGACTATCGAGATTGTTTTGGTATCGTACAATCCAATATAATTATTTGTTATTAATTTATAGAAAATTGGTCGTTTTTAGCGTACACTAAACATAAGTATTAATTTTGGTAAGTGAAAAGATGATAAGAAGGGTGTTGATTCCATTTATTTTGTTATTTTTAACTTTGCTAATTGGTGTAGCGATATCTCAGGAGCCTGAAAAGGTTAGTGATAAATCGTCTGCGGAGCTAGTTTTTGGCTATGATGCAAAGTTAGTGCGAGAGATCGGGGGTAGTTTCAACTCGATCAAAATTGCTTTAGATTCTTTCGCCCAAAAAATAAACTCCAGATTTGCTTTAAAGTGGCACAAAAACACATCTGAAATGATTGATGCTTTAGATGAAGATAAAATTACTTGTGCGTCTATTATGGCACTATCGTATTTGTTTTCAGAAAAGAAAAATATAAAACCACTGGTCGCGGCGATAGCTTCCTATAGTGAAGATACCACTGTAAGATATGTGCTGGTTGTACGCAAAGATTCTGGTATTAATACATTGGAAAAATTGGAGGGTAAAATTTACGCCATTTGTAAAGCCGATGAAGTGGGCGGTTTATATGTTTCAACGGAATTAGCTAAGAATAAATTGAAATCGATACATAATTTTTTTGATAAAACTCAATTGTACGATAGTCAAGAAGAGGCCTTCTACTCAGTTTATTTTAAAAAGAGTTCAGCCACTTTAATTAGTGATGATACATTAAAAATGATGATGGAGCTTAACCCCGCTATAAAAGATCAGATTCACATTATTTGCACATCAGAAAAGTATATTGTTGGTGGGTTGTTTGTGAATGTAAATATAAATAATGATTTAGAAAAAGGTTTGATTGAAACTTCCGTGAATCTTCATAATACCGTAAGCGGTAGACAAACATTAAAATTAGTTCGAATGAAAAAATTACAAAAAATGACGGATGCAGATTTTGATGGGATAAGAGCGTTGTTGAAAGAATATAAAGAATTAACGAATACAGACTATAAGGAGATTTATGAAAAAATGCAATAAGATTTGGTGTAAATCTATATTCCTTTTGTTTTGTTTTGGTATGAGTAGTGTATTTGCAGAGGATAAAACACTTTCGCTTGAGGAATGCTTAAAAATAGCATTTGAAAAAAATAGGCGTTTGGATATTTCAAAAGTTCAAGTGCAAATTGCAAAAAATCGTTATGAACAAGTTTTGTCTTCCTTTTATCCGTTAATAAGTGCAAAGTTAGGCGGCTTTTACATCAATAAAGGGCAGCAGTTTAAAAACCCAGCCATAAATATTGCGTTAGACCCTCAATTTGTTGATTTACAAGCGACAGCATTAGCACAATCCCAGTTATCATTACAAGGCGTTACGGCTGCGACCGTTGGCCAGGATGCCTATTTAGCTCAATTAAATGCAACCAAAGGAATAATATCCTCAAATATAAGTGGTATTCATGTAGACGAACAAGTCGTAGACATTACAAGCAAATGGACCGGTACTGGTAGTTTGGATTTAGTCTACCCTTTGTACACAGGTGGTAAAAGAAGGGCGTATAAAAAGATTCAATCTGTTGGTGTTGATAATGCACAAATTGCAAATGAACAGGTGATGATGGAAGTTGTATTTGATGTTAAGCGACTTTATTATTTATCGGTTTTAGCAAAGGAATTACATCAAATCGTCAGTGATTTAATTGAAGAAATGAATGTTTCTTTGGAATTAATAGAGAAAATGTATAAAACAGATAAGGATTTAGAAATTAGTAAAGCGGATTATTTGAAGCATAAGATTGCCGTTGAACAGATAAAACTTATCAAATTACAAATTGAGAAAAACAGGCGCGATTTGGCCAAAGCATTGGCGTTTATTATTGGTATAGAGGGTGATGATAATGTGCTGCCAAAATCAATGGAGCTTGCTGAGTTTGCAATGCTTAGTTTAAACCTTAATCATATACAAATTGAGAAGAAAATTATTTCTTTTAACCCCGATTGGAAAACATTGGAAAATGCCCTCATTATGCAAGGGGAAAATATTAAAGTTAGTCAGGGGGATTATTACCCTACACTTGCGTTAGTTGGTAGTTTGGGGTTTTTGGAAAATAATAAAGATACAGGTAATGTATACAATATTGACGAAAGAAATTATACTGTGGGGTTAGCACTAGAAATTCCTTTGTTTAATGGCTTTTTAACCAAAAAAAAGATTACAGAGAAACGCTTAGAAATGCAAGCCCTAAATAGTCAGGCTTTATTAGTAAAAGAGGCCATTCGAATGAAAGTTGTAAATTTACTCAATCAAATTAGCTCCCTTTCAAATGAAATGGAATTAGAAGAGTTAAGTTTGAAATTGTCATTAGATCTTGTAGATGCTGAAACAATGGCATATAATATAGACAAAAAAAAATGGGAAGATTTATTAAATGCTCAAGTGTATCGGTCTTTTATTAATGCCCAATTATTGATTATGCGGTTTGAGAGATTAATTGTGCAAGGTGAATTAAATAAATTAATTGGTAATGAGATTTTAAGTAATAATGAAAAATAAATCAACTAAAGGCAGTATATTTTACCAAATACTTTTTACGCTTATTGGGGTGTTTTTAATTGTAATTTTGTTTAGTTCTTTTGTTTTGATTGAATATCACAATCGCAATCAAAATAAGAACTTCAAAGATTTCTCCAAAACAATTGGTGTTTCGCTTTCCCATTTTTACCAACGAGCAATTGCGGAACTTGAAATTGGTAAAATTGTCATTCATAATTCAGAAGTTGTAAAAATTAATCCTAAGATTGCTTATATCTGTGTGCGATTAAATGATTATGATAAAGTCATTCTAAATACATATAAAGGCAGATGGCAGGAAATGGAGCTTTTTGCCCTCGACATGCCAATGGATACAGGTCGATTTGTATCATCAAATAATAAACTGCTACCTAATGTGGAAGTTGATATTTTTGAATATTTATACCCGATTGTGCAAAACGATACCGTTTTAGGATGGTTTTTAATTGGGGTTGATATTAGTGAAGATCGAAAAGATTTCGAAAATTTCTTGTTAGCAATTTTATCATTTGAAATTGGGTTATTTTTTATTTTAGTTTTGATTTCTTATATTTTTACAAAGAGAATTACATCACCTATTATTAAATTGCATGAAGGTGTTAAGCAATTTGCGCGTGGTGAAAAAAAGGTTGAAGTTAGCATTACTGCTAAAAATGAATTGTTTGATTTAGGGCAATCTTTTAATCAAATGACAAAAAAAATTGCAGAAATCAATGAAGAATTAGAGCTAAAGGTTTTAGAGCGAACAAAAGAGTTGGAAGAGAGCATTGAAAAATTAAAGATGGCTCAAGACTTAGCTCAAGAAGCTGCTATGCAGGCTGGTATGGCAGAAATTGCGACAAATGTTTTGCATAATGTGGGGAATGTTTTAAATAGCGTTAATGTTTCGGCTGGTGCAATTAAAGACTTATTATTTAATTCAAGCACTAACCATTTACCAAAACTATCCAATCTAGTTACTCAAAATAAAGATAATATCGGTGAATTTTTAACAAAAGACCCAAAAGGTAAATTAATACCCGAATATTTCGCTGAGATTTCTAAAGAAATTTCTTTGGAAAAAGATTCTTTGAGAGCAGAGCTTGATCGACTTATTATAAAAATTAACAGCATTAAAGAAATTATTGTTTTGCAACAGGATTATGCGACTCGTTCCGAAATCAAGGAAAAGGTTAATTTAAAAGAGTTGATAAACGATTCAATTGTTATTACGGGTTTGAACACTATTAAAACTAAAATAAATTTGCTTTTAAGGTTGGAAGATTTACCTAACCAAATAATAAATAAACACAAGGTAGTGCAGATTTTAGTTAACCTATTAAAAAACAGCAAAGAAGCATTGTTAGAATATGAATCGAATCAAGAAAAAACCATTATAGTAGAACTAAAAAAAAATAGTGAAAAAACCTTTCAAATAATAGTTTCAGACAATGGGCCGGGTGTTGACCCTAAAAATATCGCCAATTTGTTTCGGCATGGGTTTACAACGAAAAAAACGGGGCATGGTTTTGGACTTCATAGTGCAGCTAATGATGCAAAAAAAATGGGGGGGCAACTTTATTGTGAGTCAGAAGGTCTTGGAAAAGGAGCTACTTTTATATTTGAATTGCCTTGTGAAGGGTAACTTAATTTTGGTTTAGCAAATGAAGGATAATTTTTCGAGTAAATCAAATGAATACTTAAAATATCGACCAACTTATCCGATAGAACTTTATTCTTATATTGATTCAATAATTGTAAATAAAAGTGCAGTTTGGGATTGTGGTACCGGCAATGGTCAAGTAGCCATGGAATTATCGCCTATTTTTGAAAAAGTTTATGCAACTGATATTAGTCAGTCACAACTCGAGCAAGCACCTAAAGAAAAAAATATCGAATACTCAATTCAGAGAGCAGAGAAAACAAATTTTTGTAATGATTTATTTGATTTAATTGTTGTGGCTCAAGCGATTCATTGGTTTGATTTTGAAAAATTCTATATGGAGGTGAATAGAACAGGAAAACCCAATTCTTATATAGTTGTCATTGGGTATGGGCTGCATCGAATAAACCCAGATATCGATAAAGTTATTCTAGAATTTTATAAAAATATTATCGGTAATTATTGGGATATTGAACGGAAATATCTAGATGAAAACTACCAAACGATTCCATTTCCGTTTCAAGAAATGGAAGTGCCACAGTTTAAAAATTCCTATAATTGGTCTTTTGAACACTTAATAGGGTACCTAAGAACTTGGTCGGCGGTCAAACATTATATAAAAGCAAAGCAACAAGACCCTGTTGACTTGATTGAAAATAGAATTAAGGAGCTTTGGGGAGAAGAATCTACACTTGCTGTTGATTTTCCTTTATTATTACGAATTGGTAAGGTTAAACCTATCTAAAATTATTGTTATATAACTCAGAATGATTTTATGCATTTGTAAAATTATTGTAAAACCTTTAAAATCGCATGAATTATATTGCAAAAAAAATCAATATAATATTTTGGTTTGATATAATTGGTTTTAGTTTTTTTATTCCATTTACGATAAGGAAAAATTATGAATTTTAAACGCTACCTATTCATTATTCTTTCATTTGTACTTTTAACCCTAATTACCTATGGTAAGGATTTGGCTTTTAAGCCAGCTTTAGTTGATTTTGACGCTTATGAAACCCTAGTAAAAAAAGTTAAAGATCATCGAAAGACTAGGCTTTTGAATTGGGATGATTTTTTAGCCGCATCAAAAGAATCAAATGTAATTATTTTAGATGCCCGTTCTGCAGCTATGTTTAATCAAAAACATATTAAAGGGGCAATCAATTTAAACTTTTCTGATTTTACGCAAAGAAATTTAGCAAAAATAATTCCTAATGTAAACACAAAGGTATTAATTTATTGCAATAATAATATTGAAGATGATGAGTCAAGTTACCCAACCAAACAAAAAACTACTGCAAAAAAATCGGATAATTTAACTTTAGCGTTAAATATACCGACTTATATTAATTTATATGGTTATGGTTACCAAAATGTTTTTGAATTAGCTGAGATGATGAGTGTTAATGACGAGAGAATTGAATTTGAGGGAACCTATTTAAAGAATAAGTAGTGAGTTATAAAATATGGTTTTATAATTTTTTGATAGCATTATTAATTGTGGTTGGTTCTGCCATAGCACCTAGCCCTTCATCCCCACAGGCTAAAACTTTTGAAATGGGGGGCTTAACCTGATAGCCCCATTTTTTTATGATTTTTAGTTGTGTTTTTGTTATGGGGTGTTGCCACATAAAGGTATTCATGGCCGGAGCTACTAAGATTGGTTTATTGAAATCCCAAGCGCGACAAATGCTAGTTAGAAGGTTATCGCATTGGCCATTACTTATTTTTGCGAGTGTATTTGCGGATAGGGGGGCGATGAGTAAAATGTCTGCCCATTTTTTTAGTTCAATGTGCAGAACAGCGTCGCCCTTTTTTTCCCATTGGTGCCACTCTTGCTTATCGCTAATAACGGGAACTTTGAATTTAGGTATGGTTTGCAAAAAATGCAGAGCTGCCTCTGTTGCCACTATTTTGACTTCAGCCCATTTAGAAATTAATTCGTAAAGCTCTAAGGTTTTAATTGCAGCCACACTGCCCGTAACACCTAGAATGATTTTCTTTTTAGTTTTGGCCATAAAAATTATAAGATTAATTTTGGGTTACTTCAAAAAAAAAGCCAAAGGCAATGCAAATTAACTTTTTACATTGCCTCAATTTTTTTTGGTTTTTATTTTGCAAATTCCTCAACGCGTAATTCTCTAATAACGGTAACTTTTACATGCCCTGGGTATTGCAGTTCCGTTTCAATTCGTCCTGCAATATCTTTAGCTAGAACCAAAGCTTTATCGTCAGTGATTCTTGTTGCATCGGCTAATACGCGAACTTCTCGACCTGCTTGAATGGCAAAGGATTGTTCTACACCATCGTAACTATTGGCAATTCCTTCAAGATCTTGTAATCTTTTGACATAAGATTCAGAAGTCTCTCTTCTAGCACCAGGTCTAGCTGAAGAAATGGCATCTGCTGCCATGGCTAGAAACGAATAAACACTTATCATTTCTACATCTTCATGGTGAGAAGCTATGGCATTAATAACCAACGGATGCTCATCATATTTTTTTGCTAATTCTGCGCCAATTTGAGGGTGAGTTCCTTCCATTTCTTGATCTGCGGCTTTGCCAATGTCATGTAAAAGACCGGCTCTTTTAGCCAAGGTTATATCCACTTTTAGTTCACCAGCCATATTCGCACACAAATCAGCTACTTCTTTGCTGTGTTCCAACATATTTTGCCCATAACTAGTACGGTATTTCATTTTGCCTAAATAATATCTTAATTTTTGATGCATTTTGCCTAAGTTCATTTCATGACAAGTATGCGTGCCAATTTCGATTAATTCTTTTTCTAAAAGTTCTTCTACTTGGCGTACAACTTCTTCGATTCGCGCTGGGTGAATACGACCATCCTTTAATAACATGTACATGGAACGCTTTGCCACTTCGCGTCTTAAGATATCATAGGAGGAAAGAATTACGACACCAGGGGTATCATCAACTATTAGGTCAACGCCTGTTGCTTTTTCAAAGGCACGAATATTACGACCTTCACGACCAATGATTTTACCTTTTAGATCATCACTCGGTAAATCAACAGAAGAAGTAGTTGTTTCTGCCGATACTTTGCTAGCCATTCTAGTGATAGCAAGACCAATAACTTTTTGTGCATATAATTCAGATTCTTCGCTAATTTTTTCATTATTTTCGCGAATTATTCTCGCGGCTTGACTTTCAACCTGATCTTTAATTTTTGCTAAAAGTAAATTTTGTGCTTCTTCCTGTTTTAATCCTGTTATTTTCAACAATAACGCTTTTTCTTCCTGAATGCTTTTTTCGAGTTCTTCTTGTTTTTTTTCTAAATTATTGCGTATGTCTTTATTTCGATTTTGGTTTTTTTTGTTTTCTACTTCTTGCGAATCGATGTATTCTGCGCGTTTTTCAAGTAAAGCTTCTCTTTTTTCGATTTGTTTTTCTAATTCTTTTAGTCCAGTTCTTTTCTCAGAAAATTCTTGCTCTATTTCTTTTTTGTATTTACTTACTTCTTGCTGAGATTCTTGTTTTGCATCATTTTTAATTTTAATTTTTTGGGTCTCTAAGAGGTCTTGATATCTTTTATTTTCTTCATCTTTCGTTTGAGCTATTTTAGATTTGATGAAAAGAAATGTAATCGCAAAACCAACTACAAGACCAACACCTAAATAGGGAAGTTGATCAGTGAACGACATGGGTTATCCTTTATAAAGTTTACAAATTTGACAATTAAGTTATCAAAATGAAAACACCCATAGAGCATATAGCAATAAAATTCGACAAACAGAAATTGATAAGATTCTAATTCATCATTAATGCTGACCTTTGTTTTTTAAAGAAAGTACTATTCAGTATTAATTATTTTTCGTTATATTTTTTGCTAGCTTTTCAGCTAGGTTTGCTTGAGTATTTACAGTTTGACTTTAACATTATATATATAAATTCAAAATTTACAATTTTTTTATAGATATTATCGTTTATAAAATATAAAATATTCAAAAGTTGAACTTTGACTGTTTGTTAATAAATTGTAAAATTATCTCGTTTTTCGATTATTTTTATTGGTTAGGTGCGTTGTATGAATTCCGATATAAAAATTGGGATTATCGTCCTGTTTTCAATTGTCTCGGGCATTGGGTTTGTACTTTTAGCCGCACCTAGCCCAACGGATAAACCTCAAAACGAAAAAACAATCGTTTCCAGAATTTTTGAAAAAGATAAAGATTCGGAGAGAAAATCCTATTTAGATACCGACTTCAAATTAGACTTATATACTAAAGATGAACCTAAATATGTAGAACCAAAGATTGTAAAAAAAGTAGAAATTGCCAAATCAGAACAAGTTGATTTGCCAAATGAAAACAAAGTTGTTTTGCAAAAAGATAGCGGTTCCTTGCAAGCTGTAAAAAATAATCCTATAGAAATAGTTGAAAATAATGTGCCAGTGACCGATGTAACTCCTAAAGAAACACCTAAAGAGCAAGTTGAAAAACCGATTGTTAAAAAGGAACTTGAGGACTTTACATACACTGTTAAAGAAGGGGATAATTTATCAAAAATTGCGCGAGCTCACTATAACGATGGTAGCAAGCACGAATTGATTTCACTGGCAAATAATGGTATTAAATCGGAAAATTTAAAGATTGGGATGAAACTATTATTACCTGGTGCGGAAAGCACAAAAAAATTAAGTGCAAATATTAAAGTGGTTGAGAAAAGCACTAATGTCGAAAATAATAAGCCCGTTATATATAAAGTGAAGGCAGGCGATACAATTTCTACGATTGCTAGGAAGATTTATGGTAAATCGTATTCTTTGGATGAAATTAAAAAGGCAAACAATGGCAAAGATCTCAGCCGATTAAAAATTGGTGAAAGCCTTATAATGCCGGTACAGAATAAAAAAAATAATTAAGACAACTTATTCTACTTAGGATTATCAAATGAAGTTTTTTAAAATAGTTTTAGTGCTATTCGTAATGTCAGGTGGTTTGCTCATTGCTCAAGAAGAAGCCAAAAAAGATTCAGAAGTTCAAAAGATTTTTTTATCAAAAACGGAGCTATCTTTAGAAGTTTTAATTGAAGCTATTTCAAAAGTTGGCCCTGAAGAATATAGAAACAAAATAATTTTATATGATTCTACAATAACTAAATCCACAGCCTTTAAGATTATAAAATCGAAATCCTTACAATTGGATATGTCTGACCCTTATGCGGAATTTCGAATGATTGAATCCTTTTTAAGTTTAAATGGTTATGCAGTGGTTCCGAGTTCGCCATATTTATTAGTTGTTAAATCTAGCGTTGCACCCCAATATAATATTAAAATTTTAAGTGACGATGAATCTAAAAATACTCACATTAAACATGACGAGATTGCAGCAAAAATGTTAAATACTGTTCATGTGCCTTCTGCAGAAGTCACACGACAATTACAACAATTTTTTACTAATAACACCACTAAAGATGTTCAATTTTTGCAATTGCCTACAACAAATGGAATTATGATTTTGGGGCCAAAATCTACTATCAGTTTTTTAGCTAGTATTATAAAAATTTTAGATGTGCCTGGTGAAGTGAAACGGATTGAAATTATTAAAGTAAATTATACATTACCAAAAGAATTGACAGCCAAGATAAAGGATTTGCGTGGACAACCAGCACCAAGAGCTCCTGGAGCAGTAAGCGCATCGGGTCCGATTTTAATACCTGACGATAGAACGATGCAGATCATCGTTAAAGGTACAGATGAAGAAATTAAAGAGATAAAAGATTTATTGTTATTATTAGACCAAGAAATAGCCAATGCAAAAATCACTAGAGATATACAATTCTTAAAATTAAAAAATGCAAAAGCAGAAGAAGTGGCCGCAACTTTAAATAATTTATATTCTAGAATAAAGGAAACTTTACCAGCTGCGGGTACAGCGCCAGGTGCACAGCCGCGAGCAGTTGTTACGCCTGGCCAACAAACTCGTGATGATATACCTACAATAGTTGCTGAAAAAACTATTAATGCTTTGTTAGTAATTGGTGCGAGTAGTGATGAATATAGATATTTGACTGAAATCGTTGAACTCTTGGATAAAAGACGCGATCAAGTTATGATTGTGGGAACTATAGTAGAAATGAGTGAAACTAAAGCATGGGATCTTGCGGTTGAATTAGCGGCTATAAATGCCTCAAAAATAAATAGTGCTGGAACAGCTAACCCTTTTGGAGCTTCTAATTTTGGCAGATCTACGATTAGTTTAGATGGCGATCGTCCAGGTCGCGTACCAAATGTTGGTAGTGCTTTTGTAACAGGTTTTACCTACGGTTCGCAAGATGCATTGCCTTTTATTTTAAATGCATCGCAAACAGATAGTGAAGTGAATTCAATCGCTCAACCATCAATCACTGCTAACGATAATCAACAAGCAACGATTTCGATTACGCGTTCTGTGCCTTATGAAACAACATCAACAGGTACTAATCAAGTTACAAGCACCAATGTTCAATTTAAAGATGCTCCTATTTCTTTACAAATTAAACCTACCATTAATGCCCCTGATCGAGTTGATGCAGAAAAATATGTAATTTTAGAAGTAAATGTAAATGTAACCACACTTGATTTTAGTCAGTTGAGTGCTGGCGGTTCGCCTGGTAGTAATACGCGTTCAGCCACAACTGTTGTTACAGTTCCAGATAAGGGCGTAGTGGTAATTGGTGGTTTGTCTGGTTTTAGTTCGGATAGGGGCGAAAAAAAGGTGCCCATTTTAGGCGAAATACCTTTACTAGGAAATTTGTTTAAATCTCAAAATAGAAATAAAACGAAGTCAAATATTTATATCTTTTTATCACCAAATATTATGACTAATTTTAGAGAAGCTGAAGATTATGCCCGTGATAAAGGCATCTTGTTTGATTCTGACAAGCAGTTTTATAAAACGCTTAAAAACAGACTATGGTCAGACAATTCGAGCTCTAGAACTAAGTTAACAGATGCGGATTTTTATCCTAAAAAATATATTCCACAAAAATAATTATTTCTTAAGTTGAATGCAAATGGTAAGTAAGGGTTCAAAAATATTACAGCATTTTATTGATAATGGCTTGATTGATGAGTCGTTGCGTGAAAAAATTCAAAATGATGTGTACGAAAATAGCAAAAACTGGGAAGATGCTTTAGCTGAAAATTGTAAGGCCACTGAAGAAACCATTTTAAAGTTATTAGCTGAAAGTATTGAGATTGAATATAGGGAAACATTACAAGGTTGTATTGTGCCTGAAGAATTCCTTACTTTAATAAATGTATCTTTAGCGCGTAAAAGAAAAGTTGTTGGCTTAGAAGTAGTTGGTGACATTGTAAAAGTTGCGACTTGTAGCCCATTTAATTTTCAAGCCTTTGACGAAATTTCAAGTATTTTAAATAAAGATGTTGAGCCTGTAATTGCAACTCAAAAGGAAGTTGAGAATTTAATCAGTCGTGCTTATCAAAAAGCAGATGGTGAGTTCGATTCGATAATGGATGATTTCACAGTCGATAATTTATCGAGTGTGTTAAAAGAAATTGAAGGTACAGAAGATTTAACAGATATTGCCAATAAGCCGCCAATCGTAAAATTAGTGAATTCTGTAATTGCAAAAGCATTAAAAGAAAGAGCTTCTGATATTCATTTTCACCCAACAGAAACAGGTATGAGAATTCGAATACGAGTTGATGGTCAATTAGAAGATATTCAAGATATACCAAATGCAATCAAAGATGCTGTGATCAGTCGTATTAAAGTTCGAGGTAAAATGAACATTGCAGAAAGAAGATCGCCGCAAGATGGTAGATCCTCGATTAAATACTCAGACCGTGATATTGATTTGCGTATTTCCATCATTCCTACCATTTATGGTGAACGCGCAGTGTTAAGAATTCTAGATAAAACAAATTCGTTGTTATCTATAGAACAACTTGGGTTTAGTTTAAAACAGCAAAAAATTATTGAAAAATTAATTCAAAGTTCTTATGGTATTCTTTTGGTTACGGGGCCAACGGGTAGTGGTAAAACGACAAGTTTATATTCTTTTTTATCACGCCTTGACGCTGAAAAACTAAATATATTAACAATAGAAGACCCTATCGAATACCAATTAAAGGGGATCAGTCAGGTACAAGTAGAACCTAAAAAGAATTTAAATTTTAGCACCGGTTTAAAAAACTTTGTACGCCAAGACCCCGATATTATCATGGTCGGGGAAATTAGAGATTTGGAAACCGCAAATATTGCGATTCAATCAGCTTTAACAGGTCACATGGTGTATTCAACTCTACACACAAATGATGCATCAGGTGCCGTTTCGCGTTTACTCGATTTAGGGGTAGAGCCATTTTTAGTGTGTTCTTCGGTTGTGGGTGTTATTGCACAACGATTAGTTCGGCTTTTATGCCCTCATTGCAAGGAAGAATATATGCCCCCTGAATCAGAATTAGTTGATTTAGGGTTAGAGGCAAATGCCTTAAATCACCAATCGATTTATCGCCCAAAAGGCTGTGAAAAGTGTTCTCATAGAGGTTTTTTAGGGCGCGTGGTAATTTCAGAGACATTAGTCATGGATGATGTAATCCGAGATTTGGTAATTCGAAAGGCAAGTTCTGCTGAAATTAAGAAAATTGCTATACAAAGAGGCTTGATATCTTTAAGGCGTGATGGTATTTTCAAAGTAATGGAAGGTAAAACGACTATTGAGGAAATATTGCAAATTACGCATTCAGACTATTCTCAAGCATGATTTTTATTGACATTTTTATATTTTGAACATCATTACATGTAAATAACCAAGTTTTAAGGGTTTTTGTTTGTCAAAGAAAAAGTTAGCCTTTTATGATGCCTTTCGGCAAAAGCCAGATGAACCGACTGAATTCCCAGCGGATTCTGTGTCTTCAGAATCATCATCTTCGTCATCTAAAAATTTGAGTGGCTATAGCCCTTATGCACCCGGTGAAGAGTTATCTGTAAGACCTAGACCAAAACATATTCCTACTTCTCATCATGCTGCAGGCAGTCAAAAAATTGAGGTTCGCGCAAAAGGTTCTTCATTGCCACCAGGTGTAGCCCAAAAATACCAAACACCAAATGTAAATCATTCCTATTTTCCCAATAATCCACAGCCTAAAACTAATACAAATGTTTATAAGGCGCCGGAAGTTTCTTCTCCTCAGCCTCCAAAACCGACATTTGAACAAAATAGAAATATTCCTTTGCCACCAGAAGAAAGTGAAATAAATATAGAAGTAAAACCGAAAGCATTGCAATACGAATCTGAGAAGGTGGTGCCAGTTGCTAAGCCAATTTCTAAACAGTCAGCAACAATGCCGTATTTAGAACCTGAGGATTTAGAAACACAAAATATTCAAATTCCATCACCTAAAAAATCTCCGTCCATACCAGCAAAACAGGTTATTTCAGAAGTACAACCGAATGAAGAAGTTCTTTATACCGTAACGGTACCTAAGGCAATCTTGGCTTTAATTGGCTTACTATTTCTGATGGTTCTTTCTTTTTATATTGGTTTTAGTTTTCAAAAAGAAAATAATGGGGCGATGGCGACAAATAAAGTTTCAAAACCTCCAGTGAGCGAAAGTGTTCGTGAAATAGAAAGTTTTTCAACTGGAAGTAAACTAGCACAGCCAATTGAGCCTCCGCCTAAAGTTGAGCCAGAAAAACCGAAACCTCCAGTTGTAAATAGTACAAAACGAGTTATAATCCGCGCCGTTATAGTTGAAAGCGTTGATAGGGCAAAGGCCCTAGCAGAGAAGCTAGAAAGTAGTGGGTATTCGCCAACTGAAATTAAACAGACTCGCAAGGGTGTTTTGATTTCGATTGGTCCTTTTGAAACTACAGCGGAGGCTTCTAAAGTTTTGAAAAGTTTAAAGTATAAGTCTTTCAATGGGTTAAAGTACTTTGAAAGTGCGTATTTAGATAATAATTAAGGAGTTTTGAGATGTCAATGCATGCAAGTTTTGGTAAAAATGGTGGAATGTCACAACATAGAAATGTTTTGACTAGAGTGGAAAGATTAGAAAGATTAAAGGCAAATGGTATTTGGGCTGAAGGTAAAAAAGTTCAGGGTTTGCCAAAAGTAGGTAATAGAAAGCCAAAAGCGAAATAATTTAATTGATGTACTGGTCAACTCTACGAGTTGGCCATTCTTTATTTACAATCATATTGCAATTGAATCCACAAAAAAAACTCACTAAAAAAGATTTTAGAGATTTAATCCGCGAAAAATTTTCGTCAATGTCTAATGACGAAAAAATGATTTTAAGCAAAAAATCTCAAATCGAGTTATTGGAATTCTTACACTCCCGTAGATTTAAAAACATTTTGATGTATTTTTCACTGCCAGATGAAGTTGATACTCAATTTTTTTTAAAAAATCATTTTAATGAATTTAATTTTTATCTGCCCAAAGTGGATAAGCTCAACAGCACAATTACTATTCATCCTGTTAAAGACTTAGAAGCCAGTATAAACAAGGGAAGTTTTAATATTGGGGAACCTAATACTGAAGAGGAAAGAAATCTAGATATTTTAGATTGTATTGTTGTGCCAGGGCGCGCTATGGACATTGAAGGCAATCGAGTGGGGCGTGGCAAAGGGTATTATGATCGTTTTCTTTCAAAATTTACTAATAACAAGACGACAATAGCTTGTTTACTATTTCATTTTCAATTTATACCTGAAGTACCTTCAGAGAAATTTGATGTGCCAATAGAATACTGTATAACTAACAAAGGTGTTTTTCATTTACGCAAGGGGAAATTGTGAGTAATCATTTTGGTGATAGGCTGATAGAGACATGTCAAAAGAAAAAGAGTTTAGTCTTAGTTGGTATAGACCCTAGGTTTGATCAACTACCAAATTCTATACAAGATATTGGTAAAAAAGAAGGTAAAGCAAAAGCATATGAAATTTTTGGAAAAGAAATTATTGATGCCGTTAAGGGCGTAGCTGTAGCTATAAAACCGCAAATTGCATTCTATGAAGTATTAGGCCCTGATGGTTTAGGAGCTTATTATGCTACCTTGCAATACGCAAAAAAAAATAATTTGCTGACAATTGCTGATGCCAAAAGAGGTGATATTGGGTCTACAGCAGAAGCCTATGCGGAAGCTTTTTTGGCAGAAAATGGGCTTTTTTCTGCTGATGCTGTAACTGTAAATGGTTACCTCGGTAGTGACGGAATAGCGCCATTTTTAAAATACTGTGGCTCAAACGGAAAAGGCATTTATATTTTGGTTAAAACTTCTAACCCAGGTTCAGTTGATTTCCAAGATAAGATACTGGAAGGGGGTAAAAAGGTTTTTGAAGTTGTTGCTGAAAAAGTTAGCGTTTGGGGTAAAGATTTTATTGGAAAAAGTGGTTATTCTTCTGTAGGCGCAGTGGTGGGTGCAACTTGGCCCGAAGAAGCAATTGGGCTTAGAAAATTAATGCCAAATACGCCTTTTTTAATACCTGGTTATGGTGCCCAAGGGGGTACCGCTAGTGACGCCCGTGCCTCAATGGATAAGCAAAATTTAGGCGGTATTGTTAATAGCTCTCGAGGAATCATCTTTGCATATCGTTTAAAAGAGTATGAAAAGTATGCTGAAAAAGAGTGGCAAGTTGCTGTTGCAATGGCCGCTGAAAAAATGAGACAGGAACTTCAAGTTTAAATCTAATCTTGTATTATAGAATTCAGTCTATTTTTGGGGAGGGTGCATTCGCCCTATGATGTGGTTTGGTGAAGCTTTTATAAAGGTGTGTTTTTTGTAACAACTCTAATTTTTGGGGTTGTTGATGAGAGTGTGGTAGAGACGGGTTTGAAACCCGTCTCTACGCATGTTATCAATTACGGTTCGTCGAAAAGTGTTAATAAGACACATCATGAGCCGAACACACTCTTTTGGAATAGCCAGAGCGGGGGACAATCTCACTACCAACTTAATAGCTGTTTTAATATTTATGTGTTATGAAGTGATGTGCGAAGTGTAAAAAAAAAGAGGAGCTAGGCTCCTCTTTTTTAAGTTCATTACACCTTATTTGGTGAATTTCTTTTTTCTGATAGTTTTAATACTTTGGCTACTGTATCAACAAGTAGTTTTGAATCAATAGGTTTATTTAATGTTTCTGTTGCACCAAGAAGTTTGGTTGAATTTAAAACATTCTTAAACTGTGTTAGGTTTTGACCTTCCCAACCTGAAATCATGATAATTTTACTAGAAGGGAATTCTTCTCTAATGATGGCCATAACTTCTAAACCATCCATGTCAGGCATTAATAAATCTAAAATAATCACATCATAAGGCTCAGCTTTGTATTTTTCAATTGCTTCGCGTGGGTTTGTAAAAGTATCTACAGAAATAAGGTTTGTTGTAATTTTTTCTTTGCAGATTTGGTTAAATACAGCATCATCGTCAATTACCATAACACGACGAGGTCTGTCTTCAAGGCTTGGTAGTGGAATACCTTTCTTAATTAATTTATTACAGTATTTACATCTTCCGCCTTCATGTAAAAAACGGTTCGGACGCATTTTAACGATTCTACCGCAAACATTGTGTCTAAAATAAATATTTGCTAAAGCATCTAAATAACGACCAATTACACTATACTCACCACCTGTAAGGTCATTTACCAATTCTTCAAAAGCTTCTTGTGTTCTTCTCTGACTCATAATGTTCCCTAAATAAAATTTTGTTAGTTGACTGTAATAAAGTAGTCGCTATTTTATACACTGAGTTAAATACTTTCTACTAAATAATAGGTTTTTAGCCAAAATTTAGGGTAAAAAACTGAATTATTTCGCAAATAAATAGTGATAACTTTCCTGTTTTGATGTTTAGTACATCACTTCATACTCTAAATTTTTTTTAACAAAATCAAAGGAATTTTTCATTTTTTTTGAAAAAAGTCACCAAATACTATCTTAAAGTTAATCACTTTGAAAATTTTGCTTAGTTAAGTTTATAATTTGAAAATACTTCACTTAATGTATAAATTTTAATTCTTCTCATTCGTTAATATTTACCTAGAATTCTGATTTCTAAAACTGGCTATCCCCACTAACAATTTGAAAGTTCCCTAATGATTGAAAAAGCACCTCGAAGATCCTTCAAACCGCGACCAACAAAAAAGAGTAATCCAATTCCCATGTACATTGGTATAGCTGTAGCTATTGTAGTTGTAATTGGTTCTTATTTTGCCTACAGTAATCATGAAAAACAAAAATATGTTTCTGAAACTTTAGGGTATCAGGCAAGTTTTTCAGCTCAAGTTGAAAAAGGTGAATTTCAAAAAAGTTTAACGAATGCAACTGCCATTCAAAACCGTATTGATGCCCGAAAAGATATTTTTACTTCCGAACAAATTACAAGTTTTTCCAACGCCGTAAAAAACTTAAAAAGACAAATTGAAATAAAAGAAATATTAGAAAAACTAAAATTTGATGCCGAAGGCGAATCAAAAAAATCCCTAGTTAAGCTAGGGGTAATAAAAAGTGAATTAAACGGAAAAATTGAATTTTTAAAACCTGAAATGAATGCCTTTTTAATAACTTTCGCCACAACGCTTCAAGATCAAATTACAGAAACACAACAAAATTTATTTCGCGAAGATTATCGTAGAGTCGAAAAAGAATGGGATAAACAGATTGAAGAAGGCAAGTTTTTAGAAGCAGCTAAGGCAAACAAAGAATATTTGGAAGCTGCTATCAAACCCAATGATGCCAAAATGAATGCTTTTATAGAAAAGGCCTTCCCAATTGCAAACAATAAGTTTGATATTCAAAGAAAACTATTTGAAGAAGGTTTGGCCTTGCAAAATAAAGGTCTTATGGGTCAAGATCATGAATATGTTGAGGCCGTTAAAAGTCTTGACGCCTTCATAAGAAAAGTTCCGCTTGAATACCCTCAGTTACAAAAAGAACTTAAAAAAATTCATACGGTACTAAGTAATTCTCAGCGAAATCGTATGCGGTCAAAAATTAATAAGTTGCCGTTTGAATCGGAAGCCGAAAAAGTAGAAATTGAAACAAAAGCTTTTAATTTAGAAATCCCAGCTGTATCCAAGACTGCCTACACTAAATCAGCCAAAGCTGATTTAGAAAAATTATATGTTGTTTTAAAACGAGAGTTGCCTTTTTTTACTTTAGAAAAAGAAAATATCAATGAATCTGAAAATTTTGTACATTTGATTGGTAAGGAATACACTGTTGAAGCTGGTTATGGTTCTGTTAATAATATGAACGGGGTCATCATTCAAATAAATGGGGTTAAGATGATCTGTCAGACAAAAGTAATTGCAGATCAATATCAATCCAAATACATTCTTAACCATGCGTATGAAACTGCTCGAAAATTAAAATTAATTGATGAGGCATGTCAAAATACAGAGCAAATCTGGACCATTTCAGCTCTTTCAGGTTTGTGTTTAGGTTTAGTCGCCGAAGTAACCAAAAATGGTGTTATAACTTTATTAATTGACGATAAACTTTTTGAAATAGAAAAAATCGCAATTGATAAAAATGAAAATGTTGCCCAAATGCAAAAATTCAAAACAGAAGCTAAAGACTTTGCCTCTGCTATTTCAAAACATGATAAAATAGATAAAGATATCGCAAAGCCAATTGCTCTTTTCGCAACAGCAATTCATGAAAACATAGATCCAAATCACTTTTTAACCCGACAATTTGCCCAATTGGCACTAGCAAACGGCTACTTTGAAAATGTCATTCCTAATATGCCCGCCGATCTTAAAGAAAAGGCTTCCAAATTAAAATCAAATTTTGAGCAAAATATAATTAAAAAAAATGCCATTGTCAGTTCCACGAACAAAGAAGGGTCAGAAATTAAAATATTTACTAGCATTTCAGGTTTAAACTCCCAATGGGTTTATGATAAAGAAAAAAATGAAACGGCGTTTGTTAGGCTTCCACTAGTTGTTGAGATGGATTCCCCAAATAACTTTACGACTAGGGTTAGCTCAGCTATTATTTACTCTGGTAGACATGAAAAGGAGCCGGCGAATGACCCCATTCGAATAGAATCGCGCCATATAACAGGCGGTATTCTAGCCTCTTATGATTATTTAAACAAAAAATTTCAAGTCGATCAGAAAAAGTGGGATCAACATATTATTACGGTATACCCACGATACCAAGAACTTTTCGGTACGGCTAGTTGGGCATATCCACCGCATGTACTAAATCTAGACGAAGAAGGCAATGTGCTAGAAATGTTTGTACCAAATGGTAGATTTGCATTGGTTGATTACAGTACTTTAAAAACAGAAGAAGAAAAAGTTAAAGCCAAAAATGAATGGTTAGATCATACGGCCTCGGTTTTGAAGTCTAGCGGTGAATTACACCTCATATTCAAATATTTTGCCAAATACACATTTGATAGCCCAATTCCAAATATGAATAATTTGATTGGCAATAATAGTGAAAGGGGGGATTATCACCAAACTGTATATGAAACCCTTGAACGAAATCTTGGCAAAAAAATGCTATGTGATTGCGACGATTTAGCTGAAGTTTATGCTGAGATTACTAGACGACAAGGCAGAATCTCTTATGTTATGATGGTGCCTGGACATGCTACCTGTGGGTGGATAGACAAATTGCCAGATGGTTATGCTATGAATTTTTTAGACACAGGCCCGCCAAGACGCATCATTGACAAAACTTTAGATAAAGCAATTGAAAAAGGTGTAAAAGCTTACGATCAAAGAAACTTAATGGGGTTTAATGCTCGCTATGTTTCTTTTTTATTTCGATTTGCTGGCGAACAAGTTAGACAGCCGTATTATCTTGATGCTAAGGTCATGGTAGATAATGACTATGGTTGCGCTATGGTTGATGTACAGGAGTCTTGGCATTTTCATTTATTCTTGCAAGGCGTTCAGACCATGGAAGAAATTCTTAAAACGGACAAAGATTCGGCCAATTATTTCGAATTGTCTGGTTTGTATCGTGAAATGGGACTTTTTGACGAAGCGGCTAGAATTTATAAATTGGGTTTAGATCAATTGGACAAAAAAGATGAGTTTGCTCTTATTCAGTCTACTATGACCTATTTAAATTATTTGCAAAAGTCTAACCCAGCTAAAGTTCTTGAATTAACAAAAGAAAATGCAGAAAAGCTAAAAAAAGTCAATGCACCTGGGGGTGCTAAACAATTAGTTGACTTCGACTTAGCTAATTTTTACTTAGTTAATAAAAAACCGGTAGATGCATTTAAAACAATTAGCAGTTATGTATCTGATAATGTTAATAATTTAAATGAAAGATTTATTAACACTTTAGTTGCTATAGTAAATCGACTGTATGATAAAACTCGAAATGGTCAGACAATTACTGAGGAAGAAAAAGCAATTTCAACTCGATTAGAAGTCATAATCAAAAAATATTATGATACCAATCACTTTAAACCTCAAGACGATTATAATGGCACCATCAGTAAGTATTCTGGCCTTTTTTCATTTTATATCAGCAAATACGGTTGGAGTACTTGTCTTGAAAAATTAAAAACACAAACATTTCCTAGTAATTTTGAAAAGAATCATACCAATCGCTCAAAAGCTACTGAAGACGAGGATTGGAATTGGATTCGACTTAATCTAGGTTCCTATTATAGCGCTTTATTTCAGTCACTTGGTAAAAAAAGGAATGGGCAAACGAGTGACGATATAGAAGAAGATGCAGAGGATGCCGTAAAAGAACTTCCTACGCCAGAAATGTGGAAAGAAGCAATGAAGTATCAAGATTTAATGGAAAATGCTTATAAAGTGCATATTTCGAAAGGTATGGAAAAACAATCTTTATACATCATATTACTTTCTAGATTATTAAGAGGTGTTGTTGAGAAAAACGACAAACTAGTTGATGCAACTTTAGATAAAATGAAATCGGATAATTGGACTAGCTTTTATCGCATGGTTTCAGATACAATTAGCGGTATGAGTGGAATAGTTCCTAAAGATGACTACTTAAAACTATTTCAAAAGTTTGCAAGTCGAAATCCACCTAAGCAACATTTTATGGGCATTGCCTATAAAGCTTTAGCAAATAAAAAATACGATATTGCTTTAGCAATTGCGGATGCAACAGCCATCAAATTTAAAGGGGATGCAAAGTTAGAAAAAGAAATTGGTTTGTTTAGGGCGTTTGTCAATAAACAAAAAACTGCAAAGTAAATTTATAATGGAGGCGAAGTTGATTCGCCTCCATTTCTAAAAATTAAAATAATTGCGATGGATAACCACATGAAGAAAAAGATTCTACTGATTATTATTGGCTTGGTTTGCTCTGCTTTGAACCTATTTGCTGAGGAAAAAACTATAGTAATGTTGGGAGATTCTACAACTCTATGCGACCGTAATTCTGCAGATAAAAAAATTACGGCGTTAGTTGAAAATGGTTTAAATCAAAAATTTAAACAATCCAAAGCAAAGTTTAAAGTGATTAACTCGGGGGTCGGTGGTAGTACCGCTAAGGAAGCTGTACCGCGAGTTCAAAATTCAGTAATTGCACACAAACCAGATATTGTTACGATTTCATTTGGGCTAAACGATACAGGTAAATCAACACCCGAAGAGTTTAAACAATCTCTAGAATCTATGATTGAAGCAATTAAAAAAGATACTAAAGCGCAAATTATATTAATTACTAGCACCCCATTTAATAGCGAAACGCATGCATGGAAGGATAAATTTGCAAAAGAAGGGGGCGTTGATTTAGTATTGGATACAAAGTTTTGTAGTGTAATGAGAACCATTGCAACAAAACATAAAATTAAAATCTGTGATTTACATCAAAAGTTCGAAGCAGAAATGAAAAAAGATAATGCTCTAATTAAAAAAGTCATTATGCCTGATGGTGTTCACTTAACAGATGAAGGAAATGTATTAGCTTCGAACTTTATTCTAGAAGAAATCTCAAAAGTTCTTCAAGGCAAATAATATTACACCAAAAATTCAAGTAAAAATGATTCCATGGCTTTAAGCGTTTCAACCTCTAATTGGTTGGTTGAAGCATTTATATCGGTATATTTTTCGTTACCTGTTATCAATTTTACGGGAACCTGAAATCCTAAAAGTTCTTTTTGAAAAGTCTGTAGGGACGCTAATGGTATAGCGGTATTGTTTTTATGATGAATAAAAAGTACGGGGCATTTAAAATCTTTTGCCCTTACATTTGGGGAGCTATCTTTAATAAAAGAATCTAACTCTTTTGATGGGTCAAAGTTTAATAATGATGTGGTTAATTCGTCAATTTGAGAGCTTTGAATGCCAGGTTGCAGGGAAATAATCGGAGAAATAGCGATTACAGCTTTAGGTTGAGTGATCGTATCTATTAGTTCATCAGATCGACCAAGATATTCATTGGGTGTTAAAACGGCTAATAATAAAGCTAGGTAGGCACCCGATGCAACCCCAGCGACAGTAAGGCGATGGGGGGCAAAACCTAATAAACCTGCTTGTTTTTTAATAAAACCAATGGCAAGTCTTAAATCTTCTATTTGAATAGGGAAGCTCCAATTAGGGGCTAAACGAACATTAATACAAGCAACTAAATAGCCTTTTTGGCAGAAATAATCCGCTGTTTCCTTCCAATCGGATTTGTCTCCATTTTGCCAATTGCTCCCAGAAATAAAAACCAATATATCTTTTTTGGTATTTTTTTGAGGAATATAAAGATCTAAGACTCTAATTTCTTGAAAATTTTTACTGTAACTAAATTGTTTCAATATTTTGATTCCGTTTAATTTTCCTCTTCTGTTTCATCTTCTTCCGCAGATTCGAAATCCTCTTCAACTCCGTTATCATCTTCGTCATCGTAAATATCTAAATCAGCCGCTTCAATTTCTTGGTATGTCTTTGCAATTAGAGATTGTAACTCATTACGAAGATTGCTGTTAGATTTCAAAAATCGCTTAGATTCTTCGCGACCATGACCTAGTCGAAGATCATTGTATGAATACCATAAGCCAGATTTTGAAATTATATTCAATTCGACCCCTAAGTCTAATATTGAGCTTTCATTCGAAATACCATGATTAAACATAATATCAAATTCTGCGGTTCTAAAAGGAGGGGCAATTTTATTTTTTACTACTTTTGCTCGCACTACATTTCCTATGGTCAAATCACCATCTTTGATTGTTGTGACGCGTCTTACATCAATTCTGATTGATGCATAAAACTTTAGAGATACACCGCCAGTTGTCGTTTCTGGGTTGCCATAAGTGCTATTTAAATTCATTCTTAATTGATTTAAAAAAATTAGACAAGTTCGCGTTTTTGAAATATTACCCGCCAACTTTCTAAGAGCTTGTGACATTAACCTAGCATGAAGCCCCATGTGGGTATCACCATATTCACCTTCAATTTCTGCTTTTGGTACTAAAGCGGCGACAGAATCGACTATAATAATGTCAACGGCGTTTGATTTTGCAAGTAATTCGACAATTTCTAAAGCTTGTTCACCGTAATCTGGTTGAGAAACCAACAACTCATTGATATCAACACCTAAGCGTTTAGCATATTTAGGGTCTAGTGCATGTTCTGCGTCGATAAATGCGGCAACTCCGCCTTTTTTTTGTGCTTCTGCCGCAGCATGTAATGCAATTGTTGTTTTGCCGCTACTTTCTGGGCCAAAAATTTCAATAATACGGCCACGAGGGAAACCACTCATACCAATAGCTAAATCTAGAGAAAGACAACCACTAGAAATGCTATCTATTTCGTGTTTTTGGCGAGAGCCTAATTTCATGATTGAGCCTTGACCAAATTGTTTATCTACATGTTTTAAGGCTGCTTCTAAAGCTGATTTTCTAACAGGGTCATTTAAATAGGATTCATTTGTCATCTAACACCTATGCATAAATATGAGTATCATTGATATTTTTAATTTTTTGAGAAATTCCTTCTGCATCCAATCCAACTAGGGCTAATTGTTCAGCTCGATCGGCATGTTGCACATAACTATCTGGCAAACCTAAGCGGTATAGGCTAGTTGTATTCAAATGTTGTTCTATCATATCTTCGGCCACAGCGGTACCAAAACCATTAATTAATTGATGATCTTCAATTGTAACAATAATATCATGGGTTTCGGCGATTTTTTTTACCATGATACTATCCATTGGCTTAGCAAAACGCATATTTACGATAGTGGGTTTGAGCCCATGTTTTCTTTCTAAAATTTTTGAGGCTTCAATGGCTTCTAGGTTCATAGCGCCATAGGCTAAAATTGCAATTTTTTCACCTGATTGCAATAACTCGCTTTTACCAAGTTCAATTGGTTGTTTTTTATCTAAATCAATTTTACACTCTTCGCCCCTTGGGTATCTGATGGCATATATGCCTTTATTAATTGCAGCAAATCTTAACATTTTGCGAAGCTCATCACCATCTTTGGGGGCCATTAAATTTAAAAATGGAAACGCTCGTAAATAAGCAATATCAAATACGCCACCATGCGTTGCACCATCATTGCCAACTAAACCAGCGCGATCCATACAAAACACACCGTGAAGGGCAGTACCTTGTAACGACCATTCTTGAAAAATTTGATCGATTGCTCGTTGTAAAAATGTGGAATAAATTGCCATAAATGGAATTTTGCCTTGGTTGGCCATTCCTGCGCAAAAACTGATGCCATGCTGTTCGGCTATGCCAACATCAAAACATTTATCAGGGTGAGATTCTTGAAATTTAGAGATTCCTGTTCCTGTAGCCATAGCCGCAGTTACTGCAACAATGTTTTTGTTTTCATTTGCTAATTGAATTAACTCTTCTGCAAAAACATCTTGGTATTTTTTCGCAACTGGCTCTGTGCTAGTAGTAGGAAAGCCATCGTGATACCCTAGTGGGTCTTTTTGTGCTAAATCTAAGCCTTTTCCTTTTCGCGTCAAAACATGTAAAAGAACTGGGCAATTGTAAGTTTTCAAATCTTTAAAGGTTTTAATTAATAAACCAAGATCATGACCATCGATAGGGCCTCTGTATTTAAAACCTAGCTCTCGAAACAATTGCCCTGGTGTAACCATATTCTTAAAACCATCGATTACTTTGTGAACCGTTCGCCCCATCCATGAAGGTAATCGTCTGGAAATATTGTGTGCTAAATTGTGTGTTTTATGATAAAACTTAGTAGACCTGCAATGACTTAATGAATTTGCCATAGCGCCAACAGTAGGGGAGATCGACATTTCATTGTCATTTAAAATCACAAGTAGATCTTTTTTTAAATGCCCCGCTTGATTCAAACCTTCCATTGCCATGCCACCAGGTATTGAGCCATCACCAATAACTACAATTGTCTTGTGGTTATTTTTGTCTAAATCAAAGGCGGCACGAACGCCAAGCATTGTTGATATAGAAGCACTTGCATGAGCCGTATTAAACAAATCATAAGGGCTTTCATCCCGATTGGGGTAACCACTTAAACCACCTTTTTTACGAATGGTTTCAAAAGATTTATGACGCCCTGTTAGCAACTTGTGAGGGTATACATTATGCCCCACATCAAAAATTACCTTGTCTTCTAATAAATCAAAAACAAAATGCAATGAAATTGTAATTTCTGTTATCCCTAAATTTGTAGCTAAATGTCCTTTTTTAATCACACTCGTTATTCGATTACGAATATCTTGGGCCAAACCTAATAGTTCTTCATGACTCATCTTCTTTACATCGGCTGGTGAAGAAACTTTATCTAAATAACGATATTCCATTTTCTGATTTAACCTTCCTAATTTTTACGATCCATAATAAATTGAGTTAATTGTTTTAAAAGAATAGATTTTTCGCCAAACGGTTCTAATTCTTTTAAAATTTCATTTACCATCCTTTTCGCTTTTTCTTTCGATGCTTCTAAACCGATTACTCGTGGGTAGGTAATTTTATTTACTGCCAAATCTTTTCGAACTGTTTTGCCTAGAACAACGGCTGTTGATTCTAAATCTAAAATATCATCGGTTATTTGAAATAAAACACCTAAGTTTTTGCCAATAAAAGCAATTTTATCGATGATGGTCGCATCGGCTTCTGCAGCTAATGCCCCTAAAACCATGCTTGATTGCAATAATGCCCCTGTTTTTCTTTTATGAATTTGTTCGACATCATCAATTGTAGGGTTTTTGATTTTTTCGCCTAACATATCCATGATTTGCCCGCCAATCATGCCTTTTGTGCCAATAGCTTGCGATAAATTTTGAATAGAACGAATTGCTATATGCGGGTCCAATATTTGAGTTGCTAAATGTTCAAAAGCAAAAGTTAACAATGCATCGCCTGCTAAAATTGCCGTTGCCTCGTCAAATTGTTTGTGATTTGTGGGTTTGCCTCGTCTTAAATCGTCGTTATCCATTGCTGGCAAATCATCATGGATAAGGCTATAGGTATGAATCATTTCTAGCGCACAAGCTTGAGGTAGTGCATTTTCTATTGGCTTAGAACTTAACATCTGAAAAGTCATTAAACACAAAATAGGGCGAATTTTTTTGCCACCTGCAAAAATAGAATAGCGAACACTTTCGTGAATAAGAGAAGGAGTTTCGGAAATATTCGGCAAAACGCGGTTCAATTCGTTTTCAATAATTTTTGTATAGAAACTAATGGCTTCTTTTAATTCGTTGAAAGATGGTAGATCCTGCTTTAATTTTGCCAAAAAAATTCTTTCTATTGATTTTCTAGATCTTCAATCGTTGCAGGTGTGGCTTCTTTTAAATTTAAAACTTTTTCAACTTCGCCGCTTAAAACTTTAAATTTACCTTCTGCTTGATTGATTAAATCATGGCAATTTCTTATTAAACCAATTCCTTTTTCATAGTTTTTAAGAGCCTCTTCGAGTGGTACATCATTGGCCTCCAAATTTTCAACCAATTTTTCAAGTTCTTCCATCGAGGCTTCATATGATTTTTTTGTCATTTTTACTACTTATTTACAATGGTTGTCATGTATTTATGGAGCGGGCAGAAATTGTAAAAAAATCGTCATAAATTACAATAAATAAAGGGTTTATACCTAAAGTTCAATATACATTAAAATTTATGTAAATTTAAACCGATATAGCCTATAATAGGGGCAAAGTAGTCAAAAAACCATTTGCTGAATAAATATAGTTATATCTAGAGTAGATTATGGAAAACTTAATTGTAGTTTTTGCTGTTCTAATGGCTGGCAATTATCTTTGGCAAAAATTAAAAGCATTATTTAAACGAAAAACTGTTTCTAGCAACACCCAAAAGAAAAGCATCAAAACTCCTAACGATAATAGAGAAATAGCAATCTCAAATTTAATGGCGAACCTAGAGAAGGCCAAAGCAAATCGGCCAGAAATTATTGAAAATAACCCTAAACTTGCTGCCAAAATAATCAAACTATGGGTCGACAAAAAATAACGAACTAAATTTTCAAATTGAAAATTAAAACTCTGTTAAAAAAATCGGCTCGTCACATTAATACCATTAATAATAAATTTTTATGATAAGATTGTAAGTTTGCTCGGTTGAAATTTTCAGTCATTTTTAATGCTTTAATTCTTAGTATGTTTTTCTTAAAAAAAATATTTCTTAATATTGTAACCGGCGGTAAATTCAATCAATTTGATCGTAGTCCAGAAAATCAACTATTAGAAAAAATTAAAAAAAACATCACCAAGATAAAACAACAATATGATGTTAGTTTGCTTTCTTGTGAAAATTATAACGCTGAAATAAAACTATTTTTACAGGAAAAATCTAATTCTATTAAAATAGAAGTATGTAAAGATATTCTTGTAAACGAAAATTTCTTTAAAGAGAGCGAAATTGTTATCAATCAAGTTTTTCGTGCCAGTCATAAAGATTTTTATTTATCAGAATATTTTCAAAACCCATCTGCTTTTAATTACCTTACTATTGAAATAAAAAATGTATTTGAAAAAGTTGCTAATCATTTGCTAATTAAAGCAGACATCAATAATCAACTTCTAAAATTACTATTAAAAAGCGAAGATTGCTTATCAAAACTTTATTTTATCAAAAGTTTTAAAACACCATTTATTGAGTTCAAAAATAAATTCGAAAAGACTCTACAAATAAAAGAAAATATAATTAACTTAAATTATAAAAATTGGGAGCCTGAAAATAAGAATCTTTATTCAAATTTAGTTATTTTAGAAAATGAAATTGGTTATTTTGAAAAGGAATGGGAAAAATATCCTTCATCTTATCATTCAATTAACATTAAGGATCAAGCCATTTATCTCAAAAGTGTTGCATATGCGGAAGACTTAATATCAGAGTTTTCAGTTCAAAAAGAAGTAGAAATTAATAAACTAGAAAATTACCAACTGACAATATCCATTGATTTAAAATTAGGGGAAAATTTTAATTGCGTTCTCAGAAAATATCAAGCGTTTGGTGTTAAATACTTTTTACAGCAGAAAAAAATTCTGATTGGCGATGAAATGGGTTTAGGTAAAACCGTCCAAGCATTAGCGGCTGTAGAGCATTTATTTCAAAGTGGTATGAGTCATGCACTTGTGATAGTTCCCGCTAGTTTAATTCCTAATTGGTTGAATGAATGTACCCAAAAAACACAACATTCCACTTGGGCTTTAATGGGAACGAATCGCAAAGGTTCTATTTCAACTTGGTTGCAAAATGGTGGGGTTGGCCTTGTAAGTTTTACAACTTTCGGTATTGATATAGATGATTATGAAAAATCGATTCCATTTGAAAAAACTATCATTATAGCCGATGAAGCCGAATATGTTAAAAACCCTGAAGCAAAGCGAAGTATTGCATTTCAAAAACTAATTATGCGTGTTAATTATGCTTTGTTATTAACGGGAACACCTTTACAAAATAATCTAAATGAATTTAAACAACTCATAAAATATTTAGACCCGACACTAGCAAATAATTTAAGTTCAGATCCACATTCATTTAGAGAACAGGTAAAACCTAGATATTTAAGACGAAACCGTATTGATGTTTTACATGAATTGCCTGAAAAAATTGAAATGATCGAATGGGTAAATCTAACTGATGATGAAGCGGAAATTCATTTGAATCAATTACAAACACAACATTTTATGCAATATCGTTATACTTTAACGGTAGAGACTAAATCTAAAAAAGAAAGAATCAGTGAATTAATCGAAGAACATGTTTTAAACCAAGATAAAGTTTTAGTTTTTACTTTTTTTAGAAGCGTAATCGATGACTTAAGCCATAACTGTAAATTTCCATTCACAGCTTTACATGGCTCTTTATCGGTAGAAGAAAGACAGAAAAATTTAGAAAATTTTCTTGGAAAAAGTGATGTGAATGTTGCCTTTTGCCAAATTATCGCTGCGGGCAGAGGGCTAAATATTCAAGGAGCAAATGCAGTTATTATTGTTGAACCGCAGTTAAACCCAGCTTTAGAAGATCAAGCGATTGCAAGATGCTATCGAATGGGACAAAGAAAAAATGTTTTTGTGCACCGATTGATTTGCAAAGATTCGATTGAAGAAAAGTACCTAGAAATGAATCATTTAAAGCGTCAGTCATTTAAAGATTATGCTTTAGAAAGTAACACAAAAAATGAATATGGTGAAGCAACTGAAGCAGAGTTGTTTAAGGCCCAAGCACAATCAATTGAGACGCTAAAAAAGCGTTTGCAATAAAAAAACAATTTTTTAACTATAATAAATGAGATTTTTTAGATTTATTTATATCGGGGTCGTAAATACCTTCAATATCAGCATCTGGCCCAAATATCTTTTTTGCTAGCGGTGCTAATTTTTCATTGCCAGAGCGACAATAATAAACTTTACGATCAATATCCATATTGGTATATGGCGACAAGCAACCTTTACAAAAATCTAAATGTTGAAAGTCTGGTGCACGCAAGTGATTTTGGCATTCAATCTTAACAGGCTTATAAGTAACATGTATATCTTTTGCCATCAAACAAGGGAATTTTTTGACGATTAATATTTCTTCATAATATTGCCATAAATTCCACATTTTCATTAGATAGAAAAAGTCTTTAAGTTCTTCTTTTCGAAATTGAGGGGAAGAATCTTCAAATAACATTTTAAAACAAACTTCTTGTGTAGAAAGGGGTTCTTCATTAAATAATTTAGAGTGAATTCCAGTGGAAAGACAAATGTAGCGGTGAACAATTTTAAGAATCCTCGCTAGATTTGTTTGTTCAAAAATGACTTCAAAAGGGGAGATCCATTGAAAACTAAGCAGTATATTAGACTCTGTTTTGTTTAGTTCCAGTTGATCTTCTGCATTTTGTGAATAAGAACTTGTGAGATTCTGAAATAAATCATAGCGAATACTTAATGCTAATTTTATTAGGGTAAAATGTTCTTTTTGTTTCATTTCCCATTCTTCTTCCATTTTGTCTGGCCATTCCCCGAATTCATTTGGTATAGCCCGCATTAAAATTTGCGAACAAAGTATGCTTGCGTTTAGACATTGATAAATGTATTCTCGTTTGCCATACATTTCAAAGGTCAAAAACTGGATCAAAACAGCTGGGCTAAAAATGGCTTTTCTTAGATCTTTTTGATAAAACACAAACCAGTGGTCTGGGTAAATTTTGGGGAAATTAGACGATTGCGTAATATTCACAAATAAGTTTTCAAGTAACCAATTTAATTTGTTTTTAGCAAATTGATAAAAGTTATCATCCTTTTTTATGCTTAAATGGGATGCGGGCTCAAAATTTTCGTTTTTCACATTTAACACAAATTTATCCAAATCTGATCGAATGATACCTAAAGCTTTTGCATTTAAATTTGAACCCTTAGATAATAGGATTGATTTTTCGTCTTCAAGAGTTGCAGAATTAGGTTGATAGTAATAATCTTCTGTAACTTTTAAGTTTTCGATTTCTATTTGTTTGTCTTCCAGTAATTCTTTTAACGGTAAATTTAAAGATTCTAATTCTTGCTTTTTCTTTTTGAATATGGAAGTCGTTGTAGTGCGAATGTTGCTTAAAATTACTTGCATAAAATTTTCAAGTTTAATAGGTCTTTCAAAAATAATATGAAAACCATTACTTCTGATTTGATTAATTAATTCTTTGGTGCCTTGATTCATAATGCAAATTTTGCTACGATTATAGCCCATTTCTATTAAATATTCGCCAAAATTTTTGTTAAGCGCAAAGGCTTCAGAAACAATAATGAGTTTAATCTGCTTATTTAAATATTTTTTTGCATCATAAAAATTAGTACAACAAATAGTTAAAAGATTCTGAACGGCCATCATTTGTAGTAAAAGTTTAAGATTAGAGATATCAAAATCTAATGCTAGAATTTTTGCTCCCCAAACTTTATTGGTCTCCCAATTTGATTTAATGAGTTTTATCTTTTGAATTAGGGAAAAATGCGGGTCGCTTAAAAAATGAAAATCCGATATATTCTTATAACTTTGGAGTTCTTGATAATTATTTTGCGAGTCATTGAATAAACCGATAAATTTTATAGACTCATTTATTTCGTTATTTTTAGATAAAAAAGGAAATTGATTTAAATCTGAAATTTGAATATAATTGATATAACAAAGAAAAATGTAAACCTCACTAGATTGGCCATCTTTATCTTTGCTAAATTGCTCAAGATCAAATTGTAAAGGGTCATACTCTTTAATTTCATAATCATTTAAAAGAAATAACTCTTTTAGTTCTTTTGGTAGATGTTCTGGGTGATTACAAAAAATTTTCAAAATTTTTCTCTGTTTGTAGTTCTTTTTATTTCTATAGAATATACAATAATTACAATGATTCAACCTTTATTTACTGCAAAATCAAAAACACGAACGAGGAACTAAAAAGAAATAAATATGGCTTACAGATTCATTAGATATCATTCTTTCCTACTTGTGGTTTTTTTATTAATTACAAGTTGTCAAAAACAACTGTCACGCGAAGAAAGTAATAAAAGGTTTTTAGAGTCTGCACCAGAAAGCAAAGATTTTCGATTAGGCTTGCAAAACTTAGCAAATCATTTATACAATGAAAAGTGGCCAGGTAAATACAGGTTTACTAAACCAAAAATCAGACAAGAAGAAATGATAGTGGAGTGGGAAAATAAAAGTAGCCGTAAAACGAAAAGAAAATATTCAAACTATCGATTTGAATCGAATATTGAACGATTAGGTTTTTCTTGTTTAATTGCAGCAACTGGCCCAATAAACATCGAGCAATTACTCAAATCAAATGAATTTAAATTATTTACAAACAACCTCAAAATCTATTTAAAAGAACCTGATGAACAAGAAAAAGTGTTTAATGATTTGATAAATATTAAAATGTCAATATTAAAAAAGTATAAAATATCAGAATCAAAAGCAAAGCTGAATGAGAAAAACTACAATAGCGGAATTATTATCACAACTGGATTCTATTTAGGTTTTCCTTTTTATAAAAGAATCACGCTTGATTCACAGATTTACAATAGGGAGGAATTTTTAAATGTATATCTACATGAGTGTGGACATCAATTATTTGACTCTAATCGCAAATTTGGCAAAACTCTAAAACTAGGTTTTAGTTGGGTAGGTTGGGATAAATCAACAGATTCTTGGTGGGTTGTAGAGGAAAAAAGTTGTAATCTGTTTGCAGAATCAGTTCTTGAAATGTACAAAAAAGATAAATTATTGGATACTAAGTTTACGGAGCCTTTGACTTCATCTACCTGGGTTTTTCACCCTTTAGAGCCTAATTTTAGAAACAAATATGCCAAACTATTTTTTGATGAAAGTGCTATGCTTGCGCAATTAAAAAATGCCAGAATCGAAAATAGGTATTCAACAAATGATGCAATCGCAAAATTGTTTAGACAAAAATTGGCGGAAAAAGGTATTAAAACTTATATATCAATAATCAACAAATATATCAACTTAAAAGATGTTTTGATTGCCCTTGAGGCTGACCCTGCTTTAATCCAAAGTGTGAAGAATTAATGTTAATCACCAAACTATTTATTCAAAGATTTGCATAGTTACGGTTGAATTTTATTTAGCTCTAGCACGATTCTAAAACCGACTGTATTAGATGTGTAGTCTGGTTTTCTTTGCCGACGGGTTGCACTTCTTGAAGAAGCTTCTAAACTTGACCAACCACCACCTCGCAATACCTTTTCTGTGCCGATTAGTGGCCCCTTTGGGTTTTGAGAAATAGACGGGTCATAGGGGCCATAATAGTCTTGGCACCATTCCCACACATTATTGTGCATATCGTACAGTCGAAAAGCGTTGGGTGAGAATTGTTTTACGGGGTGTGTAGTCTCATTACTATTGGTTTTATTCCAACTAAACGCTTGCTTTGTATTGATTTGATTAAAAGGCGTGGTTGTACCAGCTCGGCACGCAAATTCCCATTCTGCTTCCGTAGGCAATCGATATAACTGACTAGTCTTTAAATTTAAATTATTTATAAAATTTTGTGTGTCTATCCATGAGACATTTTCAACTGGTAGATCTTCGCCCTTAAAAACGGAAGGGTTTGTGGGCATTATTTTTTGCCACTGAGCTTGTGTGATTTCCGTTTCGGAAATATAAAAGCCTTTGGCTATAAATACTTCGTGAAGAGCTTCATCATTAAATCGATCAGGCTGGTTATCTGGGCTACCCATTTCGAAATACCCATTTGGAATTAAAACAAATTTTATACCAATACTATTTTCGTAATAAAGGGGAAGGTTGTTTTCAACTGAAAATTGCTCTTGTCTTACGCTAGCTTTTTTAGGGGAATTAAATAAGCGATCTGCTTTTAACTGCTCTTTAGAGGGTAAAGACGCTAAAATGGCAACCGTTAAAAGTAGTGCAAAAATAATGCTGGCTAAAATACGAAAGTGAAATTGATACCTACTTTTTAGAGTGCGTATGGTTAGATTTTCAGTTTCTTCTAAAATTGGTTTTGCTAAAACCTTTTGACCCGACAAATAATTATTTAAATCATTCTTAAATTCTGTAATGGAGGCATATCGATGTGTTTTTTCCTTTGCTAATGATTTTAATATAATTAACTCTAGCGATTCATTTATTTCGTTATTATACATGGCAGGGGGCCAAGGTAACTCTTCGCGGATTTTGGTTATTGCTAAAAATATATCACATTTTTCAAGTTCATAAGGCAAATGATCAGTGCAAAGTTCATAGAGAATTACACCTAATGAATAGATTTCACTTAATTCATCAACTTCGTTAGATTTACCTGCCGCTTCTTCTGGGCTAATAAAATTTATATAATCAATAATTAATTCAATATTTTGACTGTATTCAGAAAGTGAAGAATGATTCGATATTGATTTAGAAATGCCATAGTTTAAAAAAATTAACTCTTCTTTTTTAGTGATGACAATATTACTAGAACTTAGATTTTTATGTGGTACAGAATTATTGTGTAAATGCTCGAGTGTTTCGCATATAGTAAGAAAATGGTTAATTTTATTGGTAAGATTTGCATCATGATTTTGAAAATAGGTCTTTAGATTTTCTCCTTCAACATATATATGTGATAGATATGGAAAACAATCAATAAATCCAAAATCGCTAATTTCAGCCAAATTTTTATGTTTAATATTGGAAAGCAATAATATTTCATTTAAAAAATTTGTTGCATTTTCTAGAGAAAAATGATTTCCAGGCTTAAGAATCTTTAACACATTTTTCTTTTGTGTATATTTATCAATTGCAATTGCAGTCAGAAATATTGATTTCTGATGAAATATATCAATGATTTCGAAATGATTATTTAAGCGCAATTTGACAAAAGAAATAAAACCTAACATATCGTTTGAATATTTTATAGCTAATTTTGCATTTTCAGAAAATACTTTTTTGAACTCATTTATTGTATTTTCTTTATCTTCATTTATTGATTCATGAAACCGTCGTACGGCTTTGTTTGATTCAATTTTTGATTCTGCAATTTGTTTTGGCACATTTTCAAGTTGATTTTGAATAGCAGTTATGGCATCAATTTGAGGTTTGGTTAACAGTTTTTTGCTTAATAAAAAATCACTTAAACTTTTGTCGTTTAAATGAGCTACCTTATTAACCTTTAATTGAATTAAAATTTCATCAAATACGGGTTTACTTATAAATTTATTGTGAACAGCTATTTTACCAAATTGAATAGCAGAATGATTCCAAACATGTCGCGCATAATCTTTAAATAGATTCTCTAATTCATTTGGAATTAACCAACCATTGTTACTAATAAGTAACTCAATTTCACTTATGCTTGAAATGTTTTTTTCGTTAGCCTCTAGAGCCTGCTCTTTAGTTAATAACCCTTTTTTTTCGGCAAATTCAATTAGTAGTTTAGCTTCATTAAAGTCTGATTTCTTTTGGTTCATTTGCTTTTATTTATACTTTCAAATTCTGCAATTCGTTTTCTTTCTTTAATGGTTTCTTGCAAAAAGCCCATCGATAAATCGTGAACTAAATTGTCATATGACAAATCGCTGAATTCATCCAAGTGAATAAAGCCACCAGCCATCATTCCATGACCGCCAGCTTTACCTTTGTTGCCTACTAATTTTTTTAATAATTCCCCCAAATTTGCCTCTGGGTTATTTGTACGAACCGATATTGCTATTCTTTCATTTGTATGGCCTGTGCACATTGCCCATTCAATACCTTCCATCTCCAAAATCAAATCGCAAATTTCAGGCACAATATCTGTCACATTTACTTTGCCTAGGTGAGAAAAAACAACTGCACCTTCAGTGTACATATTATTAATTGCATTTTTTAAATCAATAAAATAGGTATGTGGTCTTTTGGGATGTTTGATTCGGCTTAGTAGAGGCAAATCTGCTTTGGGAAACAATTCTAAATAGGTGGATAAGTCCTTGTCAGTAGTTTCACGACCCAAATCTTGAGTTTCGGTTAAAATAGCATATATGATGGCGGTTGCTAAATTTTTATCTACTTCAATATTCAATGCTTTTAAATAATTATAAGCCATGACAGTGGTGCACCCGCCATCTTCTCTGATATCTGTGATTATGGTTGCTTTTTGACCAAAAAATGGGTGGTGGTCAATTACGATATCTGCAAAACGATTTTCTGGCAAACTATTGTTACCTGTTTTGGGCTGAGAATCTACTAATGCAATTAAATCAAACTCATCAAAGTTTATTTTATTTAAATGACAAATCCGACTTTTCATGGATTGTACAAGCGTTATGTTTTCGGAACGACCTAAATGACCACCATAGGCAACCGTAACATCTTTGTTGTTGGCTTGGCTAATTCGGGCTAAAATAAGCCCTGAAGCTATACAATCGGGGTCAGGGTTATCGTGCAATAATACAAGAAAATTTTTGGCAGAAAGTATGGCTTTTGAAAGCTTTTTAGCACTTTTTTCCTGATTGAATTTAGCCATTTTTGTATTAATACCCTTAGTTTTACTTAATATTGCCTATTGAACTGATTTGAAAGGGTATTTTACTGAATACTTTGTTTTCTTTAACGGAAACTTTTGATTTATAAACAAATATTTCTACCCCAGCATTGGCAGCTAGCAATAAAGTCTTAGCATAGAGTGGGTCAATCGAAAAAGCTGGCTCAAAACACTGCGCATCTTCCCTTTGGCAAATAAATAACATAACCCCACGATTTCCTTCTTGAACTACTTGAATAAGCTCTTGTAAATGCTTAACACCGCGAGCCGTTACCGCATCAGGAAAACTAGCTTTACCGTCAAAAACCATGGAAACATTTTTGATTTCGACATAGACTTTTTTGGTTTCTGTTGTTAGCAATAAATCAATTCTAGATTGAATACCATATTTTACTTCGCGTTTCATTTCTAATATTTGGCCAATTTCTGGAATGCCACTTTCTTTCAAGAATTCTTCAGCCAAACGGTTGGTTAACGAAGTATTTACCCCAACCCAAACAGTATTGATTTTTATTATTTCTAAGGTGTATTTCAATTTGCGGTTGGGGTTGTGGGCTCTACTTAAGCCAACAGTAGCACCCGATTCCAAACAACCTAACATGGAACCTGTATTCGCACAATGTGCAGTGACAATGGAGTTATCGTTTAATTTTACATCAACAAAAAACCGTTTGTACCGCTTAACTAAAATTCCCAGAACCAAAGGTGGGTACAACATAAATAATTACCAAATAATTTTATTTTTATAAAATAACTTTATTAAAATTTTAAACAATTTCAATTTGACTTTTTTTTTATATTTTTGTAGTAACAGATATACTCAGTTTAGTGGGATTGCATCATCGAATTATTTGGTTTTCCTGTAAATATTGTTTGCATATAGAAAACTATATTCAGATAAATATTTTTGAACATATAATGTATAGGGATTCGTATGATATTTTGTAAACTTTTATTATAATAATTCGATTATTTACAGAATCATATTTTTTATAGAATTTCATTAGAATTAGCCAAAATGATAAATTACTGCGAAAACCTAGTTTCTTATCAAAAACGCCAAACGATTGAGGTTATGGTAGGTTCAGTCGGGGTTGGGGGTAGCAACCCTATTCGTGTTCAATCGATGACAACGACCCCAACTATGAACACAATTAAAACCGTTGAACAAACGATAAAAATGGTAGAAGCTGGATGTGAAATAGTTCGAATTACAGCTCAAGGGCCAAAAGAAGCCGCTAATTTAAGAAACATTAAAATAGAACTACAAAAAAGAGGTGTTTTTGTACCACTAGTTGCGGACATTCATTTTAACCCGAATGCCGCGATGGAAGCATTAAAGCATGTGGAAAAAATAAGGATCAACCCTGGCAATTTTGTGGATACCAAAGTTTTCAAAATCAAATCATACACTGATTCAGAATATGAAATGGAACTTCAGAAAATTTACGAAAAATTTAGCCCGATAGTTAAAGAGCTAAAGTCGAGAAGTGTTGCGTTACGAATTGGAACGAATCATGGTTCACTTTCTGATCGAATAATGAATAAGTTTGGCGACACACCTTTAGGTATGGTTGAATCCGCCCTAGAATTTGCACGAATATGTGAAGATTTGAATTATCATCAGTTTATGTTTAGTATGAAGTCATCAAACCCTCAAGTCATGGTACAGGCCTATCGGTTGTTAAGTGCGCGCATGAGTGAACTCAAAATGGTTTACCCGTTACACTTAGGAGTAACGGAAGCTGGCGAAGGGGAAGATGGTCGCACAAAATCAGCTTTGGGAATAGGCTTGTTATTGGAAGACGGTCTTGGCGATACTATCAGGGTGTCGCTAACAGAAGAGCCAGAAAATGAAATACCGGTTGCATTTAAATTGGTTCAGAAGTTTAATGGTAAGCTTTCTGATTGCAAAACACCTGATTTTGTTAGAGCTTATAACCCAATGCAATTTCAAAGATTTGAAACAAGCGATAATTTAGGCTTTCATTTTAAAACATTTCCACAAGTAATGGTTTCATTAAATAGCAATGAATTTTTAAATGATACCTATTGTCAACAAATAGGGTATCAGAAATCAGGGAATCAATTTACCAAAAATGATAATTCTGCTGATTGGGTTATAGTGAATAAAAAATTATCGAGTAGTGAGGCCGAGACTATTATTTCGTTAAAAGAAGCAGGGCTTAAAATAACAAGCTCATTAGGTGGTGGTGATGTGCCGATAGTCAAATTTAGTCGAGATGTTGATATTCAGAATTCTTTTGTCATTGTAAATTTATCACAGTTTACTGGTACCGATGTTCATGGGTTATACAATAAAGGCAATGTCTTTATTTTGATGTGTGACCAGGATAATTTTATAGGTCATATACGGCAGTTTCAGCAGGATCAAATTGATTTTGAAAGCAAAGACCCTGTTGTTTTAAAAAAAATTGATAGTAGAGATGACTTTGAATTAATTACTTTAGAAGCATCTTATGATTTAGGTGGACCGCTTATTGATGGTTATGGGAATGGAGTGTGGCTGGAGACTTCCCATAGTAAGCGTAAAGAAGTTGGTTTTCTATTTACATTGCTTCAATCGACACGCTTGCGGGTGACACGAACGGATTATATATCATGCCCTTCTTGTGGTAGAACTTTATTTGATCTGCAAAGCACAACCCTTCGCATTCGCGAACAGACCAATCACTTGAAAGGTATTAAAATTGCGATTATGGGATGTATTGTGAATGGACCAGGCGAAATGGCGGATGCTGATTTTGGTTATGTTGGTTCGATGCCAGGTAAAGTTAATTTATATGTAGGTAAAAATTTAGTAAAAAGAGGGATTGACGAAAAGGATGCCGATAAAGAATTAATAGAATTAATAAAAGAAAATGGGGCTTGGGTTGAACCACCCGTTAGCACTCTAATTTAAGGAAAATGAAAAAATGTTGAAATGGTTTATTTTAATCTCAGTTTTATTATCAATCCAAATTTCAGGGCAAGATCGAGAATATGGGGAAACAAGAAAAAGTTTTAAAAATTATTATTTTTCTCCTTTAAAAATTAGTAGAGATCATCCGCTACATGCTTCTATTTTTCAAATTCCTTTATTGTCGGCACAGTCTTTAGATACTGACACAGGGGTACTTGGTAGTTCATTCGAATACTCAAGTATAGAAGATGATTATAAAAATGATACTTTTTACTACGATATAGATGGAGGTGTGTATCGTTTAAATTTTGATTTATTTTTATCATTGCGTGAGCAACTAGATATATTAATTCGATTTGATGTTTCTGGTGTTGATAGTGACAAACTAATAGTGGTCGATGGAGCCAATATATTGCGAAAGGATTTAAAGAAATCTGGGTCTGGTAATATCGATCTAATTGCCAAACAAAAAGTTTATACATTTGAGGATTATGGAATCGATATTGGCGTATTACTCGCTTGCTCGATACCTATTGCCAATGCTAAGACATTTTCAAACTCAAAAAAGTTTGACTTTGGCGGTGGGGTTTTAGCTACTTATAAGAGTGAGTATTTTGCATTACATTTAAATTTAGGTCTGGTCTATGGTAAAGAATCAACAACTTTTACAGATGATGCTGATTTTAATATTTCCGCCTATGGTGGGTTTAGTGCAGTGGGTTTAATCGTAAATGACTGGTATGGCATAGCCCAAATAAGTTTTCAAAACCCTGCGATGAAGTCTTCTTTAGCACCGAGTAATATTTTAGGTGATGTAAATATTGGTGTTCGCTATGTTTACAATACTTATATTTCAGAGTTATGGGTGGGTAGTGGTGTTGGGCAAGCTTCTCATAATATTAATATTGGCTTTAGTTTTTCAGTTAGTTATTAAAATATGTGTGGAATATTTGGATATATAGGCGATAGAAATTGCGGTCAAATGCTAATCAAAGGTATTAGCCTGCTAGAATATCGTGGCTATGACTCGGCTGGGTTGACTATAATAGATCGCAATAAATTTATATTATGCAAAACCACTGGCAAAGTAAAGTCTCTGTTAGAAAAATTTTTAAGTCAATCTGAAAATGGAAAAATAGGAATTTCGCACACACGCTGGGCGACTCATGGTAGACCTTCAGAAGCTAATTGTCACCCTCATTTTGGGGCACAAAACAAAATAGCTTTAGTTCATAATGGAATCATAGAAAATTTTAGAGAATTAAAAGATAATTTAATTAAGGATGGTATTCAGTTTCGCTCAGATACGGATACTGAGGTGTTAGCAGTGTTAATTGAAAAGGAGTTTAATAATTGCACATTGGCAGAAGCAGTAGCCAAAGGGTTGCAACATATTAAAGGCACTTATGCAATAGCTGTCATTAGCATATCTGAGCCAAATCGTTTGATTGTTGCTAAAATGAATAGCCCTCTATTAATTGGTGTTGGTAATAATGAATTCTTTGTGGCTTCTGACGCCATACCTATTTTGGAGCATACTCGCAAAATAATTTATTTAAAAGATGGTGAAATAGGAGAGGTATCAGCAGATAAAATTATTTTAAGAAATTTAAATGGTGAAAAAGTTTTGGTGAAAGTGGAGGATTGTCTTTTAGAGCCGCAGCAAGTAGCGTTAGATGGTTTTGCCCATTTTATGCTTAAAGAAATTCACGAACAGCCAACGGCATTAGAAAATGCAATTGCTGGTAGAATTAATCCTATAACCAATAAGGTGCAATTAGAGGATAATATTTTAAAGGAAGAAACAATTGCAAAAATTTCTCGAATTGTGATTGTTGGGTGTGGAACTGCATGGCATGCCGGTTTAATTGGGCGAAATATTATTGAACGAATTGTGGGTATACCCGTTCAAGTTGATTATGCTTCCGAATTTAGGTATAGAGACCCTTTAGTCGATAGCAATACCTTAGTTATTGCAATTAGCCAGTCGGGGGAAACGGCCGATACTTTAGGTGCCGTTGCAGTTGCCAAAGAAAAAGGTGCATATACACTCGCAATAGTGAATGCGGTGGGTAGTACCTTAACAAGAGAAGCACACGAAGTCATTTATACGCGCGCAGGGCCAGAAATAGGGGTGGCTAGCACTAAAGCTTTCAGCACTCAAATTTTGGTTATTTATTTACTTGCAGTACATTTAGGACAAATTCGCAAATTAATTTCTGAAAGTGAAATATCTCGAAGAATTAACAATATAAAAAAATTGCCATTTGCTGTGAGAGCTGTTATTGATAAATGCCAAAACATAAAAGGTATAGCGCAAAAATTCAAAAATTCTAGAAATGTTATATTTTTAGGCAGAGGCACTGGGTACCCTGTTGCTTTGGAGGGGGCTTTAAAGCTAAAAGAAATAAGCTATATTCATGCGGAAGGCTTGCATGCTGCAGAACTAAAACATGGCCCCATTGCATTAATTGATGCAGAAATGCCTGTTATAGTTTTAGCATTAAAAGGAAGACGATTAACTAAAGTAATCAGTAATATTGAGGAAGTAAAAGCGAGAGGCGGGCAAATTATTGCAATTGTTAGTGAAGGTGATACAGAAATTATAAAATATACAGACGATATTATAGAAATCAATGATGATATTGGGATTTTAAATTCAATCATAGCAACAATACCTATGCAATTATTAGCCTATCATTTTGCTGTTGTTAGAGGATGCAATGTAGATCAACCTAGAAATTTAGCCAAAAGTGTAACCGTGGAGTAATGATGATTAAAGTTATAGAATATAATTTAGAAAACGAAAATGTCATAAATCAAAAGTTCAAATCACGAAATGATCAGTTTTATCAACAATTTTCAAAGCCAGTACCTGCAAATAAGAAAATTTTTGGGCAGGCTTTGTCATCAGTTGAAAGTGTAAGAAAGATATTAGAGGATATTGAAAACAATGGCGATGAGGCTGTCGTCAAGTATTCTAAAATATTTGATGGTATTGACCCGACACCATTTAAAATTGAAAAAAAAATAATTCAAAATGCTTCTCGTAAGATAAGTACAGATATTATTGATGCATTAAGTAAATCAATTAAAAATGTTTCTGAATATCAAAAACGAACGATACCTCAGGAACTCCAAATGAAAAAAAACGGAAATTCTATTTCTGGCGCAATTTTTCAGGCAATCGAACGAGTTGGTATTTATATTCCAGGAGGTACTGCTGCATTATGTTCCTCGGTAATCATGAATGCCTTGCCCGCAATCGTAGCTGGTGTGCCAGAAGTAGTTGTGTTTACGCCGCCTAAAAAGGATGGAAGTATTGATGATGGAATATTAGCTGCCTGTGAAATGATAGGTGTAAAAGATGTATATAGAATTGGAGGAGTAATGGCTATTGGTATGATGGCTTATGGAACCTCCTCGTTTAAAAAAGTCGATAAAATTGCTGGCCCAGGTAATTCATTTGTCGCGCTTGCAAAAAAAGAAGTCGTTGGTAGAGTTGATATCGACTTATTTGCAGGGCCTTCAGAAGTATTGATTATTGCGGATGAAAGCGGCAAACCTCATTTTATTGCTGCTGATATGCTGGCACAAGCTGAGCACGATAGCATGGCTTCAGCTATTTTGATTACAACTAGTGCCAAATTAGCAAATGATGTCAATATGGAATTAAAAAAACAACTAGAGGTTCTTCCTAGAAAAAAAATAGCAACTGAGTCGATATTAAATTTTGGCACAATCGTAGTTGTTGATAATTTAAATACGGCAGTTTCACTTTCTAATTCCGTTGCTCCAGAGCATTTAGAATTATGTGTTTCAAACCCACATATTTTAATAAAAAAGATTAAAAATGCAGGGGCTATATTTATTGGGCACTATACACCGGAAGCCGCTGGTGATTATATTTCAGGCCCATCGCATACATTGCCAACAAGTGGCACGGGCAGATTTTACAGTGGTGTTTCAGCTGCGACCTTCATGCGAAGAACTTCGCTAATTGAATATAGCAAATCTGATTTTCAAAAAGAGGCAATGTCTGTTGCTACTTTGGCAAAACTAGAACAGTTAGAAGGGCATGCAAGAAGTGCCTTAATTCGAATGGAAGGTTACACAAATGAATAAGTTTATTTTTTTTATATGTTGTTTATTTGCTTCTATTTTGCCAAAAGTAATTCACGCAAATGCCTCTTTAAAGATTGGTGACAAAGTACAGGCTTCCTATTCAAAAGAAAAATTCGCATGTACTGTTATAGGTTTTTACGGAGAATTAGTTACATTAAAAACTGATGACGAAAACTCTAAAAAGTTATTTCATGTACCATTGAGTCAAATAGAAGGTAATTATCAGCCATTAATAAAACAGACATCTAAAGAAGACGAACAGATGAATTCGGATGTGTTAATTGATATGCTGGTAGAAGCTGCTCACCCCAATGGAGAATGGTATGTCGGCAAGGTAATTGAAAAGTATGGTAAATTTTTAAAAGTAAAGCTTGGTGAAAAAGATTGGGCCCCAGTTTGGGTTAGCAACTTTCAATACCGTAAAAATTTTAAAGTAGATAGGGAAGTCGTTTTTTATGATTATCGAAAAAAGCAAGTTGCCGTTATTACGAATGAAGGCATCTTAAAAAATCGAAAGAATATAACTCTTGGCAGAGTTTACTCCAATGGAAAAGTTTATAATGCACAAGGAGTCATTATAGCGACTATTCAACCCGATGGGTCTATTACTGCAAATGATTCCATATTAGTAAAAACTAATTACCAATTTAATAACGGCCTTGAGTATTTGACAGTTGAGAATAAATCGATTTGTACGATTCGCATTAAAAGTAGTAGTATTTATCATCCTGATCGACCCGATATTGTGAATCTTTTTTTTGACCCTGATCAATTAAAGGGCAATATGCGTGTTTGTGGTGGACTTTTTTTTCTGTTTAAAGATCAACTATAATTAGCTTCGGAAAGACTGTTTTGATTAAACGACGAAAAAAAATAAAATATGTAATTGCTACTGCATGTGTGGTGTTTTGCTATTTGTTAATGACTTATGGTGTTTCTATTGCCATCAATTTGTTTTTGCCTGCATATTTAGAAAAAAAATTCCATATACAAATTTCTTATAAAAACATAAAAACTTCTGGTTGGGAGAAAATTGTTTTTCAAGATCTTAATATTAAGCAAAATCATTTAAATGAATCTAAGTTCTCTGGGTTTCTTGAGATTCCAAAGCTCGAAATTAATTATAATCTCAAAGGCTATTTATTTTCTGGTGAAAAATTGCTGAATAATATGGCTATAGATAATTTACTCGTAAAAAGCAATAAACAATATGCTTGGCAGTTGAAGTCTAATATCTTAATTGAAAGCGATATTAAATATGAAAACTTTACTTTTCTTGTAAACGGTAAATTTCAAGGAAAATTTGAACTTTCAAAACTCAAAAACCTAAGTTGGCAAATCGACTTATTAAGTGTAAACAAAAATAGCTTTGATGATGTTTGGCAATTTAAAGGAAAAATTTTAGATAGCGGAGGAAGTCAAATAAATGTTGATTCGGAGTGGATGGGGAATATTGCGAAAATCGATTTAAAAATCAATCGCTTAGAACTAATGCAATATGCGTCAGGTTCACCACTGGCTTTATCTAACCAAAAGTTGAATCTCGATTTCTTTTTGAAAGGTGATTTTGATAATTTAACGCGCTTTAAAGGACAAGATAAATTTTATTTAGGCAAGGATTTACAAGGCCAACTTATTAGCCATATTTATACGGAATTTAATAATGATAAAAAAATCCTACATGATTTGCGATGTAGTTATAATGAAAATATATTGGATTTTAATTATTTGTTTAATTATAATGATATCAATCGAATGGATTGTAAAATTTTACTTGATGAAAATAACTACTTAAGTGGTAGGGCAAACGGAAATTTTACTCAAATAGCAGCATTCCTTAGAGAATTTTTTGATATACATTATGTTGATAAATTAACTGGCGGAATAAACTTTAACTGTAAATTAGAAGGTTTTATTAGTCAGCCAGAAATTGACATTAAAATTTCTGATAACAAATTATTATACAGTAATGTTCCCATACAATTGCGTGGTGAAGCCATTGCAAATGGTTTAAACATTAAAGTGCCAGTCTTTTCAATAAAATCACCAAATCACAATATTAATTCTAGTTTTGAAGTTGAGTTTAATAATAAAAATATTTTAACTAAAATAATTAAAATTGAAGCTGGATATATCAATAATGAGTTCAAAAATACAAAACCAATATTAGTAGAGGTGAATAAAAGCGGTATATCCATTAATGAATTTATATTATTTGCAAAAAAAGCTGAAATTAAATCAATTTTACAAATTCTACCAAATGGAGAAGGCGTAGGTAAAATATTTCTTAAAAATATAAATGTTAAAGAGCTTTTAAGTTATGTCGATTTTAAATTACCCTATCAAATTGATGGCGTTACAACTACCGAAATAAAATTTAATTGTTCATTAGTTGATCCAAAAATACAACTAGTTGGTTCAGTCGAAAACATTGTAATAAACTCTGTACACGGTGGGGATAGTATTTTTGATTTTCAAATTACTAAAAATGGAATTGACATAAATCGCTTTAAATTAGATAACGAAAACGAAAACAGTAAATTTTCTGTTAACGGTTTTATACCTTTAGTAATAAACTTGAAAAATGGTATTCTGGAAGAAGACATTCAACATGAAAGGTCATTACACTTTGTTTGTCAAAACACATCTACTAAATTATTAAAAAATGTAATTCCTAAAGTTGATGAACTAGAAGGTAAGGTTTCAGGAGAACTAAGCGCATTTAAAGTTGAAGATAAAAGATTCTTTATTGGTAAATTAAAATTAATAGATGGTAAGCTTGCTTTCAAAAGCAATCTTGCCCCGATTACTGATATTGAGGGAGAATGCAATTTTACTCGAGAAAGTATCGACATTCCAAAGATTACAGGAAAAATGGGGGAAGGGGCTTTTGTAATTAGAGGTGCAATGAATTTAATTGATTTGACGGTTAATTCTATCGATTTTTCGATTAAAGGTAAAAAGTTAAAGTTAATTAACGATGACGATTTGGTTGTAATTCTAAGCCCTGACCTCACTTATAAAGGAACAATGGATGCGCCATTATTAAAAGGAACACTATACGCTGATTATGGTAACTACACTGAAAATTTATCAAAATTGCCAGACAAAATAAAAACATTTAAAAGCCCAACTACAGAATTTGGGTTTTGGCCAAGGACAATCATCGATTTAGATGTGCGTTGTGACCATAAAGTAAATAATAGCATCAAACAATCTTCTTTTTTTCTGCAAGGTTCAGCAAATTTAAAATTTAAAGGGTCGATAGCAAATGCTTATATGAGTGGTTTAGTACAAATAGAAAAAGGAAATATTCCGATTTATTCTAAAGAGTTTGTGGTCGAAGGTGGCAATGTTGTTTTTGAAGAAAACAGCCCCCCATTTGTGAATTTAATTGCAAACTATCGAGCAAAAAGTATTGATGTTAAAATGCAAGTAAGCCAAAGTTTAGATGACCCCATTGAACCGATATATAGTTCTTTGCCTTCCTATAACGAAGAAGATATTCAACGATTTTTGTGGTTGAATTTATTGCCTGGTGACGAAGGTGAAAAAATAGATGTATCTAATTGGATTAAGCTTGCTACTGATTATTCTGAAATTTTGGATAATGAAACCTTAAAATGGCTTAAGAAATTTTCTTTTGAAACACGCACACGCAACAAATCTGGTGAAGACGCACTTGGTTTGTCAGTGGAATACAAATTTGATGAACCTGAATGGTTTTCTGTAAAAGCCGTTCAGGATGATAATGGGGTATTTAATTTTTTCTTAGTTGCCAGTAAAGATTTTATGGGTTCCTATGTTGATCCTAGTATTTTTACATCTGAAGATTTTTCAAATTTAGATTCAAACTTAATTACGGAGTTTATTAATGATCTCCAAAGAATTGAAGGTCTTATTTTACCGAGCAGAACAAACAAAGAGTTTGATATTCAATATTTAATAAAAATTTTAAACTATATAATCAATATCGAAGCTTTTTATAAATATCTAACTCATGAAATGATTAAACCAATTTCCACTGAAATTGAAGCTTATGAATTGGCACAAAACAAATATGCACATAACTATTCAGAAAAAGAAAAGGTTCGAAGAACAAGAAAAATTAACAGAACAGTTATAGAGACGGTTTATAAAAATTATTTTTCTACATCATCAAGAAATGATTCCGAGGAAATTGAAAAGTCTAAATATAAAAGCAAGTTTAAAAGTTCGGTATTAAATCGTAAACAAAAAGAAAATATAGGGAAGTTAATTAAAGATGAAATGGTTAGTTATGTTGCAACAAATGATGTTTTGTATTTAAATTATGCAAGAGGTAAAATTGAAAGAGTTTGTGCCAGTTGGGGGTATAAAGATGCAAAGGTAACTTGGGCTAAAAATGAGTCTGAATACTTAAATAAAGAGAAAACCGTTCATGCTGTAATATTTAATATCGAGTCTGGTGAAAGGTACAAATTTGCGGGGATAAATTTTATTGGTGTTTCGAAAGAAGAATCAGAGGAAATTATCAAAGAAATTAAATTTGTACCCCATAAAAAATCAGAACCAGTATATTATTCAGAAAACTACATAGATTTTTTGAAAAACCAAATATTACAATTTCTATTGCACAAAGGTTATTTGGAGGCAACTGTAACCATTATTAAAGACGAAAAAAATATCTCATCAAACAAAGAGGCTTATGTAACTTATGCTATCGAAAAAAACAATTTGTTTTTAGTTAAAAATTTTGAAATGTTTGGCAATGAATTTTTTTCAAGTGAAGAAATTCTAAATTTAGTTGTACCAAAAATGAAATCTGAAAAAATCATTAGAGATAATGTTTTTGAGAATGGCGTGTTTCATGATGTGCTTTTATCTAAAATTAGGAAAAATATTACTGAATTCTATAGACAGCGAGGCTATTATAATGTCGATGTAAATACCAGAAAAAAAACAGATTATGAATTTGATAATTTTAATGAATTTGAATCAAGTTTAAATTTGGTTACCATTAAAGATTTGTTTGAAAAGAAAATCGGAATTAAACCAATTAGTGAATTTTTACATGGCACCAAAACCTTACAAACCACAAAAGATTTTTATTATTATTTTAATCAATTATTATACAACAATACTCATCGTTGGGCTTTTATACAAAATTTCATTAAAATTAATGATTGGAAGGATGCAGAAATAAATAGACTTTATATTGATGTTAAGAAAAACAGAAACGATCATGATGAGCAATTGTTAATCAGACGGATATTTTCGGAATTATTTGGGTTGCCAGTTATTAAAATAAAAATTGAAGAACAGGGTGTAGTTTCAGATGGTGTTACTAAACTAACTATCATTTGTAACATTCAAGAAAAGGAAAAATTTTTATTCGGCAAAGTTACTTTTAAACCAAGATATAACGATGAATTTAAAACAAAGGAAAAAATTATACAAAATTGCATTACTGTTAACGAAGGGGAAGTTTACAATATTGATAAAATAAGGGAGTCAATTCGAAAGCTATCATTACTGGGGGTTTTTCAAGAAGTTGAGTATCAAGAAAATTTAGAGGGTAATTTGGTTCATGTAGAATTTATTTTGCGAGAAAGCAAAACATTAACTACTCAGATAGAAGGGGGTTATGGGGAATTCGAAAGACTTCAAGCTGGCTTAAGAATTTTTGATCATAATATTTTCGGAACGACCAAAAGTCTTGGGTTACGGGCTAAGGCTTCAACAAAATCATTGTTAATTGAGCCAGTTTTTGATACACCATCCTTTTGGGGGTTTCGAAATGAATGGATTGGCTTTTATGAAAATAGCGATAAAGAAGATTTTACATTGGAAAGATTTGGATTTGAAACAAACTTGCACAGAAATTTCAAAAAATATATGGGGCTATCTTTTGGTTATAAATTTGAAAATACTACGGCCAAAAATCTTATAGATGAGCTTGACCAATTAGACGAAGGTTATGTAAATTTTTCTGGTGTGCAAAGTGGTTTCTCATATATAAGAATCGATAATTTGTTGACACCCCATAAAGGCACATTTTTTAAAGTAAAAGGGGAGTATAACTCAAAACTATTTGGGTCTACATTTGAGTTTATAAAGACGGAAGTACAAGTTACTCAGCATTTTCCGGTTTCTGAACGAGTTACCTTTTCTATTGGTGGTCGATTAGGTTTTATGAAATCATTAGATTCTGGTATAGATATTCCTATTCAGGTAAAGTTTTTTAACGGTGGCGGAAATACTATTAGGGGGTATGGTCACAATTCTATAGGGCCTCAAGTGGATGGTAAAAGTGTTGGTGGAGAAGTAAGAGGTATATTTAATACAGAATTAAGATTTCCATTAACTTTAAATACCACTAAACAATTTGGCGTTGTATTTTTTGATGCGGGGTTTTTAGAGGAATCTTATGATACACTAGATGACCCAACATTATACACTTCCGTTGGCATCGGGTATCGTTTATTGTCGCCCATAGGTCCTATTCGTTTAGATCTTGGTGTAGGTTTGAAAAATAGGCGAGAAGATGAAGATATAAATTTTGAACATGATAAGTTTGAAATTAAAAATTTATATTTAAATGGGTATAAAGCAAGATTGCATTTAAGTTTTGGTTTTGCGTTCTAATAGTTAAGTCAAGGAGATATAAACAAAATTATGAACTATTTCGAGGCGTTAATTATTGCAATTATAGAAGGGCTTACTGAATTTTTACCTATTTCGTCAACAGGTCATATGGTTATTGCTTCTGCAATCATTAATGTTCAAATGACGGAATTCGTAAAATTATATATCGTATGTATTCAGCTAGGAGCCATTCTTTCTGTCGTTGTATTGTATTTTAAAAGATTTTTTAGATCTAAAGATTTTTATTATAAACTAATCATAGCTTTTATTCCAATTGCAATTACAGGTTTATTGTTAAAGAAATATATTGATCGAGTGCTAGAAAGCGTTTTGGTAATTGGCATATTTTTGTTATTAGGTGGAATCGTTTTGTTGTTTGTTGATAAATGGTTTGCAGATAATCAGTTGGATAAAGAAGAAGATATTTCTAAATTTAAGGCGTTTAAAATTGGAGTTTTTCAATGCTTTGCACTTTTCCCTGGGGTTAGCAGAAGTGGTGCTTCTATAATCGGAGGTATGACCCAAAAGTTAACAAGAAAAAATGCAGCTGAATTTTCCTTTTTTTTAGCAGTACCCACAATGTTTGCAGCTACTGCCAAAAAATTAATGGATTTTAGCAACCAGGCATCTCTTTCAAATCAAGAAATCTCACAGCTTTTATTTGGAATTATAGTCTCATTTATTGTAGGCGTGTTAGCTATCAAATTTTTTATAAATATTTTAAACCAATATGGGTTTAAAGCGTTTGGTTGGTATAGAATTTTTGTCGGTTCCATTATTATCATTCTGTATTTGTTAAATATACCTTTAAACTTGATGTAAATGGTGAAATTATTATGGCAAAAATAGTTGCGATTAGCGATACACATAAAAAACACAGAAAATTAAAAATACCTATGGGTGATATCCTAATTCATGCTGGTGATATCACTAGCAAAGGCAGTTTGGATGATTTAATAGAATTTAACCAATGGCTAGGGGAATTACCTCATCAATATAAAGTAATAATTGCTGGAAATCATGACTTTTGTTTTCAAAATGACCCAATTGAGGCTCAAAAAGTGATAACAAATGCCATTTACCTGCAAGATCAAATGATTACATTATTAGGTTTAAAAATTTATGGTAGCCCTTGGCAACCATGGTTTTTTGATTGGGCATTTAACTTGAAGAGAGGTTTGGAGATTAAATCAAAATGGGATTTAATTCCTAAAGATACAGATGTGTTGATTACACATGGTCCTCCCATGCAAATATTAGATAAAACAGTCATGAAAAAACATGTTGGCTGTGAAGAATTGGTCAAAAAGGTATTTGAAATAAAACCAAAACTTCACATTTTCGGGCATATTCATGAGGATTATGGTAGTTTAATTAAAAATGATATTATTTTTGTAAATGCGAGCAGTTGTACACACTCTTATCAAGCTATTAATAAACCAATCGAGATAGAAGTTTGAATTTTGTAGGCAAATGAAATAATTTTAGTAACCACCCTAAAAAATACGCTGAGTACATATTTTAGGTATTTTGAAAACCTAATTTAAACCCATTTTTTTTTAATGACCAAATAATAAAATGAAATGATTAACCCAACCGTAAAGAGCGAAAACATTAAAATAATATGTGCATTGTGAATAAAGGGTATGTTGTTGATATTCATTCCATAGGTGCTAGTTAAGAGTGTTGGTAGAATTAAAAATAATGTTACACAAGCCAATACTTTTAAGATGTTAGAAATTTCATTACTAACAAATGATGAGTAAGTGTTTAGGGTACTAGAAATATTATTGGTGTGAGTTTCGCAGATGGCTAACGCTTGATTTGTCTTATTTAAAATTTCATTGACTGATTCTATTTCGTCTTCATCAAAATGAATTATTTGATTTCTACTTAACTTGTTCAAAACTGCGATATTGCCTTTAATTGCCGAAGTAAAATAGACAAGACTTTTTTTTAATTTATGCAAATCTAAAAGATCTTGATTGTTTTTGACAGTTAACATTTTTTCAGCAATTCGTTGATGTTTTTTTTCAATATTTTTAATATACTCTAAAATTAGAAGGGCAGAATTTTCTAACAGTTTTAAAACTACTGATTTTTTATTCTTCATATCAATTTCTTGATTGCCATATTTTATGTATTTCGCAAGCAATGGCACGGGTTTAATACAAATGGTATAAACAGTGGAATCATTTAGTATTATGCCAATAGGAACCGTTTCAAAAAAGAAAATATCATCGATATCTTCTTGAATTGGTGATCGTAAAATAATAAGTAAAAATTTATCGTCCTTTTCAATACGAGAACCTTCATTTATGTCTAATGGGTCAGTCAAAAAGTCTCGTGGAACAGATTGGGCAGCGTTTAAGAAGTCAATCTCACTTTCGGTTGGGGTAAAAATACGAACCCAACAACCATTTTCAATTGTATCGGTTTTTGTTATGTTAACAGAATCTAGAACTTTATAAATCTGAATCGTCATAGATATTTTAATTAAGCTTTAAAATACTATGTATTATGCCAAATTGAGATATCAATGTAATAGTAATTTGTTAGATTTTAAAAATTTTTAATAATTTTTAGAAAGTCTTTAGGCTTAACTCTAACAATTCTTGATGAGTAGTTATTTTCCTTCATTAATTTGAGTTCTAGAAGGGCATTTTGAATAATGGCTTCGAAATCTTGCACACATACCAACACATTTTGGGCAGGATGTGGTTCTCCACGCCATTCATCAAAACATGCAAAATTTACCTGTATATCATTTGAAATATCAAGTATTGTTTTTGCTATTTTTAAAATGGTGTTTTGGCCTGTTGAAATGATTCCAATCATTTGATTATTTATATTTTTTGTTGCAAATTGTTCCTCTGAAAAAGTTGCGATACCTAGATTTTTACAGGCATCAATGACTCCGTTATTTCTTTCGCGATTTACTTCATTGCTCTTTGAAAAACCGTTAATTATAGTTGTACAACCTAGGTCATTAAGTTTTTTTACTAACATGCTTGAAGCAAAAAAGTTATCAGTCGTTACGACGGGTAACGCTAAATCTTTAACCCAACGATCCACAAAAATAATAGGAAAATTTTTGGGCAAATTTTTAATCAATATTTCATGCTCAAATTCATTTACACTCGGTAAAATCATTAAACCATCACAATAACTAGGAGTAATTCTCTTTAAAATTCTTTGAAATGAAACTTTATCTTCATGATGCATGTGAATTATTAGATCTTTTGAATCTTTCATCAAGTGATAACTGGAGTTTTGGGCAATTTCTACATTTAATTTATCATTAATAGAAGGTAACATTAAAGCGATTGCATCAGTGCGACCTCTAGCTAAATTTCTCGCCGCAAAATTCGGAACATAATTCAATTCAGAAGCTTTTTTTAAAATAAAATCTTTAGTTTTTGATTTTACGCGAGGGTCATTTTGTAGGGCTCTTGATACTGTTGAAGTATCAACCTTACAGGCTTTTGCAATATCTATTAATTTTGTCATCATATTTCATTCATAATTAGTTAATGACCCTTAGGTGCATTTACACCAAATTGTTCCACCCATTTTTTATTAATCATAGTTGGGTCAGATAAATTATTTTGAGCTATATTTTTACCGCGAGCTTGATATATCTGAAAAGTAGAACTACTAAATGTGCGTTTTGCAGCTGCACTGATATATCTCATTGTATAACCACAGCGTCTACGGGTGCTTTTGTTAGGGGCAGAACCATGAATCGCTTTTGCATGATGTAAACTAACATGGTTTTCCTTTAAAATACATGGCACTGCGGTAGTTTCATCAAAAGTGCCTGGTTTTATTTCCGTTGAAAATACCGCATGTTCATTAACGACTGGAACATATTCACTATAGCCATTTAAATGAGATTTTGGAATTACCTGCATACATCCATTTTCTAAATCACTATCATCTAAAGCTAACCAAACCGTAACTACTTCCATAGGCTCCCATTGCCCTTGCCAATAAGAGCTATCTTCGTGCCAAGGAACTCTTTGTCCATCACCTGGCGGTTTACATAAAAAATGACTTGCGAATAACAAAATATCAGGGCCAATGATTGGTTCAACCAAGTCTAAAACAGCAGGGTGCATCAGCCAATGCATTAATTCTACTGCATAGAAGTGGGGGCAATTCATGGCTTCAGGTCGACCACCGCGTGATATCCAATTTTTTAACAAAATATCAAAATAGTTTTTAAGATCAGAAAATTCATTGTCTGGTAACAGCTTACCTTTTGGAATCACAAAGCCTTCCTTGTGATAATGGTCTATTTCAGCTATTGAAAGACGCGATTTTTTATCTGGTTCAACTTTTACTTTGATTTCTGTTTGCATATTATATTCCTTTTTTAATTAACTTAAGGGTTTTGATTTCAAAAGGATTAAACGCTAATTGTACTTGATTCTGATTCAATGTCATGGCAGAAATTTCATTTTCCATTAAGTCGGTTTCTTTGCATTGATATTGTTGTGGTAAACTTAAAATTACATTATTTAATTTACCCTTATTTTCAACTAAACGAACGATTATGGAATTGTCAAACTCGCACTTTTTAAAAGACTCCAATGTTACTTCAGAACTGCTTAATTGAATTGGAAATTCTTGATTGAATTTGCCATTTAAAACGATAGGTGGGTTATTAAAGTGCAAGGCATCCTGCACTAAAGAAGTACTGGTGAAATGCTCTTGAAGAGGCAATATTCCTAGTTTAAATTCATGCTGACCTTGATCCGCTAGTGGGTCGGGGTCAGTTGAGCTTCTTAGCAAACATACATCTATAATATTTTCATTAATTTTATACCCGTATTTGCTATCATTTAAAACAAACAATCCATTAGATTGGCTGCTTAAACCACCATATTTATGAGCAGCACATTCAAATTTTGCATAATCCCAAGTTGTATTTCTATGGTTATTTCTTTCCACAAAGCCAAAAGCTATATCATAGTAGGCTTTGGCGTTAGCAATATTTGCAGGGTATGCCGCCCGTAACATTTTATGTTTTTCTAACCAATTAACTTTGTTATTAATTTCAAGAATTTTTGTACCTTTGGATAATTTAATTTCTTGAGTAAAACCAGAGTTTCCAAATTGATAAGAAAACTGTATTTGTTTAAATAATTGCCCCTCATTGGTTATTTCATACCCTGTTGCCTCTAAATTGCAAATCGCACTATTCTCATAATAAATATCAATATCCCATGCATCCCAATTATGCGGATGATCATCATAGATCGTTAAAACATTGCTTTCGCTATTGGGTAGACAATATTCGAATTTTTTCGTTTTGTCAAAAATAGAAATAATACGACCTTTCGCATTAAATTCATATTTGATTAATTCATTTTCTAAAACTAATGGTGCAACTTTATTTGATGGCTTGACATTTGAATATTCACCACCTTTTGAAAACACGATTTTGCTTAAAGATGGTAGGGTTACCGCAATAAACGCCTTATTATCAGATTTTTGAACAAAATAAGAATTTTTTCCATCTGAAATGCATTTTTCATTTAAGAATTTTTCAGGTATTTCAATCAGACCAGCAAATTCACTTGAATAGGAATTTAAAACAGTAAAACTGTTATTGTCATTGTTTGTATTCTTAGCTTCCCATTGTTGTTTTAATTTTTCTATTGCTGTTACCATTTCCTTATATTCACGGTGAGTATCTTGATAAACTAAATTAATGCTAGAGCCCGGTAAAATATCATGAAACTGATTAATTAATAAAGTTTTCCACAAAGTTTCAATTTCCGATTGTGGGTAATTTTTAATCTCAGCTAGTGAATACAACAATTCAATATTTCTCAGTAAAAACTCTAATTTACGATTCATCTTTTTAACGAAAGCTTGCGTTGTAAGCGTACCGCGGTGTAACTCTAGATATAATTCACCATCCCAAGTAGCTAATTCTTGTGATTCTTTTTCAAGTTTTTCAAAAAATGTATCGGCTTTAGAAAACACTAATTTTGGGCATGACTCAACATTTTTGGAACGCAATCCACTTTCAATTTGCTCCTCATTTGGTCCACCGCCACCATTACCAATACCGAATAATGACAATATATTGTTTGAAACCACTTTATCTTTATAGTTTTTTTCTGCCTTGATTAAAGTCGATGGCTTCAATCCACTATTATATGTATCTTCGGGTAAAAAATGAGTTAGAATTTTTGTCCCATCGATACCTTTCCAATAAAAGGAATGATGTGGAAATTTATTGAATTGACTCCAGGATATTTTCTGAGTCATAAAATAGTCAACACCACACTTTTTCATGATTTGGGGTAATGCTGCTGAATATCCGAAAACATCAGGTAACCATACATTTTTTACATCCACGCCAAATTCATCAATGTAAAACTTTTTACCATAAAATATTTGTCTCACAAAGCTTTCACCGCTTACTAGATTACAATCGGCTTCCACCCACATTCCGCCTTGACATTCCCATCTTCCTTCTTTGACTCGTTCTTTGATTTGTTGATAAACTTCAGGAAAGTGCTCTTTTGTAAATTGGTATAATTGAGGTTGACTTGCCCCAAATTTATATTCAGGAAATTTTTCCATTAATCGTAATTGATTTGTAAAAGTTCTAGCACACTTTCTAATGGTTTCTTTTACTGGCCATAACCAACCTGTATCGATGTGCGCATGCCCGATAGCCGAAACCGTAATGGAAGTTTCATTTGCTTTTACATTTAATACTTTTTTAAGCGGCATGATACATTCTTTATTTTCACCATTTGATTTAAAATATAAACTGATGGAATCATCAATCGCCTTTAAAATTCTTATATGTCGAACCGAATCAGCAGGTATTTCTATTAGTAAATCCGTTAAATATTTGATATCTTTTCTTAATTCATCAATAAATTCGTTTTTAATGACAAGCGAGCCTTCGTTATAAATGCCAGAATAATTGCCATGGGGGTGAGGGCAGTTTTCTGCAGGGTCTTTTTCTCTGGTAATTCCAAATAAATTGCTTGCTGATGCTTCTACCCAAAATTCTAATTTACCATTTTGCACCCAATGGGAAGGGATGTCAAATAGATTTCGGCCGGTATGAACAACAAAAACACTTCCATTGGTTATACCTTGGTGTGGCACACCATTTGGTGCGTAAACGATACCTTCACCATTACAATCAACTTTACCCATTAAATTGGTAAATGTTTTTAAATTTGATATGTCGGCTTTGAATAAAAACCAAGCTGAATCCCATGCGTTACCCCATTTTGTTCCTAATTCAATGGTTGAAAGTTCTCGGTCTTTTATTTGATGATATTTTAAATGTTCTTTAGTAACAAAATATTGGGTTTTGAATTTCAACACTTCTTTAAACTGCTGTTTTTCGATTAAGTCTAAAAACTTTTTGGCTCTAGCAAGGGTGACTTTAAAATATTCATTGTGCATTAGTTAAACCTCCGATAGTTGATTGAATACAAGCGTTTGTATTCTGAATTATAACTAACCGACTTACAAATACAAGCGTTTGTATAAAATTCGAAAAATTATTGTAAATTCATTAATAACAATGACTTGCAATAAATATTAAAAAGTTTATCTAGATTTTTAAAATAAAAGTTGGCGTTTTAGTGAAAAAACGCCAAATAAATTATTTTAAGATTTGATCAATTAGCTCATTTACAATTTGAGGGTTTGCTAGGCCTTTTGATGCTTTCATTACTTGACCCACTATTGAACCGCGGGCTTTTTCTTTTCCGGCTTTGATATCTTCTACAGCTTTTGGGTTTTTCGCAATAACCTCTTCTACCCAAACTCTAATTTCGCCAATATCATTTTTACCAGCTAGGCCTTCTTTTTCAATGATAAGAGATGGTTTTTGTTTGGTTTCCAACATCGCTTGAAAAACTTTTTCTCTAGCAATCTTTTTGTTAATCGTGTTGTTTTCGATTAAACTCCATAATTCTACCATATCATCTAGCGAAATAGGAAAATCAACAATTTTAAGATTCTTATTATTTAAATAACTTAAAATATCGTTTAATATCCAATTGGCAATTTCTTTAGGTTTATTAAATTTTAATGCAGCATTTTCAAAATAATCGACAATTTCTTTTTCTTCTGTTAATTGTATTGCATCATATTCGCTGAGTTCATATTGCGTTACAAGTCTATTTTTTCTGTGAAGTGGGTGTTCTGCAACAGTAGAATTTATTTCATCAACTTCTTTTTGTTCTAACAAAACACAAGGCAAATCTGGTTCAGGGAAGTATCTATAATCATGAGCACCTTCCTTGGAGCGCATTGGTTCTGTACGCGCAAGATTCACATCCCATAACCGCGTTTCCTGAACTATAGATTTGCCTTCCTTGATAGCAGCAATTTGACGAACGATTTCATAATCAATTGCTTGTTGAACATAACGAAAAGAGTTTAAGTTTTTTATTTCAACTCTTGTGCCATATTTGGTTTGACCGACTGGTTTTACTGAAACATTTGCGTCGCATCGTAGTGAACCTTCTTGCATTTCGCAATCAGAAACGCCATTGTATTTTAAGATTTGTTTTAATTGCACTAAATATAAATAAGCTTCATCGCTATTAACCATATCAGGTTTAGAAACAATTTCAATTAGAGGCGTACCAGCTCGATTCAAATCAACCAAACTACCACTACCGTACTCAGAGTGAATTAGTTTGCCTGCATCTTCTTCTATATGAATTCTCTCTAATCGCAAGGTTTTTTCTTTGCCTTTATTGGTGATAACAATGGAACCATTAAGGGCATACGGTTGGTCGTACTGAGTAATTTGATATGCTTTTGGCGAATCAGGGTAAAAGTAATTCTTTCTATCAAATTTTGAAAATAATTTGATATCACAGCCAATAGCCAAACCAGCTTTTATGGCTAACTGTAATGCTTTATGATTTAATACTGGCAAAACACCTGGGTGACCTAAACAAACTGGGCAAGTTTGAGAGTTAGGTTCTTGTGCAAATAGGGTAGTACATCCACAAAATAATTTTGTTGCAGTGGCAAGTTGACAATGAACTTCTAAACCAATTGTTGCTTCATATTCCATATTTATAATTTTCCTTTTCTTTGTTTATATATTGGGTGTTATTTGATGATAATTGGTTGCACTTTCAAAAGCCGAAACTACCTTACAAAGTTCGCCTTCGCCAAATGCCTTACCTGTAAGTTGCATTCCAATAGGTAAGCCAATAGAAGATACCCCGCAGTTTACCGAAATACCTGGTAAACCAGATAGGTTGTTGCAAACAGTATATATATCTGATAAATACATTTGAATTGGGTCAGCAGATTTTTCGCCTTTTTTAAATGCGCAACAAGGGGAGGTTGGCGTCAATATTACATCAGCTTTTTTAAAGGCCTCCAAATAATCATTTAAAATAAGCCTTCTTACTTTTGTAGCCTTATTGTAATACTGATCATAATACCCTGAACTTAAACTAAAGGTTCCAAGTATAATACGGCGTTTTACTTCGCGACCAAAACCTTCTGATCTTGAATTTGTATATACAGAAGCTAAATCTTTTATGTTTTCAGAGCGATACCCATAATGAATACCGTCATACCTGCCTAGATTCGAACTGGCTTCCGCAGTAGCGACAAGATAATAGGCAGCAATTCCATATTTAGCATGAGGTAGCTCAATATCCACTATTTCTGCACCTAATGCTTTTAAATTTTCGATGGCATTTTTTTCGATAGCATTTTTAACATCGATTTCTAAACCGTCTTTTAACAATGCTCTTGGAACACCAATTCTGGTGCCTTTTAGGCTAGTTGCTTTTTGAGCTGTATATTCAGGTACAGGAGTATTAATTGATGTTGAGTCTTTTAGGTCAAAACCAGAAATGACTTCCAACATTAGAGCCGTGTCATTAATATTTCTAGCAAATGGCCCAATTTGGTCTAAAGAAGAGCTATAGGCCATTAGCCCATATCTAGAAACGCGTCCATTTGTAGGTTTAATACCAGCAATACCGCATAAAGAAGCAGGTTGTCTGATAGAACCGCCAGTATCTGAACCAAGCGCAAGTGGTACTAAGCCAGCAGCAATTGCGGCAGCACTACCACCTGATGACCCACCAGGTATACGATCTTTATCGTAGGGGTTATTTACTGGCCCATATATAGAAGTTTCATTAGATGAACCCATTGCAAATTCATCCATATTGGTTTTACCCATTGGTATAGCGTCTGCATCTAACAACTTATCTATTACAGTTGCGTTATAAGGGGGTTTATAACCCTTAAGCACTTTTGAACAAGAAGTGGTCAGTTTTCCCTTTTCACACATATTGTCTTTAACCGCAACTGGTACGCCAGCTAATTTGCCAAGTGGCTTTCCAGCTTTTCTTTTTTCATCAACTTTTTGTGCAACTTCCATAATTTCATCGTGCAAGTTAATAAATGCATTTAGAGAAGGGTTTATTTTATTGATTCTATCTAGATATTGTTTGGCGACATCGGTTGCAGACCAATCACCGGATTTTACATTTTTTGCAATTTCTGAAGCAGATACTCGGTAAAAATCAATCACAATTATTTCTTTCTTTTCGTATTGTTAGTGGATTTAAATTTGAAAGTGTTGTTTTCAATATCGTTTAAAGTTCTCATATTTCACATTAAATGACATTAGGAACTTTAAATGAACTGCCTTCTCTCTGTGGTGCATTGGATAATGCAACATCAACACCAATGGAAGGTACTGGCGAATCTTGTCTAAAAACATTCTTTAAGCCAGATGCTTGCACGAGAGGTTCTACATCATCTGTATTTACCTCTGCTAATTGGGCTACATAATTAATAATATTCTCAAAATCTTTCTGAAATGCTTCTTTATCGCGATCATCCAATTGTAATCTTGATAGTTTTGTCAAATTATCAAACTCTTGTTTATTCATTCTAAATAAAAACCTTTCAAATTTATTTTTTATAGTCTCAAGCAAGTTTTTTTTATAAAAAAGTGCATACCGTTTGCCTGTTGTGCCAATTCAATGAATTCATCATTAGTACCGAATTTCTTTTCGATATTTCTAAGAAGTCTAATTGCTTCATCAAACTTTTCCAAAGCAGCTTTAAAATTTAATTGAGCATTTTTATTGCCAGGGTTATCAAATGAATTGGCTTTTTTCATTAATGCCTTGCCTTCATTTACTAGTCTTACAGATTCATTATAATTTTTGTCTTGGTACAATAAGTTGTTTTTAAGAGCTGGGTTTTTCTTATCATCTACGATTTTTTCTTCTGGCAAGTCATTGTCATTGTTCACAGGTATTTTGCCAAGTGCTTTTTGATTTACTTCTTCTTGACTGTGTTTTTTTAAGGCCAAAGTGTTTACTTTTGGCTTATTTTCTTCAACAACAGGTTCTGCAATTTGTTCTACTGGTTTATTTGTAACGACTGGTGCAGCTTCAACTGCAGGGGCATCAACAAACTTTTCAGTTGCTTTAGCAACGGCTTCTTCCACGGGAGCTTTACCCAGCAAATTAGATCTCATCTTTTTTTCTTTTTCGATATTTGCTAAGATATCAACTAAAGTTTCTTTTGCTTCATTCAAATAAATAGTCTTTGCATACATACTTATAATTTGTTGAGCCTTGTCTTTAGCAATATCGTAATCACCAACCAAGTTTGACCATTTAGCTAAACTCAATAATTTTCTTGCTTCATTCTCACTTATGGTTGAAAAAATTTGGCTATCATTCATAGCAGCCTCAATCAAAATTGAGCTTACTTTTTCATTCAAATCATTCTCATAAGCCCATTTTGCACTTAAATATAAACCATAACTACTAGTACGACCATTATCATCTAAAATCTTTGGCAAAATATTTGAATAAATTTTTTCTTTTTCAACACCATCTATGATTTCCATTTTTTCAATATTTTTTTGCAATACAACGATAATGAAACCATCCTGATCACGCATCGAAATCGCGTCGCTGTTTTCTTCTATTACATGCCCAACAATCATTGGGTTTGTTTTGCTGATCAAACGAACAAATTTAAAATTACTTTTTGGTGTTGATTCTAAATTTTTCTTTAATGCTTTTGCATTTTCAAATGCATTTTCAACTTTCTCAATTTCTAAATATACAGAACTTTGTTTTTCATCAGCAATTAATAGTTTTGCCATTTTGATGTCTGATTCATATTTTTCAAAATCCAATTCTTTCAGTTTTGTAATGCTAGTCTTCAAAAATGCCGTTGCTTTTGTTTTATCCAAATCACTCCAAATGGCAGCACCACTATCCACATTGTCTAATCGTAAATTTTTAATTTTCTCAGTAAAATTCTCTTTGGTTTTAGGGGCATTGATCTTATTCACAAAAAAGGCGATGATAAAAACACACATTAAGGTTCTAACGAATATTTTGAAAATATTGCTTGCTTTCATAGAGTTTTCCTTAAGAATCCTAGGTTTTTAAAGGTTTGATTTTATCACAGTTTCAAAAAAAAAGGATAAATCTAGCTTTGTTTTTTAAAAAAATATACTTAATAGTATACGAACAATGCATTAAAAAGGTTCAAAACAAAAAAAATGCAACCTGAATTAAAAAAAATTGCTGATTTAGAGAAAATATTATCCATAACCATGGAACTCTCCAGTGAGGCAGATTTAAATTCCCTGCTAGAACTCATTATGGCTAAAGCTAAGGAGGTTATTTTATGCGAAAGAAGTACCATTTACATGTTAGACCGGGAAAAACAGGAGCTTTGGTCGTTATTAACATCCGCATTAGAAATTAAAGAAATTCGAGTTCCCGTAGGTGTGGGCATTGCTGGGCAAGTCGCTCAAAATAACGAAATTATTAATATTTTAAACGCTTATGAAGATAATCGATTTAACCCTAGTTTTGATATCAAAACTGGTTTTAAAACGAAGTCCATTTTAACCATACCACTAAGAAGTTTACGCGGTGAAGTAGTGGGGGTTTTGCAAATGTTAAATCGAATAGAATCAGATTTTTTTTCCGATTACGACATTTTTATTATGCGTACTTTTGCAAACCAAGTAGGGGTAATTCTTGAAAGATCGGAACTGATCAAAAGTCGGCTAAAAGAAGAGCGAATGACCAACGAAATGGAACTCGCTAGTCGTATTCAAAAGAAGCTTCTACCTAGCCGTACGATACCTTTTAACAACATTGAGGTTACCGGCTGGAACATCAGTTGTGATGAAACGGGAGGGGATTATTTTGACTTCTTTTCCCTTGAAAATGGAGATGTGCTTGTTGCCATTGGTGATGTTTCAGGACATGGTATTTCTGCTGCACTCATTATGCTCGAAGCAAGAGCATTGTTTATGGCATTTTCAACTGAAAATAATTCGGTAGGGTCGATTTTGGATAAAATGAATTATTTTCTACAAAAAGATTTAGACGCTGAAAGATTTATGACCTTTTTTTTAGGCCAATTTGCCGGTGATGGTAAGTCTTTTCAATACTCTAGTGCAGGGCACGATGGCCCTATTTGGTACCAAGCAAATCTACAAAAAACGATCAGTTTGGACTCGACAGGAACCGTATTAGGGTTTATGGAAGGCCTAAATTTCCCTGCCAGCGAAAGTTATGAACTATCCAAAGGCGATATTTTGTTATTTTTTACAGATGGTCTATTTGAATCCATTAATGAAGAAGGACAGCAGTTCGGCAAAAACAATCTTATTGAACTTGTAGAACTACACAAAAATAGTACCGCGGAGGCAATTTCACAAAATATTAAGTTAGAATTAGAAAAATTTTGTGGAAAACAAAGCAGACAGGATGACATCACATTAGTTGTTGTTAAAATAAGTTGACCCACCAGCAATTAAAAAATTCTATTTTTTCAGAGATGTTAAATGAGCGACAGTAAAAGTTTAGTAGTTAATAGACAAGGCGATGTAACTATTGCTTCTTTTATTCATAGCAAACTATTGGATGAAACTAATATCCATGCCATAGGCGCTGAATTACTTGCCTTAGTTGAACAAAACAAAGGTCTAAAACTAATCATTGATTTTTCGACAGTTTCCTATTTATCCAGTGCCGTTCTAGGTAAATTAATGGCAATTCACAAAGGTATCAGCAATAACAAAGGTATTTTTGTTTTATGTGGTATTGCGCCAAATATTTTAGAAGTTTTTAAGATAACAAAATTGGACAAATTATTTTCAATTGAACCAGATGTAAAAGGTGGTTTGAAATTGATAGAAAAAAAGAAACTTGGATTAAAATAAATAGTGGCAGATACAGGCGATTCACATTTATTAGGATCGACGCTCGGTAAATATACATTTAAATATAAGATTGGCACTGGGGCTACCTCAGAAATTTGGAAGTGCGAAGAATTAGGTCGTGGAACGGTTGCAGTCAAATTTATAAATCGGCAAAAACCATTCTTTAAAGAAATCTCTCAATATACAAAAGGTGAGTTTGAGTTCTATAAAAGTGCTTCGCATATAGGTTTACCTAAAGCCTATGATGTATTTGAAAACACAAGAGGTTTTTTTATGGTTATGGAGCTATTTGATGGCCCAAACCTATTACAAGCATTTCAAGTTCACCGTTCACAATATCAACCATTAATACCAACATTTGTTAAAAAAATGATAGAAGTGTTGGATTATGTACATAAAAATAAAATCATACATTGTGATATAAAACCAGAAAATTTTCTAGTAGATTTAAATGGAAATTTAAAACTAATTGATTTTTCTATTATGAAAAAAGCCAAATTTTCCTTGCTAACGAGTTTAGTCAAACAAAGAATTGAAGGTACACCTGAATATATGTCACCTGAGCAAATAAAAGGCAAGTCAATTACCTACCTGTCGGATTATTACTCATTAGGGCTAGTGCTATATTTTCTTTATACCGGCAAGAAACCATTTGATGGGGATACTCCAGAAATTATTTTGGCTAAAAACTTAAAGGATTCGCCCGTTGACCCTATTTATCTTAACCCAGAGCTGTGTTGTAATTTAATGAATAATATCATTAAACAATTAATTGCAAAAAACCCAGCAGATCGCATAAAAAATCTTACAGAGTTATCCTTCATGTACCGAAAAACGAAACTAGCAAATTTAAGGTAATATGCTCCAAAATACTAAAGGTAACGAATTTAGAATTGATAACTTGATTTAAAAGACTTTACAATTAGAATCTTTCATTTTTTTTAGGAAAGTAAACCGAGGGTAAGAATGTATAAAATATTGATTACAGGCAAGATAAGCGAAGTGGGCTTAAATATTTTCAAAGAAGCATCCGATGTTTTTGTCGATTACCGACCAGATTACCCGTACCCAGAAGTATTAAAAATCATTCATGAGTATGACTGCATACTTTCTCGATCTGAAACGGCTATTACAAAGGAATTAATCGAAAAAGGGAAAAACTTAAAAGTAATTGCGAGAGCGGCAGTAGGTATTGAAAATATTGATGTCGAATGCGCCACTCAAAATGGCATTCTTGTTATCAATACGCCAGCACAAAATACGAATTCTGCTGCAGAACTAACACTTGGTTTATTATTAACGGCCACAAGAAATCTTGTTGGTGCTCATAATAAAATTAAATCAGGTGGGTGGGATCGACATACATTTACTGGAACAGAATTATTAAATAAAACAATCGGAATTATAGGTTTAGGAAATGTTGGTCATCGCGTTGCTAAATTTGCACGAGGTTTCGATATGCAGGTGATCGCCTATGACCCATACTTATCAGATAGCCGTTTCGATGAACTAGGGGTGAAAAAAGTATCCTTAGAAACTTTGCTAAAAACTTCAGAAATAATTTCATTACATGTACCAAAAGTAAAAGAAACTATTGGTATGATTGGCGAAAAAGAAATACTTCAAATGAAAAACAATGTAGTGATTATAAACGCTGCAAGAGGTGGTATTATTGTAGAAAGCGCCTTGGTGAAAGCATTAGAACAAAAGAAAATTGGCTATGCCTGCCTCGATACATTTGAAGTAGAGCCAATGACAAATGAAAATTTAAGAAAACTTGAGAATGTTATTTTAACCCCGCACATTGGTGCCTCTACTCATGAAGCCCAGTTGCGAATTGCTGAAAATATTGCTCAACAAACAATTCGCGCCTTGCGAGGGGAAATTGTTGATTCTCCTGTTAATATGCCAAAAATTCAATTTATGTCAAATTCACCCGTTCGTGCCTATACGGTATTAACAGAAAAATTAGGTAAACTAGCACGCTGTTTAGCCGAATTTAACCCAGAGAAAATTAAATTTTATTATAGAGGTGAGTTGGCAAAAGAGGAGACTTCCTTACTAAAGCTTTCTTTTCTAAAAGGGTACTTATTAAATAGTACCGATTACCCAGTAACTTATGTGAATGCAGAACGCTTGGCAGAATCTAAAGGGATTCAAATTAGTCATGAAAACGATATTGGTTTTGCCGCCTATAATAGTGCCATTAAAATAACCTTAAGTAAACATGACCAATCGATGACTGTTGGCGGTATTGTATTTGAAAATAAATTTCAAAGAATTACTTTGGTTAATGAATTTTATTTTGAAGTTGAGGCTGAGGGTGACTTATTGTGTATTCGAAATACGGATAAACCAGGGGTTGTAGGTAATATTGGGTTTTGTTTAGCAAAACATGAAATCAATATTCAACAAATGGATTTGAGCAGCAATCGAAAAGAAGGGCAAGCCATGTCCTTTATTTCTATTGATCGCAAACTCAATGACGAAGTCATTAAAGATTTAAAAGCTTTACCCAACATATTAGATGTAAGAACGGTCTCTTTATAAATAGTGAGGATTATGAAATGAATTTTAAAGGCGATATTAACCCTGGTGCCTTGCTAGAGCTTTTTCAAGATTTAGGCTCGTCAAATAAAATTTACAAAATTAATTTCTCACGCGAAAAAGGTTATTATACAGATCTGATATACAAAGAAGGAATTCTTTATTTTATCCCAAACGAAAACAATAAAGGACTTGAAATTTTTTTAATTGGGGAAGAAATCATTTCTTTCGAACAGATTGAAGAAATAATGAAATTCAAAAAAGAATCAGGTCTGACATTAGAACAATTATTAGTGCAAGCCGATATACTGACGGAAGAAAACTTAAAAAAAATAATTGAAAAGATAACTAAAGATTTCGTATTAGATCTGTTTATTTGGGATAACGGCAAGTTTGAAGTTGTAGAAACGCCAAATTACTCAGATCAAAACTATTGGGTATTTCCTTTAAGTAGCTTGGGTGATTGCGAAGCGGATATTCATCAAATGTTAAATTGGGTATCTGTATTAGGTGGTTTGAACACCATTTATAAAACGGCTGGGCTTATAAGCGGTACAATCATTGAAGGTGTTTCTGAGAATATTAAAAATCATTTTGCAACAAGCATTGATGGTAAAAACTCAGTAGTTGAAATTATAAGCTGGAGCGTTTTTACTGTTAGTAGAACTTTAAAAATTTTAAATGAACTAAAATCAAAAAATTTAATTGAGATTAACAAAAACACCAGCGAATCTGTTCAAAAATCGGAAGATAATAAAGTTATTAGTGAAGATAAAAAAAACGAACAAAATGAGGAACTAACCACTGATACACCATTACCTTCTTCAGGTAATTTTAGTGGTTCACTATCAATTTTGTCTTTGTTAGAAGTTATGCAAACTCTTAACAGCGCCAGAAGAACTGGCACTTTAACCTTAGATATTAAAAATGGACCAGCTATTTTAAATCTACTAAATGGTGAACTTGTTGGCGTTAAATTTGGCACATTTATCAATAAAGATGCTTTTTATAAATTAGTCTCAATTAAAAAAGGGGAGTTTTACTTCGAAACAAATAACGGCTCTTTCCCAAAAGAGATGGATATTCCCACAATGAGTTTGCTGATGGAAGCAATGCGATTGACGGATGAAAGCTCTAAAAGTGCAACACCAGAAAGTATTGATGCTGCATTTGAAGAAAGGCCTATGGCCGCTTCTAAAGTTTTAAAAAGAAAAGAAAGCAAAGCACGCCGCTTAGCGAAGTTATTAGTTTTTTTTGCATTTTTATTTTACTTTTTATATTTGTTTTTTATCGAAATGCCTACCAAAGAAAAATCTACAGCTTTTACTTTGCAGCGCAATAAGGTTGACGCATTTTTAGGTGAAAATAAATTTACAGAAGCGAGAGAATCGTGGGATAAGTTTTTGAAAGATAATAGAGAAGCACACCCTAGCTGGGAAGAAGATATTCTTCAAGAAAAGCTTGAAATTCTTACAAGGCAAAAGGAAGTTTTGCAAAACCTAATTGTAGATATTGAAAAAACGCTAAAAGTAGGGGATTACTCTAAAGCTATTGAAAAACTTAGCAAACTGGAAGGTATGCTTCCTAAGACAGATCTAGATAAAGAAAAAAACTTTGAAAAAATTAGGGAGAAATTTAATAGTTTAAGCGATTCTACAACCAAAAAGCAAAAAGAATTTGATTTTAACAACTGGCGTGCCAATATTGAAGCAAATATTAAAAAAGCTAATGATAATGTAGTCAACTTTGAAAATGATAAAGCTTTAGAATTACTTAAAACTATTGAAACAAATCTTGATCAAAATTCAGAAAAAGACCTTTTTGACAAAATCCAAAGTATTAAAAAAATAATCAACAAACGCGAAGAATCTATCAAATTTTCTAATGAAATTATTAATGATAAAAACAGTACCTTTCCAGACAAAATAAAAGCGTATGAAACCATTATTGCTAATGCTGGTTTAAATCAACCAAGAGGTATTTTAGCCAACAAAGAATTAAGTGCAGCAAAAGAAAAAATGAACTCTTTTGAAAACAAGTTTAAAGACATTCTTAAAAATCATGCTTCCGAATCTTTTGCAAATCGCATTAAAATAATTGAACAACTGCAAAAGGAAGTTTCGAGTAAAGAAGAGGCACAGTTTTTAGAAAAAGAAAAAGAAAAAATTGTAGCTTCAAACACTGAATCGTCGAATGTACTGAATCAATTCAACAATTTAATGAAGAAAAAAGAATTTGAAAATGCCTTTTTGTTAGGTTTGAAACTGCTTGAGTTGTATAGTGATAGTGATGCAACTTCTGGGCTTGTTTTGCCATTTAAAATAGCTGCTCAACCAAACCTTGTGGTTAAGATCAATAATAAAATAATTGATCTACCTTACGATGGGTTGTTACCCATTGATCAAACTTTAAAAGTACAAGCAGAAAAAACAGGTTGTGTTCCTATCACATTAACCTTAGATAAAAGTATTAAAAAATATATTCTTGATTTATCATTTAAGAAAAATGAATTATGGCAAATTGATTTTAAAGGCAATTTTGATGTCCAACCGAAAATTAGTTTAGGGGGGAAAGGTGTTGTCTTTACAAATGGCACTGATTTAGAAATGATATTATTAGAAAACGGCGGAAAAGTATGGCGTAGACAAATTAATAACCCAGCTAAGCCATTTAAAAAAGCCGATGGCACTTTAGTAATACATGGGGATGATGAATTTTGGAAGTTAGATTCTCCTATATGTGTATTTGAAAATTTTATTGCAATCTGCAGTAAAAATTCTGAACTCTTTGTACTTAGCTCAGAAGATGGAAACAACATGGTTAAATATGAAATGAATTATATCTCAAAATGTGCACCCATGATTGCTAGATTGCCACTATTAGGTAATAAAGCATTTGTCTATGCTGGTACAGAAGACGGCAATTTAATTTGTGTGGCGGTCGAAGATAACTCTGTGAGATTTATTGAAAAAATAGGCGATACTAATAATGGAATTTTAGGTATATATCCATTAAACGAAAACTTTTTTGTGGTAATTTTAGAGCAAAGCGTTCAATGCTATGCTTTATCTACAACAAAATTAAGATGGTCTAAAAAATTTAACAACAAAACTAAAAATGCATATCGTCTTGGTTCTAAAATTTATGTAAGGCAACTAGATGGGCTTTTGGAAATAAATGAAAATATTGAAAACTCAAAGAACATTTCTTTTCCTATTAGAGATATCAAATCTATTCAAACAACTGATCAAGATTTGGTTTTAATAGGCGAGAACAAATGTTTTTACCTTGATTCCGCTAATGGTCGTTTTATTCCAGTCGCTCAAAGCAAAGTTACAAATCAAATTTTAGTTACAAATGGTAAATTTATTGAGCAAAAAGACAATCATTTAGTGAAAGTTGACAATACAAACTTTATGGAACTTTGGCAAACAGAAAAAACTAAGCTTAAGATAAAATCGATGTGTATTGTTGAAAATTATTTATTTTACCAAGAAGAAGGTCGGTTACATGCATTAGAATTAGATAAATAGTGCCTAAATGAATGTTGATTAGTTTGTATTTATGGCTAGCATGAGTGATAATAGTGATAATAATGAATAAAAAGTAATAAATTTAGGAATTTTATGCAGGAAAATAAAACAGTTACAGTAACTAAAAGAGAGCTTGTAAATCAAATTTCTGACAACCTAGGAATAAAACAAGTAGTTGCAAAAGATATTGTGCAACAATTTCTAGACGATGTTGTCGTATATTTGAGTAAAGGGGAAAGGTTAGAATTCCGAGATTTTGGTGTTTTTGAAGTTGTCAAAAGAAAATCAAGAATAGCACAGAACCCAAAAACCCTAGATAAAGTAGTTGTACCAGAAAGAAAAGTAGTAAAGTTTAAAGTAGGCCAAACCATGCGAGATATTGTCCGAAACAAATTAGAAGAAAGAGAAAATAAAAAATGAAAAAACATTTGTTTTCCATAGTTGAGATGATCGTTGTGATATCAATTATCTGCATTTTAATAGCCATGGCTTTTCCATATATCAATGAAGCACGAATAAAACAGAAAAAGACTGTCACAAGAAATATGCTGAATCAGCATAAGGCTATGATATCTGCTTATTATTCAGATTATGGCCTATTACCACTTTCCATGCATAGAAATCCAGATTTATTTTCAGATGGGACTCCGGTTGAATACTGGAAAAGAGCTCCTAAAGGTTTATTTACAGTTAATTCAATTCCCTCAGGAACAATAAAAAATGCGGATTTGAGATTTGACTTGTACGACAATGAAGGTGGCTCTGTTTCAACATCAGGAGAATTTGATGCCAAATACCCATCTAAAAATCTTATAATACCGCTTGATCCTTGGTACACAGGAGCTGCAAATAAAAGCAAACTTGAAATGGAAGAAATGGTTAATATCGCTCATTCAAGTCGTTTCCTTAATTATTACTTAAGTTATTCTGGTTTTGATTTAGTAAAAGATAGTTCCTATGTTAAAAATGAATCAAAGTGGCTTGGAGATTACGATACAACTTTTCGGTTAAGTGCCGAAAGAAGTGCCTTAGTTAGGCCATTTTTGTATTTTTTAACTGACGAGACCATTCTCTGGAACGGAGCAACGCCAGTGGAAGCAAAGCTAACTACAATACCTCCATACACTTCTTATGTTCTTGACAAAACAAAAATTTATTTTGACTATGTACCTAAAATTATTGGAACATTTAATAGTCAAAGCTATAGCAAAAACTTAGCTGAAGACAAGAAAAGAAGATTGTATGACTTTCGAGAAGATAAAAATCCTGATGGATCAAATAAATCCTTGCCAATATTGAAAGATAAATATTCTCCTAAAAGGGTAACTTTGCAGTCCGATAGAGTCATGTTTAATGGAAATTTTTTTGGTTCAAATAGTTTAAGAGACGCAAGAGACCAAAAGAACGCTGCTCTTGCTTCTGTTGCTGCAGCTGCAGCCCAATTAGCTGCAGCTGTAACCCCAGCACAAATTGCGGCAGCAAACCTTGCGGTAACAAACGCTGCAAATGCAGATGCGGCAGCTGATAAAGCACTTAAGGAAGCTACCAAAGGTGATGTTAATAACTCTAATAGTTTTGTCTATATGAAGGCACATACGGACAATGTAAAATGTATAGTTGATGCTTTTAACACACCAATTGTATACATAACATATCTAAACCAAAGAAAAGAAGCCGCGAAAACTTATACTTTTGTAGATCCCAGTACTGGCGTGCCCGATCCAAAACAAGATAAATCTATGCGAGCGAACTCTTTCATTTTGTATAGTTTAGGCCCAAATAAAGCTGACGATTCGGATTTGGGTGAAAAATATATGGAAAAATTAGGCACAGGTGACGATATAATTGAGATGGCTGGGGAAAAATAAAATAATGTGAGTTTTCGCTTTCTTTATTTTCTTATACCGACCATCATATTTTGTGCTTTTTCTAGTTCTATTCAATTCGGCTCAACTATAAAACTATTCTGTATAAGTCTTCTAATATTTGCTTCACTATTAATCCCCACAAATAACACTTCCGCCAAACAATTTCAAAAGTTAGCCTCAATTATTTTACTGACTGTTGCAGTCTACCCAATTCTTCTAAGCTTAATCGTTACTCAATCTACCAACTACATAAATCTTTTAAACTATAGCAATGTAGTTTTTTTAATTTTTATTTTTATTACATTTCAAGCAGATTACCTAAAAACAATTCTTTATTCTTTCGCTTTATCACTTATCTTTTTATTGCCTCTTGCATATTTGTTAAAAGATAACCAGATTTATGGCGACCCAGTTGGTAATTCTAACATACTCGGTCAAATGATTTGTGTCGGGCTAATCTCATCTATTTATTTACTCCTATATGAAAACAAAATGCAAAACTCGTATTTCTTTTTTTCGATTCCCATTATTTTTTCACTTTATTTTTTATTCGTAATTAAATCACGAGGTAGTTTTATTTTTCTTATAATAGCTATATCCTTCATAATATTAATTACCTTAATTAAAAAAAAATCTTTGCACACAAGTAGAAAGTTTTGGGTATCTTCATTTGTCGCATTATTTATTCTATTTGCAATTTCTTTAATTATTTTTAAAAATCTAAATTGGAACTTATTTCCAAATATGGCATATCGTAAAAACCTATGGGAAGCAGGGTTAAAAATATTTTACGACAACTGGTTTATAGGAATTGGCAACGGAAACCTCCCAAGCATTTTGCCTTCCTATTGGGATACATCTACCAATATACTGTCAGGTGCAGGCGAAACGGAATATCACATACATAACGAATTCTTAAACATAAGCATACATGAAGGGATTTTTTCTTTATTGCTATTTTGCAGCCTAATTTTGCTTGCGTTTATAAATGGAATTAAATATTATTTTTTTTCTACAAATAAAAAGGCAAATTTAGTGCTTCCTTTTTTGGCAATATTTTTAGGTGTTTGTTTTCAGATTTCAGTTGATAGAATTTTGCACTTCCCAGCCACAGGGTTATTGTTTGCATTTGTATGTGGGGTGTTGCTTTCTCTTTCAGAAAATTTACATGTAAAACCAATTAAGATACCTAAATATTTAATCTTATCCTTAGCTCTAATTTATAGCATTTTAACTTGGCCATTTATGGCGCAACAATATTTATATGTAAAGACGCAGGCATTACCACAATCATCCATGAAAAAGTTTGAATCACTTAAAGAAAAAATGTCAGCAGTAAATAATGAAAAAGATTTTCGAAAATTAATAAAGGAAAATATAAAAGAGTATCCGATTTCTGAATTAAAACAATTGATAGAAAAAACAATTGCTCGCGAAACTCCTTTTACTAGCCATCAATTTAACTCCATATTTTTAATGATAATCGACCTAGAATTAAATTGGTCACGCAATTATAAATTAATCATTAATTCTACTGACTTTCCAGATCTAAAAGTGATGTCATATAAGAAATATGTGAATCTATTAATTGATGAAGGTCGATCGGAGGAAGCTTTTTCCATTAGTTTAAAAGCCAATCAGGAATTCCCGCTTATTATGAAATTTACTTATTATATTTATTTGCAATTATGCGAACAGAAAGAATATCAAAAAGCCTTGGACTATTTATTAAAAGCTTCTAAAATTTCAAGTGACCCGTATTTAATAAAAAAAATAATCTTTCACCGCTTAATTTTTGAAAACAAATTAGATTACGATAATATGAAGGAATGCATAAGAATTCGACATGAAATTGAATATAACCCCCAATATGCTAAAAAAAATGTGACGAATCGATTTGGTACACTTGATTCCTATTATGTAGGGTTTATCTACGAATTACTTTCCATCAAAGAATCTGAAAAGGCGTATGAAATAATTCTTCAGTATGTGACAGATGATAATTTAAGAAAATTGCCTAGTTTTAAAGAGTTTATTACGAATATAAAGGTTGCCTATCCGGATATCTATCAAAAACTTAAACAAGAACCTTTTCTAAACATATGATACTCGGTGTAATTAAAATCATTTCGCCTATTTTTATTTTAATTGCAGTGGGCTATTTAAGTCGTCAATTTAACTTAATAAATAATTCTACTAGTAAAGAAATCAATAAATTTATTTTCTACATATCACTACCAGCACTTCTTATATGTAAAATATCCCAAGTAGAAGTAAATATCAACGAACAATGGTATGCCTATTTTGCAATTATACTTGCAACACTTTCCGTTTCCATAGTGGCTATGCTTTCATGTGACTATTTGAGAATTATTAAAAGCAAAAAATGGGTTTGTGTTCACGGTTCCATCCGTTCGAATATGGCTTTTATCGGGCTACCTGTAATATTTTATGCATCTAATGAAAAAACAATGAATATAGCGGCCTTATTAATGGGTTTAACAATCCCAATCTATAATATCCTTGGGGTCGTATTCTTAAGCCTTGGTAAAAATTCTGTTGAAAGGCTTTCCTTCAAGAAATTTATGCATCAAGTCATTACTAGTATTGCAAAAAACCCACTGATCATTGGCTGCATAATAGGAATTGCACTATACTTTATTAAACTAAATAAAACTCATTTTATCATAAAAAACCTAGATCTATTGGGGAACATTTCATTATCTCTGCCTTTAATTTGCCTTGGTGTGCAAATGAACGCTAGCATTTCTTGGCAACGCATCAAACAAGTTTTCCTTCCAACCTTTTTGAAGCTAATTCTCTGCCCCTTATTGGGCCTAGCTTTTCTTTATCTTTTTTACTCTCAGCCAAGCTCTGAGTTAATTTTAATAGTGCTAATCCTTTTGGGTTGCCCCTCAGCTGTCGCTTCCTATGTTATGGCTGTAGAAATGAATGCCGACCATGAGTTTGCCGCAGATACGGTATTAGCTACAACCCTATTTAGCTTTTTTTCGATGACAGCAATATTGGTCTTTATTCAATTTTTTTAATCATTTACCGCTTATCCTAATATTTGCCTTTAATTGATCGTGTTCCTTTCAAATTCAATTTTAATTTTAATTTTTTGGGTTAAAATTCCCATCTTTATTTTAATCCATTCAGGAGGGGCCATGAGAACCATTTTCATCGTATTTTTCAGTATTTTGCTAACAAGCAGCTTTTATGCTGATGAAAAAATTAACCAAATTAGAACCCTGCAAACCAGAGGCTTAGACTACATCGAAAAAGAATACCGTCTTTCAAGTGAAATATTTAATGAAGATAAAGACGGCCAAATTTGGATAGAAGCCGAAGAAAGCTATTTGCTCAATTTTTTCCCTAATGGCAACATCATTAAAAATGAAAAATGCTCTGGCGGTAAAGGTTTAATCGATGTGATGTCAGCAAATTATCAAATTAAGTTAAACAAAAACATTAAAACATATGAGATATGGGTTCGTATCAATTATTTATCGGCTGGCGAATGTAACATCAATAGTTTTATCGATGGCGATGTGCTTAATGCAAAAATCCAAAAAATTAGTGTCACGAATAAAGATTTAAATAAATGGGTTTGGGTAAAAATAAATTCTATATCTTCTGCTGAAGAATTTAGAAAACTTACTCTTTCTGCAAAAGGTTCTGTAATTATTTTAGATAAAGTTTTGGTTTCCCCAAGCGATAAAGTTAACAGCAAACTTATCTTGGAAGCTAGCGTAGGGGGCAACTCAGTTAAATCTGATTCCAATTACGGCGAATGGCTATCCGAAAAATTTAGACCAGCTGGTGTTAAATTATGGAAAAGAGTAATAATCAAAGCCAGAAATAACGAGGAAAGATTTTTTAAAGTATACTTCAAAACAAAAACTAAAGATTGGACGGTATTAAACAAGGATCATTCACTCGATCAAGAAGCTGATTACAAAAATGGTGATTTCATACAATTTAAAATTACTTTTTCTAAAAAAGACAAAGAAGACCCCATTTTTGAAAAACTAGATCTTGTTTATGATGAAAACCCTTTTGTATTAAAGTCAATTCAAAATGCAAATAGCGAAATTCAAGTTTCTTTTATTAATGGTAAAATTTATTCTTTAATTAACAAAACTACTGGCAAAAGTTATTTCCCAGCAGATAGAGGCATCATGCCTTTTTTGCTTTATACAAAAAATGCAGATGGTGATCTTGTTGAAATTGATGAAAATGATTTTTACCCTTCAAAACCAGAAATCATTGATTTAAAAAACGGAACTGTCGTTCTAAAAATTGCATTCAGGGGGGAAACTTCTGGTCTTAAAGTTGATTATAAATTGAGCCTTGAAACGAACTCTGATATCATTAAATCAGAACTAAGCCTTAAAGGCAAAGGGAATGTGACAGTTGCAGGTGTTGATTTCCCTAGATTCCAAAATATAGTTTTAAGCCCTTCATGGGAAAATGATAATGTTATTTTTCCGTTATCTGGCGGGTTTAAAATTGAAGCGCCAGCGGCTGGCGCCTATTTAAATGCGAATTACCCTGAAGAATGTAGTTTGCCTTGGTTGGATATTGTCGGAGAAAATGGGGGGATATTTATTTATTATCCAGACTATCTTGAAACAAAAAAATCAGTAAATTTTAAAATTTATCCAAATGTCAGCATGGATGGTATACAAGCTACAATCTTTAACAATGTCAATGACCCTACTAAAATTTTAATTAATTCTGTTTTTGCATTACATTCTAATAATTGGCATGAAGGAGCAGAAAAATACAAGAGTCTTGTGGGTTCTAAAAAAAGCGACCCAAAAGCTTTAATTCCACCAAATACTTACGCACATATTCTTTCCCCTTTTAACGATATTGTTCCAGAATTAACACCCGAACAATCTATTTTATTAAAATATTTAAACTCCGAATATCTTTCGCCAACAATAAACTTCGACACCTTACAAAGTGCACTTAACTCAAAAAATGTTGTCAATATTAGCCGCCTTGTTAGTTTGTCTGATCTTAGTTTGTTGAAAAAATCTAACGAAATTTTTATGCTGGATTCATTTGGCGATAATGCTGAAATATTTCAAATATGTTACCCAGACAAGAAAATGATGAGCAAAGTGTGGGAAAATATGTCCATAGGTGAACTTAAAAATTATTACAAAATGAATTGGGTTTATAATAGAGTAATTCCAGTTTTTGGATATGAAGGTAGAGAAGTATCTTTGCTTTATGATAGAGTTAAACCATTCATTGATTTAAATAGTCAAAAAACTAAATTTCTTGACGACCAAAACTTAAAAAGCTATCAAACGGAAAGTTTAACAATAAAGCGCTATGATTATAGCGATGCAGATAAAAAATTAATTTGTCTCTTATATTATCATGATGGCAAACCAAAAGAAGTCTCCCTTGCATTAAATGAGGTCAGCAAAATTAATAATATATATCACACTTCGGTTAGTAGTTCGTATGAGGAACTACCTTTTCGATATGAAGAAAATCGATTGAAATTTACGATTCCAAATGCTTCCCAACCATATGGGGCATTGTTGCTTTCTTTGGGCGGTACAGGTAAAGATTTGCTTTTTGGCCAATTAGAACAAGATAGAAGAACAAGCAAACAAAATTCTTTAAATGTTTCGTTAGTAAATTTTGCAAATATGTCTGCAAGACTAAAATTGTCAATTAAAGATAAGACTGATGGTGAGGCAATCAAATTAACATTGCCTGAAACCATTGAGCTAAAAGCGGGTGAAGCCAAGAATATAATTTGTTCAATTGAAAATTTTACCACTTTAAATAGGGTTCATGAAATTGAAATAACAGTAAATAATCTTGTAAATAACCAACAATTAGTGCTAAATACAATCATCGTACCCACTGTTATAAATGGTGATTTCTCACTTAATTCAGGTAAAAACGCTAATTTTTGGTCGCCAATAGGGGCTTTCGATAATTACACTGGGAACAATAAAAAGGGGAGTATTCTCTTTGAAGGTAAAGCTAGCCCATTGCAGTCTATTTTATTTTTGAAGTCAAACATCAGCTATAAAATCAACTATCACTTTAATGTTGCCCAAAAAGAAAGAAGCCTAAACTTCAATGTTTATTATATTGAGAATTTTGGCGGCAAAAAGAATTGGCAAAAAATCTCAATGGTCGGTAAAAAATCAAACGAATTTGATTTTTGGCAATCTGATAGCTTGGAATTTAAAACTCCAGAGAATTTGCAATCATGCTATATTGAAATAATTTCACCAGATTCAGTAGGTAAAATTTGGCTAGATGATTTAAGTATTGTTGAAAACTAATTGATTAAAACACAAATCAAAAGGGAAGGTTAATAAGCAACTTTCCCTTTTTTGCTGAGCAAAAATTATAACTGTTTTTCAATAGAATACATTAAGCTTTCAGAAGCGGTCGAAAGTTTATTGCTTTTTAATTCCTTCATTATTTCTTGTGCTTTTTTTTTCTTATTATTTCGCTGAAGCAAAATTGCTAAAAATATTTCCATATCATTGCTATTATGAGGTGAATTCACCAGATTTTGCAAAGCTGTAATGCTTTCGTTTTCATTCCCCAAAAGAAAATTAACAAGAATTTCGCGAAACTTTTTTTCTTGAAATTCCATGTTGGCAGGGTTATGTAATTGCTTTTTAAAATACCATAATTGCCAAATATTAATAACCATTAAACCCACAACAAATAAAATAAGATATAGACTAAATGAATACAAACCTCTATATAAAAAGTAGCATACCAAAATTAGACTGATACAAGCAATTATATTTAAGATGTCACCCGCCACAAAAAGCTTTCTTTTGTGTAAATGCCCACCTGGGTTAATGAAATTTAAGAATGCCATATGATTACTTCAAAATATTAAGTCAGCTGAATTATAGCCATTTTTAAACAATTAGAAAGTATCATTTTTGGTTGTTTAAAAGATTAGAATGCCGATATTGGTTATAAAATAATTTAGTTTGTTATAGAATATTTTCTGGTTATTGGTACTATTTTAATTTATCATTTGTTGCTAACGCTGAAAAATTGGTTGCCAGAATGAATTCAAATAAAATAACTAAAATATTTGAGTATTTAAGCTCAACCATTACCCCAAAAAGTGATTTAGAATATTCCACAAATTTTGAACTACTAATTGCAGTAATATTAAGTGCCCAAGCAACGGATAAAGGTGTAAACAAAGTTACTCAAATTTTATTCCCCATGGCAAACACACCAGAAAAGATTTTAGCATTAGGTTATGAAACTTTCGAAAATGCTATCAAATCAATCGGCCTATATCGCTCAAAAGCCAAAAATATATTTAAAACATGCCAAATTTTAGTTGAGAAATATAATGGTAAAATTCCAGAGACATTTGAAGAATTAGAAGCATTGCATGGGGTAGGCAGAAAAACGGCCAATGTTGTCTTGAACATCGCATTTGGCAAACCGACAATTGCCGTAGATACTCATGTTTTTAGAGTTTCAAATCGAATTGGGCTTGTCAATGAAAAAACGGTGGATAAAACAGAATTAGAATTACTTAAAATTATACCTAAAAAATTTCTGCAACATGCTCATCATTTATTAATATTACATGGCAGATATACTTGTACAGCTAGAAACCCAAAATGTAAAAATTGTGGTATCGTAAAATATTGTGAATTTTCAGAAAAGATAATTGACTAAATTGGAGACTTTAAATGGAATATCGAAGATTTGGAAAAACCAATAAAAATATTTCTGTAATCACTTTAGGTGGTATGCGCTATAAACATGGGTGGGAAAAACCCAAAGACGAATTGCCTAAGGCTTCAATTGATAACTGTATGCAAATTACTAAAAAGGCTTTCGATCTTGGTATAAATCATGTTGAAACGGCATATGGCTATGGCAAAAGCGAACATTTATATGGCGTAGTTTTTAAAGAACTCGGTATTTCAAGAGATCAATTCTATTTAATGACTAAAGGTTGCGCTTCTACTGCTGAAGAAATGAAGACAATTTTTGATAGTCAATTAAAAGCATTAAAAACCGATCGAATCGATTTTTATGGTTTTCATGGTATTAATAATAGAGAAATTTTAAATTCTGCTGTTCAAAAAGATGGCCCCGTTGCCTACCTACATAAAATGAAAGAGCAGGGGGTCATTGGTAATGTAGGCTTTTCTACTCATGCTAGCCTCGCTGTCATTATGGATACACTCCAAACGGATTTATTTGAATTTATGAACTTGCATTATTATTACTTTTTTCAAAGACATAGCCCTGCTGTGGAATTAGCACGCCACAAGGATATGGGGATTTTTATCATTTCTCCAAATGAAAAAGGCGGCCAATTATTTAAACCATCTCAAAAGGTTAAAGATGCTTGCGCTCCTTTGTCTCCCATTCAATTTAATGCTAGATTTTGTTTGAGTCATCCGCATATAACAACTCTGTCTTTCGGTTTCAATGAACTTCATCATTTTGATGAGTTAGAGGGTATGTTTAATGGAAATCATTATTTAAATGGTCATGATCGCAATATCAAAATCAAGTTAGATAGTTTTATAGCAAGTCTAAATGACACTTATTGCACATACTGCGAAGCCTGTTTGCCTTGCCCAGAGAAAATAAATATCCCTGAATTACTTCGTTTTAGAAACATGGGTATTGCCTACGATATGAATGATTTTGGGGTTTATCGCTATAATATGCTTGAATCAAAAGGGCATTGGTTCCCTGGCACCTATGGCAACACTTGTACCGATTGTGGCGAATGCCTTCCAAAATGTCCAGTTCATTTGAATATTCCAAATCTTGTAAAAGAAACACATACAATGTATTACAGAGAAAAGAAAACTTATACCAATTAATATAGCTATTGTTGCTTCGTATATAATGAATATAATCTTGATTGAATATTTGTGATACTCTTTTAAAATGGTACTGGGTTGCCACATAATCATCATAATCATTCCCAAAGTTCCCAAATTTACAGGAAACCAGGACACCACAAGTTCTGGGTAGATTTTCGATATTTATTTCTATTAGCAAACATAAGATTCTGCACGATGTTTTATGGGATTTAATTTTGTAAAAATGCAGTTAAGAAACGAATTTGAGGTTAAAGTTTATGAAAAACGGTTTTTTTGGGCATAGTTTTTGATAGGCGTGTGATTTTGGCGTTAAAATTACATAAGTTTTCGGTTGGCGACGAACATGGACACCACAAATTCTGGGTAGATTTAATTGTAAAAATTTCTGTTAGCAAATATTGGGCTTAGCGAGATATTTTATTGGAATTGATTTTGAGAAAATTGCAGCAAAACACAGAATGTAAGGTTAAAGTTAATTAAAAAAGGGGTTTTTGGGCGGAGTTTTCGCCATGTAGGGTGATTTTGGCGTCAAAATTAGGTCAGTTTTTGAGTTTGCTAGGTGGTGTTTGGTTTTAATTCTTGTTTTTCTTTTGGGTTGACCCAGAGTTTGATGCCTTGGAACCATCTTTGGTTGGTGGATTTTAATTTGTCGGCTAGTTTTGCTAGAGGGCCGATGGCTCGATAATACCAAGAACCATAATTTCGTATTCTGAGCATCCAATGCTTATGTTGAAAGCCCATGGCGGTTAGAATAGGGGCAAATTTGTCGGCGATGGCTCCGGGTTTGTTTTTGTGATATTCTCTGCCGGTTAGATCTAATAGTTCCAAATATTTTTCGGTGGTAAATGATAAAAATGGTTGAGGGGCTAGATCTGGTGCAGATGCCAATGTTAATTTCAAATCATTTTTTAGATCGGGTGCATTTGGTGCTAGTGGTGCAAGCCAGGCTGTTTCTTGAATGATTGCTTTTTGTGTATCCACTTCTTTTAATTGGTGGTAAGTTAAGGAATCTTCATCTTTTTGAGTGGCTTGAAAGGCTTCTAAGTTCATTTTAGCAGTTTGGGCTTTCATGCGATCG
>Ga0209573_1000488_pt1 | contig 82859 bp, 74 predicted proteins | sample TNRBio252014_DNA_FD_185870 | JGI IMG/M metagenome (GOLD analysis project Ga0209573, IMG submission 185870) | Wastewater treatment Type I Accumulibacter community from EBPR Bioreactor in Madison, WI, USA - TNR Reactor_6/25/2014_ DNA (SPAdes)... | ecosystem: Engineered > Bioreactor > EBPR >... | reverse complement strand
GACTCCTGCCGCGACGACCGCGACCACGACGCCTGCCGCGACGACCGCGACCACGACGCCTGCCGCGACGACGGCAACCACGACTCCTGCCGCGACGACCGCGACCACGACGCCTGCCGCGACGACCGCGACCACGACGCCTGCTGCGACGACCGCGACCACGACGCCTGCTGCGACGACGGCAACCACGACGCCTGCCGCGACGACGGCAACCACGACTGACCCGACCCCGGCCCCGACTCCCGCTCCGCCGGAAGTCCTGCCGGCTGCCTACAAGCGCTATCTGCTGCTCACGGGCAGCGGCAGCGGCTCGAAGGACCCGCGCAGCGCTGACAACCGAGCGGGGGCGATTTTTGAATCCAACGACTTCGGCGGTAACCTGAACTCCGGCAGCTATCAGTTCAACGCCTCTCTGACCAAGCCTGGCCGCGTGCAGGAGCCGGGTGCGCGCCTCGATGCCACCGCTCGGGTCTCGTTGTTCAGTGCCGGCAGAAAGCCAGCCAAGTATCTCGATGCGGAAGGCAAGGAAAAGACCACGGAGGCGTTTGGCCTCAAGCTGGGGGGCATGAACGCGAAGGATCGCTTCATGTCGGTGTCGGCCTACGCCAACGTCTCCGGCGTTCCGATCGGCGCCATCGAGCAGGAGACCGGCAAGGCCGTTGACGGCAAGAGCGCGACCTCGCCGCTGCACATCGGCCCCGCAGTCTCGATTGGCGGCCAGAGCGGTGGCCTGACAGGCTTTTATGCGCCGGGCATTGGCAACGGCCAGATCCGCAATGCGGATGGCACGATCAGCACCACCCATACCAACATCTACGGCATCGACTACGGCGTCACCTTTGCCGAGAAGCCGAAGTTTGCACTGGCAAGACTTCAGGCCGGCATGACCGGGCGGCGCACCGTCACCACGCCGCAGGGCGGGGAGGCCGGAAAGCCAACCTATGCCAACACCTTCTCGGCGGAGGCCTTTTTCAAGTTCCCGGGCAAGATTCCGTCGCTGTTGCCGGGGCAGCCGGAGAGCCGGACCAACGATGCCCCGGGCCTGTTCCGCATCAAGCTTGATACGCCGTTCGACAAGCTCGATCCCAAGCTGACCCTCCGCTTCGACAAGCCGATCTGGGAAATCCGCAACGTGGTCCCCACAGCCGACGGCAAGCTGAAGGTGACCTCGCAATTCCAGATGGAAGTGATGGGCGCCGCCCAGTTCGGCCTCAACAGCCAGAAGGACCCGGCGGTGCAGAACGTGGTCGCGGGCCTCCGCTTCAGGTTCTAGGGCCTTTTCGCGCGCGGGGATTTCGCCGCGCACCGGGGGCCATGCGCCCTTGATCTGCCTCGACACCAACGTTGCCTGGAACAGGATATGCCCAACGATCGCATTGATGGAAGTTCATGGCAGCGGGGCTGGACCTTCGATCCGCAGTCCGGCGATGAAAAGGCGTCGGGCAGCTGGCAGTCCTCCGTCGGTCAGGCCGGTCAGCCGCCGGCCAAGCAGGAGCAGCAACCCGCAGCGGCCGGCACCGAGCGCAAGGCGAGCAAGGCCGCGCCCCCCAAGGATGGCCCGTGGCCGCCCGGAGCCAAGCCCTACACCGGGCCGGACATCGGCGTGCCGCGTGAGAACCTGCGCTATGTCAACGGCCAGATCTACATGCGTGCGCCGCATACCATGAACGTGGCGGAACTGTTCGGCCTGCAGGACAAGGCGGGTATCAAACACACGACCTATGCGGCGGAGCGGGAGAAGATCCTGAAGGAATACCCGGGGCATACGGTGTTCAGCAAGGATCGCGTCTTTCGCCTCGATGTGATCCCCAACCCGAAGAGCCTTTCGGCGCCGAAGTATACCTATCAATGGTCATCGGGCAGCGAAAAGCCGGTCACCCTTGCGTCGGGCGACTATGCGACGACGCAGTCGCACAACCGGTCTGCGCGGCCGCAGGCGTCGCCAAACGCCGGCGCGCCAGCCTCCGGGCAGCGCGCGCCGCAGTCTCCGGGGACGCAGCCGCCGGCGACCCAACCCGGCCCGACGGGCGCCCCCCCGGCCGAGGAGCCGCGCGAAGTGGCGGCTGCCGAAGCCAAGGGACTGTGGGAAAAGACCTACGGCTGGCTGGGCGATGCGCGCATTGTCGCCGGCGCCAACGGGGCGAACCGGGTGACTTTCTACGGCGGCTGGGCGACGCCGGACGGCGCGCTTCTGAAGAACCCGGTGATGAATTGGGTCGGCACGAAAATCAGCCCGCGCACGGGGGCGGTCGCCTATGGCCTCGCGCAGTTCTTCCAGGGCTACAAGCCCGGCAACGATCCCTTGTTTACCGCCGCCAAGACGGCGGAGATGGGCGTTGCCGCCGGGCTCTATTTCAACAGCGTCGTCAACACGCTGGCGAAAAAGAACGATCCCAAGGCCTATTCGATGATGGAGAAGTGGCTTGCCGGCAAGCTCGACGGCAAGCAGCTCAACGAGTTCGTCGACTACGTCAACAAGGCGATGACCGGGGATGCCAAGCTCCAGAAGGAGCTGACCTTCATCCAGAAACTGGTGCACGGCGCCAGGAAGCCGGGCCAGACCTTCGCCCATGATGTGGTCATCAAGGGCTTCACACTGGCCATCGCTGCGGATATCGCCAACATCGCGGTCAAGCACGGCGACATGCTGGTGCGGGCGGTCGATGGCGATCCCTCCAATAACCCCACCAACGCCGAATATGCCGCAGCGGGCAAGGACGCGGCCATGTCGCTCGGCAAGCACGCGCCGCTGCTCTACACCACGATCAAGGGCCGGCAGGCGATCAAGGGCGCCTATGGCCTGCAGGCCGAACTGGCGCAGAAGGCCGCCGGCGAAGCCGAGCGCGCCGCCCACTTTGGCAAACTCGCCGAGAAGGCCCGGCAGTCGGGCGACGTTGCGCTCGCCAAGCAGTTCGAGACCTCGAAGGCGCATTTCGAAACTCTCGAAACCAATACCAAGAAGTTGAGCGGCGAGGTGCTCGACAACGCAAAAGTCCTGTCGTCCAAATGGATGCGTGGCGGCTTCGCCATGATGGATGCCGCCTTTGCCATCAAGAACGAGATGGATCTCGTCAAGGTGCGCGAAAGCGTCGCCGCGATGCAGGCGCAGATGGATCAGCTTCCCGCCACGGATCCGCAACGCGCCCAGATGGCACAGGCCATCAAGGAGCAGAAATACATGATCAAGTCGTTCGAGGACTCACGTCTGTCGAACGGTTTGAACGTCGCAGCGCATGTGACGCCAGCGGCGTTCTACAAGGACATTGTCGATCTTGTCGCGATGGTCGGCCTGCCCAACATGGAAGAGTACAAGAAGGCGCGCGTCAAAATGGGGCTCGACCCCAACGATCTCGACGATCCGCTGGCCGGCATGTTCACCACCACCAGCCCAAGCATCTATCTCACCGAGAAGGCGATCACCCGCGTAGGCTCGGAACTCGGCCGCCAGACGCCGGAGGAAATCCTGTATCAGCGCAAAATGAACGAGAGCTTCAAGGCACTGCTCAGCGCGACCGCCGATCGTGTTTCAAGGATGGCCAAATACGCCGCACCCGTGATGTTCATGACGCCGCCCTTGCTGCCGCTCGCCCCGCTGTACTGGTATCTCAATCGGTCGAAGTAGCGCTCTTCAAGCCCGCCTGCCGCGCACAGTGGCGGGCGACGTCGGCGTGGGTGGCGAACCACACATCGCCCCGCATCTTGATGTGGCGGATCAGCTCCTCAAGGATGAACAGGCGTGATCGGTAGCCGGTGACATGCGGATGCATGGTCAGCAGGAACAGCCCGCCCTCGGCATAGGCGCCGTCGAATTCGCGGATGAAGATGTCGAGCACGGCGGGCGGCGGCGTATAGGGCCTGAGCGCCTGAAACCGGTTCATGTTGAAATAGGGCGCATCGTCGCGGATCCATTCCACCGGCAGTTCGACGATGCCGGTCGGCTCGCCGTTCTCGACCAGTTCGTAAGGATCGTTGTCGGCCATCAGCGAGGAATCGTAGATCAGCCCCATCTCGCGCTGGATCGACAGCGTCGCAGCAGAAAAATCCCACGAAGGCGTGCGCATGCCGACCGGGCGGACGCCGGTGATTGTCTCCAGCGTGTCGGCCGACCTCAGATGCAGGTCGCGCTCGGTGGCGGCGGGCAGGGCGGAATTGACCTCATGGATCCAGCCATGCAGGCCGATTTCGTGGCCCTCGGCGATCACGCGGCGCTGCTCGTCGGGATAGACCAGCGCGGCGACGGCAGGCACGAAGAAGCTCGCCGGCACCTGTTCGCGCCGCAGGATGTCGAGGATGCGCGGCACGCCGACCCGGTTGCCATACTGGCCCCACGACATCCGCCCGATCGAAACCCCGCCATCGCGCAATTCGTTGGTTTCGTGATCGGAATCGAACGACAGCGCCACGGCGCAGCGTGCGCCGCCCGGCCAGGCCGCCGGCTTCAGTGATCGGCCGGCGCGCACCTGGCCGATGCGGCGGCGCCACTCCGTTTCCGGCCATTGCCACGGCTCCATCCGGTTCGGATCCTGTGTCATCGCTTGGGCTCCGTCAGGTCGTTTCCAGCGGGAAATGGCAAGCGACGGCGCGGGCCTCGCCGGAAGCCGCGAGCGCCGGCCTGTCAAGGCGGCAGCGCGCGTCCGCATGCGGGCAGCGCTGGTGGAAATGGCAGCCGGCGGGCGGGGCGAGCGGGGAGGGCAGTTCGCCCGCGATCGGCTGGAAGGTCGCATCGCCGGTCAGCGTCAGCTTGGGAATGCTGTCGAGCAGCGCCCGGGTGTAGGGATGGCGCGGCGCATCATAGAGCGCGCCGGCAGGCCCCAGTTCGACGATGCGGCCAAGATACATGATCGCCACCCGGTCGCAGACGTGGCGCACCAGGCTGAGATCATGGCTGATGAACAAAAGCGTCAGGTTAAGTTCACGCCGTAATGCAAGGAAAAGATTGATGATCTGTGCTTGAATCGAAACATCAAGTGAAGCCACCGGCTCGTCGCAGACCAGCATCTCCGGCTGCATCGCCAGCGCCCGCGCGATGGCCACGCGCTGGCGCTGCCCGCCTGAGAACTGGTGCGGATAGCGCTCCGCCGCGCTGGCCGGCAGCCCAACCGCCTCCAGCCAGCGCTGCACAAAAGCGGGCGCCGCCTGCCGGGTGACGATGCCATGATGGATCGGCCCCTCGGCGATGGTGTCGCCGATCTGGAAGCGCGGGTTGAGCGAGGCGAACGGGTCCTGAAACACCATCTGCACGCGCGTCGTGGTTTTCAGCGGCTTGGCGCTGCCGCCCATGATCGGCTGGCCGTCGAACAGAACGCGCCCTTCGCTCGGCGGCAGGATGCCGGCCATCATCCGCCCAAGCGTGGACTTGCCGCAGCCCGATTCCCCGACCAGCCCCAGCGCTTCGCCCCTGAAGATCGTCAGATCGACCTGATCGACCGCCTGCACTTTGCGCCTTTCCACCGGCTGGCCGAGCAGCCCGCGCAGCCGCTGCCCCAGCCCTGGCCGGCTTTCAAAGTGGCGTGTCACGCGCTCCAGCGTCATCAGGCCGTTCATGGCATGCCCCCGAGCGGGTGATGGCAGCGGAAGCGGCGCGCCGCGTCGATCCGCTCGGCCGGCTCGCTGGTGCAGGCCGCATCGGCCTGCCGGCAGCGCGGCGCAAAGGCGCAGCCCGGTGCAAGATCGAGCAGGGAGGGCGTGGAGCCCGGAATCTGCTGCAGCGGCTCGCCGGGGCGGGCATTCGCCGGCAGCGAGCCGAGCAGGCCAGCCGTATAGGGATGGCGTGGATTGGCCAGCACGGTGCCGATCGGGCCTGCCTCCACGATGCGGCCGGCATACATCACCAGGACACGGCTCGCCAGCGAAGAGACCACCGCAAGATCGTGGCTGATCCAGATCATCGCCGTGCCCAGCGTGCGGGCGAGCTGGCGCATCTCGGTCAGGATCTGCGCCTGGATGGACACGTCGAGCGCCGTCGTCGGCTCGTCGCAGATGATCAGCCGCGGCCGGTTGAGCAGGGCGATGGCAATGGCCACGCGCTGGCGCATGCCGCCCGAGAACTGGTGCGGATAGGCGTCGATACGCGCCGCAGGATCGGGAATGCCCACCTGCGCCAGCGTCTCGATGCAGCGCGCCCGCCGGGTGGCGGCATCGCGCATGCCATGGGCTTCCAGCGCCAGCCCCATCTGCTGGCTGATGGTCAGCACCGGGTTGAGCGTGGTCGAGGGATCCTGAAACACCATCGCGATGTCGGCCCCGCGCACCGCCCGCCACGCGCGCCCGGGCAGGCCGATGAGTTCGCGCCCGTCGAAGCGGATCGACCCGCCGGCGATCCGCCCCGGCGGATCGATCAGCCCCAGCAGCGAAAAGCCGGTGACGCTCTTGCCCGATCCCGATTCCCCGACCAAGCCGACGATCTCGCCGGTTTCCACCGTAAAGCTCACATCCCGCACCGCTGGCAGCGTGCCGGCGCGGGTGTCGAACACCGTGGTCAGGTTGCGGACCTCAAGCAGCGGCGCGGTCATCGGCGCAGCCTCGGGTTCAACTGGTCACGCACCTGATCGCCGACGATGTTGATGGCGACGATCAGCACGATCAGCGCAACGCCGGGATAGATGGAAATCCAGTAGCGGCCGGACAGCAGATACTGGAAGCCGTTGGCGATCAGCATGCCCAGCGACGGCTCGCTGACCGGCAAACCGAGCCCCAGGAACGACAGCGTCGCCTCCAGTGCAATGGAACTGGCGACCTGCACCGTCGCCACCACGATCAGCGGCGGCAGGCAGTTGGGCAGGATGTGCCGGAACACCACCCGCGCTGCCGGCAGCGGCGTCGACAGCGCCGCCTCGACATAGTCCTTGGCCCGTTCGGACGAGGCCGCCCCATGCGCGGTGCGGGCGAAATAGGCGTATTGCGCGGTCACCAGCGCCGCGATCAACTGCCATTTGCCCTGACCCAGCACCGCCGCCAGCACCAGCGCCAGCAGGATAGCCGGAAAGGAAAGCTGCAGATCGATGAGCCGCATGATCAGCATCTCGATACGCCCGCCGCGGAAGGCGGCGAAGGCGCCGAGCGAGGCACCAAGAACGAAGGCAATCGCCCCGGCCATCACCCCCATCTGCACAGAGATGCGCAGACCGTAGAGAATGGCTGAGAACAGATCGCGCCCCTGTGCATCGGTGCCGAGCCAGTGCACATAGCCGCCCGTGCCGACATGGCCCGGCGGCCGGCGCGCATCGATAAGTTGCAGGCCCGCCATGTCATAGGGGTTCTGCGGCGAAATCCACGGTGCCAACAGCGCGATCAGCAGCGTCGCGACAACGACCGCCAGCGCCGCCACCGCGATCCTGTTGGCGCTGAAATCGGCCCAGAAACGGGCGAGCGGGGTATCGGTGCGCGTCATGCCCGCCTCGTGCGCAGTCGCGGATCGAGCGCGGCATAGGACAGGTCGACGATCAGGTTGATCACGATGAACATCAGCGCCACCAGCATCAGGTAGGCCACCATCACCGGCCGGTCGAGCGACTGGATGGAATCGATGATCAGCTTGCCGACCCCCGGCCAGGAGAAGATCGTCTCGGTCACCACCGCGAAGGCGAGCGTCGAGCCGAATTCAAGGCCGAAAACCGTGATGATCGGGATCGAAATCAGCTTGAGCACATGCCGCCTGAGGATGGTGGCCTCGCTCTCGCCGGCAGCGCGGGCGAATTTGATCGTATCGGTCAGCATCAGCTCGCGTGTGCCGGCGCGTGCCAGCCGCACCATCATCGCGAACTTGAACAGCGACAGGTTGAGTGCCGGCAGCAGCATATGCGTCAGCCCGTCGCGCGTCAGGAAGCTCCACTGGTTACCCAGCACCTCCACGGTGGCCCCGCGCCCGCCCGCCGGCAGCCAGCCGAGTTGCACCGCGAAGGTGAAGATCAGCACCAGCCCGATCCAGAACGTCGGCACCGAAAAGCCGAGCACCGATACTGCCATGATCAGCCGTGCCAGCACGCTGTCGGGCCGGTAGCCGGCATAGATGCCTAGCGGCACGCCGAGCGCCGTTGCTCCGATCACCGCCGCCAGCGTCAGTTCGAGCGTGGCCGGCAGCCGCGAGCCGATCAGGTCCAGCACCGGCATGTTGAACACGAAGGAGCGGCCGAAATCACCGCGCAGCAACCGGCCGAGGAAATCGAGATACTGTTTCCACAGCGGCTGGTCGAACCCGTAGGCGCGGATCGTCTGTTCGCGGATCGCCTGCGTCGCATCGGGCGAGAGCAGCACGTCGATCGGGTTGCCGATGGCAAAAACGCCGGCAAAAACCATCAGCGAAATGATGAACATCACGACGACCGCCTGCAACAGGCGCTGCAGCGCGAACCCTAGCATGGCGGGTCATTCCTGCGCGTCATGCCCAGCCGGTCTCGATGAGCGCGCGCGTCTCGGCCACGGCGACGGCCCAGATCGCCTGCATCTCGTCATCCCGGCGCTGATAGACACCGCCGTAGTTGCCGTCGCCGAGCAGCGCCTTCTTGGCGCCCGGATCAAGCTGCTGGAACCGCGCGAGATCGAGCATCGGCTTCTGCAGGTCCGGCATGGACTGTCCCGCAAGCCGCGTCCACGGGAAGTTTTCCATCCATGAGGCGTGCGAGGCGACCGGATCGGTCGCCACCACCTTGGCCATGGTCTGCGGCGCCGACCACCAGTTGTGCCATTTCACCTGACAGCCGCGCTGGCGATCCAGCCACTCCAGCACCGCGCCATGCGCCGGGCTGTTGCCGCCATGCCCGTTGACGATGACGATGCGCTTGAAGCCGGAGCGGACGATGCCGTCGAGCACATCGGTGAGGAGCGCGCACAACGTCGCGATTTTCAGCGTCACCGTGCCCGGATAATCCACGAAATTCGGGGTGAGCCCATAGTTGAGCGTGGGAAACACCGGCACCCGCAGCGGTTCTGCCGCCTCGGTCGCCACCCTTTCGGCCAGGATCGCATCGACGCACAGGCTCAGATAGGCATGCTGCTCGGTCGAGCCGATCGGCAGCACCGCGCGGTCGTCGCGCGCGGCCTGCGCCTCCACCTGCATCCAGTTCATATCCGCGATGCGCATCGTCAGGCCTCCTGTCGTCCCGTCGCCTGTCCGTTTACCAGCTCGTCGTCGCTGTGAAACATCGCCAGCACGACCTTGGCCATCAGCGTCGCCAGCTGCTCGCGCTCGACCAGCGACAGCGGCGCCAGCATTTCCTCTTCCAGCGCGACGAAGCGCGGCACCGCCTCATCGAGAACCGCGCGGCCGCTCGGCGTCAACGTCAGCGGCTGGGCGCGGCGATCCTCGCTGCCCGGACTGCGCGCGATCAGCCCCAACCCTTCGAGCCGGTTGACCGCACGGCTCAGCGTGTTTTTCGGAAAGGCGGTGGAAGAGGCGATCTCGCTCGCCGTCACCCCGTCCATCAGCATGAGGCTGTAGATGACCACGAACTCGGTCCGGCTGAGGCCGAAGCGCCGCTGCACCCAGCCATAGAGCGGGTGGTTGTAGCGCAGCGCCAGAAAGTTGAACCGCGCGGCAAAACCGCAGGGGTTGCGCCACAGCCGCGCATGGGTGAACGCATCGAGGCGCTGCCGGTCAAGCAGGTCGTGCGCGGCCTGGGCAGGCGCCGTTGCTGGATGCCGAGATAGTTCCACTGTGAACCTCATGGGCTGCATTGAGCAGTATAGCCTGCAAAATTGGTTCCACAAGGAATTGACGGCGCGGGATTCCCGTTCTTGAATGGGTCAGGCGACCAGACCGGCATCCGGCGGGTGGGTCCAAGAATTCGGGAGGCTCTCATGCGTATTGCATTTCGCTCGACCCTGTGCGGCATCGGCTTTGCCCTGCTCGCGTCCACGGCCATGGCGCAGACGCTGACCATCGGCGTGCGCGGCGGCCCCGATTCCATCGATCCGCATTTCACCGCGACCGGCACCCATGCTGAATCGCTCAAGCATGTGTTCGACACGCTGGTCTGGTCCGGCGACGGGCTGGAACTGGAGCCGCGCCTGGCCGAGAGCTGGAAGCCGCTCAACGACACCACCTGGGAGTTCAAGCTGCGCAAGGGCGTCAAGTTCCATGACGGCTCGGATTTCACCGCCGAGGACGTGAAGTTCTCGATCGAGCGCATCCCCATGGTCTCCGGCCCCAACCCGACGACGATCTACGTGCGCCGCGTCAAGGAGACCAGGATCGTTGATCCCCACACCGTCCACATCGTCACCGATGGGCCGGCGCCGGTGCTGCCCAACGATTTCATCCGCCTGTTCATCGTCTCGTCGAAGGCTGCTGCCGGGCTGACCAAGGAGAGCGCCAACGAGGCATTCAACTCCGGCAAGGCGGCAGTCGGCACCGGCCCCTACAAGTATGTGTCCTGGCAGCCCAAGGGCGATCTCGTTCTCGATCGTTTCGATGGCTTCTGGGGCGCCAAGGAGCCGTGGGCGCGTCACGTCCGCAAGGAAATTCCCAACGATGCGGCGCGCGTGGCCCAGCTCAAGGCCGGTCAGCTCGATCTGATCACCCGCGTGCCGGCCACCGATGTCGCGGCCCTGAAGCGCGATACCAAGCTGGCGGTGCAGACCATCGAGACGGTGTATGTGTTCAACGTCGAGATGGACATGCGTGACAAGGCGCCGGGCGTTTCGGCCAAGGACGGCTCGCCCCTCGACAAGAACCCGTTCCTTGATCTCAAGGTGCGCGAGGCGATCGATCTGGCCATCGACCGCAAGGCGCTGGCCGAAATCGCGATGGAAGGGCTGGGATCACCGGCGCATCAGATGGTGACGCCGTCGATCTTCGGCTTCAACAAGGCGCTGGGCGAGCGCAAGTATGATCCCGCCGCGGCCAAGAAGCTGCTGGCCGAGGCCGGATACCCGAACGGCTTCCGCATCCAGTTCCACTTCACGCAGGATCGCCTGCCGGGCGATACCCAGGTCGGCACCTCGATCGCGCAGATGCTGGCCGCCGTCGGTATCGATGCCCGGCCCAACGCGGCACCGGCTGCCGTGTTCTTCCCGGCGCGCACGCGCGGTGAGTTCTCCATGTCGATGTCGGGCTGGGGCACCCTGACCGGCGAGGCGCATTACACGCTCTCCTCGCTCGCCCATTCCAACGACAAGGACAAGAAGATGGGGGCGTTCAACGTCCTCGGCTACAAGAACCCGATGATGGACAAGCTGCTGCAGGATGCGGCGGTGGAAATGGATGAAGGCAAGCGCCGCAAGTTCCTTGAGGATGCGAATGCGGAGTTGCTGAAGGATCGCCAGCGTCTGCCGATCGTCGCGGTCGGCTCGGCCTGGGCGATGCAGAAGGACAAGGTGACCATCAAGGCGCGCGTTGACGAAGACACGCTGGCGATGAACATCAAGCCTGCGAAGTAGGCGGCAATGTCGGGCATTGCCCTTGGGCTGCATGGGGGCTGCGGGACGCTGGACCGCAGCCTGATGAGCGAAGCCGAATGGGCGGAGGCGCGCGCCCATATCGCGGAGGCGTTGCGCGCCGGCTGGGCGGTGCTCGCGGCCGGCGGGGCGGCGGTGGATGCGGTTGAGGCCACCGTCATCGTGCTGGAAGACAGCCCCCATTTCAACGCCGGCCACGGCGCGGCGCTGACCTCTGCGGCCACGCATGAACTCGATGCCTCGATCATGGACGGGGCGACGCTGGCGGCCGGCGCGGTTGCCGGCATCAGCCGGGTGCGCAATCCGGTCAAGGCCGCGCGGGCGGTGATGGACAGCGGCGTTGCGGTGATGATGGGCGGGCCGGCGGCCGACGATTTCGCCGCCGCGCGCGGGCTGGCAATGGTCACGCCTGACTATTTCACCACGCAGCGGCGCATCGACGCGCTGGCCAGCCTGAAGGCGCGCGCCGCCTCCGGCACGCTGCGCAAGGCGAGCGAGGCGGAAAAGCATGGCACCGTCGGTGCCGTGGCGCGCGATGCGCGCGGCCATCTTGCGGCGGCGACCTCGACCGGCGGCTTCAACAACAAGCCGGTGGGGCGCATCGGCGATTCGCCGGTGATCGGGGCCGGCACCTATGCCGCCGACGGCGTCTGCGCCGTCTCCTGCACCGGGCAGGGCGAGATCTTCATCCGCTGCGTCGCCGGCCACGAACTGGCCTCGCGCATCCGGCATGCCGGGCAGGATCTGGACTTTGCCGCCCGCGATCTCGTTGACAACGTGCTGGGCGGCTTCGGCATCGGCGCGGGCATGATCGCGCTCGGCCCGACCGGCGATCCGGTGGCACCCTACAACACGCTCGGCATGTATCGCGGCTGGATCACCACCGCAGGCGAAATGACAGTGGCGACCCATCACGACCTGCACCGGCTTGGCCGTGTGACACCATAAAAGGACGCGTCATGAGCGGGAATCCGCGCATTCTGGTCTGGGGTGGCGGCGCCATCGGCGGCACGCTGGCGGCCTATTGGGCACGCGCGGGGCTGCCGGTGCTGATGGTCGACATCGTGGGCGAGCATGTCGAAGCCTGTCGGTCGGGCGGCCTGGCCATTTCCGGCCCGGTCGAGACCTTCGTGCAGAAGGTGCCCTCTGCGCTGCCGGAGGAGGTGACCGGCACGTTCGATGTCATCGTGCTCGCCGTCAAGGCGCAGGCGACCGAAGGGGCGGTGCAGGCGTTGCTGCCGCATCTGGCGGCGGACGGGTTCGTGCTCTCGGCGCAGAACGGCCTCAACGAACTGGCCATCGCCCGGCTTGTGGGGCGCGAACGCACCATGGGGTGCTTTGTCAATTTCGGTGCCGACTGGCTGGGGCCGGGGCAGATCCTGTTCGGCAATCGCGGCGCGGTCGTGGTCGGCGAGATCGACGGCAGCATCCGCGGCCGCACCCGGGCGATGCATGCCCGCCTCAAGCTGTTCGAGCCCAATGCGGTGCTCACCGACAACATCTGGGGCTATCTGTGGGGCAAGCTCGCCTATGGCGCGATGCTGTTCGCGACCGCCCTCACGACGGACTCGATGACCGAGAATTTTGCCGATCCGCGCCGCTTCGTAGTGTTCGATCGGCTGGCGCGTGAGGTGATGGCGGTGGCCGCTGCGCTGGGCGTGACGCCGGTCGGCTTCAACGGCTTCGATCCCGCAGCCTTCGCGCCCGGCGCCTCCGAGGCCGGCGCGCGCGCCTCCATCGCGGCGCTGGCGGAGTTCAACAGCCGCACCGCCAAGACCCACACCGGCATCTACCGCGATCTGGCGGTGCGCAAGCGCAAGACCGAGGTCGATCCGCAGATCGGCGTGATCGCCGAACTCGGGCGCGAGGCGGGGGTGGCGACGCCGGCCATCCTGCGGCTGGTGGCGCTGATCCACGACATCGAGGAGGGCAGGGCGCCGATGGCATTTGAAACCTTCGCCGCGCTCATCACCACCTCCGAGGAGGCCGGCCGTGCACATCCGCTTTGACGGTCAGGTCGCCTTCGTCACCGGCGCCGCGCAGGGCATCGGCCAGGCCATCGCCCGGGCCCTGAAGGCCGGCGGCGCAAGCGTGGTGGCCAGCGACATCGACGCACCGGGGCTGGAAGCTTTCGCCGAACGCGCAGGTATGGAGACGGCGGCGCTCGACATCGCCGATCGCGCCGCCGCCCATGCCGCCATCGACGCTGTGGTTGCCCGGCATGGACGGCTCGACATTCTGGTCAATGCCGCCGGCGGGGTGCGCGGGCAGGTCGGCCGGCCGGTCGCCGAGGTTGACGAGGCGGGCTGGCGCGCCATCTTCGCGGCCAATGTCGACGGCGCGTTCTGGCTGTCGCAGGCGGCCAGCCGGCCAATGGCGGCGCAAGGGAGCGGGCGGATTGTCAACATCGCCTCCGGCGCCGGCCTGCGACCGAGCCTGACCGGCATTCAGGCCTATACAGCGGCCAAGCACGCGCTGGTCGGGCTGACCAAACAGCTCAGCCAGGACCTCGGGCCGATGGGTATCACCTGCAACGCGGTTGCGCCGGGTTTCGTCCGCTCCAACCCCGCCACCGAGCGGCAATGGCAATCCTACGGCGCCGAGGGGCAGGCCCGGCTCGTCGCCTCCATCCATACGCGCCGGCTCGGCACCGCCGAGGACATTGCGCATGCGGTGATGTTCCTGGCGAGCGCGCAGGCGGCCTGGATCAGCGGGCAAATCCTGTCGGTGGATGGCGGGCGTTCGTAACGTTATCTCACCCCGCCATCGGTGAAGCGATACCAGGCGATGATTGCCGATACGTAGAGCTTGTGCAGCGCGTGCAGGGGCAGGGGCTCGATCGGCACCACCGGGAAGGGCAGGTCCTGTCGCTGGCCGCTGGCGCACCAGGCCGCCATCGCCTTGCCGACCGCGGTCTGCAACCCGACCCCGCGCCCCATGCAGCCGATGTCGATCAGCAGGCCCGGTTCCGGCTCGTGGAAATGCGGATAGAAATCACGCGTCAGCGCCACGCGCCCGCACCAGCGATACTCGAACCGCTCGCCCGCCAGCTGCGGGAACATCTTGCCCGCCACCCGTTCGAGATGGCTCCAATCCTTGTCCGAGGTTGGCTCGCGGAACGGCCCGCGCCCGCCCATCAGGAAGCGGCCGGTGTGGTCCTTGCGGAAATACAGCAGCAACTGGCGCGTGTCGGACGAGACCTGCCCGCCCGGCATCACTGTAGCCGCCACATTGGCGCTCAGCGGCGCGGTGGCGACGATGAATGAATTGGGCGCGATGATCGTCTGCCTGAGCTTCGGGATCAGATCGCCGGTATAGCCGCCGGTGGCGACGATCACTTTCCCGGCGCGAACGCGGGCGCCCTGCGCCGTGCGCACGACAAACCGCGCGCCCTCGCGCGTCAGCGACGAGACCCGGCTGCCACCGTGCACGACCGCGCCGGCCTTCTGTGCGGCCTGGGCGAGGCCGCGCGCATAGGACAGCGGCTGCACCGCGCCGCCGCGCGGATCGAGCCAGCCGCCGAGATATTGGCCGGTGCCGAGCCGTTCGCTCACCTCGGCCTTGTCGAGCACGCGGGCAGCGACCCCGCGCTTCTGCCAGTCGCCGGCGCGGCGTTTCACGGTCTCGATCATCTCGGCCGTATGCGCGCCCTGGATCCAGCCCTGCCGCTGCCGCGGCACATCCATGCCGTGCCGGTCGATGAGATCGAACACCAGATCGGCGGTGCCGCCGACAAAACCGGCGATCGCCTCGCCGGCATCGGCACCGAATGTGCCGACAAGCTCCGATGGGTCATGCTTGATGCCGGGGATGACCTGACCGCCGTTGCGGCCCGAGCCGCCCCAGCCCGGTTCATGCGCTTCCAGCACGAGGGCACCGATGCCGCGCTCGGCAAGATGCAGCGCGGTGGAAAGGCCCGCATAGCCGCCGCCGATGATGCAGACATCGGCTTCGGTGTCGGCCGCCAGCGGCGGCGTCGCGGCGGCAGGAGCGGCGGTGGCCGCCCACAGCGAAGGAGACAGCGGAAACGGATCTGCCATGACGACTCCCGCCTTTACATGGGGTGAAGCACCCGCTTGAGAAAGTCCTGCGTGCGCGCCTGCCGGGGATTGGCCAGCACCTCGCGCGCCGGTCCCTGCTCGACGATCACGCCCTGATCGATGAAAATCGCCCGGTCTGCGACATCGCGTCCGAAGACGATCTCGTGGGTGACGATCACCATCGTCATGCCTTCTTCGGCCAGCGATTTCATCACCGCCAGCACCTCGCCGACCAGTTCCGGATCGAGCGCCGAGGTTGGTTCGTCGAACAGGATCGCCTTGGGCTGCATGGCGAGCGCCCGCGCGATCGCGACGCGCTGCTGCTGGCCGCCGGAGAGTTCGGAAGGGTAGGCGTTCTCCTTGTCGGCCAGCCCGACGCGGGCGAGCAGATCGCGTCCGCGCCGGCGTGCGCTGTCCTCGGCCTCGCGCTTGACGAAGATCGGCCCCTCGATGACGTTTTCAAGCGCGGTGCGGTGCGGAAACAGGTTGAAGCGCTGAAACACCATCGACACCTGCGTGCGGATGTCGACGATGCTGCGGCTGTTGCGGTCCACGCGCACGCCGCCGACGGTGATCGAGCCGCCGTCATAGCCCTCCAGCCCGTTGATGCAGCGCAGGATGGTCGATTTACCGGAGCCGGACGGGCCGACGATGCAGACGATCTCGCCGGCGCTGACCTCCGCCGATATGCCGCGCAGGACATGGTTGGCGCCGAAGCTCTTGTGAACGGTGTCGAGGACGATCACGCCGCTATCTCCGCCCCTGCTTCGCCCGCCGCTCCAGGCGGGTGACGAGATACATCAGCGGCAGCGACATGCACAGGTACATGATCGCCACCATCGTGAACACGGAGGTGTTCTTGAAGGTCGAGGAGGCGATGAGTTTGCCCTGCAGCGCCAGCTCCGCCACGGTGATGGTGGAGGCTTGCGAGGAATCCTTGAGCATCATGATCATCACGTTGCCATAGGGCGGCAGCACGATGCGCACCGCCTGCGGCAGCACCACGCGGCGCATCACCATCCACCAGCCCATGCCGATGGATTGCGCCGCCTCGATCTGGCCGTGGTCGATCGCCTCAATGCCGGCGCGGAAATTCTCCGCCTGATAGGCCGAATAGGCGATGCCGAGCCCGATGATCGCCGCCTGCAAGGCCGACAGCGTGATGCCGAGGTCCGGCATCACGAAATAGATGTAGAAGAGCTGGACGATGATCGGAATGCCGCGAATGAAATTGACCGCGACCTTGGCCGTCCGGTCCAGCGCCTTGATGCCGGAGACGCGCATCAGCGCCCACATCAGCCCCAGCACGGTGGACAGAAGCAGCGAGCCGATCGTGACGATGATCGTCAGTTTCACGCCCTGAAACAGGATCGGCAGAAACTCGATGGCGTCGGAGATGAACCGTTGCAGCATGACAGGACCGCAGCGCGCCCCCCGTGAGGAGGGCGCGCGGCCAGAGGACCTTTATTCCAGGCCCCACTTCTTGAGGATGGCGGTGATCGCGCCATCGGCCTTCATGGCGGCCAGGGCGGCGTTGATCTTCTTCAGCTGCTCGTCCTTGCCCTTGGCGATGCCGATGCCGATCGAGCCGGTGATGGTCGACTTGTAGCTGCGCACCAGCCGCGTCTCAGGGAAGTTGCCGAGCTGCAGGTTGTAGGCGACGATCGGCAGATCGGCGAACCCGGCCTGGATGCGCCCGGCGTTCACGTCGCGCAGGATGTCGGGAATCGTGTCGTAGATCTTGACCTCGCCGAACACCTTCTTCAGCGGCTCGACATAGGCGGTGCCGACCTGCGCACCGACGGTCATGCCCTTCATGTCATCGAAGGTGACATAGTTCTTGGTGTCGGCCTTGGGCACCAGCAGCCCCTCGCCGTAGGTGTAGATGGGATCGGAGAAGTCGATCTGCTCCTTGCGCGGCGGGGTGATGTACATGGCCGCCGAAATGAGATCGATCTTGCCCGCCGTGAGCCCGGCGATCAGCGTCGAGAACTGCATCGGCTCGACCTGCACGGCAAAGCCCGCGCGCTTGCCCACCTCGGTGATGATGTCCACCATCACGCCCTGGATCGTGTTGGTCTTGGTGTCGAGGAAGGTGAACGGAATGCCGGTGGGCGTCGAGCCGACCTTCATGGCCTGCTGAGCGCTGGCGGTGGACAGGCCCAGACACAGGGCGGCGGCGGCGAGGACATAACGACGGTTGAGCATGGGACCTCCCTTTGGATTGTTGGCGTCAGCTAAGCGCATCTGACTGGCGCATGCAATGATTTTCATGTAGATGAAAAAAATGCTCAGGGAGTATCGCGCAGACGAGGAGACAACGGCTGGGGGCACGGGCCATGATGGCCTCGTCGGCGCCCGCATCCGTGCGTTGCGCAAGAAGAATGCCGTCACGCTGCAGGCGCTCAGCCGCCGCACCGGCCTGTCGATCGGCTATCTCAGCCAGATCGAACGCGGCATCTCCTCGGCCTCGGTACGCGCCCTTGTGGTGATCGCCGGGGGGCTCGGCGTCGGCTTTGACCAGATTTTCATGCAGGCGGGCGCGCTGGCCCCAGGTGCCGGGCCGGCGGCCTTCGCCTACAGGATCAGTGAACGCAAGAGCCTCGGCTTCTGGCGCGACGGCATCGAGAAGGATCTGCTCACTCCGGGGGAGGGGCTGGGGCTCAACCTCTATCTTGTCCATCTCGCCGCCGGTGGCTGTTCGGGCGAGGCAGCCTATAGCCATGATGGCGTCGAAGCCGGCTTCGTGATCGACGGCAGGTTCGAACTGACCGTCGACGAGACCACGCGCACGATGAACGCCGGCGACGCCTTCCGCTTCCGCAGCAACCGGCCGCACCGCTGGCGCAACATCACCGATGCGCCCTGCACGATCCTCTGGGTGCTGACGCCTTAGAGTCGGCCCCTAATCCAGCGTGATCTTGCGCTCGCGGATGATCGTCGCCCAGCGCGCGCTGTCGGCCGCGACCATTGCGGCGAAGTCGGCGGGCGAGCGCCGCGGCGCGGGTTCTGCGCCCTGTTTGGCGAAGGTATCGAGCACCTCCGGAGTGCGCAGCGCCTTGTCGAAGGCCGCGTGGATGCGCGCGACGAGCGGCGGCGCCATGTCACGCGGGCCGTAAAGCCCAAACCACGTCACGGAGGAATAGCCGGGCAGGGCATCGGCCACGGTCGGCAGCTCCGGGGTCAGGCTGGAGCGCGTCTGTCCGGTCACCGCCAGCGCCTTCAGCCGGCCGCTCTTCACATGCGGCACGCTGGAGGGGATGGAATCGAACAGCACATGCACCGCCCCCGAGGCGACATCCGGCACCGCCAGGGCGGTGCCCTTGTAGGGGATATGCGTCATGGTGATGTCGGCCTGCGCGCGGAACGCCTCGCTGGTCAGATGCACGATGGTGCCGTTGCCGCTGCTGGCATAATTGAGCGTGCCTGGGTTCTTTTTCGCATAGGCGATCAGCTCGGCCACCGAACTGACCGGCAACGACGGCGTGACCAGCAGGATCGAGGCGGCATCCGCGATATGGGCGATGGGTGTGAAATCGCGCGCCACATTGTATTTGATCGTGGCCGACAGATGCGGCGCGATCGCATGTGTGCTGGAGGTGGTGATCAGCAGGCTGTGTCCGTCCGGCGCTTCCTTGACGATCTCCGCCGCGCCAATGGTGCCGCCGGCACCCGGCTTGTTGTCGACCACGATCGGTTGACCGAGGTCTTTCGATACCTGCTGGGCAATCACCCGCGCTACGATGTCGGTCGCCCCGCCGGGCGGGAACGGGACAATCAGGCGGATGGATTTCTCCGGCCAGCCCTGCGCGGTGGCGGGCAGGGCCCCGCAGCCGAGAGCAAGAACCGCGACGGAGGCAAGGCGGGCAAGCAGCGACATGGCGTTCTTCCTTTTTCGTGAAGCAGTGAAGCCCGGACGCCGCGCAAGTGCAAGCCTCAGCCGCGGATGAACACGGCCTTGGCGCGCCCTGACAATCCGCAATCGGCATTGCGCCCGCCGCAGGGCTGGGCAGGGGGGCGCCCTCAGGCGCGCAGCCGCGCATTATCGGGATCGAACGGGCTTTCGGCGACGATGGTCGCCCGGTGCGGCTTGCCGAGGATCACCACGTCGAGATCCTGACCGATGCCGGCGAGCCCCGGTTCGACCATGCCGAGCGCGATCGACTGGCCGATGCGCCAGCCGTAGCCGCCGTTGGTGGTGCGCCCGACGATGCGCCCCTTGTGCAGGATCGGCTCGGAGCCGCGCGCATCCGCGTCGCTGACGCCATGCACCACCATCGTCACGAAGGCCGAGGCAAAGCCGCGCTGCTGCCAGGCGGCCAGCGCATCGCGACCGTGGAACGGCTTGTCGAGCCGGACGAACCGATTGAGGCCGGATTCGAGCGCCGCATACTCAATCGACAATTCGCGGCCGATCAGCCGATAGCTCTTCTCCAGCGACAGCGCGATCATCGCCTTGATGCCATAGGGGCGCAGACCCTCGGCCTTGCCTGCCTGCATGAGCCGGTCGAAGATGTAGTTCTGCATCTCGATAGGGTGATGCAATTCCCAGCCAAGTTCGCCGACGTAGTTGACCCGCAATGCGGTCACCGGCGCCGCGCCCACCGACAGCCGCTGGCCGGTGAGCCAGGGAAACGCCTTGGTGGACAGGTCCGTGTCGGTAAGCTTCTGCAGCACGGCGCGCGATTGCGGGCCGGCCAGCACCAGCACGCCGAGCTGCGTCGTGATCAGGTCGAGATCAACCGAGCCGTCGCGCGGCCGTGCCTTTTTCAGATAGTCCCAGTCGTGCCGTTCGAGTGCGCCGGGGCCGACGAGATAGAACTGCTCCGGCCCCTCGCGGAATACCGTCATCTCGGCGCGCACGCCGCCGTTCTTCGACAGCATGTGCGCAAGCGCAACACGGCCAAGCCTGGGCATGCGGTTGGCGAACAGCCCCTCCAGCCAGGCCTCGGCGCCGGGGCCGGAAACGCGATACTTGGCGAACGGGCTCATGTCCTGCAGGCCGACCGCTTCGTGCACGTGCCGGCATTCGTTGCCGACATGCTCGAAATAGTTGGAGCGGCGGAAGCTCCATTTCTCGCGCGGCGGCTTGCCGTCGGCGGGCTTGGCCGGGTGGTTGTGGTTGAGCAGCACGTCCGCCCCCGCCTTGTCGGCTTCAGGCAGCGCATAGCCTTCCGGCGCGAACCAGCCCGGCCGCTCCCAGCCGTAGACCGAGCCGAACACCGCACCCAGCGCCGCCATCCGGTCATAGCACGGCGCGCGCTTCAGCGGCCGGGCAGCGAGGCGCTCCTCGTCGGGGTAATGGGTGGTGAACACATTGGCATAGGCTTCCTCGGTCTTTTCCCTGAGGTAGCCGCGCCCCGCATAGGGGCCGAAGCGGCGCGGATCGACGCCCATCATGTCGAGGGTCGGTTCGCCGTTGACGATCCACTCGGCCAGTTGCCAGCCGGCGCCGCCGGCGGCGGTGATGCCGAACGAATGGCCCTCGTTGAGCCAGAAATTGGGCAGGTCCCAGGCCGGTCCGATGATCGGCGATCCATCCGGCGTATAGGCGATGGCGCCGTTATAGACCTTCTTTATGCCGACCTCGCCGAACGCCGGCACGCGCGCGATGGCGGTTTCGATATGCGGCATCAGCCGCTCGATATCCTCCTGGAACAGTTCGTATTCGGACTGATCGGAAGGCCCGTCGATGTAGCAGTTGGGGGCGCCGGCCTCGTAGGGGCCGAGCAGCAGGCCGCCGTTTTCCTCGCGCATATACCAGGAACTGTCGCTCTCGCGCAGCACGCCCATTTCCGGCAGACCCTGCTGTCGGCGCGCGACAATCGCCGGATGCGGCTCGGTGACGATATACTGGTGTTCGACCGGGATCACCGGCACGTCGAGGCCGACCATCGCGCCGGTGCGGCGGGCAAAATTGCCGGTGGCCGAAACAACGTGATCGCAGGTGATGTCCCCCTTGTCGGTGCGCACCTTCCAGCGCCCGCCCACCCGGTCGATGCCGAGGCAGGTGGTGGAGCGGTGGATTTCCGCGCCGCGCGCGCGGGCGCCGCGGGCCAGCGCCTGGGTCAGGTCCGCCGGCTGGATGTAGCCGTCCTCCGGATGCTGGATGGCGCCGATGATGCCGTCGGTATTGCACAGCGGCCAGAGCCGCGCGACATCGGCCGGGCTGAGCACGTTGACCTTGACGCCGAGCGTGTCGGCGACGCCCTTGTAGGCCATGAACTCGTCCCAGCGATCGGGGGTGCGCGCCAGGCGGATGTTGGACACCTGCCTGAGGCCGACGTTCTGGCCTGTTTCGGCTTCCAGCGTCTTGTAGAGCCAGACCGAATATTTGTGGATCTGGCCGACCGAGTAGGACAGGTTGAACAGCGGCAGCAGGCCGGCGGCATGCCAGGTCGAGCCGGAGGTCAGCTCCTTGCGCTCGATCAGCACACAGTCGCTCCAGCCCAGCCGGGCAAGGTGATAGAGCGTCGACACGCCCACCACGCCGCCGCCGATCACCACAACCCTTGCGTCCGTCCGCATCGCGCGCGCCATCCCGAATTTCCGACCCGCCGGAATGATGCGAACGCGCATCCCGCAGCGGCTTGACCGTTTGCGACCTTTGCTGGCGCATCTCCGACTTTTCGATGTAACATCGGGGCTTGAACTGCACTGCCGCCCAGAGCCCCATGCAAACGCGCCAGCCCCCGTCCTCTCCCGCATCCGAAACCTTGCCCGCCAAGGCCGGCGAAGCGATGAGAACGCGGCGTTTTGTCTTTTGCCTGATCCCCGATTTCTCGATGATCGCCTTTGCCTCGTCGATCGAGCCGTTGCGGCTCGCCAACCGCTGCCTTGGGCGCGAAGCCTATGCGTGGCGCCTGCTGAGCGGCGACGGCGAGCCGGTCCGCGCCTCCAACGGCGCCGCGCTGGCGGCAGACGGGGCCTTCGGCGAAGCCGGCGCTCCCGATGTGGCGATCGTCTGCGGGGGGATCGACATCGAGCGCCATGGCCATCGCGATCTGATCGCCTGGCTGCGCAGGCTCGCCTCGTTCGGCACGGCGATCGGCGCGGTCTGCACCGGTCCCTACGTGCTGGCGCAGGCGGGGCTGCTGGATGGGCACCTCTGCACCATCCACTGGGAGAACGATCCCGGCCTGCGCGCCGCCTTTCCGGCGCTGACCATCAGTCAGGAACTGTTCGAGATCGACCGTGGCCGGCTGACCTGCGCCGGCGGCACCGCCGCCATCGACATGATGCTGTCGATCATCACGCAGGATCACGGCGCGGCGCTGGCCGGCTCGGTCACCGACCAGCTCATCCACCACCGCATGCGCGAGGCCGACGAGCACCAGCGCATCAATGTGCACACGCGGCAGGGCGCTGCCAATCCGCGCCTCGCCGGGGTCATCCAGCGCATGCAGCAGACGGTGGAAGCGCCGGTTTCCTGCGCGGCGCTGGCCCGCAGTGCCGGCGTTTCCGTGCGCCAGCTCGAACGGTTGTTCCTGCGCTCGTTCGGCGTCTCGCCAACCCGCTACTACATGGGGTTGCGGCTCGATTACGCCCGCCGCCTGCTGCGCCAGACCAGCATGCCGGTGATCGGGGTGGCGCTTGCCTGCGGCTTTGTCTCGGCCTCGCATTTCTCCAAGAGCTACCATGCGCATTTCGGCGTTGCGCCGAGCGCTGACCGGCATGCTGCAACCCGCGCTCCAGCGAGCGCGCCGGCGCGGGTTTGACAGGCCGGTTGACGGATTCGGCAAAGCCGATGGCGCAGGCAGATCAGGCCCGCAGTGCGCGGCCCCGCTCTAATGGGGCAGATCTGGCAGGAGTTTCCCGATGACGAACGATCCCGGCGCGGAGGGCGCCCCGCAGCGGCGCGGTCGCGAGGCCCGACGGGCCGAGCGCAGCCGGCGCGCGCTTGGCGCTGTGCCCTATATCACGCGTGCACTGCCGATGTATGAGGTGCTTGGCCCCGAGGGGCTCGACCTTATCGAGCGCAACGCCGAGACGCTGCTGGCGGAAATCGGCATCGAGGTGCGCGAGTATCCGCGCGGCCTTGAGCTGTTCCGCGCGGCGGGCGCCGAGGTGAGCGGCCAGCGCGTGCGCTTTCCGCGCGGCCTGGCAAGATCGCTCTGCGCCACCGCGCCGTCGATCTACACCCAGCATGCGCGCAACCCCGAGCGTTCGGTGGTGATCGGCGGCAACAACACCGTGTTCGCGCCCAACTACGGCTCGCCCTTCGTGCATGATCTCGATCGCGGCCGCCGCTACGGCACGCTGGAGGACTTCCAGAACTTCGTGAAGCTGGCCTACCTGTCGCCGTTCATCCACCATTCCGGCGGCACGGTGTGCGAGCCGGTGGATGTGGCGGTCAACAAGCGCCATCTCGACATGGTCTATGCGCATATGGCGCTGTCCGACAAACCGTTCATGGGCTCGGTGACGCATCCCGAACGGGCGGCGGATACGGTGGACATGTGTGCGCTGCTGTTCGGGCGCGATTTCATCGAGGAGCATACGGTCTGCACCAGCCTGATCAACGCCAACTCGCCGCTGGTGTGGGATGCGACCATGCTGGGCGCGGCGGAGACCTATGCCCGCCACAACCAGGCCTGCATCATCACCCCGTTCATCCTGGCGGGCGCGATGAGCCCCGTCTCGATGCTCGGCACGCTGACCCAGGTGCTGGCCGAGGTGTGGACCGGCACCGCCTTCTGCCAGCTTGTGCGGCCCGGCGCGCCGGTGGTGTTCGGCACTTTCGTCTCCACGCTGTCGATGCAGTCGGGTGCGCCGACCTTCGGCACGCCCGAGGCTGCGCTGGCCATCTACGGCGCGGCGCAGCTGGCGCGGCGGATGAACATGCCGTTCCGCACCGGCGGCTCGCTCTGCGCCTCGAAGATCCCCGATGCGCAGGCGGCCTTTGAAAGCGCGCAGACGCTGCTGCCGACGCTGCTGGCCGGCACCAATTTCGTGCTGCACGCCGCCGGTTGGCTGGAGGGCGGCCTGTCGGCGTCCTACGAGAAGTTCGTCATGGATTTCGACCAGCTCGGCATGATGCACACGTTGGCGCGCGGCATGGATCTGTCGGCCGGCGCCGAGGCGATGGATGCCTTTCGCGAGGTGGGGCCGGGTGGGCATTTCCTCGGCTGCGGCCACACCCAGGCGAATTTCGAACAGGCGTTCTATCGGTCCCAGCTCGCGGACAACAATTCGGTCGAGCAATGGCAGGCCGACGGCAGCCTCGACATGGCCCAGCGCGCCAATCGCCAATGGAAGAAGATGCTGGCCGAGTATGAGCCGCCACCGCTCGATCCCGGCATCGACGAGGCGCTGAAGGACTTCATCGCCCGCCGCAAGGCCTCCATGCCGGATGCGACGCACTAGGTCGAGTGGCCCGCGCACGGCGCGGGCGCCCCTCGCATCGGCTCGGCGTCGCGTTGCTCCTAGGGTGGCCCGCGCACGGCGCGGGCGCCCCTCGCATCGGCTCGGCGTCGCGTTGCTCCTAGGGTGGCCCGCGCACGGCGCGGGCGCCCCTCGCATCGGCTCGGCGTCGCGTTGCTCCTGAGGTGGCCCGCGCACGGCGCGGGCACCCCTCGCATCGGCTCGGCGTCGCGTTGCTCCTGAGGTGGCCCGCGCAAGGCGCGGGCACCCATTCCATCGGCTCGGCGTCGCGTTGCTCCTAGGGTGGCCCGCGCAAGGCGCGGGCACCCATTCCATCGGCTCGGCGTCGCGTTGCTCCTAGGGTGGCCCGCGCACGGCGCGGGCACCCATTCCATCGGCTCGGCGTCGCGTTGCTCCTAGGGTGGCCCGCGCACGGCGCGGGCACCCATTCCATCGGCTCGGCGTCGCGTAGCTCCTCCGTCACGTTCCCCAGGGAGTGTCCGGTGGCCTTTCGGCAGCCGCTCTTTCTCAGCGCTGCGCCGTGCGCCAGTCCGCCGCGATGAACGCCGGCGGCGGGTTCACACGCAGCAGCGGCTTGCCGAGGATATGGTCGGCGGCCTTTTCGGCGAGCATGATCGTCGGGGCATTGAGATTGCCGTTGGTCACCTGCGGCATGATCGAACTGTCGGCAACGAACAGGTTCTCGACGCCGATGACCCTGGTGGTGGGATCGACGACGGACATCGGATCGTCCACAGCGCCCATGCGGCAGGTGCCGGCGGGGTGATAGGCGCTTTCCGCCCGGGCCCGGATAAAGGCGTCGATCGCTTCGTCCGTCACCGCCTCCGCGCCGGGCGCAAGCTCCGGGCCGCGGAACGGATCGAAGGCCGGCGCGGCGAAGATTTCGCGCGCGAGGCGGACGGCGGCGCGCATCTCCACCCAGTCGTCGGCATGGCTCATGTAGTTGAACAGGATCGACGGCGGAGCGGCCGGATCGGGCGAGCGCAGGGCCACCCGCCCGCGCGATTTCGACCGCATCGTGCCGGCATGGATCTGGTAGCCGTGGCGGGACGCCAGCGTCTTGCCGTCGTAGGAAACGGCGGCCGGCAGGAAATGGAACTGGATGTCGGGATAATCGATGCCGGCGCGGCTGCGCACAAAGCCCCCCACCTCGAAATGATTGGTAGCGCCCAACCCGCTGCGGAACAGCATCCACGTCAGGCCGATGCGCGCGCGGGCGATCCAGCCCATCACCCCGTAAAGCGTGATCGGCTGCCGGCATTCCATCTGCACATAGACTTCCAGATGATCCTGCAGATTGGCGCCGACGCCGGGCCGGTCTGCCAGCACCGCGAGGCCGTGCCGCTGCAACTCGGCGCCTGGGCCGACGCCGGACAGCATCAGCAGTTTCGGCGTGTTGATCGGCCCACTGGCGAGCACGACGCCGCGTCGTGCCCTGACCTGAACTTTTTCGGTGCCGCGCAGGTATTCAACGCCCACCGCGCGCGCGCCCTCGAACAGGATGCGGGTCGCATGGGCGCCCTTCTCGATGACGAGATTGGCCCGATGCCGCGCCGGATCGAGATAGGCGCGCACCGCCGACCAGCGCTGGCCGAGATGCACGGTCATGTCGAAGCGGCCGACACCTTCCTGCCGGTAGCCGTTCAGATCCTCCGAAACGCTGTAGCCGACCTGCCGCCCCGCCTCGATGAACACCTTGTAGAGTGGGTTGAACATTGAGCCGGTGCGCGTGCGCAGCGGGCCGGAATCGCCGCGCCAGTCGCCGCCGCCGTCGGCGAAGGTCTCGCTGCGCTGGAAATAGCCGAGCACATCCGCCCAGCCCCAGCCGGAGGCCCCGAGCGCCACCCAGCTATCGAAATCGCGCGGATGGCCGCGCACATAGACCATGCCGTTGATCGAGGAGGAGCCGCCCAGCACCTTGCCGCGCGGGCAATGCAGGCGGCGATTGTCGAGATGCGGCTCGGGTTCGGTATAGTAGCGCCAGTCGTATTTCGGCGAGTTCATCGGGATCGACAGCGCGCTCGGCATACGGATGACGATGGACTCGTCGCTGCCGCCGGCTTCCAGCAGCAGCACGCGCACCCCGTCCTCCGCGCTCAGCCGGTTGGCGAGCACGCAGCCCGCCGAGCCCGCGCCGACGACGACGTAGTCGATGTCTCCAGACGGCTCCATGCCTTGCCTGCCTGCCTTTCAGTAGGGCGCCTCGATCGGTGCCATCGCCACATAGACCGTCTTGAGCTGGGTGTAGTGCTCCAGCGCGGCGCGGCCGTTCTCACGGCCGAGACCGGACAGTTTGATGCCGCCGAACGGCACCTCGACCGGGGTGATGTTGTAGTGGTTGATCCAGCAGATGCCCGCTTCCAGTGCCGCCGCGACCCGGTGCGCGCGGTGAAGATCGCGGGTGAACACGCCCGCCGCAAGGCCGAAGTCGGTGGCGTTGGCGCGCGCGATCACCTCGTCCTCGTCGGCGAAGTCGAGCACCGCCATCACCGGGCCGAAAATCTCCTCGCGCACCACGCTCATGCGGTCGTCGCAGCCGTCGAACACCGTCGGCGCCACGAAATATCCCTTGCTGCAGGCGCCGCTGACCCGACGGCGGCCACCGGTGATGAGGCGCGCTCCTTCGGCACGGCCGCGGTCGATGGCGTCCACCACCTTGTCGAAATGCCCCTTCGAGATCAGCGCGCCGACATGCGTCGCCGGATCGAGCGGATCGCCGACGCTCATGCGCGCGACCCGGGCGGTGAGCCGCTCCAGGAACTGCGCGCGGATGGCCCTGTGCACGAACACGCGCGTGCCGTTGGAGCAGACCTCGCCGGACGAATAGAAATTGCCGAGCAGCGCACCGGAAACGGCCTGATCGAGATCGGCATCCTCGAACACGATGAGCGGCGACTTGCCGCCGAGTTCGAGGGTGACGGCCTTCAGCGTCGTGGCGGCATCGGCCATCACCGCCTTGCCGGTCGCAACCTCGCCGGTCAGAGACACCTTGCGGATACCGGGGTGGCGGGTCAGCAGCCGCCCGGTTGCGGCATCGCCGTGCACGACCTGAAACACCCCTGCCGGCAATCCAGCCTCGGCGAACACCCCGGCAAGGCGGTTGGCGGTGAGCGGGGTCAGTTCCGCCGGCTTGAAGATCATCGCGTTGCCGGCGGCCAGCGCGGGCGCCGCCTTCCAGCAGGCGATTTGCAGGGGATAGTTCCACGCGCCGATGCCGGCGACGACGCCGATCGCCTCGCGCCGCGTATAGGCGAACGCGCCGCCAAGCTCTACATGCTCGCCGGCGATGGTGGGCGCCACACCGGCGAAGAACTCAAGGCAATCGGCGCCCGATTGCACATCGACCACGCGCGTTTCCTGGATCGGCTTGCCGGTATCCCGGGTCTCGATCTCCGCCAGTTCGTCGTTGCGGGCACGCAACAGGTCGGCGGCGCGACGCAGGATGCGGCCGCGCTCGGTGCCGGTCATGGCCGCCCAGCGGCGCTGTCCGCGCAGCGCCGCCTCAACCGCGAGATCCACCTCGTCGGCCCCGGCCGTCTCGACCTCGGCCAGCACCTCGCCGCGCGCCGGATCGACGGTGGTGAACACCTGACCGGTGCCGGAAAGGCGCGGCGCACCGTCGATGATGTTCTTCAGGCGACCATAACGGAGCGGCTCTGACGTCACGGCTTGCCCTTTCGGCTCAGGCGGCATCGGCAAATCGGGTGATCGCGCGGTCGAGATCGCCGAACCCGACGGCGCGGATTTCCAGCGCCAGACCGAGCCGCTCCGCCGCCCGCGCGGCGGCCTGTTGCAGGTCGGCATCCTCCGTCTGCGCCAGATAGACGACCTTCTCGTAAGCGCCGAAATAGCTGTCGCGCAGCTCCGGATGGCGGTCGAGGCCGAGCCCTTCGATGACCAGCGTGTCGAACTGGCGGGCCAGAAAATCGGTCAGGTAGAAGGCGCGCATGTCGGCTTCGGCAGCGGCGGCAAACCTTTCCACGCCGCTGTAGAAGGCATAGCAATGCGGGCCTGGCAGCCGCTCGACGCCGAGTTCTGCGAGCACCGCATCGAGCCGGCCGCCCGTGCCGCAATCGGCATAGCCGACCAGGATGCGCAGGGGGGAGGGGCTGGCGGCGCGTGCCGTCCCGATTGCCGCGCGCACCGCATCAGGAATGGCCTCGGGCCGGTTGTGCAGCAGCGCGGGCAGGCATTCGACGCTGACATGATCGAGGCGGTTGGCGGCAAGCACGGCCAGTACCTCGCGCGCCAGCGCGCCGCAGGCGATGATATGGACCCGCCGCGCCGCCGCTCCGGTCATGAGCGGGCGCCGATCTGGTTGTGCTTGCGCCGGATCCATTCCTTGGCAGTCTCGACCGCGATGGCGGCATCGCGGCAATAGGCGTCCGCGCCGATGGAACGGGCGAAATCCTCGTTCACCGGCGCCCCGCCGACCAGCACGGTGAGGCTGTCGCGCAGGCCCTTCTCCTTCAGCGTGTCGATGACCACTTTCATGTAGGGCATGGTGGTGGTCAGCAGCGCCGACATGCCGATGAGTTCGGGCTTGTGCTCGTCGATGGCCTTGAGGAACCTGTCGACATCGGTGTTGATGCCAAGATCGACCACTTCGAAGCCGGCGCCCTCCAGCATCATGCCGACGAGGTTCTTGCCGATGTCGTGGATGTCGCCCTTGACGGTGCCGATGACGATCTTGCCGACGCGTGGCGCCCCGGTCGCCGCCAGCAGCGGCTGCAGCACCGCCATGCCGGCCTTCATGGCATTGGCCGAGAGCAGCACCTCGGGCACGAACAGGATGCCATCGCGGAAATCGTCGCCGACGATCTTCATCCCGTCGACCAGCGCGCGGGTCAGGACGTCGTAGGGTGTCCAGCCACGGTCGAGCAGGATGCGCACGCCGTCGACGATCTCCTCCTTCAGCCCGTCGTAGAGATCGTTATGCATCTGGGCGATGAGTTCGGCATCGTCGAGCTCGGAAAGAACGATATCACCGTCGTCTGCCATGGGTTCAGGACTTCCGGTTATGGGGGACAATGGGGCTTGTGCGGCACATGGTTCAGCCCTCGCCGCGCCGTCCGCGCCGCCGTGTGCCGGCGTTGGCATTGGGCGGCGAGATGAGGGGGCCGAGATCGCAGACGATGCGATCGAGCGAGGGGCGGGCGCCGGGGGTATGGCGTTCGAGCGCATGGCGCATGGCGGCGAGATGGCCGGGCGAGGTGCCGCAGCAACCGCCGATGATGCGCGCCCCCGCATCGCGCGCCAGCCGCGCATAGGCCTGCATCAGTTCCGGCGTGCCGGAATAGTCGACCTTGTCGCCCGACACGGTGGGAATGCCGCAATTGGCCTTGGCGACGATGATGGCCTGGGGATCGCCCTCGGTGAGGCCGAGGATCGAGGCGACGAGATCGGAAGCGCCAACCCCGCAGTTGGCGCCGATGGCGAGCGGGGGCGGCTCAAGCGCGCCAAGATCGCGGGCCAGCGCATCGGGCGCGATGCCCATCATGGTGCGCCCGGCGGTGTCGAAACTGGCGGTGATCACATAGCGCATGCCGAGGCGGCGCGCGGCGGTGGCGGCTGCCCGCATTTCCTCGAACGCCGACATCGTCTCGATCCAGATGACATGCGCGCCGCCGTCCTTGAGCCCTTCCATCTGCTCGACGAAAACCTCCACCGCTTCGGCTTCGGTCAGGGCGCCGAGCGGGGCGAGCAGATCGCCGGTCGGGCCGACGGAACCGGCCACCACCACCGGCCGGCCAGCGCCCGCCGCCGCCTTGTGCGCCAGCTCCGCCCCGATGCGGTTAAGCGCTCGCGTCTCGTTCTCCAACTGGTGCAGCGCCAGCCGCCGGCGATTGCAGCCGAAAGTGTTGGTCAGGATGATGTCCGCCCCGGCGGCGAGGAATTTTTCATGCAGGGCGATGATGCGATCGGGGTGATCGGTCAGCCAGCGTTCCGGCGCTTCACCGGCGGTCAGGCCCATGTCGAACAGGTTGGTGCCGGTGGCGCCGTCGGCCAGCAGCCAGGGGCGCTCCTTCAGCAGCGTGTCGAGCATGGCGAATGTCCTTCCCTTGAAGGGTGAGAGTCGCAGTCGGCTCCGGCCCGAACCGTGCCGAACGCGACATGGGCTTGTCGTTTTGCGGCATCGCCGTGTCGCACATGGCGTGCAGGGGGGCTGCAAGGGCCGCTATGTCTTGGCAAGTCACCACTCAACGGACATGCGCATGGCCGAGCGACAGATCATCTACTGGCGAGACATCCCCGCGCAGGTGATCGTGCGGCGCCGCCGCGAGGCGGTGAAGCGCGAACTGTCCCTGCGCTTCATCGAGGCCATCGACCGCTGCGCCATGGCCGACAACCTCCGCGACAGCGATGCCTACCTCGCCGAGTGGCACAAGAGCGCGCCCGAGCCCTGCGGCGAGGATCTGGCGGCGGAGGCCGATGCGCTGGTTGCCTCGCTGGAGGCAAGCTTTGATGCCGCCCGGCTCAAGGCGCTGGTGGCCAGCCGGGGGCGCGCCTCGTGAGCCAGCCCGCTGCCGGGGTCGAGGATCCCCTCGTTGTGTTCATGCCGAGTGGACGGCGCGGGCGCTTTCCGCGCGGCACGCCGCTCATCGATGCGGCGCGCGCGCTCGGGGTCTATGTGGAAAGCGTGTGCGGCGGGCGCGGCATTTGCGGCCGCTGCCAGATTGTGCCGGGGCATGGCCGGCATGCACGGCTCGGAATTGAATCGCGGCCCGAGCATCTGTCGCCGGCGGGTGACGCCGAGCGGCGCTATGCGGCCACCCGGGTGCTGGCCGCTGACCGGCGGCTGTCCTGCCAGGCGCGGATCGAGGGGCCTCTTGTCGTCGATGTGCCGCCCGATGCGGCGGTGCATGGTCAGGTGGTGCGCAAGCGCGCGGAAAATCGCGACATTGCCCGCGATCCGGCGATCCGGCTGGTCACCGCCACGTTGCCGCCTGCCGACATGGAGGACCCGCGCGGCGCCTTTGACAGCCTCCGGGTGGCGCTGGCCGGTGAAGGCATCACGATTGCCGAGGTGGACCTTTCGGTGCTCTCCGATCTGCCCGGCGCGCTGAAGCAGGGCGCGCGGCAGGTCACGCTGGCGCTGCATGCCGACGGCGGCGCCGCGCGGGCGATTGCCGTCTGGCCGGGCGAGCGGTCGCGGGCGCTCGGCATCGCCTGCGACATCGGCTCGACCACCATTGCCTGCCACCTCGTCGATCTTTTCAGCGGGCGCACGCTGGCTTCCGCCGGCACCGCCAATCCGCAGATCCGCTTCGGCGAGGATCTGATGTCGCGCGTGTCCTACGTCATGCTCAATCCGGGTGGCGACCGGCTGCTCACCGAAAGCGTCCGCGGCGCGGTCAACGCGCTGGTGCAGAAGGTGGTGGGGCAGGCGGGCATGACCGGCGCCGACATCGTGGACGCGGTGTTTGTCGGCAATCCGGTCATGCATCACCTGTTTCTGGGGCTGGATGCGACCGGGCTGGGGCAGGCGCCGTTTGAACTCGTCGTCTCCGATGCGGTATCGCAGCCGGCGCGGGCGCTCGGGGTCGATCTCAATGCCGGCGCGCGCGCCTATCTGCTGCCGTGCATCGCCGGCCATGTCGGGGCCGATGCGGCCGCCGTGGCGCTGGCCGAACTGCCCACCGCGCCCTCGCAGGAGGCCCTGCTGATCGTCGATGTCGGAACCAATGCCGAGATCATCCTGACGATCGGCGATCAGGTTTTTGCCGCATCCTCGCCCACTGGTCCGGCGTTCGAGGGCGCACAGGTTTCCGCCGGCCAGCGCGCCGCGCCCGGCGCTATCGAGCGCGTGCGCATCGATCCCGAGACGCTGGAGCCGCGCATCCGCGTCATCGGCTGCGAGATGTGGTCGGACGAGGCGGGCTTTGCCGAGGCGGTGCGCGAGACCGGTGTCACCGGCATTTGCGGCTCGGGCATTGTCGAAGCGATCGGCGAGATGTTTCTCGCCGGCATCATCGCGCGCGATGGCACCGTCGACGGCGCGCTCGCCGCCCGCTCGCCGCGTGTCGTTGCCAGCGGTCGCACCTTCTCCTACCGGCTGTGGCCGGGCATGCCCGACATCGCGATCACCCAGGCCGACGTGCGGGCGATCCAGCTTGCCAAGGCCGCGCTCTATGCCGGCGTGCGGCTGCTGATGGAGCGCGCGGGCGTTGCCCGTATCGACCGGATCAAGCTCGCCGGCGCCTTCGGCACGCACATCGATCCGCTCTATGCGGTGCTGATCGGGCTGGTGCCCGATTGCGCGATTGACCAGGTGACAGCCGTCGGCAATGCGGCAGGCACCGGCGCGCGGATGGCGCTGCTCAATCGCGGCCATCGGCGCGAGGTCGAGGCGCTGGCGCGGCGCATCGTCAAGGTGGAGACCGCGCTGGAGCCGCGCTTCCAGCACCACTTCGTGCAGGCGATGGCCTTTCCGAATGCCGAGGACGACTTCCCGCGACTGGCCGAGGCGGTGCGTCTGCCGGCGCCGCAAGCCGCGCCGCAGCGGCGCCGGCGCCGGTGAGGGGCGGCGAGGGCGCAATGTGATCGCAGCCGGCGCCACGCCGGGCGCCGGATCGGCATTCCGCAGCGCGCCGACATTCCGATGGATTTTTCTTTCCCGCCGGAACAGACTGCCCGGGGCGTTGAGGGTGGCAGGCGGGAGAGTGTCATGACCACGACCGGATCGTGCCAGCAAACATACGATCCCGAGCGCATCGAGGCGCTGCGTGGCGCCTATCGCGGCGACGGTCCGCTGTCGCGCGATTTTTACACCGCCCTCGACGTGTTCGCCGCCGACATCGACCGCATCTGGCGGCGCTATTGGCTCTATGCCGGGCATGAGTGCCAGATCCCCAACCCCGGCGACTGGATGACCTGGTCGCTGGGCCATGACCAGATCCTGCTGGTGCGCGGGCGCGACGGCGAGGCGCGCGCCTTCCACAATACCTGCCGGCATCGGGGCGCGCGCATCTGCAACGCGCCCTCCGGCAACAGCCGCAGTCTGGTCTGCCCCTACCATGCCTGGACCTACGACCTCGACGGGGCGTTGCGCACCGCCACCGAGCGCGAGTTCGGCATTGCCCGCTCCGAACTCGGCCTGCATCCGATCGCGCTCAAGCGCCTAGGTGGCCCGATGTTCGTTGCGCTCGGCCCCGATCCGGTCCCGTTCGATCACGGCAGCGCGGAGATCGCCGCCCAGATGCAGCATCAGGGGTTCGCCGAGGCCAAACTCGCCAAGACGATCCGCTATCGCGTGGCGGCGAACTGGAAGCTGGTGTTCGAGAACAACCGCGAGTGCTACCACTGCCTGACGGCGCATCCCGAGTACATCTCCGGCACCTACGATGTCGCGCGCTTCGATGCGGCGAATGTCCCGGAGGTCGACCGCCAGACCGCGCTGGCCTCGGCGCGGTTCGAGGCGCTTGGTCTGGGGGCCGCCGTCGCCGCCTCGGCCATGACCGGCGCCTGGTGGCGGGTGACGCGCGCGCCGCTGATGGAGGGGTGGAAGACGCAGAGCCTCGACGGCACGCCGGTCGCGCCGCTGATGGGCCGCTTTCGCGAGCTCGGCCAATGGAGCGACGGCACCTTGCGCTGCACGGTGTTTCCGAACTTCTGGCAGCACGCCAGCGACGACCATGCGGTGGCCACCCGCCTCACCCCCATCGATGCCTTCACCACCGAGGTGGAGGTGCACTGGTTCGTGCACAAGGATGCGGTCGAGGGGCGCGACTATACGCTGGAGCGGCTGCTGCCGTTCTGGCAGCGCACTTCGGAGCAGGACTGGGAGATCTGCACGGCCAACCAGCTCGGCGTAGCCTCTCCCGCCTATGTTCCCGGCCCGTATTCGCGGACGCGTGAGCCCAACGTGCAGCATTTCATCGACTGGTATCTCGGCGCGCTCGCCGGCACCTCAAACCGGACCCGGCCGGCGCTCGCCGCCGAGCGCCGCACCGGCGCACGCCGGAACAAACGGAGCCTTGCATGAGCGGGCCAAAGCTGCCGCAAGCGGTCGATTGCGTGGTCATCGGCGCAGGTGCGCTCGGCGCGGCCATTGCCTGGCAGCTCGCCGCCCACGGCGTCAGCGATCTTGTCGTTATCGAAAAGAGTGCGGCGACCCACGGATCGACCTGGCACGCCGCCGGGCTTGTCGGCCAGTATCGCTCGCGCGAGGACCTGACGCGGCTGATGCAGGCTTCGGTCGCCCTCTATGAGGAGATTCAAGCGGAAACGCCGGTCGACTGGCGGCCCGTCGGCTCGCTGCGGCTGGCCTCCTCGCCTGCGCGGCTGCTGGAGTATCAGCAGGCGTTGCCGATTGCGCGCCGCTACGGGGTCGATTTCCATCTGGTCAGCGCTGCCGAGGCGCACCAGCGGTTTCCGCTGATTTCCACCGAGCGGGTCGAGGGCGCGGCATTCGTTCCCGGCGACGGCTATATCGATCCTTCGGCCCTGACGCTTGCTTATGTGGCCCGCGCCCGGCGGCTCGGGGTGCCGTTCTTCGAGGACACGGCCGTCACCGCCATCGCGGCGGAGCCGGGTGGTTATCTGCTGACCACGACGCGCGGCGCGATCCGCTGCCGGCGGCTGGTCGTGGCTGCCGGGGTCTGGGCGCGCGTCATCGGCCGCATGCTCGGCCAATCCTGGCCGGTGGCGGCGCTTGAGCATCAATATGCGGTGACGGTGAAGCACCCCTCCATCGGCCGCGACCTGCCGGCGCTGCGCGATCCAGATGCGGACTTCTACGCCAAGCCGGATGTCGGCGCGCTCGCCATCGGCGGCTGGGAGCGCGCCACGGTTTCCGTGAATGGCAGCGCCATGCCGCTGTCCTTTGGGCGCGAATTGTTGCCGGAATCGCTCGAACGCATCGCCCCGCTCATCGAGGCGGCCGGCCGGCGCATGCCGCTCGTCGCGGAACTCGGGTTGCGGACGATCATCAACGGGCCGATTCCAGTGTCGCCCGATGGCGAGCCGCTGCTCGGTCCGGCGCCCGGCCTGCCGGGCGTCTGGCTGGCTATCGGCTTTACCTCGGGCATTGCCGCTTCGGGCGGTGCCGGCCGCGTGCTGGCCGAATGGATCACGACAGGCCGTCCGCCGTTTGCCGTGCCGAGCCTCGATCCCGCCCGCTTCGGCCCTGCGCCGATCGGCGACGACGAGCTGCATGCAAGGGCCATTGCCGCCTATGCGGGGTATTACGCCCTGTCGCTCCAGTCATAGAGCATGTTGTTCTTAGACGGAATCAATTCTGTTTGCCGTGCGATGAGGCGATCCTGCGGCAAGACGGTCGAAGAGCGTGTCCCGGACCCGGTCGAGGACGTCTTGCCACAGGGCGCCCATCGCACGCAAACCCGAAGGGCCGGGTGATTTTGAGCCATGATCCCGAAAAAAGCCCTCGACCGTATCGATGATACGCTCTTCAGCCTTTTCCCGGTCCCTGACCCAAAATCCCGCCGGCAGAATGGTTCCGTCTAAAAACAACATGCTCTAACGAAGGCACCCGCGACGCAGCCCGGCGCGGCGGTGCTTGGAGCGCCGGGGGCCGCACCGCCGCCGGGAGGGTAGGGGACAGCGCAGCGACAGGCGGGTGTTGAGACGCTGCCCCCCGTTCGCCTCCGGCAAACACATGGCAGCCCCAACGCCTCGGGAATTCCGCCGGAGTTTAGCGGGATCAAAAGGTCTAGCCGCCGTCCGAGGTCTGCGTCTATCATGCGGGGATACCAGCGAGCCCCGGAATGGGTTCGTCTCAACCGACTTGCTCCAGAAGGATCGACCTTGCGTCCGTCAGTCACATCGGCCGATGTCGCCAGACTGGCGCGCGTGTCGCAATCGGCGGTGAGCCGGGTATTCTCGCCCGGCGCCAGCGTTTCCGACAAGATGCGCAAGCGCGTGATGGATGCCGCCGAGCAGCTCGGCTATCGACCCAATGCGCTGGCGCGGGCGATGATCAGTGGCCGGTCCAAGCTGATCGCGCTGATCGTCGCCTATCTCGATAACCAGTTCTATCCGCTGATGGTGGAACAGCTTTCCCGCGCGCTGCAGGCGAGGGGCTACCACATGCTGCTGATGATGTCCGACATGGGCAATCAGGACCAGATCGTGCAGACGATGCTGCAATTTCAGGTCGAAGGCATTGTGATGGCTTCTGCCACGCTGTCCTCCAGCCTTGCCGCGGAATGTGCCAGCACCGGCACGCCGGTCGTGCTGTTCAACCGCTACGTTCCAGCCTCGGCGACGAGTTCGGTCACGTCGGACAACATCGAAGGCGGGCGGCTGCTCGCTCATTTCCTGATCGATGGCGGCCACCAGCGCATCGCCTTCATCGCGGGCAACGAGGACAGCTCCACCAGCCGGGATCGCGAGGCGGGTTTCCACAAGGGGCTCGGTGAGCGCGGCCAGGCGTTGTTCAGGCGTGCGGTGGGCAAATACACCTTCGCCGGCGCTGCCGAGGCGGTGCGCGCCCTGATGGCGCAGAAGCCCTGGCCGGATGCGATTTTCGTTGCCAACGATCACATGGCGTTTTCGGTCATGGATGTGCTCAGGCGCGAGATGGGGCTTGCCATACCGCGCGACATCTCGATCGTCGGCTATGATGATGTGCCGGAAGCCGGGTGGGGCGGCTACAACCTCACCACGGTCGAACAGCCGTCGATTGCCATGGTCGAGGCGACGATCTCGATCCTTCTTGATCAGATCGAGAGGCGCGAGGTGACCCGCCGCGCCGCAGTGCTGCCGGCTCGGCTGATCATCCGCGAATCAGCCCGCAAGCCGGGCGAGGCGGCAACCGGTCAGGCCGGCACAAAGCCGCGCCGGAAGAACGGCTGAAGCCGCGCCAGCACATCCACATCCATCTGCAGCAGCAGGTTCAGAATATCGAGCGGCACCCAGTTTTCGCGGATCAGCCCCTCGTGATGCAGATAGAAATCCATCACCCGCATCGTGACGTCGCGCCCCGTGGGCGACAGGCCCATGAAATTGCCGCCCAGATGCCGGGCATAGACGCTCGGCCAGCCGCCCGTCACCGAATAGGGCCCGTCGCCGATGCGGATGTAGTGGTTGCCGCCCTTGCGGTTGGGGAAGGCGAGGCGGAACGGCAGCTGGTGGATATCGACGAACCCGTCGAGCCCGCGCGCCGTGCCGATGCCCGCCGGGCCATACCACATCATGCGCGGATGCCAGTGATCCTTCTGCGGCATGGTCAGCAGGCCCTCGCGCCCGCGCCGGTCCTCGTCGTTGTAGTCGCCGAGCGTCTTGTGCATGGCCAGCGTCTGGGCAAGGCTGGCGGCGGAACGCGCGGAGTCCTGCGGGGTCAGCACGATGCCGTCGCCGGTGATCGGCGCCGGCCATTGTTCCTCGACCCCGAGGCTGGGCGCCACCGGCCAGAACCCCGCCTGACGGATCACATCGAGCACATCGATCAGCACCGAGGAGCGGGCGATGCGCCCCTCGCGCACCTCGTGCACCTCGCCATAGCGCAGATAGAGGCTCTTGCCGGTCGCCGGTATCGTCAGCCAGTCGCGGCGAAAGGTGCCGCAGTAGTGGCCGAGCGCGGCGATCATCGTCACCCCGTTCCACTCCCCGCCGACGAAGATCACATCGCGACGCTCCAGATCGGGGAAGGCATGGAGCAGGGGCTGCCACACCTTGGCGGCCACCGCCGCGCGTCCGGTCATTTCGTTGAGCGGGTGCGATCCGCGCCATTCCGCCTCGGGATGATAGAGCGCCTCGAGCCGCGCGGAAAGGGTTGCAGGCGTCGCTTCGGCCAGCGCGCCGAGGCCGGATCGCAGCTGCTTCTTGATCTCGACAAGACCCATCGGACTCTCTCCCGATCATGCACAAAGGTGCGCGTCGTCTAGGGGCCTGACCCTAGGCTAGGAAAAATCAGGAATCATTTATTGCATACGTAGTCAATCTATGTAAGCTTCATTCTTGCCATCACGAATGGGGGGTCTCGCGCATGGTCGAAGTGACGCTGAAAGGCGTGACGAAACGATGGGGCGGGGTGGTCGCTGTCAAGAGCGTCGACCTTGCCATCGCTGACCGCGAGTTCATTGTGCTGCTCGGCCCCTCGGGGTGCGGCAAGACGACCACGATGCGCATGATCGCCGGGCTGGAAGACCCCAGCGACGGGGATATCCTGATCGGCAACCGGCGCGTCAACGATCTGGAGCCGAAGGATCGCGACGTGGCGATGGTGTTCCAGAACTACGGTCTTTATCCGAACATGACCGTCTACGAGAACATCCGGTTTCCGCTCAAGGTGCGCAAGGTCGATCCGGCGAGCCACGATGCGCGGGTGCGCCGTGCCGCTGAGATGGTGGAGCTTGGCCCGCTGCTCGAACGGCGGCCGAAGGAGTTGTCCGGCGGCCAGCGCCAGCGCGTTGCGCTGGCCCGCGCCATCGTGCGCGAGCCGGCGGTGTTCCTGATGGACGAGCCGCTGTCCAATCTCGACGCCAAGCTGCGCGTCTCCACCCGGGCGCAGATCAAGAACCTTCAGCACGAACTCAAGGTGACGACGATCTATGTCACCCATGACCAGATCGAGGCGATGACCCTGGCCGACCGCGTGGTGGTGATGGAGCGCGGCGAAATCCAGCAGATCGGCACGCCGACCGACATCTACGACCGGCCGGCCAACACCTTCGTTGCCGGCTTCATCGGCTCGCCCGCGATGAACCTCATTCCCGGCCACATCGAGGCCGGTACCTTTTCGGCGCCCGGCGTGCGCATTGCCGGGCTCGACGGGCGGCTGCGCGGGCCGGTGACGCTCGGCTTCCGTGCCGAGGATGCCACGCTGGGCACAGCGGGTGGCGACATCGCCGCCCCGGTGTTCACCATCGAACTTCTGGGCGACGAGACCATGGTCTCGATCCGCAGCGGCGCCGCGCTGGTCGCCGTCAAGGCCGCCAAGAACTACCGCGCCGCGATCGGCGATCCGGTCAGCATGTCCGTTCCGCCTGCCGCCTGCCACCTCTTCGATGCTACCTCCGGGGATCGCATCGCCTTCTGACAACCAACGGGAGAAACCAACATGATCCGCACCCTGCTTGCCTCGGCTGCCCTGTCGCTGGTGCTTGGCACCGGCGCCCATGCCGCCTGCGCGTTCAAGAACGATGTGCCCCTGAAGTCGCTGACCGCGGGGTTCGATGCCTGGAAGGCGGTGACCGCCGCCTGGGCCGAATGCGGCAACGTGCAGTCGGAACTTGACCAGAATTTCCGCACTAAGCAGCCGGCGGCCTTTGCCGCCAATCCGGCGCTCTACCACATCGGCGGGGTGGCCAACGGCACCCTGACGCCGCTGCTCAATGCCGGCACCATCCGCCCGCTGGACGATCTCATCGCCAAGTATGGCAAGAACCTGACGCCGAACCAGTTGATCAAGGTCGGCGGCAAGACCATGGCGGTGGCGATGATGGTCAACGCCCAGCATCTGGTGTTCCGCGAGGATATCCTGAAGGACCTCGGCATCGCCGTTCCCAAGACCTATGACGAGGTGCTGGCGGCTGCCGAGAAGATCAAGGCTTCCGGCAAGGTCGCCTATCCGCTCGGCGGCACCTTCAAGGCCGGCTGGGATCTGGCGCAGGACTTCAACAACATGTTCGTCGGCTTCGGCGGCACCTTCGTCAAGGACGACAACACGCCGGGCATCAATTCGGACGCCGGCGAGAAGTCGCTCGCGATGATGAAGAAGCTCTCGGCCTATATGGACCCTGAGTTCCTCGTCTCCGAGTCCACCTTTGTCCAGCGCCAGTTCCAGCAGGGCAAGATCGCCATGGCCAACCTCTGGGCCTCGCGCCTCGGCGCGCTGGAGGATGCCAAGGAGAGCCAGGTCGTCGGCAAGATCGGCGTTGCCGCAGCCCCGTTGGCGATGGCCGGCGGCAAGCCCTCGACCACGCTGTGGTGGGACGGCATCGTGATCGCCAAGAACATCTCCGACGCCGAGGCGGATGCGGCCTTCCGCGTGGCGATGGAAGGGCTCGACGAAGAGATGGTCAAGGGTGCTAACGCCGCCGCGGTGTGGCTGGTCAAGGGCTATCAGCCGACCAAGATGGCGGCCGGCTCCATCGCTTCGGCCGCGGGCGGCGCGCCGAGCTACGCCTCGACCACCGCGATGGGCCTCATTCACTCGGCCATCGGCGAGAAGATCGCCGACTTCATGTCGGGCAAGGCCGACGCCAAGACGACGCTGGCGGCCATCGAGGCGGCCTATCTCGTCAAGGCCAAGGAACAGGGCCTGGTGAAGTAAGGCAGGGATCGGAACACGCCAGCAGGGAGGGGGGGACATGCGTCGCAAGACATTTCTCGCGTTCGTCGCGCCCTCCCTGTTGATGATGATCCTGTTCATCGCCTCGCCGCTGGTCTCGGTGTTCGTCCAGAGCTTCTACGAAACCCGGACGCGCTTCGAGCAGATCACCGTGGAGAACTGCACGCCGGGCTTTCTGGCGCCGAGTTGCACCAGGGAAACGCGCACCCGCCCTCGATTGGGGGCGGATGGGCGGCCGGAGACGGAAACGGTCTATGTCGGGCTTGAGGCCTACCGGCGCATCCTTGCGCCCGAGGCGATTGCCGCGGCGCTGGCACCGGGCGGCGGCGGGCTTGCCGCCATCCTCAAAATCGACTTCTGGAAGGCGCTGCGCTTCACCCTCACCTTCACGCTGATCACCCTGCCGCTGGTGATCGGGCTGGGGCTGGTGATCGCGCTCGCGGTCAACGCGATGCTGCGTTCCTTGCGCGGACCGGCGATTTTCATCACGCTTCTGCCGTTCATCATCACTCCGGTGATCGGCGCGCTGGCGATCCGCTGGCTGTTTCTGGGCGACGGCATTCTCACCCGCGCCATCGAATGGGTGCTGGCGCGCGACATCTCGATGTTCGCGCAGGGCTGGACCATTGAAATCATGATGCTGATCTACAAGGTCTGGCATGTGGCTCCGTTCGCCTTTGTGGTGTTCTACGCGGCGTTGCAGACCGTCGATCAGGACACGCTGGAATCGGCGGTGGTCGATGGCGCCTCGCGCTTCGAGCGGCTGCGTTATGTCATCGTGCCGCACCTGGCGCCGTTGATCGGCTTTGTGGCGCTGATCCACCTGATGGACAGCTACCGGGTGTTTGACGAGATCATCGGCTTTTCCAGTCAGGCGCATGTGATCTCGCTGCAGTATCTGACCTTCTCGTTCCTGACCCCGGACGAGACCGGCAACCGGGCAATCACGCGGGCGGCCGCCTCGTCCATGCTGACGATGGTCGGCATCGTGCTCCTGCTGATCCCGCTGCTGCGCCGGACCTGGCGCGACCAACGCGGGCGGAGGTGAGCCGTGGCTGATCATACCCCGCGCGCATTGCGCCCGCCCGGCTGGCTCAAATTTGCCTCTAACAGCTTCCTTCTGGTCTGGCTGGTGGTGGCGCTGTTCCCGCTGGTCTGGATCACTCTGATGTCGCTGCGCCAGCCCGTCGATGCGCTGTCGTCCAACCCGCTCGATGTGATGTTCGGCGCTTTGACCTTCGATCATTACCGGGCGGTGTGGGTCACGCATGGGTTCTGGCGCAATTTCCTCAATTCGGCGCTGATCACGGCGGGCGTCGTCACGGTGTCGCTGACGGTGGGCACGCTGGCCGGCTACGCGCTGGCGCGCACGCCCAGTGCGCTGGCCTTCTGGCTGCTGGTGCTGGCATTGATCTTCCGCGCGCTGCCCCATTCGGTTCTGGTGACCGGGTATGTGCCGGCGTTTCTCAATTCGCGCACATTGCTGCAACCGTTGTGGGATGCACCGGTGCTCGGCAGCCTTCTCCAACTGTTCTCGGCGGTGCCGCCGACGCTCTACGGCAAGCCGTGGGCGGTGATCGCGGTGCTGGTGGCGATCAACCAGCCGTTCACGATCTGGATGATGCGCTCGTTCTTCCAGAACATTCCGGCCGAACTTGACGAGGCGGCGCGCGTCGATGGCTGCACCCATTTCGAGGCATTCCGGCGCGTCATCATGCCGGTGATGTGGCCGGGGGTGATCACCACAGGGCTGTTCTCCTTCCTGCTCGCCTACAATGACTACCTCGTCACGGCGCTCCTGCTCGATGCGCAGTCGCAGACCATGGTGCCGGGCATCAGCCAGTTTCTGAACCGCGAGACCCGCGCCGCCGACCAGATCGAGGCGATCGCCGCTGCGGTTTCGATCACCGCGCCGCTGTTTCTCCTGGTCATGGTGTTCCAGCGCCAGATCGTGTCCGGCCTCACCGCCGGCGCGGTGAAGGGGTGAGCCGGATGAGCGCACGACCGCAGCAAGCCGCCCTGACCGCCGGCAACGATCCCCAAAGGACCGCCGAGACCCGCCAGGTAATCGAAGGCATGGTGGACGGCCTCAACGATCACCAGATCAACGGCATGGCGGCGTTCTTTCACCCCGCCTTCCGCTGGATGGGTAATTGCGGCTGCGGCACCAAGAACGGTCTCGCCGAGTTTCAGGAGAACTGGCAGCGGCCGTTCCAGGCGGCCTTCTCCGGCAAGGTGGCAATTGATGAGGCCCGCCTGTTCGACGGCGAATGGGCCGCAGCCTTCGGCGCGCAGCATGCCATCCACACCGGCGAGTTCATGGGCATTCCGCCCACCGGCAGACAGGTGACGATCCGCTACATGGACTTCTGGAAGGTGGTCGACGGCAAGATCGTCGACAACTGGGTGATGGTCGATTTTCCCGACGTATTGCGCCAGCTCGGGGTGGACGTTTTCAACGGCCGGGGCTGGGAAATCTATGACCGGGGCGAAGCGGTGCCGCCGCGCCCCGAACACGACAAGTGAGCGCACCAATGATCCGATACCTGAAAACGGCCATGCCCGCGCAGGAGCGCGCCGAGGAAGATGCCCGCACCCGCGCCATCGTCGAGACCACGCTGGCGGACATTGCGGCGCGCGGCGATGCGGCGGTGCGCGAGTTGTCGCGGAAATTCGACAGCTACGATCCGCCGAGCTTCCGCCTGAGCGAGCAGGAGATCGAGCGGCTGATCGGGCAGGTGAAAAAGCGCGATCTCGACGATATCCGCTTCGCGCAGGCCCAGGTGCGGGCTTTTGCCGAGCACCAGAAAGCCTCGCTGCGGGACATCGAGGTCGAGACCATGCCCGGCGTCATCCTCGGCCACCGCAACATCCCGGTGCAGTCCGTCGGCTGCTACGTGCCGGGTGGCAAGTTCCCGATGGTTGCTTCCGCGCATATGAGCGTGGTCACCGCCAAGGTCGCCGGCGTGCCCCGCATCATCGCTTCCGCCCCGCCGCAGAAAACGGTCGAGGGTGTCGGCCCGCATCCGGCCATCGTCGCGGCCATGCATATGGGCGGCGCCACCGAAATCTACTGTCTCGGCGGCATGCAGGCAGTGGGCGCGATGGCGCTGGGCACCGCGACCATCGCGCCGGTGGACATGCTGGTCGGTCCCGGCAACGCCTTTGTGGCCGAGGCCAAACGGCAGCTCTATGGCCGCGTCGGCATCGATCTGTTCGCGGGGCCCACCGAGACAATGGTGATCGCCGACGAGACGGTGGATGGCGAACTCTGCGCCACCGATCTGCTCGGGCAGGCCGAGCACGGCTACAATTCGCCGGCGGTGCTGATCACCAATTCCGAAAAGCTGGCCCGCGCCACCATGGCCGAAGTCGACCGGCTGCTGAAAATCCTGCCGACGCGCGACACCGCCGCGAAAAGCTGGGCCGACTACGGCGAGGTGATCCTGTGCGACACCTATGAGGAAATGCTGTCGGAGGCCAACCGCATCGCTTCGGAACATGTGCAGGTGATGACGAGCCGCGACGACTGGTTCCTCGCCCACATGCACAGCTACGGCGCGCTGTTCCTCGGCGCCCGCACCAATGTGTCCTATGGCGACAAGGTGATCGGCACCAATCATACGCTGCCGACCAAGCGGGCAGGGCGCTATACCGGCGGTCTCTGGGTCGGCAAGTTTCTGAAAACCCACACCTATCAGCGCGTGACGACAGATCAGGCCTCGGCGCTGATCGGCGCCTATTGCTCGCGCCTGTGCATGCTGGAAGGGTTCGTCGGCCATGCCGAGCAAGCGAACATCCGCGTGCGCCGCTATGGCGGGCGCAATATCCCTTATGGGGCGGCGGCGGAATGACAGCGGCGCGTCACGCAGCGCATAAAGCGGCGGTCGCCCGGTTGCGGGCCGCGCAGCGCGACTTTACCGAGCCGGGCGTGCGGGCAGCGCTCGACGCGCTGCTGCAGCCCGATGCCGTCATCCACCTCGCCCATCCCTTCGGCGACATGCACGGCCCGCAAGCCTTCTTTGATCACGCCTACAAGCCGCTGTTTGCGGCTCTGCCCGACCTTGAGCGCCGCGACATGATCGTCGCCGCAGGCGTCACGCCGGCGGGCGCGGATTGGGTCGGCTGCGGCGGCTATTACACCGGCGTTTTCGAGCATCCCTTCCTCGACATTCCGCCGACCGGCCATCAGATCGCCATGCGCTTCCACGAGTTCTACCGGTTCGAGGCGGGGCGCGTCAGCGAGATCCAGGCGCTGTGGGACATTCCCGAAGTGATGATGCAGGCGCAGGCATGGCCGATGGCGCCGAGCCTCGGCCGCGAATGGCATGTGCCGGGGCCGGCGTTGCAGGACGGTCTGGCGACGACCCCGCGCGATGGGGCCAGGAGCGATGCGGCCTGCCAGCACGTCATTGACATGCTGACGGCGCTGAAGCGCCATCCCTCGCAGGGCGGGCCCGAAGTGATGGAGATGGAGCGCTACTGGCACCCGCGCATGAATTGGTATGGCCCGTCGGGCATCGGCACCGGTCGCGGCATCGCCGGATTCCGCAACTGGCATCAGATCCCGTTTCTCAACGCCATGCCCGATCGCGGCCGCTACATTTCGGAGATCACCTATCATTTCTTCGGCGACAATGACTTTGTTGCCGTCACCGGCTGGCCCAACATGATCCAGACCCTGACGCATGACGGCTGGATGGGGATCGCGCCTTCGGGCAAGCGCATTACCATGCGCAGCCTCGATTTCTGGCGGCTGGAGGGCGGCCTGATCCGCGAGAACTGGGTGATGGTTGATCTTCTCGACGCTTACGCCCAACTTGGTGTCGACGTTTTCGCCCGCCTGCGCGAGTTCAACAAGGCGCGCGGCCCTCGCGGCTTTTGCCGAGAAACCGGAGCGGCCCTGCAATGAAACTGCCCCGCACGCCGTCCCTCCGCCTCGATGGTCGTCGCGCGCTGGTCACCGGCGCATCTCGCGGCATCGGCCTTGGCTGCGCGGTCGCGCTGGCCGAGGCGGGCGCGCATGTGGTGTGCGCCGCGCGCGGGTTCGCCGACCTTGAGGCAGCGGTCGCGGCCATGCGCACGGCGGGCCTTTCCGCCGAGGCGGCGCAGCTCGACATGGACGACAAGGCGGCCGTGGATGCGCTCGTGGCCCGCTTCGGCCCGTTCGATGTCGTCGTTAATTCGGCCGGCATCGCGCGGCACGGCCCGGCCCTGACCAAGACCGAGGACGACTACGATGCGGTGATGCGCACCAATGTGCGCGCCGCGTATTTTCTGTCGGTGGCCGCGGCTAGGGCGATGCAGGCGCAGGACCGGCGCGGGTCTATCATTCACATCTCGTCGCAGATGGGCCATGTCGGCGGCCTGGACCGCACGGTCTATGCTGCGTCCAAGCACGCGATCGAAGGCATGGTGAAATCCATGGCGATCGAGTGGGGTAAGCACGGTATCCGCATCAATACCGTCTGCCCCACCTTCATCCGCACCGCCTTCACGCAGTCCACCTTCGAAAATCCGGAACGGCTTGCCTGGATCCTGTCGAAGATCAAACTCGACCGGGTGGGCGAGATCGAGGACGTGATGGGCGCGGTGGTGTTTCTGGCAAGCGACGCGGCGGCGATGATCACCGGCTCGGCGCTGATGATCGACGGCGGTTGGACAGCGGGGTAGGCGATGGCGCTCAAGGGTTTCGACAGGAAGTGGCAGGACTTTCCCCACTACATCCTCGGCATCACCAAGGAGATCTGGGAAGATCGCGGCATCGCCACGCTCCACAACTACTACGCGCCCGACATCATCGTGCGCTCGCCGGCTTCGGTGGTGCGCGGCAACCAGGGCGTGATCGCGGCGACCATGGCGACCCTGGCCGAGTTCCCGGATCGTCAGTTGCTCGGGGAGGATGTGATCTGGTCCGAGCACGCGACGGGGCTGCTCTCCTCGCATCGGATCGTCTCCACCGCCACGCATCTGCGCGACGGCGTCTATGGTCCGGCGACGGGAAAGAAGCTGACCTATCGCATCATCGCCGACTGCGCGGCGCGCGACAACGTCATCTTCGATGAATGGCTGATCCGCGATCAAGGGGCCATCGTCCGCCAGATGGGCTGGGAGCCGAAGGCGTTCGCGGCCGATCTGATCGCGCGCGAGGGTGGGCCCGAGGCCTGCCAGCGCCCGCTGACCCCGCAGAACGATATCGCCGGTCCCTATCTCGGACGCGGCAACGATCATCCCGTCGGTCAGCGCTATGCCGACATGCTCGGCCGCATCATGGCCGCCGACCTGGCGACCATCGCGCGCGACTACGACCGCGCGGCGCAGCTCGATCTGCCCGGCGGGGTGACGGGGCATGGCTGGAGCGCGGCGGACGGCTTCTGGATGGGGCTGCGCGCCGCCTTTCCCGATGCCACCTTTGCCATCCATCATGTCATCGGCCGGAGCGACCGGGCGATGGCTCCGCGCGCCGCCGTCCGCTGGTCGCTCACGGGGCGGCATGCGGGCTGGGGCGCCTTTGGCGCGCCCACCGGCGCGGACGTGCATGTGATGGGCATCAGCCACGCCGAATTCGGGCCGTCGAGCCTCAGGCGCGAGTTCGTGCTCTACGATGAAACCGCTGTCTGGAAGCAGATCGTCCTGAAAACGGGCTGAGCCGAAACCGGTCCGGCGCTCGTGCCGGGCCTTGCTTGCATACGAATGCATGCCCCTTTGGGGCGAGGAGGGATAATGACCGACATGATGAGCCGCATCGTCCGCTATGGCGAACTCAAGCCTTGCCGCACGGCCTTCATCGATGCCCATACACCGGGCTCGAACCAGAAGGAGAATTTCACCATCATCGGCGCCGGCGTGTCGGAATCGCCCGACCAGCACGTGCATATCCGCGAGACGCCCGGCTTCAACATCGGCGCCGCCGGCCAGCCGCCGAAGTGCCGCAACTCATTGCATTCGCACCGGACCGCCGAGGTGTTCTTCGTGCTCAAGGGCCGCTGGCGCTTCTTCTGGGGTCGCTGGGGCACGGCGGGCGAAGTGGTGCTGGAGGAGGGCGACATTTTCAACATCCCCACCGGCATTTTCCGCGGCTTCGAGAATATCGGCACCGATTACGGGATGATCATGGCGGTGCTCGGCGGCAACGATGCCGGCGGCGGCGTCATCTGGGCGCCGCAGGTGATCGAGGACGCCAAGGCGCACGGGCTGGTGCTGAGCGAGAAGGGCAAGCTCTACGATACCAAGAAGGGCGAGGCGCTGCCCGCCGGCATCAAGCCGATGCCGCTGCTTACCGACGCTGAGCTGAAGACCTATCCCGAAGTGCCGGTGAGCATGGTGGTGCGCGATTACGTCGCCCGCTACTGGGATCTGATGGCCCTTGCCCGCAACGCGCCGGTCAAGGTGATCGCCGAGCAGGGCGTGCTGCGCGACAAGCCCGGCTTTGAGGTCGAGTTCCTGACGCGCGGCTCCATCCCGGATACGCCCTATGCGATCCCGCGCCACGAAATCCTGATGCCCATGCGCGGCTACTGGCGGCTGACCTGGGACGGAGGTGAAACGGTTCTCAACCCCGGCGATACCTGCGCGGTGCCGCCCGGCCTGCGGCACAGCCTGGCGGCGGCGGTGACCGGCGAAAGCAGCCTGTATCGCGTGATAAACACCGACGATCCGGCTGGCCCTACGTGGAAACCGAACTGAGGAGCCGGCCATGACCATTCGCACCACCCATGTCGGATCGCTGCCGCGCGTGGCGCCTGTCGCCGACCTGCTTTTTGCCCGCGAGAAGGGCATGCGCCTTGACGAGGCCGCCTATGACGAGGTGATGGCGGCGGAGACGGCCGTCATCCTGAAACGCCAGAAGGAGGCATCCGTCGACATTCCCTCCGACGGCGAGACCTCGAAGATCTCCTACGCCACCTACATCAAGGACCGGCTCAACGGCTTTGACGGCGATTCCCCGCGCCGCCCGCCGCAGGATCTCGACGACTATCCCACCTTCCGCGACCGGCTGGCGCGCGCCGGCGGCACGCCAACCTATCGCCGCCCGAAATGCGTGGGGCCGATCACCCTGAAAACGCTGGAACCGCTGGAGAAGGACATCGCCGCGATGAAGGCCGGGATGGCCGCGGCGGGCTATTCGGAAGGGTTCATGAACGCCGCCAGCCCCGGCGTCATCGCGCTGTTCCAGCCCTCGGACTACCACAAGTCGGTCGACGACTATCTCGGCGACCTCTCCGAGGCGATGCGTCACGAATACGAAGCCATCGTCGCAGCCGGGCTGATCCTGCAGATCGACGCGCCCGATCTCGGGCTGGGGCGCCACATGATGTATCGGGACCTTGACGAAAAGGGGTTCCTGAAGCGGGCCGCGCTGCACATCGAGGCCATCAACAACGCCCTGCGCAACGTGCCGCGCAACCGGGTTCGCATGCATATCTGCTGGGGCAACTACGAGGGGCCGCATACCCGCGACATCGCGCTGAAAGCCGTGCTGCCCGCGGTGCTGAAGGCCAAGCCCGGCGCGCTCCTGTTCGAGGGCGCGAACCCGCGCCATGCCCATGAATGGACGGTCTGGCACGAGATCAAGGCGCCGGACGATCTTGTCCTGATCCCCGGCTGCATCGATTCCACCACCAATTTCGTCGAACATCCGGACCTGGTGGCCCAGCGGCTCGGCAATTACATCCGCGCCGTCGGCAAGGATCGCGTCATCGCCGGCACCGACTGCGGCTTTTCGACCTTTGCGGGCTTCGGTGTCGTTGAACCCGACATCACCTGGGCCAAGCTCAAGAGCCTCAAGGAAGGGGCAGAACGGGCGGCCCGGGCCGCTTCATAGCGCCCGGATAGCGGTCCCGTTCAGCCCGGAGTGGGGAGCGGTAAACAGGCGAGGGGCCGCCACCGAGCGGGGCAGGGCCCTGACGCCGGCCGCAGTCGGAGGCTTGCCTGCCAAAGCCGGCAGCGCCGCATCGCGGACAGACTACGAGGACAGACTAGAAATTGACCTTGTCGCCGCCCTTGAGCTGGAGCATCGCGCGCGCCTCGTCGGGGCTGGCGATTTCCAGCCCCAGTCCCTCGATGATCTGCCGCGCGGCGCGCACCTGTTCGGCATTGGATTTGGCCAGGGTGCCGCTCTTGAGCCAAAGCGAGTCTTCAAGCCCGACGCGCACGTTGCCGCCCATCGCCGCCGACATGGCCGCGATCGGCAGTTGGTGACGCCCGGCGCCGAGCACGCTCCACTGATAGGCATCGCCGAACAGCCGGTCGGCGGTGCGCTTCATGTGGGCGACATCCTCAGGGTGCGGCCCGATGCCGCCGAGAATGCCGAACACCGACTGCACGAAGATCGGCGGTTTCACCAACCCGCGCTCCACGAAATGGGCGAGGGTGTAGAGGTGGCCGATGTCGTAGCATTCGATCTCGAACCGGGTGCCGTTCTCGGCGCAGGTCCTCAGGATGAATTCGATATCGGCGAAGGTGTTGCGGAAGATGCGGTCCTTCGAGCCTTCGAGATAGGGCAGCTCCCAGTCGTGGCGAAAGTCCTTGAAGCGCGCCAGCATCGGATAAAGCCCGAAATTCATCGATCCCATATTCAGGCTGGCGACTTCAGGGGCGAAATGCTGGGCGGGGCCCACGCGCTCCTGCACCAGCATGGTCGGCGCGCCGCCGGTGGTGATGTTGATGACGCAGTCCGAGCGTTGCTTGATCACGCTGAGGAACGGCTTGAACGCCTCGGGCGACTGATCTGGCTGGCCGGTCACCGGGTTGCGCGCATGCAGATGCACGATGGCCGCGCCGGCCTCCGCCGCGCCGATGGCGGCATCGGCGATCTCCTGCGGCGTGACCGGCAGGTGCGGCGACATCGAGGGCGTATGGATCGCGCCGGTGACGGCACAGGTGATGATGACCTTGGTCTTCTGAGCCATTGGCGGCTTCCTTTCGCATGTACTCGTGCAGTCAAACCTTCGGCTTGCGCGCGGCCCGACGCTTGTGGGCCTTCAGGGCGGCCAGCCGGCGATCGCGCCAGCGCGACAGGGCCGCGATCCTGTCCTTTTCCTGCGCGCCCGGCCACTCGCGCATGATGGCGGCGATGTTGGCTTCGCTGAAAGGCTCTTCGATCAGCACGTCGCGCGCCATGCGGTCGAGCGAAGCGCCGTAGCGCGCGGCATAATCGGGGATGCCGCCGCGGGCATTGAGTTCGATCGTCTCGAACGGCCCCATGAACGACCAGCGATGCCCCAGCCCGTCGCGGATGGTCTTGTCCACATCCTCGGGCGAGCAGATGCCGGCGCCGACGATGCGGAAGGCTTCGGCCAGCAGCACCGCCTGCAGCCGGTTGAGCACGAAGCCGGGCACCTCCTTGCGCAGCACGATCGGCACCTGGCCGGCCTTTGCGTAGATGCGTCGTGCCCGCTGCACCGCACCGGCCTCGGTCCACGGCGCCGGCGCCAGTTCGACGATGGGCACCAGATGCGGCGGATTGACCGGATGGCCGACAAGGCAGCGTGCCCGGCCCGGCACGCTTTCGGAAAATGCCGAGCAGGGAATGTAGGACGTTGAGGAGGCAAGGATGGTGTGCGGGCCGGCAAGCCGGTCCATTTCGGTGAACAGCGCGCGCTTGGCTTCAAGCGTCTCCGGTCCGCTCTCCTGCACCAGCGCCGCGCCCTTCAGCGCATCGGCAAGGCTGGTGGCAAGCCGCACGCGCCGCGCGCTCGCCCCCGCATCCTCGACAAGGCCGAGCGTCTGTTGTTCCTTCAGGCTGGCGGCGACGAACTTGGCCGCCGCTGCCGCCGCACCCGGCACGGCATCCCAAAGCGCGACTTTGAACCCGCCGGCGGCGAACACCGTTGCCCAGGCCCGGCCGATCAATCCCGTTCCGACAATTGCGATCCCGCTCATTCCGCGCGCGCTCCCCTCACAGCCACAGCACCTTCTTGCGCAGGTCGAGATCGTCGCGCAATTCCTTCGACGGGCCGGAATGGATGACCTGCCCACGTTCCAGCGCCACGGTCCGGTCGGAGATCGCCAACGCCAGATCGAGATTGTGGTCGACGATGATGATCGACAGTTCCTGCCGCAACTTGTGGAAGGCTTCGAACAACTCCTCCGTCACCGCCGGCGATAGCCCCTCGAACGGCTCGTCCAGCAGCAGCACGCGGGTATCGCCCGACAATGCGCGCGCCACCGCAACCATCTGCTGCTCGCCGCCCGACAGATAATCGGCGGCGGTGGTCATGCGGTCGCGCAGACGCGGGAAGAATTCGAGGATCTTGTCCTCCTCCCAGTGCTTGCCGGCGCCGGTAAGCCGCGAGTGCCTGCCGAGCGCCAGATTGTCGCGCACGCTCATGCCGGCGAACATGGCACGCCCCTGCGGCACATAGCCGACACCGGCGCGCGCGATCACCGCCGAGGGCAGGCGGGCAATGTCCTTGCCCTTGAGCTTGATATCGCCGGTGCGCGGCGGAGCGATGCCGATGATCGTCTTGAGCAGGGTCGATTTGCCGGCGCCATTGCGCCCGAGCAACGCGATCACCTCGTTCTGGTTCAACTCAAACGTCACATCGTTGAGGATGTGGCTTTTGCCGTAAAACGTGTTGAGCCGGTCCAGCGACAGCAGCACCTCTGGCGTCACGGCGCTCTCGCGCGGCTTGGCGGCGATCGCATGGGCGCCGGAGCCGAGATAGACGTCCTGCACCTTCTGTGAGGAGCGCGCGTCCTCCACGGTGCCGTCGACCAGCACCTCGCCGTCGTTCATCACGGTCACGCTGTCGGCGAGGCGGAACACCCGGTCGATGTCGTGCTCGACCAGCAGCACCGGGATATCCGCTGACAGGGTCTTGATAAGATCGCCGACGCGCGCCCGTTCGGCTGCCGCAAGGCCGGCCAGCGGCTCGTCCAGCAGCAGGATGCGCGGGCGCGTCGCCAGCGCCAGACCCATGTCGAGCAGGCGCTGCCCGCCATAGGACAGGGCGGCGGCCTCGGCTTTCTCGACACCGGAAAGGCCGGTCCAGCGCAGCAGCTCGGCCGTATCCTCGGCAACGCCGTCGAGTGCCGCGGCCGGGCGCCACAGGTTGAGGCGATGCGGGTGCCGCGCCTGCACGGCAAGGCGGATGTTCTCCTCCACCGTAAGCGTCGGGAACAGATTGGTGATCTGGAAGGAACGGCCGACGCCCGCCGCCGTGATCTTCTCCGGCGACAGCCCGGCGATGTCCCGGCCGTCGATCAGCACCTTGCCGGTATCGGGCGCGAACATGCCGGAGACGCAGTTGAACGCCGTCGTCTTGCCCGCGCCGTTCGGGCCGATCAGCGCATGCAGCGAGCGGTCGCCAACGCGGAAGCTGACATCGCGCACCGCTCGGATGCCGCCGAAAGACTTCGAGATGCTCTCGACCTGAAGCGCGGTGGCACCATCGCCGCCCCGGCGGATCAGTTGCGGCGGGATCGCACCCGAGGCGCCTGATTGCCGCCCGGCCATCGCCGCCGCTTCCGTCAGCTTCTTGGCGAAGGGGCGCATCATCCGCTCGTAGACGCCGACGAGGCCATCAGGCGAAAACAGGATGAACCCGACGAACAGCAGGCCGAAGAACAACAGCCAGTTGGCGGTGATGGTCGACAGATACTCGCGGAACAGGATGAAGAACAGCGCGCCCAGCGCCGGGCCGAGGAACGACCGCATGCCGCCGATCACCACCATGATCAGCAACTCGCCGGAGAACGCGACCGAGATCGGTTCTGCCGAGGTCAGGCGGTTGTTGAACAGCAGCAGCACGCCGGCAAGTCCGGTGATCGTCGCCGACACCATGAAGGCGATCATCTTGTAGCTGTTGGTCGGATACCCGACGAAGCGCGCGCGCTGCTCGTTTTCGCGGATCGCCACCAGCGTGGTGCCGACGGGGGAGGCGTGGAAGCGCCAGAGCAGGTACACGACGGCGAAGGCGATCAGCGCGACGAAGACGTAATAGGAGCGCGATTCCTCAAGGTTTACGCCGAAGTAGCTCGGGCGGATGATGCCGCCGAGTCCGTTCTCGCCGCCCGTCACCGCCGTCCAGCGGAAGGCGATGCTGTAGAGCATGGCCGACAGCGCCAGCGTAAGCAGCGAGAAATACACCCCGCGCCGCCGCAGGATGAGCGCGCCGAACCCCGCCGACAGCAGCGCGATGGCCACCAGCGCCACCAACGTCGGACCGAAGAACGATCCGGGGAACCAGTTGAGCTGGACCAGTCCGGCGATATAGGCGGCAAGGCCGAACCAGGCCCCGTGGCCGAAAGAGACCAGCCCCGTGTGCCCGACAAGGATGTTCACCGCCATCGTTGCCATGGCGAAGATGACCACCTCGGTCGCCGAGGTCCAGGTGAGGCCAATGGCATGAAGCGCGATGGGCAGCAGAATCAGCGCAAGCGCGGCGATCGCAAGTTGGCGAATGTCGTGTGCCATGGCCTACTCGAACCGCTGGATGCGTTCGCCGAACAGGCCGCGCGGGCGCACGAGCAGGACGACGAGCATCAGGAAATAGATCGCGGCGATGGACGCGGCGGGATAGCCGATGCCGACCATGAACCCCTTGGCAAGGCCGACCAGCAGCGCCGCCACCACGACGCCCCAGAACGAGCCGAGACCGCCGATGACGCAGACGACGAAGGCGGGCGTGATGATCTCCTGTCCCATCGCCGGATGCACCGCGTAGATCGGCGCCAGCAGCACGCCGGCAAGGCCGGCGAGGCCGATGCCGATGGCCGCGACCGCCGTCATGTAGGGTTGCAACGAAATGCCCAGCGCGCCGACGATGTCGGGGTTCTGCACCCCGGCGCGGACGACGCGCCCGAACGAGGTCTTGTTGAGCAGCAGCCAGATCGCGATCACACAGCCGATCGCGATGCCGAGCAGGATGGTGCGATAATAGGAATAGACGAAATCGCCGATAAAGATCTGGCCACGCAATTCGCGCGGCATCGAATAGCTGAGCGGCGGCGCCCCGAAAATCCAGCGCAGCGACTGTTCGGCCACCATCGCCAGACCGAAGGTGAGCAGCAGCGACAGGATCGGATCGGATCGATAAAATCGTCGGAACAGGAAGCGCTCGATGACGATTCCGATCAGCGCCACCGCGACCGGCGAGGCGACCAGCGAGCCGGAAAACCCGATATAGGGTGAAAAGACGATGGTCAGATAAGCGCCGATGGCGAAAAACGCCCCATGCGCGAGGTTGACGATGCCGCCGAGCGAGAAGATCAGCGACAGCCCGAGCGCGATCAGCAGGTAATAGACCCCGTCGAGCAGGCCGTTCAGGAGTTGCTGAAAAAAGAGCATGGATGGGTCCAGAGCCTTGGGCCACAGAAGCCTTCGCCGCTTGGCGGGAGAAGGCGCCGCAAGGCGGATGAGGGGGGGGCCCTCAATCCGCCTCCGTATGGTTCGGCGCGCCCCCTCCCGCCGGAGCGGAAGAGGGGCAGATCAGGCACGCTCCCTCAATGGCCCTCGCCGGAGCGGGGGCGGAAGCGCCGCCTCAGCCGAACTTGCACACCGCCTCGTCACCCTGCGTCGCGATCACCTCAAGGCTCTCGCTCGGACCGGGCACGGCCGCTGAGGAGGTGAACAGATCGTAGGGGTTCTTCACATCGCCCGGCTTGAGCGCGGTGACCGTGTACATCTCGTGCATCATCTGGTGGTCGGACGCGCGGAAATAGCCTTCCCGAGTCTTGAGAACGTTGAACTTGGCGCCCTTTTCCCAATGCTCCATCAGCTTGACGCTGTCGGTCGATTTGGTCTCGGCGATCGACTGGGCGAGGATCTTCATCATCATGTAGTCGCCCCAGGCCTGGTTCTCCGGCGGCTTGCCATACTTCTTCGTGAACGCGGCGACGAAGGCCTTGGAGCCGGGCGTGTCGATCAGGTGATGCCAGACCACCGGCCAGGTGCCGGCGAAATTGTCCTTACCCGCCGCCCACGCCAGCGCGGTATCGAAGCCGAAGCCGGCGACCGGATGGGGCAGGCCGAACTCCGAATACTGCTTGAGGAAGTTGGTGATCTGGTTGCCGGCAAGGTTGGAGATGACCAGATCGGGCTTGGCATTGCGGATCTTCAGCAGATACGCCGAGAAGTCCGTCGCGTCGGTCGGCACCAGATCGTCGGTGACGAGTTGGCCGTTGTTCTGGGCGAAGAAGCGCTTGGCGACACTGGTCAGGTCGTGACCGAAGGCATAGTCGGCGGTCAGCGAGTAGATCTTCTTGCCGTCGATCAGCCCCTGCGCCTTCAGCGCCCGCCCTGCGGTCTTCACATACATCGAGTTCTGGCTCTCGATATGGAACATGAATCTCTTGCAGTCCTTGCCGCGCAACGCATCCGAGTTGCCGCCGGTGTTGATGAACAGCGTCTTGGTGCGGTCGGCAACCTGGGCGATGGTCAGGCAGGAAGCGGAAGAAATCTCGCCGACGATGGCGGCGACCTTGTCGCGCTCGACCATGCGCTCGGCCTTCACAGAGGCCGTCTGCGGGTTGACCGAATCTTCCTTCAGGACTTCGAGCTTGCGGCCCATGATGCCGCCGGCAGCGTTGATTTCCTCGGTGGCGAGATCGACCGCCATCACCGCAAACTCGCCGAGCGGGCCGAGAAAGCCGGTGCGCGGCGTCAGATGGCCGATGCGGATGGCGTCTGCCTGCGCGCGGCTGATCGCCGGCATGCCGACACCAGCCAGAAGCGACGCCGCGCCCACGCCCTTGATCAGGCTGCGGCGGGTCGGACGGATAATGCTCATCTTGCTCTCCCTGTTGCTGTTTCCTCGCCTCGGCAGGAGCTTCTGAGCCTGTCCCCTTGCCGAAATCTGTGATCACAGATACTATTTCCGAAACTTCACCGCTTGTCCAGCCGATCTTTTTCATGTGGGGTAGGGCCCGAACGGAGCACCTCGTTGACCGCCAGACCCGCCTATAAGGAAGCGCTTGATGCCGCGCCGGGCACGCTGACCGACCGGGTGTACCGTCACCTGGCCGACCGGCTGGTTGCGGGCCGGTTCGCCCCCGGCGACAAGCTGGCGCTGCGGGGCGTTGCCGAGGCGCTCGGCCTGTCGATGATGCCGGTGCGCGAGGCGGTTTCGCGGCTCGGCGCCGAGGGCGCGCTGGAGGTGTTGCCGAAACGGGCGGTGACCGTGCCGCTGATGCGGGCCGCGACGTTCCGGGACATCACCCGCGTGCGCATCGCCATCGAGGGGACGGCGGCGGCGATGGCCGCCGAATGCCGCTCGGCCGAGATGCTGGCGCTGATTTCATCGGCCGAATATGCGTTCCGCGCGCTTGGCCACGCGCCCCGCCCCGATCTTTCCGGTGCGGTTGCCGCCAATCAGGCCTTCCATTTCGCCCTCTACCGCGCGGCAGGATCGGAAGAGATGATCGCCATCATCGAACGTCTCTGGCTGCGGGTTGGCCCGGTGATCAATTTCGACCTGCGGGAAAATCCCGAGCGTCTGCGCATGGGCGGGGCCATCCGCTTTCATGCCGAGGCGCTCGCCGCCGTCGAGCGGGGCGATGGCGCGGCCGCCAGCGCGGCCATCGCCGGCGACATCGAGAGCGCCGCACGCTTTATCCTGTCGCAGGGGCGCCTGCCCGATTGAGAACAGCGAGGAACTGTCACGATGGACATGCAGATCAAGGGCCTCAGGGTGTTGGTGACCGCCGGGGCAGGGGGCATCGGCCTTGAAGTGGCGCGCGCTTTCGTGCGCGAGGGGGCCAAGGTGTTCATCTGCGATGTCGATCGCACGGCGCTGGCAGCCATGGCCACGACAGACCCGGCCGTGCGTGCCGTCTTTTGCGACGTGTCCGACCGTGCCGCGACCGCCGCCATGTTCACTGAGGCCGTCGACTGGCTCGGCGGGCTCGATACGCTCGTCAACAATGCCGGCATCGCCGGCCCCACGGCTCGCGTTGAGGATGTCAGCTTCGAGGATTGGGACAGGACCATCGAAATCTGCCTGACCAGCCAGTTCACGCTGTCGCGCCTCGCGGTGGCGCATCTGCGCAAAAGCGACAATGCCTCGATCATCAACCTGTCGTCCGCGGCGGGCAAGCACGGCTTTGCCCTGCGCTCGCCCTATGCCGCCGCCAAGTGGGGCGTCATCGGGCTTACCAAGTCGCTCGCCATCGAACTCGGCGAGTTTGGCATCCGCGTGAACGCGATCCTGCCGGGGCTGGTCAAGGGCGATCGCATCCGCCGCGTGCTGGAGGCGAAGGCCCAGCAATACGGCCTGCCGTTTGCCGAAGTCGAGGCGCGCGCTTTTGCCGCCACCTCGATCAAGGATTACATTCTGCCCCAGCAGTTGGCCGACCAGATGGTGTTCATTGCCTCTCCGCGCGGCCGCACCATCTCCGGTCAGGCCATCTCCGTCGATGGCGACACGCGCATGCTGATGTAGGGCACGCCGGCGAGCGTGGCCAGCGAAGCCCCCGACGCCCGCCCATCTGCCTCGAACAAGGCATGGACACGAGGGCCTCCAAGGCGGGAAACGAAAAACGCCGACGCCGTGTGATCCGGTGATCGCTCCTGCGCGTAACCAGCGCAGGAGAGCACCATGACCCGCCACCTCATTGCCTATCTGTCTGTCGGCGTTGTTTTTCTGGCCATCGATGCGGTGTGGCTCGGCGTCATCGCCAAGGACCTGTACAGGGCCCAGATCGGTCACCTCCTGGCGCCTTCGTTCCGCGTCGGCCCGGCCGCCGTCTTCTACTTCATGTACATCGCCGGCATTGTCTATTTCGCCGTTTCCCCGGCGCTTGCCAGCGGCCGCTGGCAGGATGCCATCGTGCCGGCCGCAGTGCTCGGCTTCATCGCCTACGGCACCTATGATTTCACGAACTGGGCGGTGATGCGCGATTGGCCCGCCGGGATCACCTTCATTGATGTTGCCTGGGGCACGGTGCTGACTTCGGTGGCCGCCGCGGCTGGATCAGCCGTGGCGCTGCGTCTTGGGTGAGCCATGCGGATTGCGATCATCGGATCCGGCATCACCGGGCTCGGAGCGGCCGTGGCGCTCCATGGACGGCCGGGCAAAGAGGTTGTCCTGTATGAGCGTGAGCAGCGCGCCGGCGGCCACGCTCATACGATCGATGTCGCCTATGACGGTCAGCCGATCGCGGTCGACACCGGGTTCATCGTCTATAACGAGCTGAATTATCCAAACCTCACCGCCTTGCTGCGCTGGGCGGGGGTGGAGACCATCGCCTCCGACATGAGTTTTTCCCTGTCGTCGGACGATGGCGCGTTCGAATGGTGCGGCCGCCATGTTTCGCCGCTCGGCGGCCTGTTCGCGCAGTCCAGAAACGCGCTTGATCCCCGGTTCTATGGGTTCCTGCTCGGCATCCGCCGGTTTCAGATGCGCGCCCTCGCGGACCATGCGGCCGGGGCCATCGGCGACGAGACCTTGGCGTCCTATCTTGATCGCATCGGCTGCTCTGCCCGTGTGCGCGACGACTACATCGTGCCGATGGGAGCCGCGATCTGGTCAATGACGCCGGGTGAAACGCTGGCCTTCCCGGCGCGCTCGTTTTTCACCTTCTTCAACAATCACAAGCTGCTGCAGTGGGATCGGCCGCGCTGGCGCACGGTGAAAGGCGGCTCGCGGTCCTACGTCGCGCGGCTGACCGATCGACTGGGGAGCGCCGTTCGCACAGGGGCCACAGTGGCGACGGTTCGGCGCGACAGCGGAAAGGTCATCGTCCAGAGCAGCATCGGTGACACAGCAACCTACGATGCAGTCATTTTCGCAACACATGCGCCGACGGCATTGTCGCTGCTGGCCGATGCGGACGCCAGCGAGCGCGCCATCATCGGCGCCTTCCGCGTGAGCCACAATGACGTTGTCGTGCATCGCGACCCTGCGCTGATGCCGTTGCGCCGGCGTGCCTGGGCGTCCTGGAACCTGTTGCGCCGCTCCGGCAGTGATCGTGCTGCCGTCACCTACTGGATGAACCCTTTGCAGGGCCTGCCTGAAAGGTATCCGCTGTTTGTGACGCTCAACCCGGATCGTCTGATCCGGGGCGAAAAGGTGTTCGCCTCCTTTGCCTATGACCATCCGCTCTATGACGCCGCGGCCATTGCGGCGCAGGGGCGGCTGGACTCGATCCAGGGGCGCGCCAATGTCTATTTTGCCGGAGCCTGGACAGGCTATGGCTTCCATGAGGATGGCCTGCGGTCGGGTCTTGCGGCGGCGCAAATGCTCGGAGGCGTGGCGCCATGGCTGCGCTGATGCCGCCGATCCGCTTTGCCGATGCGGACATCTTCCACGCCCGGTTGCGGCCGCATGGCTTGCGCTTTCGCTACAGGGTTCTTGCGCTTTTCGTCGACATCGACCGCATCGGCCAAGGCGCGCCGCTCCCGTTCTTCTCCACCTCCGGGTTCAACCTGTTCGGCTTCCGCGAGGCGGATCATGGCCCGCGCGATGGCTCGCCTTTGCGCGCCCATATCGATCGTCTGCATGAGGATGCGCAGCTTGCGCGTCCGCATCAGGTCACGCTGATCTGTTTTGCCCGCATTCTCGGCTACGTGTTCAACCCCATTGCGACCTACTGCTGCTCCGACGCCGAAGGGCGGACGACCAGCATCGTCTATGAGGTGCGCAACACATTCGGCGAGCACCACACCTATCTTGTCCCCGTGAGCGAAGGACCGGACGGCCATGTCGCGCCGCATGAATGCGACAAGCTGTTCTACGTCTCGCCCTTCATGGACATGCCCCTGCGCTACCGCTTCCTGACAACACCGCCCGGCGATGGAAACTTCCGCCTGAAGATCATCGAGCGGGACCGCGACGGGGTGGTGCTGACCGCCCTCATGTCGGTGCGCGCCTTCGCGCCGAACCGGGTCGCTCTGCTGCGTCGCCTGACTGCAACCCCGCTCGCTGGCTTCAAGGTGCTGGCTGCCATTCACTGGCAGGCCTGGCGGCTGTGGTGGCGTGGCCACCGCCTGCGTTCGCGTCCGGCGCCGCCGGCGCCGGTCAGCAACGGCGAAGCGGGCGCCTTCTCACTGTCTACAGCCGATGAAACGAGGTCGCGCCATGCATGATTTCGCTTTGACTGCCCCGTTGGAGGTTATCCGCTCCCGCGCAGTTCCATGGCCTTTGCGGCGCGTGTTCCGGAACCTGCTCGGCATCGAAGCGGGTCGTCTCGACATAGCCTTGCCGGATGGGCGCATCGTGCGCTTTGCGGGTGCCTCGCCGGGTCCCCATGCGCAGTTTGCAATTCACTCCTACAACTTCGTGAAGCGGCTGACCGCCGGCGATGTCGGCTTTGCCGAAGGCTACATCGCTCGCGAGTGGGATACGGACGATCTGCCGGCGCTGCTCGGACTTCTGGCGGTCAATCAAAAGCTGATCGACCGGTTTGCGGCCAACCCCGTCGTGCGCTTTGTGCAGATGGCGCGCCATGCACTGAACCGCAATTCGCGCATGGGATCGCGCCGCAACATCCAGGCGCATTACGATCTCGGCAACGCCTTCTATGAAGCTTGGCTCGATCCCGGATTGACCTACTCGGCAGGTCTTGCCGTCGGCGAAGATCTGGGTGCCGCACAGGACCGGAAATATGCCGCCATCGCCAAGACCGCCGGCCTCGAAGCCCATCACCACGTGCTCGAGATCGGCTGCGGCTGGGGCGGATTTGCGGACTATGCCGCGCGCGTGATCGGCTGCCGGGTCACTGCACTGACCATCTCGCAAGCCCAGTTCGATTTTGCCTGCCAGCGCATCGCCAAGGCTGGCCTTCAGGATCGGGTGACGATCAAGCTCTGCGACTATCGCGACGAAAAGGGCGTTTACGACCGGATCGTGTCGATCGAGATGTTCGAGGCGGTGGGGGAGGTCTACTGGAAAACCTACTTCGAGACGCTGCACGCGCGGCTGAAGCCGGGCGGTCGCGCGGCCCTGCAGGTCATCACCGTGCACGAGGACGTTTTCCCGCGCTACCGGCGTGAGATGGACTTCATCCGCCACTACATTTTCCCCGGCGGAATGCTGCCGACCGCACGGCATATGAAGTCCCTCGGCCGCGCCCATTCGCTCACCGAAACGCATTTCCACAGCTTTGGCCGAGACTATGCGGCAACCTGCCGGCTCTGGCGCGAACGGTTTGAAAGCGCTTGGCCGCGGATAGCCGCGCTCGGTTTTGACGAACGCTTCCGCCGGCTCTGGAGGTATTACCTCGCCTATTGCGAGGCGGGCTTCAGCGCCGGAACCATCGATGTCTGCCACATCGGCTTTGACAGGCCACCCGGCAACCCGCTCTAACTTCCTTCTTGTCGCAAATGCTTGTCGCCGGCCGGCATGCACCTGGCCGGCCAAGCGCCCGCCGTCATCCTCCGGCAGCTCGCTGCATTGGCCCGGTCGAGCGCCGAATGATGAGTTCAACCGGCAGGCAGATCGAGGTGTCGACCTCATGCTGACGGAGCATGGTGACCAACGTCTCGGCCGCAGCCGCGCCGATCCGTGCGGTCGGCACATGCACGGTGGTCAGCGACGGGGAGATATGCGCGGACATATCGAGGTCGTCGATCCCGGCGACCGAAAGGTCGCCCGGAACGGACAGGCCGCGCGATTGCGCCTCGACCATGCAGCCGATCGCGATCAGGTCGATGCCGCCGATGACCGCCGTGGGGGGCGAGGCCAGTTCCAGCAGCTGCGCGCAGCCCATCCTTCCTCCGGCGAGTGTGATGGGCACCTCGCAGATCATCGAGGGGGGCAGGGTCAGGCCTGCCGCTTCCAGCGCCCGGAGCACGCCCTGGCGTCGCGCGCGCTGCCGGTCGTTGAAGCGGCCCGTCCCGGTCATGATGGCGATGCTGCGATGGCCAAGCCCGATCAGGTGGCGAGCCGCCAGTTCGCCTGCCAGCTCGTTGTCGACCACCACCGCCGGCACAGCGGGAGGCGCACGCCAGGTCAGCACGACCGGAACTCCGCTGCCGGCAAGCAGCGCCGCCGCTTCGGGCGCGCGCTCGGCGCCGACCAGGATCAGCCCGTCCACCCCGCGTGACAGCAGGGTGCGGATCGCCTCGGTCTCGGCGGCGGTATTGTAATCATGCGAGGCGACCAGCAACTGATACCCCTCGGCGGCGAGGCTCGCCTGCATGGCCTGCAGGGCTTTTGAGAAAATCGAGCTGTCGAGGGTCGGCATCACCGCGCCGATGGTCATCGAACGCCCGGAAGCCAGCGCGCGCGCCGCCGCATCAGGCCGGTAGCCCAGCCGCTCCGCAGATCGGCGGACGCGGGTCAGCGTCTCCTGTGACAGCAGCTCGGGCTGGCTGATGGCGCGCGAGACGGTTGCAGCAGAGACCCCGGCGTCCCGCGCCACATCGCTGAGCAGGACCCTGGTGCGGGTCATCGGGCGCGGACTGAAAGAAATTTCATAGGCGGACGATAGATCAAACCGGGCTTGCAGCGCAAGAGTGCCTGAAAAAACTTTCATAACGAAGGTGGTTGACTCTTGAGTTGGTGAATGTTCAGTATGAATGAAAGCGCTTTCAGACGCGGTTGTTACATACTTTTTTGGGGGGCAGGCGGCGGATGCAGATCGTCGGGAATCGCAGGGCTGCGATCGGATTGGCAACGCTTGCGGGCGTGATTGCCCTGTGGTTCCTGCTGACGACGGTCACCGGGCTGGTGAGTGGCGCGCGGTTTCCTTCTCCCGCCGAATTCTGGGTATCGCTGACGCAGATCGGCGGGCGCGGCTATGCTGGCGCCACTCTGGCCAATCATGCGGTGCATAGCCTCAAGCTGGTGGCGATGGGCTTTGCCTTTGCGGTCATCACCGGCATTCCGCTCGGCCTGTGGATGGGCTGGAGCCGCCGTGTCGAGGCGCTGCTCAATCCGATCTTTCTGATTATCCGCCCGATTCCACCGCTGGCCTGGATCCCGCTGGCGATTCTCTGGCTGGGCCTGGGCGATGCAGCCAAGATCATGGTCATCTGGTTCTCGGCGTTTGTTCCCTCGGTGATCAACGCTTTTACCGGGGTGCGCAACATCGAGCGACCGGTGCTTGAGGCGGCGCGGATGCTGGGCACGCCGCGTTGGCGGATGGTGCGCGAGGTGATTGTTCCTGCGGCCTTGCCGATGATCTTCACCGGCCTCCGGCTGTCGCTGCAGGCAAGCTGGACCACGCTGGTCGCGGCCGAACTGGTGGGCGCGCTGGTGGGGGTGGGCTTCGTGCTCAACATGGCCCAGCAGGACATTTATCCCGGCATGATCCTTGTCGGCATGACCACGGTCGGCCTGCTCGGCTGGGCCACGACCATGCTGCTCAACCGGGTAGAGCGGCGGGCCCTGGCCTGGAACGTTGCGGCGAGGGATTGATCCATGACAGGCCGTCCTCTTTCTTTTGCCGAGACGTTCTGGCTGGGCGCAGCCGGGTTGCTGGCCTTCCTCGGGCTGTGGACGCTGCTGTCGACGACAGGAATCGTGCCGCGTCAGTTCCTGCCGACGCCGCTGGATGTTGCGACGCGGTTCGTCCAGTTGCTGTCATCGCCCTTTGCCGGGGCGACCCTGCCGATGCATGTCGCCTCCAGCTTCCAGCGTTACGCCTACGGTGTCCTGCTGGCCGCGCTGATCGGGGTTCCGCTCGGGCTGCTGATGGGCTGGTTCCGGCTGCTGGACGACATCATCACGCCGATCTTCGACGGGCTGCGGTTCATCGCGCCGATTGCCTGGGTTCCGTTCGCGGCGCTGTGGTTCGGCACGGGAATCGGCGGGCCGGTAATGATCATTTTTGCCGGCGCCTTTCCTCCCTGTCTCATCAATGCCTATCGCGGCGCACGCTTTGTCGAACCGCGGCTGATCGAGGCCGGGCGGATGCTGGGCACACCCAGTCACCGCATGATCATGGAGGTGCTGCTGCCCGCCGCAGTGCCGTCCATCATCGCGGGCCTGCGCGTCTCGGCAGGGCTTGGCTGGCAGAGCCTGGTCGGCGCGGAGCTGATCGTGGCGGCCGCCGGCGTCGGCTTCATGATGGTGCAGGCGCAAGGGTCCGTGCAGACCACCACCGTGATGGTCGGCATGGCCGCGATCGGACTGATCGGGATGCTGATCGACGTATTGCTGCGCCAGGGCGAAAGCTGGCTCCGTCGCCGTCGTGGCCTTGAAGCTTGAGGAGAATTGCATGGGTTCGATCAGCTTCAGGAACGTCAACAAGGTTTTTGGCTCGAGCGGAGGCGGGGTCAAGGCGCTCGATGACATCAATCTGGACATCGCCGACAAGGAATTCGTGGCGATCGTCGGCCCGTCCGGCTGCGGCAAGACAACCTGCCTGCGCATGGTCGCAGGCTTCGAGGCGGCTTCGTCCGGTGACGTTCTGGTCAATGGCAAGGCGGTGACCGCGCCGGGACCCGACCGGGCCGTCGTGTTCCAGCAATTCGCGCTGTTTCCGTGGAAGACGGTGCGCGAGAACATCGAGCTTGGCCTGCGCAACAAGAACCTGGCTGTCGCAGAACGCGGTGAACTGATCGCCGGGGCGCTCAAGCTGATGAATCTGGAAAGCCACGCCGACGCCTTTCCGCACCAGCTTTCCGGCGGCATGCAGCAACGCGTCGCCATTGCCCGCGCCTATGTGCTGGATCCGGTCGTGCTGCTGATGGACGAGCCATTCGGCGCGCTGGATGCGCAGACCCGCGTTGTCATGCAGGAAGAACTCGTCCGGCTGGCGCGGCGCAACCCGCGCACGGTGCTGTTCATCACCCATGCCGTGGAGGAGGCGGTCTATCTTGCCGACCGCGTGGCGATCATGACCCGCCGCCCCGGCCGCATCAAGGAAGTGCTCGACATCAAATCGATCCGCGAGAGCGAGGGCTGGGACAAGCATCCGAAGATCGAGGATGTGATGGATCTCGAATCCTTCGTCCACCTGCGGACCCACATCTGGAAGTCGCTGCGCGAGGAAAAGGGCTTCAAGGATGTCTGAACCGCGTCGCCTCACCCGCGACCTGACGGAGCCCGAGCCGATCCCCGAGGCGGGCATCGCGCGGGCAACCGAGCTGATGCGCTCGGGCCGCCTGTTCCGCTATGGCGAGATGGGGGCGGACCAGCTCGATGTCTCGCTGCTTGAGCAGGAGTTCGCTGCTTTCGTCGGCCGGAAATACTGTGTCGCGGTCAATTCCGGCGGCTGCGCGCTGTTCCTTGCGCTCAAGCTGGCGGGCGTTGCGCCCGGCGATCCGGTGTTGGTGAACGGCTTTACGCTCGCCCCGGTGCCGGGCGCCATCCTGCATGCTTCGGCGCGGCCGGTGATCGTCGAGATCGGCACCGATTACGTGATCGATTGCCAGGACCTCGCCCGCAAGGCGCGCGCGTCCGGCGCCAGGGTCCTGCTGCTGTCGCACATGCGCGGCCATATCGCCGACATGGACGCCGTGCTGGCGGTGGTGGCCGAGTATGGCCTGACGCTGATTGAAGATTGTGCCCATTCCCTCTGCGCCTCCTGGAAGGGGCGCACGATCGGCACATTCGGGATCGCCGGCGCCTTCAGCGCGCAAACCTACAAGCATCTCAACGCCGGGGAGGGCGGTTTCCTGGTGCTGGATGACGCCGCCATGGCGGCCCGCGCCATCCTGCATTCCGGCAGCTACATGCTGCACGCCCAGCATTTGAGCGCGCCGGATGCTGCGACTTTGTCGGCTGCCGGCGAACAGGTGCCGAATTTTTCGATGCGTATGAGCGCATTGGCAGCGGCGCTGCTGCGCCCGCAGCTCAAGGAACTGCCGCGCCGCGCCGCCCGCTGGAACGCGATCCATGACAGGATCGCCGCCGGCCTCAAGCGCAGCCAGCACCTGCATGTGCCCGAGCGCAGCGGCGATCAGGTGTTCTCGGCAACCTCGGTGCAATTCTCCGTGCTCGGCTTCACTTCCGCCGAGATGGACGCGTTTCTGGAACAGGCCAAGGCTCGCGGGCTGCCGATCAAATGGTTCGGCGCCGAGCGGCAGATCGGCTTTACCAGCGCGCCACGCCACTGGCGCTATGCCGGCCACCAGGACGCCCTCGCGCGGACGCATCAGGTGCTCGCCGGATTGTGCGACATCAGGACCCCCGTCACGCTCATCGATGAGGAATGCGACCTCATCGCCGAGATCGTGCGGGAGTCGATCGAGACGGTCGCTGCGGCTCGCGCGGCATCCGGAAGTCAGGCAGACCGGCCTGTCGCAAGACAGGCCTCATGATTAACAACGGGAGGACTCCATGAAACGCATTCTGACAGGACTGGCGCTGGCAACAGCGCTGACTACCGCGCCGCTGACTGTGGCCGCGCAGACGCCGGCTGCCATCGGCGTCAGCTACCAGCCCTCGCTCTACTGGGCGCTGCCGTTTCACTACGCCAATGTGAAGGGCTGGTGGAAGGATGTTGGCCTTGCGCCGAATTTCACCACCTTCCCCGCCGGTGCGCCGCAGATTGCCGCAGCGCCGTCCAAATCGTGGGATGTCGGTGGCACTGGCTCGGTTCCGGCGGTGCTCGGCGCGGTCCGCTTCAACATCCTGACCATCGGCATCACCAACGATGAGTCCAAGACCAACGCGATGATGGTCGTCGGCGACAAGTTCGACGCGATCAAGGCCAACCCGGCCTCGCTGAAAGGCCAACGCCTGTTGCTGACGACCAATTCCACGGTCGATTACGCCGCGCGCAAATGCCTCGTGAAGATGGGGCTGGCGCCGAACGACATGCAGTTCGTCAACCTCGGCCAGGCGCAGATCATCACGGCGCTGACCTCCAACAACGGCGATATCGCCGGCGTCTGGGCGCCCAATACCTACACGCTCGAGGATAAGGCCAAGGCCAAGTATCTGTGCTCGGGTGGCGATGCCAACGCCATCGTTCCCGGTGCGCTGATCGTGCGCGGCGACTTCGCCAAGGAGCGTCCGGACGATGTGGCCAAGTTCCTCGCGGTGTTCCTGCGCGGCTGGTCGTGGGCCAAGGCCAACCCGGCCGAGGCGCGCACTCTGGCGCTGGATTTCTACAAGCAGGGCGGTCTCGAAGTCTCGGCCCGCGCCATGGATCAGGAATTCGCCCTGCGTCCGACCTTCGGGCTTGATGAGCAGTTGAAGATCCTCGCGCGCGCCAATGCCGGTTCCACGGTGGACGGCTGGTTCTCGGAGATCGGCAAGTTCATCACCGATGTCGGCACCATTCCTGCCAACCCTGATCCGAAGAGCTACATCACCGACGAGTTCATGAAGAAGGTCGCCGCGGATCCCAAGCTCAGGGCTTTTGCGACCGAATTCGACAAGAAGTGAACTGACAGGACGCAGTTGCGTCTGACGCATCCAACGGGTCGCCACATGGCGACCCGACCCCTTCGACACGCCAGGAGCAGGACATGGCCGTCACCTATCTGAAGAAAGCCGACAAATCGCCCGAGACCGAAACCGATACGGCCCGCAAGGTGGTGACGGAGATGCTGGCGGCGATCGAGGCCGGCGGCGAGGCGGCGGTGAAGGATTATGCCCTCAAGCTGGACAAGTGGTCTGGCCCGATCATCATGGACAAGGCGATGATTGCCGAGCGCGTCAAGGATGTGCCGCAATCGGTCAAGGACGACATCAGGCTGGCCGCCGGACAGGTGCGCCGCTTCGCCGAGGCCCAGAAAGACTCCTGCCGGGATTTCTCGATCGAACTCTCGCCCGGCCTGCATCTTGGCCAGAAGCTGGTGCCGGTGAACACCGCCGGCTGCTATGTGCCGACCGGTCGCTATGCCCATATCGCGTCGGCCTATATGTCGATTGCCACCGCCAAGGCGGCTGGCGTGAAAACGGTCGTTGCCTGTTCCGCGCCCTTCAAGGGCACCGGCATCCACCCGCATGTTCTTTATGCGATGACGGTGGCCGGCGCCGACGTCATCATGTGTTTGGGTGGCGTGCAGGCCATTGCGACGATGACCTACGGTCTGTTCACCGGCAAGCCGGCGGATATCATCGTCGGCCCCGGCAACAAATTCGTTGCGGAGGCCAAGCGCATGCTGTTCGGCAAGGTCGGCATTGATGTCTTTGCCGGCCCCTCCGAGGTGGCGGTTCTCGCCGATGACAGCGCCGATCCGCTGATTGTCGCGACCGATCTCGTCGGTCAGGCCGAGCATGGCCACGAGAGCCCCGCCTGGCTGATCACCAATTCGCGCCGCGTCGCGGATGAAGTCGCAGCGTTGATGCCGAAACTGATCGACACGCTGCCGCCGACCGCGCGCGATGCGGCGGGCGCGGCCTGGCGCGACTATGGCGAGGTGGTGCTGTGCGATACGCGCGAGGAAATGGTGCGCGTGTCGGACGATTATGCCTGCGAGCATCTGGAGGTGCATTGCGCGGATCTGGACTGGTGGCATGCCAACCTGACCAATTACGGCTCGCTGTTCCTTGGCGAGGAAACCAACGTGGCCTTCGGCGACAAGGTGTCCGGCCCCAACCACATCCTGCCGACCAAGTTTGCCGCCCGCTATTCGGCTGGGCTGTCGGTGCACAAGTTCCTCAAGCCGTTGACCTGGCAGAAGATGAGTCGGGAGGCCTGCAAGGGTCTGGCGCCGGTCTCGGCCCGCATCTCGCGGCTCGAAGGCATGGAGGCGCATGCCCGCACCTCCGATGTGCGCATGGCAAAATACGCGCCAGGCGCCAAGATCGATCTCGGCAGCCCTGTGGAATCCTGAATGTCGTTCCGGCTCGTTCCTCTGTTTGACCTGACCGGCCGCGCCGCGCTCGTCACCGGCGGCAACAGCGGCATCGGGCTGGCGATGGCGCGGGCGCTCGGGCTGGCGGGCGCGCGGGTCGTTCTGGTCGCCCGCCGCTCCGACGAACTGGCGCGTGCGGTCGGCGATTTGCACAAGGATGGCATCACCGCCGAGACGATTGCCGCCGATCTTGCCGATCCCGCTGTGGCAGGGGTAATCACGGCGCGGTGCGGCACCGGGATCGACATCCTCGTCAATGCCGCCGGAATCAACCTCCGGCAGCCGTTCCGCGAGGTGACGGCAGCGGCGTTCGATCTGCATATGGCGCTGCATCTGCGCGCGCCTTTTCTGCTGACGCAGGCCTTTGCGCCCGCCATGGCCGAACGGCGCTGGGGGCGGATCATCAACCTCGCTTCGTTGCAGAGCAGTCGCGCTTTTCCCAACAGCGCGCCCTATGGCGCCGGCAAGGGCGGTATCGTGCAATTGACCCGCGCGACGGCCGAGGAATGGTCGCGCCATGGCGTGACCTGCAACGCCATCGCGCCGGGCTTTTTTCCGACGCCGCTGACCGCGCCGGTGTTCAACGATCCCGAGCGCGCCGCCCGCAACGCCGCGCAGACCGCCATCGGCCGCAATGGCGAATTGGATGATCTTTACGGGGCAACCGTCTTTCTGGCTTCCGACGCCTCGGCCTACATCACCGGCCAGACCCTGGCGGTTGATGGCGGGTTTACCGCAAAATAGGAGTAGCGCATGAAAGCGCTGGTTTACACCGGACCGCACAGCCTCGCCTATCGCGACGAGCCGGACGCAATGGCCGAGGCGGGCGAGGTTCTGGTTCGGGTCGAGGCGGTCGGCATCTGCGGTTCGGACATGCACGCCTATCACGGCCACGACAGCCGGCGACCGCCGCCGCTCATCCTCGGCCATGAGGCGGCCGGCCACATCGTCGGCGGCAAGCGGGCGGGCGAGCGCGTCACCATCAACCCGCTGGTGGTCGATCCTGCCTGTCCTTATGCAATCGAGGGGCGCTGGCACCTGTCGCCGACCCGCCAGATCATTTCCATGCCGCCACGACAGGGCGCTTTTGCGGAATATGTGCGCATTCCGGAGCGCAATGTGATTGCCATCCCGGACGCGATGCCGATTGCCCATGCCGCGCTGGCCGAGCCGGTCGCCGTCTCCTGGCATGCGGTCCGCATCGGCATGGAGAAGCTGCATCAGCCGTTGGCCTCATGTCGCGTGGTGGTGCTGGGGGGCGGGGCGATTGGCCTTGCCGCCGCGATTGTCGCGCGCCATTTCGGCGCAAAAGACATCCGCATCGCCGAGACCAACCCGCTGAGGACCCGCCTGATCGAGGTTGAGGAGGGCTTTGCCGTCTACGGACCCGGCTCTGCCGCCGCGCCTGCCGACAATACGATCGACCTCGTCATAGACGCTGTTGGCGCCGCTGCCACGCGCCAGGCGTCATCGGCGATGGTGCGCCCCGGCGGCGTCATCGTTCATGTCGGCTTGCTGCCCGGTCAAGACGGGCTCGATATCCGCAAGATCACCCTGCAGGAGGTCACCTTTTCAGGAACCTACTGCTATACGCCGGTGGATTTCGTCCAAACCGTCGCGGCGTTGGCAAGCGGTGCGCTGGGTCCGCTGAAATGGTTTGCCGAGCGCCCCTTGGCCGAGGGGGCGCAGGCGTTCAAGGACATTGACGCGGGGGCGGCCAGCGCGCCGAAAATCGTTCTGCGCTGCTGATCGCGGCTGGGTTTGGTATTTGATAGCAGTGGCCCGCAGAAGACCTGTCGGACGACAGGCCATCTGCGGGCTGCCCCTCGCAACGGCTCGGCGTCGCTTCGCTCCTGCCAGCGGCTCAGCCATGCCCCTGCGGGTCATGCCAGAGGCCGCTGGTCTGACCCTTTGGGTCAGGCGCCCAGCGCCTCGATCTCGCGGATCAGCGCTGTGGCGACCGGCAGTCCGGCCTCCCGCGCCTTGCGGCGCAGGTCGAGCCGCCGCGCGCCCGGCAGACGGGCGCCGTCCTGTCCGGTGATCTGGCCAGCAAGACGCGCCACATGGGCCAGTGTGCCGGCACCGCCAAACAGAGTTGGGTCCATCGCGATGATGAGCTGGCCGGTGCCCGGCGGCGGGCCCTTGTCATCGAGGAAAGAGGAGGCGTCCGCCGCAAAATTAGCCCCGGTCAGCCCGGCCGCCAGGACCTCGACCATCAGTGCCAGCGCGGTGCCCTTGGCATCGCCGAGCGGAACCATCGTGCCCGCCAGCGCGGCGGCCGGGTCCGTTGTGGGATTGCCCTCCGCATCCAGCGCCCAGCCCTCCGGGATAGGCTGGCCCTTCTGTTTTGCCGCCAGAATGTTGCCGCGCGCCACCTTCGACAACGACAGATCGACGACAATCGGCGTCCCATCGGATCGCGGCGCGGCAAAAGCGATCGGATTGGTACCGAACACACCGATCCGCCCGCCCCACGGCGCCATGGCCGCCGGCGTATTGGCAAACAGCAGCGCCATCAACCCGGCATCGGCCAGCCGTTCCACGACATGGCCCGCCACGCCGCAATGGTGCGAGCGAAAGATGGCCGCCGCTGCGATCCCGCTGCGCGGTGCCGCCTCGCTCAGTCCCTTGATCGCCAGTTCAAGCGCCGGATAGGCAAAGCCAAGGCCGGCATCAATGCGCAGCAGCGCCGGCGTTGCCACCTCAAGCCGGGCTTGGGCAAATCCGTCGATCTTGCCGACACGGGCCTGCGCCGCATAGCTCGGCACCCGCGAAAGGCCGTGGCCCTTGAGCCCGTCGGCCTCCGCCGCCACCAGCGCACGGGCGACCGTATCCGCTGTCGCCGGCGCGGTGCGGCAGCGCTGGAGGGCGAGCGAAACCAATGCCTCGGCGGCTGCGATGGTCAGTCTTTCCTCGCTCATCTCCCACCTCCCAGGACCTTGGTCGCGATTAACATCGAAACGCGGCTTCATCCACCACACCCCGCCGTTTGCGGGCATGGGTCATCTCATGATCGGAATGGCAGCCAGGGTGATCGCCAGCAGGACCAGTGTCGGCACGAGGAAGATGACGAGATGTCGCCAGCCGATGGCGAAAATGGCCGCCGCCGATGACCCCAGCCCCAGTGCGGAAATCGCCAGCAGCAGGCCCCAATTTGACAGCGTGGCAAGCACTGCCTTCACCGGCGCATAGGCGGCGGCGAGGGGGGTTGCCGGCACAATCGAATTGACGATGGCCAGCGCAATGAACGCCACCGCAAATCCCGGCACCGGCACGTTGGCCCGGCCCGCCGCCGTGCCCTGGCGCGCCAGCCAGTGGCCGATGGCCAGCACCACCGGCAGCAACAGCAGCACGCGGAACAGCTTGACGATCACCGCCGTATTGCCGACCGGTTCGGAAACGGCATAGCCGGCGCCTGCCACCTGCGCCATGTCATGGATGGTCAATCCGAGCATCAACCCGGTTTCCTGAGCGGACAGACCCAATGCGGTGCAGAGCCACGGATAGAGCAGCATCACCACGGTCGAAATCGCATTGGCCATGACCACCGTGAAGGCGATATCGGCGCTCTTGCTGCGATAGTCCGGCACAACGGTCGCAGTGGCCAGCGTCGCCGAGGCGCCGCAAACCGCGCAGGCCGCTCCGCACAAGGCACCGAGGCCATCCTGCTGGCCGAGCAGGCGCGCGGTCGCCAGACCGGCGGCGATGGTCGCCGCCATCGCTGTCGCGGCGAGCAGCACGGACTGCCAGCCGAGGGCGGCGAAATCAGCAAAGGCGATGCGCAGACCCAGCAGCGCGATCGCGTAGCGCAGCAGGGTTTTCACCGTATAGGTGAGGCCCGGCTGGAACATCTCCTTCTGCGCCAGCCGATGCAGCACGATGCCAATCACCAGCGCCAGCACCATCGCCGGCAGCGCCAGCCGCCCGCCGGTCAGCGCCTTGAGCCATGGCTCCGCGATGACAGCCGCGATGGCCACGCCGGCGGACAGCAAGAGGCCCGGCAGAAGGGCTGCCGGGCCGCGCGCCGAAGGACTGGCTGCAGAGGCCATATCAGGCCGAGCGGTAGAGCTTGGTCATGACGAATTCGCGATGCCCCAGCGCTTCGGCAGCGGTCAGCCGACCATTGGCGGTGCGGATGATATTGGCGATCAGCGCATCGCCCGCCTCCGGAATGGTGAGGGTGCGCTTGAGCACGCCGGAAACATCCACGTCGATATGCTCGGGCATGGTCCGCATCGTCTTGGGATTGCCGGTGATCTTGATAACCGGAACGATCGGGTTGCCGATGACATTGCCCTGTCCGGTCGGGAAGGTATGCACGACATAGCCGCCGGCGGCCATCAGCGTGATGCATTCCGCCGCTGCCGAGGACGTATCCATGAAGTAAAGCCCGGGGCCTTTGCGCGGCGCTTCGGCCGGCTCCAGAATATCGATGTAGCGGCATTCGCGGCCGATCTTTTCGAGGTTTCCGAGTGCCTTTTCCTCGATGGTCGTCAACCCGCCGGCAATATTGCCCTTGGTCGGCTGGCTGTCGGAGAGGTCGGAGGTCTTGTGGGCCTCGATCACGTCATCCTGATAGGCTTTCCACATCTTGTACCAGCGCTCGCCGACCTCCTTGGTGGCCGCGCGCTCCTTGCACAGATGTTCGGCGCCGGTGATTTCCGATGTCTCGCCGAAAACGCCATAGGCGCCCTTCGGGATCAGCTTGTCATACATATTGCCGACGGTGGGGCAGGAGGAGAGGCCGGTCGTGGTGTCGCTTTCCCCGCATTTGGTGGAGACCCACAGATCGGACACCGGGCACTTTTCCCGCTGCAATTCGGAAGCCCATTGCACGAATTCCTTGGCCACATACGAGGCCTTGGCGACCACCGCGATGTCGCCATGGCCCTCGATGCCGAAGCCGACAACCGGCTTCCCGGTCGCCGCAATTCCGTCGACAACGGTCTTGGTCCAGCCATCCTCGATGCCGATCACCACGACAGCGGCGACATTGGGATTGGAGCCGGTGCCGATCAGCGTGCGGAAATGCAGGTCGAGGTCCGCGCCAAATTGCAGGCGGCCATAGGCATGCGGCAGTGCCAGCGTGCCCTTGATGTTGTTGGCGACCGCCTCGCAGGCCGCGTTGGAAAGATCATCCAGCGGCAACAGCACGACATGATTGCGGACGCCGACGCGCCCGTTCTCTCGCCGCCAGCCCCAGAAGAAGTCGGTCGCGGCGGCCCCACGGCGCGGTGCGATCGCGGGTGCCTTGAAATCGGGAGCCTCGATACGCCGTCCCTTGACGGCCTTCAGCCGGTTCTGGTTCAGGGCGAAATTGGCGACAATTGGGGAGCTGGCCATGGTGCGTTCCTCTGAATTTTTTCGGGGCGGTGAGCGCAGCGCTTACCAGCGCTTGGTCTTCACGTTCTGCACATGGACGTGATCGCCCTTGCCGATATCGGCGATGGCCTTGCCAATGTCCTGACCATACTTCCAGATGGTGTCGCCCTTGCGGATATCCTTGAGCGCCACCTTGTGGCCGATCGGAATGTCCATCTTGGCGGTGATATGGAAGGAGGAATTGTCATGGGTGACAACCGCCAGCATATCGGTTCCGGCCTTGAGGTTCTCGACGACGACAACCCCGACGGTGTCCTTGTGTTCATGGACGAGCAGATGCGGTACTGACATACGATCTTTCTCCGTTCCGACTGCGCCGATGTTTCTGATCGGCAGGTCAGGCTAGCGTTGAACGCTGAAACATGGATACTCTTATAAAAGACAGAAGAGCCTTGGCAAGTCGTAAAATGGAGAAACCCGGGCATGAGTGCTGAAGAGCCGAAAATCGTCGGTTTTCGCCCGTTGTACCGGCAGGTGAAGGATACGTTCATCCAGCGCATGGCCGATGGCCAATGGCCGCCGGGCCATTTGCTGGCCAGCGAGAATCAGCTGGGGGCAGAGCTGGGTGTCAGCCAGGGCACCGTGCGCAAGGCCCTGGATGAGCTGGCTGCCGAGAACCTTGTGGTGCGCCAGCAGGGGCGGGGCACATTCGTTGCCCAGCATGACGAAAAGCGCATTCTGTTCCAGTTCTTCAAGCTGACGAAAAACGATGGCGTCGCGCGGTTTCCCGAAAGTCAGGTCTTGTCCGCCGGGGTGTTCCCGTCCAACGAGGAAGAGCGCGAGGGTCTTGACCTTGCCAGGGCGGCGAAGGTGGCGCGGGTGCGGCGCGTGCGCTTCATCGACAACGAGCCGATCATCATTGAGACCCTGTCGCTGCCTGACAGCCTCTTTCCGAAGCTCACGGAATCGCCAGTTCCCAATTCGCTTTACGCTTATTATTCAGAGCGTTACGGCGTTACCATTGCTTTTGCGCGCGAGAAGCTGACGGCGGTCGCCCTGAACCGCGAGGATGCAGAAATCCTGAACCGGTCGGTCGGCTATCCGGCGTTGCAGGTGCAGCGCGTGGCGCTGGCGCTCGATGGACGGCCTGTGGAATGGCGCGTCAGCCTCTGCCTGACCGATACGATGCACTACGCCAGTTCGTTACGCTGAGACCGGCCCATTTAGAGCATCCGTGATGGTCAAGCCCTCCTTTCCCGCCATGGGAAGGTGCTCTCAGACGAACCCAAAAAGCCCCAGCATTCTCCCCATTCTCACATCGATCCTTCCCTGCGGAGGGGGGCGCCACTCGGCGAGGGCGGCGGCGCGATGTTCCTTGAATAGGTGAGGGCGGGTGAGGGGGCGTTCCTGGTGATTTTCACCGGGACTTCGTCGAGGTGCCAGCGCCGTTTGGCCTGAACCAGGGCTTCGCCGGATCTCGTCGGCGAAAATCGTGCCGAACCGGGTTCACCGGAACCGCACCGTCTCGTGCGTGATGTCGCCCCCGCGCTTGTGCAGCAGGTCCTCGACACTCCGGAGCGACAGTGGGTATCGGATGACATCATCATAGCTAGCCGGATGGCCTCGGACGACCTCAGGCCCTCCCGCAAGATGCGCGGGCTGCTCCTGCCCGAAGGTTAGGCGGCAACCTTCATCCGCAAGCGGATGATCCTCTGCCAATGCCCCGGCGCGGTGTTGCCATCCAAACTCCGGTTTCCACATGCCCCATGGAGAAAGCCTTCACCCGCACAAACAGCTTGACTCGATATGCAATGTTATAATGTAACGTCACCATCAAATTGCCGAGGCCTCCCGATGAACCCTGCCGATCGCCGACTTCCCGTGACCGTTCTCTCCGGCTTCCTGGGGGCCGGCAAGACCACGCTCCTCAATCACATTCTGAATAACCGCGAGGGCCGGCGCGTTGCGGTGATTGTCAACGACATGAGCGAGGTGAACATCGACGCTGATCTGGTGCGGGAGGGTGGCGGTCTGTCACGACTGGATGAAAAGCTGGTCGAAATGTCCAATGGCTGCATCTGTTGCACGCTGCGCGACGATCTTCTGGCGGAGGTGCGGCGGCTCGCCGCTGAGGGCCGCTTCGACTATCTTCTGATTGAAGGAACCGGCATCGCCGAACCGCTGCCCATCGCTGCTACCTTCGATTTCCGCGACGAAAACGACATGTCGCTGTCGGACATCGCCCGACTGGACACGATGGTGACAGTGGTGGACGCCATCAATCTGATGAAAGACTTTGGTTCGCAGGACTTCCTGAAGGATCGCGGCGAAACAGCGGGCGAAGCAGACGAACGAACGCTGGTTGATCTGCTGGTGGATCAGATCGAATTCGCCGATGTCATCGTCGTCAACAAGATCGGCGACGTCACTGCCGAACAGCGCGATCTTGTCAGCAAGGTGGTGCGTTCGCTCAATCCTGACGCACGGATCGTCGAGACCGATTTCGGCAAGGCGCCGCTGGAGGCGGTCCTGGATACCGGTCTGTTCGACTACGAGAAGGCACAGGGCCACCCGCTCTGGGCAAAGGAACTCTATGGCTTCGCGGACCATGTTCCCGAGACGGAGGAATATGGCATTTCCTCATTCGTCTACCGCGCGCGCCGGCCGTTCCATCCCGAGAAGTTCAACGAATTTCTGAAGCAGAGCTTCCCCGGTCTTGTCCGCGCCAAGGGGCATTTCTGGCTGGCAACACGCCCGGAATGGGTGGGGGAGCTTTCAATCGCCGGTGCGGTGTGCCGCACGGAGGCTCTTGGCTATTGGTGGACCCATGTGCCGCGTGAGCGCTGGCCGAAGCACCAGGAGTGGCGGGATAGCCTCAATCGTCATTGGCACTCCGTTTGGGGTGATCGCAGGCAGGAACTGGTCTTCATCGGGGTCGGCATGGACGAAGCAAGGATCCGCGCCGCGCTGGACGCCTGTCTTCTCGGGGAGAGCAACCCAATCAGGTTCCGCCCGGAGAAATATCGTGATCTGCGCGATCCCTTTCCCGTCTGGCGACGGGCAGAGGCGGCGTAATTCACCTTTTGTCACATCGAACTGACCAGGATTTTCCATGCTAAGCTTGAGATACCCACTGGCGCTGGCCACACTCGCACTGACGGCAGCATCTGCATCAGCGCAATTGTTCGAAGAGAAGTTCGGACAGGAACGGGTGGAAACGCGCGAGTTCCGAAACGCCGAGGTGAGGCGAGCAGCCGAAGCGCGCGGCGGTCATGCTCATCACGGCCACGCCCATGCCGGCCATGATCATGGCGCCGGTCACGATCACGGGATCGAAACCGAAAATCTCTTTGGCTTCACATTGGGGTCGGACACGGAGCATGCCGGCGCAAAAGGCATTGCCTTGGAGAACGTTGCCCGCTTCGGGAAACGATCAAGCAGCTACTTCGGGCTTGGCCAGAAGCTGGAGTTTGCTTTTGGCATCACCGATAATCTCTCTGCTTCGGTGGCGCTGCTCGGCGATTATCATCGCATCAAGGAAAAACCCGACTATGCCGGCACAGTGGACAATGTGAAGGCGCGCTATCTCTTCAACGGTTTTGGCGGCGAAATTCGCTACCGGCTGCTCAACCGCCAGACCGCCCCGTTCGGACTGACGTTCCATTTCGAGCCCTCGATTGCCCTCTCGGACGAACTGTCAGGTTTGAAGGGGATCAAGTATGGCTCCGAAAACAAGATCATCTTCGATCGCGAGGTCGTAAAGGACCAGCTCTTCGTGGCCTTCAATCTGCTGCACGAAGCGGAAGTTGTTAAGGAGCGTGGAGCCGAGGCCTGGGAGCGGGCCAGCAAGGTTGGCGCAAGCCTTGCGGCGACTTACCAGGTCGTGCCGAAGGTCTTCCTGGGCGCTGAGGCCAAGTATCTGCGCGCCTACGATGGCCTGAGCCTGAAAGCCTATCTCGGCGATGCCTGGTATGTCGGCCCCACACTGTCGGCACGGTTCGGCTCAAATGCCTGGGTCAATGTTGCCTACAACGGCCTGGTGGGTGGTCGCCCGAAGGGCGGCGGCGCGCGCTACGACCTCGACAATTTCGAGCGCCACCAGCTCCGCGTGAAACTGGGCTTCGAATTCTGACCCTGTGCTTGAAGGATAATATCATGTTCTCCCGCCGTTTTTTCGTCGCCGCCACCGCCACGCTGGCAGCTTTTGGCTCGGGTCCGGCTCATGCCCAAAGCAGAGCGATTGAGGTCGTCGCCAGCTTTTCGATCCTTGCCGATCTCGTCCGCCAGGTCGGAGGGGATCGCGTCCAGGTGCGCTCAATCGTTCCGTCGGGCGGCGATGCCCATGTCTACGAGCCCAGACCGGCAGACCTTGCTGCCCTGAACCGCGCCAGGCTGGTTGTCATCAATGGGCTTGGATTTGAAGAATGGGCGGATCGCATGGTCCGGGCCGCGAACTACACAGGCGAAAAGCTGGTAGCTTCGCGGGGTGTGCGGGCCTTGTCGGTCAAGGGACAAGTCGATCCGCATGCCTGGCAAGATGCCGCCAATGTGAAGATCTACATCGACAACATAAGAGACGCCTTGTCGAAAGTGGACCCGGCGGGAGCTGGTGTTTATGCCAGCCGTGCGGCCGCCTATCAGGCTCAGCTGGACCGGCTCGATGCGGAGATTCGCGGCGTGCTTGGCCGCATTCCTGCGACGAACCGCAAAGTTGTCACCTCGCACGATGCGTTTCACTATTTCGGCGACGCTTATGACGTGGTGTTCATCGCGCCACAGGGAATAAGCACCGATTCAGCCCCCAGTGCGCAGGCCGTGGCCACAATCATCCGCCAGATCAAGGATGAGGGCGTTCGGGCACTGTTTATGGAGAACATGTCATCCGGGCGCATTGTGCAGCAGATCGCTCGCGAAACGGGCGTCAAGGTGGGCGGGACGCTTTATGCCGATGCGTTGGGCGGTGGCGCGGCGAGTTACCTCGCAATGATGCGCCATAACGCCCGAACCATAGCATCGGCCCTGGCGCGCTGACTGGCCTGGCGTCAACCCTGCGAGGCCTGATCGCTGCTGGGTGGGCGGTTCCTGTGATCGTTCTGGTTGCTCCCGGAGCACCGGTTGGTAGTCAGAGCCTCCGGCAAATCCGGGGCGATTCAGTTTCCTATGACAAGGCCGTTGGTTATGCCTCTGCCACAATGCGGTTTCTGAGCACGCCAATACCCTCGATCTCGATTTCGACGATGTCACCCGGCTTGACCGGGCCAACACCTGCTGGCGTGCCAGTGATGATGACATCGCCCGGCAGCAGCGTGATGGCTTTGGTCATGTAGTGCACAAGGTCGGCCACGGAAAACAGCAGATCGCTCGTATTGCTGGCTTGCTTTTGCTGGCCGTTAACCCGCGCACCGATGGCGAGCCGGGTTGGATCAAGCTCGGTTTCAATTACGGGGCCGAGCGGACAGAACCCGTCGTATCCCTTGCCGATCAGCAAGGCGCCGATTGCCATTTCCTGCGCCTGAATGACGCGCTCGCTGATGTCATTTGCGCAGGTATAGCCAAAGACGATCGACAAGCTGTCGGCAAGGGAGACCCGTCGCCCGGCCTTGCCGATGATGACCGCAAGCTCCGCCTCGAAATGCACGTTTTGCCCTTCACGGGGATAGATCACGTCAGCGTCCGGTCCGGTGGCGCTGGTCGAGGGCTTCATGAACAGCAGAGGCTGTTTCGGGGTTGCTGCGCCTGATTCCTCGATATGCGCGACGTAGTTGAGGCCGACGCCGAAAATCCGCGGCGCATCGACAGGGCAAAGCAGGCGCACGGCATCCACGGGATCTATGTCGCCAGTCGGCGTTCCACCTTCCCAGATCGAGCCGCCAAGACGCACAAGGCGGTCGCCTTCAAGACGACCATAGTGGATTGCGTTCCCCGATTGATAGCGTGCGATTTTCACGGAGTGTGATCCTTGTTGTCTGGAAAGGTCCCGATGGGAAGGCTTGCCGCGACTGCCTCGACCGCGCGGAGCGGGATGTCACCGTCGTGCAGCAGATAGGTGCAGCCGGTGTCAAGTTTCTGGCCGGGCGAGAGCCGAACGCCTACCGCACGGAATGCGCCTGTGGTCATCACGCCCCAATCCGAAACGAACCAGGTGTGTTCCTGATCACGCACGGGATGTGGCAGCATTGTTATGCCTGCTCGCGCTCCGCCGCCGACCGGGCCGGTAAAATCGACCCAGGCCGTGCCCGGGGTGATGGCATCTGGCATGACCACGCCGCGCGGGCCGTACAGCTTGCCGCCAGCGCCAAGAACCATGGTCTCGGCAACGCGCGCATTGAAAAGTGCATGGCGGGTTGGCCCAAGCTGGACAGCCGGGCCGGCTGCGGACAGGGAACTTGTGATGGAGATGCGGTGCAGATCGTTGCCGGGTGTTACCTCGGTCACCCGGCTTTCCAGCAGGATCAAACGCCCGGCAGGGGCCGCCCATTCGGGTGGTCCCCGCCATTCGATCTGCTGGCAGAGGCGAAAGCAGGCATCAGAGATGCGCTCGCCCACGCAGGCAACCTCGACCTGTCGACCCGGCGCGCGCCCCTGGAAGGTCTCGTTGACGTAGAAATTGTAGGTGTATTCTTCGTGGTGCCCAGTCGACGTCGGCATCATCAGATGAACGTGATCCGCCCCAAGCCAGAGCGAATTGTGATGCGGATGGTCAGCAGGGCTTTCTGAACTCAATAGATAGCCGGCAGGGCTGAAAAGCGGAAAGAGGTAGGGACGAAACGGACCATTCGTGAGTGCAAAGATGCGTTTGCCATCATGGGCAAGCCAGCGCCTTGCCGTCTTGGCAAATGCTCCTTTCGGAAGTTGGATGTCTTCGGCCCCGAATGTGAATTGGGTCATGGAGTATCGGGCTCCTCACCAAACGTACGGGTACTCGAGCGTTGAACAAGACTCAATTTGTGCACCGCCCGGAACTGAACATCTTTGCCTTTTGGCCTGCCACCCTGTTGCGCTTCGATCTGGCGGAACAGGTAGCCCCCGCAGGCATAGGCAATATCATAGGTAGGGAGCGCCAGCGTCGTGAGGCCGCCATTCCACCAGCGGAACCACGGCGCATCGCCAAAGCCGACCACAGACAGCTCCGCCGGCACCGCGATCTGCCGGTCGCCGATGGCATCGAGCATGCCGACGGTCAGTTCTGCGCCTGCCGCGACGACCGCGCTCGGGCGCTCGGTGTCGAGCAGATCCAACATCGCCCTGCGGCCAAATTCCACGTCAGGCGGCCCGGCCTTGATCAAGCTCTCCGGACAGGAAATTCCCGCCTGCTTGAATGCTGCCAGAAACCCCGCACGCCTCGCACGGCCGGTTGAAAGCGTGGCATGTCCGCAGATCAGTCCGATACGCCGATGTCCGCGCTCCAGCAGATGCCGCGTGGCATCCGCCAGCCCTTGCCAGCCATCGATACCGAACCAGGCCTGTCCAGCAATTCCGGATTCCCGGATAAAGTCGACCGCACATGTGCGATCGAGCAGGGTGATGGTTTCGCGCAATGGTGAAGCACTCAATGCAATCACAACCCCCGCCGCCCGCGCCTCGATCAACCCCCGCAGTTGGCGCAACTCGGAGTCAGCGTTGTCTCCGGTTACCGCCAGAACGAGCTGATAGCCCGCCTCTTCGCAGCATTTCGACAGGGCCGTCGCGGCCGTGTGAGCTACTCCCCTAAAATCGGACACTGACGGAAGCCACGATCTGATGTCTGCTGGTCTTCATCGCAGAGGAGATCAGAATGTCGAAACGCCGGAACCACGATGCCGCCTTCAAGGCCCGCGTTGCC